>ENA-UOXV01003060-UOXV01003060.1-marine-metagenome-genome-assembly--contig:-NODE-3060-length-20989-cov-4.997468_pt1 | contig 20989 bp, 17 predicted proteins | sample MGYA00238165_ERZ766961 | MGnify/ENA primary metagenome ERZ766961 (study PRJEB28924, sample SAMN03173240) | marine metagenome | biome: Marine; feature: Water; material: Subsurface seawater | place: North...
GTATTTCGCATTGATTTACAAGGATAAAGAAGATCAATTTAAATCTTCCCACATCAATTTAGCCATTCTCTCGGAAGCACCTACTCCACCCAATTTCTTAACTAGATTTACGTATTCAGTTTGTTGTTTCTCTCGATTAGTTTTATCATTTGTGATTGCAAACAGTTCTTTTTCAATTCTTTTTTTATTAAAATCTCCCTGAATGAGTTCTGTAACAATTTCCGCATCCATAATCAGGTTTACCAATGATATGTACTTAACATTCACCAGCATTCTTGCCAAATAATAACTAGCCCAGCCCCCTTTATAACAAACTACTTCAGGCACGCCAAACAAAGCTGTCTCTAGGGTTGCAGTACCACTACTGACTAAAGCTGCGTAGCTATGGGTCAACAAGTTATAAGTTTTACCAAATAGTATATTAACTTGAGAATTGTTGCTGACTTTTTGATAATATTCGGCGGTTTGAGATGGAGCTCCTGCAATGACAAACTGATATTCAGGAAACTTTTTTTCCATTTTAAGAAATTCAGGTAACATAACCTCAATTTCTTGTTTTCTGGAACCTGGCAAAAGAGCAATAATTGGCTTGTCGTCTAAATTGTTTTGTTTAGCAAACTCAGGGAAAGCTAGTTTTTCGGATTTAAATTGTTCAACAGCATCCAACAAAGGGTGCCCAACAAAATCAACCTCCATTTCATATCGCTGGTAAAACTCCTTTTCAAAAGGAAGAATAACAAACAACTTATCGCAATATTTCTTGATTTTAAAACCCCTGCCCTCTTTCCAAGCCCAAACAGAAGGAGAAATATAATAGTGAATCTTTATTCCTTTTTCATGCGCCCATTTCGCAATACGTAAATTGAAACCAGGGTAATCAATCAATAATAAAACATCAGGCTTAAATTTTTCAATGTCTTTTTTACAGAAGGATAAATTTCGAAATATGGTAGGAAGGTTTTTAACTACTTCGGAAAATCCCATAAACGCCAAATCACGAATATGTTTCGCCAATTTAGCGCCATTAGCTTCCATTAAATCGCCGCCCCAAGCTCGGATGTTAGACTCCGTATCTAATTTGGAAATCTCCTTAATTAGATTTGAACCATGTAAATCACCTGATGCCTCACCCGCGACTATGTAGTATTTCATGTTATTTTTAAAATCAACATTTTATTCTTGTAACAAATCACTCAAAATCAACTCTATTTTTCTTTTCATTTGAGATGCAGTGCATGAATAATTATTTACAATAATAGAAAAAGCAATAGAACCATTTTGAGTTTGAATATATCCTGAATAGGAACGAACTCTTTCCATGTAACCGCTTTTTCCTTTGACCTTACCTTTTGTTGCTGAATTTGTCATGAAACTCTTAAAGGTACCTGACTCACCGGACACAGCTAAAGACTTTTTAAAATACTCAACATTTTTGCTTTGGTCCATTTCTATCAATAACGCTGTCATTAAATCAACTGTAACTGTATTGAACCTTGACATTCCTGATCCATCCATTAAATTGACTCCTTCTAGCGGAAGATTCTGAGAAGCTAAATAACCCATAACTGCCTTATTGCCAGATTCCACATCAGCCATCCCATATTTTTCTTTTCCCAGTAATCGGTGCAAATGTTCAGCATATAAGTTTACACTATTTCGATTGGTATAGTAAACCAATTGGTGAAGTTCTAAACCAGAAAATGAGGCAATTAAATTACTTGGCGTTTTCATTTCCTTTCCTGCTAACCTCAATTCTCTTTGGGTCGAATATCGTTTCTTTACGGCTATTCCAGAAGAAATCAATTCGTTTCGAAACATATAGGCAAGTTGAAGTGCAGGATCAGGAAAACTCCCTTTTACCTTAAATGAGTTTCTACCTTTAGGAATACTTCCCTCGGCCTTTTTATTGAAATTATATGGCCCACCAAACAAATAAGCATTGTCTCTATTTTGGTTGCTGGAAAGCACTTTGTTGTCAATATTAAAATTTGGTATTTCTGGTACAACAGAAACTATTGAAGTTGCTTTTCCGGCTTCACTTGGAGAAGTGAAATAGGCCTCAAAAGTGTTATCCATAAAGGACAATCCAGAAACTCCACTGCCATAATAATTACCAATATCTTCCCATATCCAGGTTCTCGGGATATCATAATCGGGAAAAGAAGAAGCATCTGATATTACATTTCCTTCTATTGTATTAATTCCTATTTCTTTAATGGCTTTAATCCAATAATCAAAAACTTTTTGCTGTCCACCATTGTATTTAGAACCCAAGGAAGGATCGCCTCCTCCCTGAATAATAAGATCTCCTTTTAAAATTCCGTCTTCAATTTTTCCAGAATAAAATATTTTGGTCTCAAATTTTCTATTTGAAGCAAAAGATGCTAATGAAGCTGCTGTGGTAAGTAATTTTAGATTAGAAGCTGGAACCAAAGCTTGACTTGGATTTAGTTCTCCAATTATTTCCCCAGAGCTTATCTTAATTGCTTTAAACCCAATAGAAGCGCTCTTTAAATCGGCATCTTTTACCCATGTATCCAATTTGCTTTGAAAGCTCTGAGACTGTCCTGCGACAGCTAACACAATTAATAAAGAAAGAAGGCTAATTCTCATAGGCAGTTTAAAGAACTATACACCCTTCAATTTCTAATGCTTTTTTATATCGTTCTATTATTTTTTCGGTAGAAAGCATAACTTCTTTAGCACTAAGACTTACGTATTTACCTGTTTTGGAGGTACGTAAACTCATTTGTGCATCATCGGTAAATAAAGCTTCAACTAATGCTAAACTTCTATTGTCGGATGGTACAATAAATTTAAAAAAGTAAACTTTAGGGAATCTACCTTCTTCATCGAGTTTTTTACGTAATCCATCGAAATCAAATTCTTTTTTACCGCTCATAATTCAAATTGTCTATTCCAACTTTATACCACTTTTTAATAATACAAAGATTATATATTCGAAGCTTCAAAAATTGGGAGTTATGAAACGAGTTATTAGCCTATTGGTGTTATGTATTATTATTTTTTCTGGCTATAGCCAAACATGCTATTGGCAGCAAAAGGTAGAATACAAAATGGATGTTGTTCTAGATGCCGAAACACATAAAATGACAGGAACTCAATCCGTTATTTATTCAAATAACTCACCAGATACACTTCGTAAGATTTATTACCACCTTTATTTTAATGCTTTTCAACCGGGAAGTATGATGGATGCTCGGTCAAGAAGTATTGATGATCCTGATTCAAGAATTGGGTCTAAAATAGTTGGGTACAATGAAAAAGAAATTGGCTACCATAAAATGGATGACCTAAAAGTGAATGGTCAAACAGTAAAGTATAGTATAGATGGAACTTTAATGACGGTTATTTTAAATGAAGCCTTAAACCCAAATTCTTCAATAAAAATTGATATGAAATTCAATTCTCAGGTTCCTAAACAAACCCGAAGAAGTGGACGAAATAACATGGAAGGCGTTGATTACACCATGACACAATGGTACCCGAAAATTGCTGAGTACGATAGAGATGGCTGGATGACTGACGAGTATGTGTCGCGAGAATATCATGGTGTTTGGGGTGACTTTGATGTAAAAATCACTTTGGATGCCTCTTATGTAGTTGGTGGTACAGGTTATCTACAAAACCCTGAAGAAACGGGTCATGGTTACCCTTTGAATGGGAAAACGTTAAATGCTTCTAAGGATAAAATTACTTGGCATTTTAAAGCTCCTAAAGTTCATGATTTTGCCTGGGCAGCTGATCCTAATTACACCCATGATGTTCGGGTTATGGAAAATGGAATGGAACTTCATTTTTTCTACATCAAAGACTCTATTACAACCAAAAATTGGATAAAACTACAGCCGTATACTGAAACCAACTTTAACATAATGAATGAAAAGTTTGGTGAATATCCTTACAAACAGTACAGCGTTATTCAAGGGGGTGATGGCGGAATGGAATACCCAATGGCTACTATGATTACTGGACGAGGCTCAATGGCAGGATTAGTTAGCGTTATGGTGCACGAATCTATTCACTCATGGTATTATGGCCTTTTGGCAACAAACGAGGCTAAATACCCTTGGATGGATGAAGGCTTTACTCAATTTGCCCAGTATCATGTGTTGGATGAGATTTATAAAAGAAAGTTGATTAATCCTGCACAAAGCGCCTATGGAGCTTATTGGAGTATTGCTTCAAATTCAAAAGCAGAACCAATGACAACGCATGCCGACTTTTACCATACCAACAGAAACTATGGGATAAACTCATATTACAAAGGAACTGTGTTCTTAAAACAACTGGAATACATTGTTGGAAAGGATAATTTCTACACGGCTATGAAAGCCTATTACTACGAATGGAGGTATAAACACCCTACTCCAAACGACTTCAAACGAATAATGGAGAAACAAAGTGATATGAATCTTGATTGGTATTTTCAACAGTTTTTGGGAACTACGAAAACCATAGATTACGCAATCGATAATATTAGCAGTAATGAGAACAGCACAATTATTTTACTGAAACGCGAAGGGCAAATGCCAATGCCAACCGAAATTGCTTTTAAAATGACTGATGGCTCAGTTTACCTGTATTATATTCCTTTAAAATCCATGCGCAACTCTAAGCCTGTAGCTAGCAATTGGAAATCACTAAAAGCTTGGCCATGGACACACCCTTATTATGAAATAACCATTAACCATAAATTAGAAGACATTGAATTGATTTCTCTTGATCCAACAAGACGTGTTGCTGACGTTGATTTATCGAACGGACAATTTAAGAAAGGAGAAAAACCCAAAAAGAAGAAGAAAAAGAAGAAGAAGAAAAAGAAAAAGAAGAAAGGAAAAAAAGGGAAGAAAGAAGCTAAGGCTAAAGTGATTTTTAAAGGAAATTAATGGGTAGGATGAGAATGCTATATGTTTCTAAATAGCTTAAATAACTCACACTCCCATCATTCCTGAGGGTCCCAGAGGTAAGAATTCTCTAGAAAATGACACTAATGAAGTTACAGAAGGCTTGTCGGGTTGATCTATTATAGTATTAATTTCATTTAACCATTACCCACCTCGAGCCGGTGAGGCTCGTCATTTGCCATGGCGCAAATGAAGCAAAAGCCACAACTAAAAAACCTCAAAGCCTTTGCTCTTAAAATCCCAAAGTTCCTGCCGGTGATTTTTGAGCACAGCACAAAACTTCCGACACTCCCTAAGGGATTTTTACGTTGCCAAACTTTTCACTTTTAAAGTTGATGAGCTGGGCTGTACGTGTATGTGCGTCTGTTCGCAAGTTTAAGGTGAAATGAAACCTGCCATTCATTCCTTGGGGTGACATTTACTAGTAAATCGTACCCAAAAGGGCGAGTCAGGAATCTCAACTAAAACTGATTATTGAGTCCAATATAATTACCCCACTTTGCCTTCAGTATCTTTTTTCTGAGCCAAATGAGTATAGTCCTTCAAGAGAGTTTTTAAAAGAACAAGAGGTAAGATCTCTTCGGTGATATTTAGTTTTTCTCTTGCCTTTTCAGCCAAACGGATTACATCGCCATGTTCGCGTTTCTTTTCAGCCTTTTCTACCACTTTTTTAATGATATAAATATCTGAATCGCTCAGCTCTAATACTTGAAGAAAATGAGGCTCATAATCCGATTCCTGATTTTGTAAAATAGTATCCTCTAAAGTGTGCATTCTTTTGGTACGAATTACAACAGTATTAGCCACTAAATCGCCAATTCGTTGAGCGTGCTTGGTTTTAACCATACTCAGCAAACCTACTAATGGCAAAGGAAGAGTATAATAAATCATCATAACCGCTTGCATTTCAGAATTAAGAACAAATGGAGAAAATAGTATATACAATAGAAACCCTAGATTCACATCTACTACTCTCAACAACCAACGCAACACCACATCCCCCAAAGTGGCAGCATCTCCATTTTTTCGAACCACTCTAATATTCAATAACGACTTCCCTACTGTTTGTCCGTTCAAAAAATATTCGCAAAGCGGGAAATAAAAAAACACAGGAAGCAAAAGAATAATTAGTGTAACCCAGCCAAAAACTTCTGGCATTGAATTGCTGGAGTTGCTTGAAAATATAGAGCTTACAGCATAAAGAAATAAAAAATAGAAGATTTGCGCAAGAAAGTCTAAAACTCCAGCACCAATGCGCTGCCCAATGTTGGCAAGTGGAAATTCTAATTCCACATTTTGAGCGGTATAAACTTTTAGTACTGAAATAATCGATGTATTTTGCCCGCAAATTTAACCTATTGATGAGGGAGGCAACATTTTTAAACCAAAATGAAAAAAAGTGGCGTAAAGTAGAATCTATGCTGAGCAAAAGCAGCAAGTTAAGTTCTGAAGAAACCGCCCACCTCTTCACTGAATTAACCGACGATTTATCATATGCCCAAACACATTATCCGGAAAGTGTAGTAACCAATTACCTCAATTCACTCACCAGTGGTATTTACCAAAAGCTAGCAACTAATCGAAAAACGAAACTCAGTCGTTTCGTGCAATTTTGGAGAACTGAAGTTCCAACTTCAATGAGTTATCATTTGAATAGTTTACTCGTCGTGTTTCTATTTTTTGCTTTTACTGTGGGAATAGGAGCTCTTTCCACTCATTTTGACGAAGCATATCCAAGAGTAGTTTTGGGCGATGGATACGTGGACCAAACACTTGAAAACATTGAACAGGATGATCCAATGGCGATTTACAAAAGCGAAGAGTCTCTTTCTATGTTTTTTAGAATAACGATTAACAATTTAAAAGTTTCAGCAAAGTTTTTCGCTGGCGGAATTGTATTCGGAATGGGAACTCTATACTTCCTTTTTACCAATGGGATAATGCTAGGCACATTTCAATACTTTTTTGTAACGAAAAGCCTTTTTATTTCTTCCTTTTTAAGCATTTGGATTCATGGAACGCTTGAAATTTTGAGTTTAATTGTGGCAGGAACTGCAGGCTTAATCCTTGGCCGAAGTGTATTATTCCCGGGTTCATTTTCTCGAATTCAATCACTTACCGTTCAAGGAAAAGATGCTTTAAAAATTTATGTGGGTACTGTACCCTTAATTATTGTTGCTGGATTCTTAGAAAGTTATGTAACTCGATTAACTGAACTTCATTGGACGTTGAAATTTTCCATCATACTGATTTCGTTTCTTTTTATGGTTTATTATTTCGTAGTGCTTCCACTTCAAATTCGTAGAAATAGAAGCAGTTTATGAGAATAGTTTACCTCTTCTTACTTCTATTGATTGGTTTGACTACTTCATGTGACAGCCCTGAACCAGTGGGTAAAAAACGAGCTATTAACCAAAAACAGATTGAAAAAAGGAATGCAGATAAGGCTTACGATTACAATAGAGAAATCCAAAAGCAAGGGACTCCATACATTCAAACCTTAATGAAATGGTTAAGTTCAATTGGTGAGTTTTTGGGAACTACAGTTGGAATAATTTTAATCATTGCGTTTTTTGCCTTAGTCATCATCTATTTTGTTAGGGCCTCAGGATTAAAAAAATCATCGAAAGAGTCTTTTAAGAGTACTTCTAAAGTAATAATAGAAGACGATTTAGAAGAATTAAAGAAACTACCTCTTGCAAAAATTGAAGACAAAATTGCATTTGCTTTAAAAAACAAAGATTATCGCACAGCCATTAGGTATTCATTTGTTGCATCACTTCTAACTCTTAATGACAAAAAGAAAATCAAGTATAATCTTGAAAAAACAAACCACGAATACCAACGAGAAGTACCTAAAGAATTAAAACATGAATTTAATATTCTTTGTTTTATTTACGATCATGTATGGTATGGAAGCTATGAAACTACGCCAACTATCTGGAATCAGTTTTCTTCTATAAAAACTAAACTGCTTAGCCATGAATAAATACGTAAGTTATTTTATTGTTGGCGTTGCGGGTTTATTCATCCTTGTTTTAATTGCCACTATTTTTCAATTTGCTTTACAACCCAAGTCTGTAAATTGGAACACTTCGTTTAGTAAAAACAGTAAACAACCCTTTGGTACCAAAATTTTTCACGAGCAACTGCATTATCTATTTCCAGGAAATAAAATACGACGATTAGGGAAAGAAGATTTGGAATCCTATTATTATGACTTAGAAGACCAAGAGGATGACGAAGAACAATATGAAGAGGTTTATGATGATTTTGAATCTGATGACAATGAAAGTTCAAATGAAGAAAAACTCGACTCAATTTTAGCCATCACTTACGATGTAGAAGTTACAGTCGATAGTTCTAAATTAAAAAAACGATCTTACGAAGAAAACCTTCCAGATGATGAACTGGAAGATGAACATGAAGAACAACGAGTAAAATCAATTGCTCATGATAGCTTATCGGTATTAACCGAAAAAGCACTTGAAGAGTTAAATATAGAATGGGACAATGAGGAAGAAGTCGCCCCAAACTGGCTAGATCAATTTAATGATACTGAATTAGATACAAGTTTTAATGTAATTGGCGTGGCCAGTAACTTAGTCGCTTCTAACTGGAAAGCAAAAGATCTTGTTTTTCATGTTGCCAAAGGAAATAATGCCTACCTATCATTTCAACATTACCCAAAAATCATTAAAAACCTTATTGGTTTTACGGTATCGTCAAATACGAGCAAAAAGAGTTTCTATACTACTCAATCCGGTAAAAAAAGCCTCTCTGAATTATTAGATGAGAATAAGGAAGAAGAGGAAGTTCTGGTTGCACCTCAAGTTTTAGATTTCACTTTTACCAACGGGAACAAATTTCATTTGGATTCTATTACTTGGACGTCATACTTTGATACCATTCCAAAAAATGCTGAAGTCTTGGGCACAAACGATTCGGGAGATGTAGTATTATTCAAATTAAATATTGGAAACGGAAGCATTTTTTTAAGCACCCTACCCCATGTGTTTTCCAATTATGAAATGCTTAAAAAGAATAGTAAAATAGCTGAAGATGAAATGTTGAGGCTTCCAAACAGAAATACATATTACTTTGACCGATTGACCATGACTCGCTCGTCTCAAAACTCCCAAAGTCCTTCATTATTGACCTTTATTCATAGTCAACCTCCTTTGGCCTGGGCATTTTACATTCTAATGTTTGGTTTAGGCGTTTTTCTTTTGTTGCAAATTAGGCGATCTCAAAGGCCTTTACCAATCATAAATCCGCCGCAAAACTTAAGCTTAGGATACATTAGCACCTTGAGTGATTTGTTTTATCGGAAAAAAGACAATCGACTTATTCTAAAAAGGAAAATGGAGTATTTCATTCATCAAATTCAAACCAATTATCACCTAGACACACGAAAACTAGACCCTGTATTTTTTGAAAAACTATCGATAATTACTGGGGTTTCAAAAAAACAAGTCACTCAATTATTTAAAATTTACGAATCTTTAGAATCTCGAGAAAAATTGGATGAACACAAGTTCCAAGCTTTTAACAGGTTAATTCAACTATTTAAAAAATAGCATTATGTCAGAAGAAGAAAATAAAGAAACTGAAAACAAATCGTTGGACAACAAAAAAATGGAAAAGGTTGAAAACACAACGCCCGAAAAACCCAACTTAACCGAGGAGTCTTCTGTAGATGAATCCACAAAAGAAGAAACTCCATTAGAAATAGAATTTGAAGAAAGTCCTCTTTACCTCAAAGTGGAAGAAATAAAAGATGAAATTGGCAAAAAACTAGTAGGGCAACATGTCCTAGTTGAACTCATAATTGTAGGCCTATTAAGTGATGGACATATTCTAATTGAAGGAGTTCCTGGTGTAGCTAAAACCTATACGGCTCGTTTGCTTAGTGCCATTCTTAATGCTTCTTTCTCTCGTATACAATTTACTCCCGATTTAATGCCTTCGGATGTAACTGGAACCTACATTTATAATTCTTCAAAAAATGATTTTGAGCTTAAAAAAGGCCCAATTTTCAATCACATAATACTGATTGATGAAATAAATAGAGCTCCGGCAAAAACACAAGCGGCATTGTTTGAATGTATGGAAGAGAGCCAAGTAAGTTTGGATGGAAACACCCACGATTTACCAGCACCATTTATTGTATTGGCTACTCAAAACCCAATTGAACATGAAGGAACCTACCGTTTGCCAGAAGCACAGCTAGATCGCTTTTTATTCAAACTAGAAGTAGATTATCCTGATTTGGAAGAAGAAATTATGATTCTGGAACGGACTTCAAATAATGAAATCAAAAAGGACCTTGGCGATGTTAAACGGATACTCAGCATAGATGAATTGGCTACGTTTAAAAAAGCTGTAAATGAGATTCATGTAGAGAAAAAGATTTTGAAATACATAGCCGAATTGGTTCAGCAAACTCGTCAAGATGCGCAATTGTTTTTAGGTGCTTCACCACGAGCTTCCATTGGAATTTTAAAATCGTCGAAAGCGTTGGCGGCTATCAAAGGAAGGAAATTCGTAACTCCAGACGATGTTCGTTTGGTCACCTACCCTATTTTGAGTCACCGAATTATTCTAACTCCAGAAAAAGAAATAGAAGGTCTAAAGGCATCGGATATTGTAAAGCAAATTATTGAAAAAGTTAGTATTCCTCGATAGATTTTGCCCGCATTTTACCTCCATAAAAATTTCCTTTACAGTATAGCTGTATTGGTTTTGTTGTTTTGTTTAGGCTTTCCTATACCTATATTTTATGGTATTGCCATTATTGCCTTTACCCTGTTTATGGTCCTCCTGATTGTGGATGCTTACTTTTTGTTCTTTTCCAATTTCACATTAGAAGTAGAAAGAGAAATTGCCAATAAATTGTCGAACGGAGATAAAAACCCAGTTAAAATTACATTAAAAGGTAATTTTAGTTTTAAAAGCGATTTAGTTGTCATTGACGAATTTCCAGTGCAATTGCAACTCAGAGATAAAAACTTCAATTGCGACAAGCTAGAGCCCATATTTAAACATGAAATAAAATATGATGTTGAGCCTAAAACACGAGGTGTTTATCAATTTGGAAAAATTCATGTTTTGGTTAACAGCCAATTCAAACTGATTCAGCGTAAAATTAGCTACGACAAATCGCAATCGGTGAAGGTTTACCCATCCTTCATTCAATACAAAAAATATGCGTTTTTAGCACTCAATGATCGACTGCAAGAGGTTGGAGTAAAAAAGGTTAGACGACTTGGTGGAGCTACCGAATTTGAGCAAATTAGAGAATATGTACCCGGTGATGATATCAGAAGAATTAACTGGAAAGCAACTTCTAGGCGTCAAACGCTTTTGATGAACCATTACGAAACAGAAAAATCTCAAAATATTTATTTCCTGATCGATAAAGGAAGGATGATGCATGCGCCTTTTAACGGAATGGCTTTGTTTGATTATGCCATAAACTCTGCCCTAGTAATGGCAGGCATAGCACAAGGCAAAGGTGATAAATCGGGACTAATTACGTTCTCAAACTTAATTGGTAGTTTTATTACTGCCAATGAAAGAAGAGAAAACATTAGTACCATTTCTGAAGCTTTGTATTCCCAAGAAACTAGACTTCGAGAAACAGATTTTCTTCGTCTTTATAAAAATGTACGCATCCGAATCAAAAGAAGAAGTTTGCTCATGATGTTCACCAATTTTGAATCGAACACTACTCTGCAACGACAACTACCCTACTTAAAAGCTCTAGCTCATCATCATGTACTTGTGCTCATTCTGTTCGAAAATGCGGAAGTAAAACAACTCGCCGAAAAATCAACTTCAGGAATGAAGAATATATATGACCAGACCACGGCGGAACATCATATTCTGGAGAAATCAAGAATTAGAATGGAACTTTCGAAAAATGGGATTTACACGATTTTAACCGAACCTCAAAATTTGACAATTAACACCATCAATAAGTACCTGGAATTAAAGGCTAAAGGGGCTATTTAAATCAAGTTTTTCTGGTCTTTAAAAATTATTACTCTTAGTCAAAACCAATGTTGACATACATCTAACATCATTCACATTCACCGTTTTAAGAGGCTCTATAAACTTAAGCGAATGGATTTCCATTAAATCAGATAACATTTTACGAGTTAGTAAAAAACGGTGGCTTCCGTCTGGCAGAAGATAAACTCCATTTTCACCCTCTTTAATTTTATCTTGAATACCTATATCAGATGTCATTCTAATAAAAAGAATTCCTGTTGGACTTAACACGCGAACCAGCTCAGCAAACATTTCTATAAAATGCTTCTCATTTTTGGCGAAGTGTAATACAGCATTGCAGATGACGAGATCGAAACCGTTGTTTTGATAAGGTAATTCTTCCAAATTGCCCAGAATGAAATTTTCTGGTTTTTTGTCTTCTTGAATTAATCTGTGGTGCAATGCTTCAAATGCTTTTTCGTTTGGCTCTATGCCAAAAACATCAAAGCCGTTATTCAAAAACCAAAATGAATTTCTGCCACTTCCAAATCCTACATCTAAAACTTTAGAACCAGGAACAAAACGACCTTTTAATACCTTATCGAGCAGGGAAAGATCCATGTTTTGTAATTCTTTATTGAGAGTAGTAACGTTCATTAAAATGGTTCGGAGCTTAAAAAATCAATCATTGAGTTTATTCTCTTGTGATTCTGTATTGATGTCTACAATGGGTTTGCCAAAGCTTTCAAATTGATCGAGAATTCCACTTCCTTTTAATCCAAATATATCAAGGTACATTACAAACCAAATACAACTGTATACAGGCAGGGCCACCAAAACACCAGTAATAAGTGTGATAATTACAAAAACAACAATTGCTATCAGAATAAAAAATGTAAAGCCAACAAAAGTGAAAAAACGTTTGGCAACAACTTTCCTACTCAATTCCATGGCCTGCCAAAACCCCATCTTGGCGTCAACTATTAGCGGCAATACAAAAGAATAGGAAACCGCCATCCAAATGTGAAAAGTGAAATAAAACAAGAAAAGTAATATTTCAAAAAACGAATTATTCGTAATTGCTAATTCAAACATTTCCATGCTCTTATCATCCATAAACATATTGAAAACTTCGTTATATGGCATAATAATAGAAAACAACGAAAAGAAAAGAGGATAGGTAAAAAGGCCAATTGTTAAAACGAAAAATGCTAGTTGAATATAATTTCGGAATCCACCCAAAAAGTCAATCATTTTATGAGTTCCAGTGAGTAAATTTCGACAATAAACCGTGTAGCCTCCGAATAATAAATATTGTACGTAGCCAATGGAGTGCTTTAAATATGGAATACTACCCAAAGCGACTAAAACAGCAACATATAGGAGAGTAACGCCTGCAAAACTCCAAAATTCACTTTTGAACATTTTCCAGCCATCCGAGATGAATTCTTTCCCATTAAACTCGTAACCTTCTTTTAAAGGTCGGTATAAATCGGCCATGAGTATCGATTGCTAAGAGGGGCTTATTAATGTTCAGTACTTCGCTCTTGGCTTTCAGTATTGATATCATCAGATGATGTTCCGAAGCTTTCTATTTCATCAACATTTACAACTTCGTCTAATTTAAATACTCTATTGTACATCACAAAAAAGGTACAGTATAATGCTGGATACAAAACAAATACTCCAAAAAACAAAGTCAAGATTGTAAATATTCCACCAAGTATTCCAAGAAGTAAATAAAATCCGAAAAAAGAGAAAAATTGTTTACCCACTACTTTCCTACTCAATTCCATTGCTTGCCAAAAACCAAGTTTTCCATCAACAATAAGAGGAAGAACGAAAATATATGACATCGTCAAATAAATCACGTAGAACATGAGAGCAAAAATGATTGCCACAATGAGTCCCATTTTGTCCATCATAGCCATAGACAAATCTGAAATTGCTCCTGGATCATCCATGTTACCAACTAGAGCAATTAATTCTTCATATGGAAGAACCGCAAAAATGCCAATCAAGAAAACCGGAACAACCATTAGCCCAAAGACCAATAGATAGAGAACGATTTGACCAAATGAACTAAAACCCCCAAAGAAATCACCCATGGTCTGCTCACCCGTTTGCATTTTTCTACAATACAAGTAATACCCTCCAAAAAGTGTTACTTGAATAAATGTTCCTAAGAAGTTTACAAATGGAATAAATGCGACCACAACGTTGATTATTATAAACAAAACAGTAACTCCAATAAAAGTTCCAGCTTCTTTTTTAAACATGGCCCAGCCTTCTGACCAAAATTCGCTTCCGTTAAATTCGTATCCTTCTTTTAGTGGTCTGTATAAATCTGACATTTTATTTGTTTTAGTTTTATTTTCAATACTTTGAGTGCATAAAAATAAAATATTTTCACTCTAAATGAAGAAAATCCAAAATCAAATTCTTAACCCTTTCACTTTCTTTAATCATTTTGATAAAATCATCAGCCTTTCTACAGGGATACACAGACTAATTTTGCAGCCATGTTTATTCCCTTGCTTGTTATTCTGCTCTTGCTGGACACTTATGTGTTTGCTGGAATTCAATTGGTTAATGACCCAACCGGCAATCTTATTCTTACTTCCTTTTACTGGGGAACTGTGGCTTTTACCCTTTTCGGAATTTACAAGTTTTCAATACAGGCTCGTAAAGGACTAAGTACCATGAATCCGAAAATCAATCTATTGTTTGGCTTGGCGCTTAGTTTCGTTGTATTCAATTTGTTTTTTGCCATTCTTTTAGTAGGAGAAGACGTTTTTAGGGTGATTGCTTATGTTATTCAACGTGTTTTTTCGGCTGAAGAAGTACATTACGCCTCTAGAAATTCTATTTGGAATTTGACAAGCTTAACCCTTTCTTCCATTCCATTTTTTGCAATGGCTTACGGAGCCGTAGAAGGAAAATACAGGTACACAACCAGAACTACCAAACTTCAATTTAATAATCTACCCAGTGCTTTTGAAGGGTTTAGGGTAGTCCAATTCTCTGATGCCCACCTAGGAAGCTTTGATAGTTTAGAAGGGTTACGAAAAGGATTACAGTCCATTCAAAATGCCAAACCCGACATCATCTTATTTACAGGTGACATGGTAAATAATTTGGCGAGTGAAGCAAAACCTTACATTGATGAATTCAAAAAATTGACAGCTCCATTCGGCAAATATTCCATATTGGGTAACCACGATTACGGGTCTTATGTAAAATGGCCTTCTCAGCTGGAACAAAAACAAAATTTAGAAAATTTAAAATCCATACAAGCCGAAATGGGCTTTAAAATGCTGCACAACCAACACGTAATGTTAAACAAAGATGGAGAGCAAATTTGCCTTGCTGGAGTTGAAAACTGGGGTAAACCACCCTTTCCACAATATGGCGATTTAGACAAGGCACTTAATGGAGTTCCTTACGAGATGCTTACCATCCTTATGTCACACGACCCTTCTCATTGGGATTTGCAAGTAAAACAATACCCAAAACCAATTCAGCTAACCTTAAGTGGACATACTCATGGAATGCAATTCGGAATTGACTTGCCTTTTTTTAAATGGAGCCCTGTAAAATGGAAATACCCAAAATGGGCTGGATTGTATGAAGAATCAGCTAGATACTTATATGTTAACCGAGGTTTTGGATTTCTTGGATATCCTGGAAGAGCAGGAATATGGCCAGAAATAACGGTATTGGAATTATCTAAAAAAAATTAGATTACAATTCGGCTAAATAACCTTCAAGCTCTTTTAGGTGATCTTTCCAACGGTATTTTTCCTTTACTTTTTCTCGACCCAACAATTGAATTTCTTCCCATTTCGACTTATTTTTCAAAAGCTCTAGGACCGCATCCGAAAATTCATCATCAGTATTGGCCAATAAGTAATGTTCACCGGTTTCAACCTCTAAGCCTTCAGCTCCTATTTCAGTACTAACAGTTGGAATGCCGCGGTATAGCGCATTTAAAAACTTCACTTTCATTCCACTGCCAAATCGAAGTGGTAAAATAAACACACGCGCTTTTTTATAGAAGGGCTCTACATTATCGACAAATCCAGTTAACAATATGTTATCGTGATGTTCAGCGCGAGATTTAATTCGCTCATCGGCATCTTTACCAATTACATACAGTTTGGTTTCAGGCTCTTTTTTTAAAATGCTTGGAAAAACTGAATCAATAAAGTGAATTAATCCATCTACGTTAGCCTCCCAATTGAGAGTACCTAAAAACATGAGAACTTTCTCAGTATTATCAAATGAAACAAGATCTTCATTCAATAATTCATCTTCACCCAGGTGATACGTTTCCCTGAATTTAGTTTGAATAATTCCTAAAGACATCAGTTTTTCAATGTCATTAGGAGCAGCTAAAACTATATCGGCTCTTTTGCAATATTCTCTTTCCGCTCTTTCTATTCTTTTGCTTTCAAGGAACAAAATATTTCGTTTTATTACCGATTTTTCAATCTTAGCAAAACGATTCCACAAAACAAACTCCGCGTTATGTTGGTGAAGCACTACTCTACCTTTAAAGTCTTTTGGAACATATTGAAACATCTCATAATGATCTACAAAAAGGATATCCTTTCCTTCCAACATCGTTTCAATGGTCTTTTTGGCCTCTGTAGAATAATTACGATACAGGTTCAAGGACTTATTTCTGAAATATGAATTAATCAAGGCTTTGTAAGATCTTCGAATTTCAAATTCTTGATGATTAAATTCTTTCAGTTTGATCCTTCTTTCAAACTGTGCCCTCCATTTTTCATCTTTTCCTTTAAAAAAGCAGAATAAACTTACTTCATTTGACTTGGAAAAATGATCGAGCATTCTCCAAGTTTTTATAACTCCGCCACTTACCGGTGGGCAAGGCAGCTGGGTCGTTATGTAAAGCATTTTTTTCATTAAAATCGAATGAATTCAGTTCGAGTTTTTTCTAGGGCTAAATAGAAAAACTAAAATTAAAGTTTTCTAGCGTAATTGAATAAAAAAAACGAAAGTTGTGTTTTGTGGTATTGGTTTCTTTTTATTCGTTGTCATTCCTGTGCAGACAGGAATCTCGATTAAGTTTCTTTTGAAAACCATTATTTAATTATTGATTGTTATTGAGCGTTGCGTTCGGTTAAGCCCTAGACATTTAACCTTAGCTTCTGATAAACGTCCAACACTCTTTCAATAGATTCGATTTGCTCTTCAATTATTTATAATTTTCAATTTCAAAATTCGGCTGTTATGAAATCCAATTCCATTGCTTTTATTCTTACCTTTTTTTTTACCTCTTTAATTCTTTTAATTTCCTGCGATTCAAGAAATGAGAAAGAAATTTTGAATTCAATAAAGAAGGTAAAACCCAATGTACTGTTCATTTCAATTGATGATTTACGCCCCATGTTGGGAGCTTATGGAAATAAGGCTGTAAAAACGCCTAACCTTGATGCTTTTGCCAAAGCTGGCTTTACATTTAGAAATACATATTGTCAAGCGGCTGTTTGCGCTCCTTCTAGAGCAAGTATAATGACTGGTTTACGCCCGGACTCTACCCGAGTTTGGCACTTGGGAGATAAGTTTAGAGAACTAAAACCTGATGTGGTAACAATACCTCAACACTTTAATAAAAATGGATATCACACAGTTTGTATTGGTAAAATATTTCACAATTACATGCCCGATTCTATATCTTGGGATGAACCTGACTTAAGACCTACTCAATACATAAAAAAAGAATGGCTAAAACGAGATGGTGAAACCTTTTATGTAAACGAAGAAACCCAAAGACTTCAAAAAATAAAACGTGACAAAAAAATAGCCAAGCGCCCCAATTATTATGCTGATGGCTGGAACAATGGTCCCGCATGGGAAATGGAAGATGTACACGACACTATGTATTTCGATGGTGCCCAAACCGAGCTTGCTAAAAGAACACTTAACCGACTTTCAGAAAATGAAGATCCATTCTTTTTGGCTCTTGGTTTTTTTAGGCCACATCTCCCCTTCGCAGTTCCAAAAAAATACTGGGATTTGTATAACAAAGACAGTTTGCCCTTGGCACAAAATCGTTTTCTACCAAAAAATTCACCAACCATGGCTATGAATTTGACCTACGAACTAAGAGGTTATGTTGGTTTTTCACACTTAAAACACCCAAGTCAATATGCTATTAGTGAAGATACCGCCAAAATTCTAAACCAAGGATATTATGCCAGTGTGAGTTATGTTGATGAACTGGTAGGCCAAGTCATTCAACAACTCAAGGACCTTGACTTGTACGATAACACCATAATCGTTATTTGGGGAGATCATGGCTGGAAACTAGGAGAGCATAATAGCTGGTGCAAGCAAACCAATTATGACATTGATATTCATGTGCCTTTAATGATCCACATGCCAGAACAAATAAATGCAGGCCAAGAGACCTTCGAAATAACCGAATTAGTTGATTTATTTCCTTCGCTGTGCGATTTAGCCGGAATAGACAAACCAAGCTATTTACAAGGCACCAGTTTTCTTCCATTAATTGAAAACCCTCAAGAAACATGGAAAAAGGCGGCTTTTAGTCAATTTCACAGAAGACCTAAAGTTACTCCAGACGGAAAACGTTATATGGGATATTCGGTTCGGACTAAAACCCATCATTACATCGAATGGTACTATTGGGATCATGTTGAAGGAGAACGAGGTGAATTTGTTGCAGCTGAATTGTATGACAATGAAAATGATCCTGAAGAGAATGAGAACGTAGTTGCCTCGGCAGAATATGAATTACAAGTAAAAGAGCTTACTGAGTTACTTGAAAAGGGTTGGAGAAACGCCTTACCTCAAGTTTCGGAATAATCTGATGCTTCCATTAGAAAGGTGTTGAGGTACGAAACAGAAGCGGCCTTTCATCTCCGTCATTCCTGTGAAGACAAGAATCTAATTTCGCTTTCAATAGTTATTGATTTGAGTTAGTGAGTTGCGTTCGCTCAACCCGCTAGGTTTAACCTTTAAACAACCCAAATAAAACTAAGGGAAAAAGAAGATGTTCCAATTGTTGAGATTCCTGACTCGCCTTTAATGGGCTCTCAGGAAAGACGGGGGTACTTGAACATAGAAATTAATCAAAAAGTTCTTTCGGTTCTTTGAGTGTATTTATTTCTTCAACAGAATTTATAACATAAGGTTGACATGATCCTTTACTAATCTTCTTCCCCCTAATTTTATATAAGCCCCCTTCCTTTCCGCGTTTTTTCACCTTCCAAGAAGTAGAGTGTTCCTCTTCAGAAGTATCAGCTTCGACAAAAAAAGAAGGCTTTGAAAGGGAGTGAAAACCAGGGCCATTTTCTGAATCCATAACAAATACAAAATCTTCTGAGAAAGTATTGTATTCACAACCTTCACAACCAGCACACTCATCCTCACAACTTGTTATCCCAAGTAAGATAACAATAATAAAAAAGATACCTTGTTTTAATTTCAACATAAGAATTCAAATGTAATGGCTTATTAGAATTGAAATGACAACAAGTTAATTAAAAATAAAACTGCAGGACTATAATTGAGATTCCTGACTCGCCTTTAATGGGCTCTCAGGAATGACGGAGTCTTTGAAATTTGAGATTAATCAGAAAGGTTAAGCTTTTGAAATATTGAAAATAAATGGGAAAATGATGCAAAAGTAGTGTGTCGTCATTCCTGTCCCGAAATCCTTCGGGATAAATTCCAACAGGAATCTAGACTTTCTTTCCAACTTACATTGGTTTGTTTTTAATCGTGTGTGTTTTTTAAGCAAGCTGCGTTCACTCAAGCCGCCCCTCCCACTTGCTGGCCCAATTTGCTCTTAGCAGATTGTCCTTATTTGCTCTAGCAAAAAAAGTAAACAAAATTGCATTTGGCAAAAATAATGCAGGCCTACGGCACAAAAACAAATCAAGGGACTTGAGCCCAAAAGCTCAAGATCGAAAACCTTGATTTTTTTCTTTGCTCAATTTTTACCAGCCAGATTTTAAGATTGTGCTTTCATTATTGAATATACCAGTTTGCTCGATAAAGACCTTATTTCAATCGGGGAATTCTTTGAGCGCAGCCAAAGAATTCAGCTTTTGTAAAAAGCGACAAGATTTAAATTAAGTCTAGATTGAGTAAACGATGCCCAGCGGCATGAGCTAGAAAACTTTCTTTTTAAGATTAACTTTTAAAAGGTATGATGAGTTCTGATTATTCCAATGTTCACGAAATTCTAAATCAAATTGAAAATGACATAAACGCCTTTAACCAACCATTTCCAAAAACTCGTCTTCCGAAATCATAGCAACACCTAACTTCTCTGCCTTCGCTAATTTAGAAGGCCCCATGTTATCACCACGAAGTAAGTAGTTGGTTTTTTTGGAAATAGAACCCACATTCTTACCTCCGTTGTCTTCAATCATTTTTTTAAGCTCTTCCCTACTGTGTTTTTCAAATACTCCAGATATAACAATAGAAACGCCTTGTAACTTATCGGTAGTATTGAGTAATTGCTCTTCCGATAATTCGAACTGCAATCCTGCTTGTTTTAGTTTTTCAACTTCTTCTTGGTTGCTTGGGTTCTCGAAGTATTGAATGATACTCTCCGCTATTCTATCCCCTATTTCGTCTACTTCTACCAACTCTTCAAAAGTGGCAGCTTGCAGTGCGTCTATGGATTTATAATGTTTCGCTAATTTCTTAGCAACGGTTTCTCCTACAAAACGAATTCCGATGGCAAACAACACCTTTTCGAAAGGAATGTTTTTGGAGTTCTGAACTCCTGCAAGTAGGTTCTCTACACTCTTTTCTGCGAAGCGATCTAGAGCAATAAGCTGTTCGTTAGTAAGATCAAATAAATCGCTGCTTTTGGCAATCATTTCTTTATCTACCAATAAGGCAACGGTTTCACTTCCAAGCCCGTCAATATCCATGGCTTTGCGGGAAATAAAATGATCGATACGCCCTTTTATTTGTGGCGGACAACCCAAATCATTGGGGCAATAATGTTGCGCTTCTCCTTCTTGGCGAACCAGCTCGGTATTGCATTCCGGACA
>ENA-UOXV01003067-UOXV01003067.1-marine-metagenome-genome-assembly--contig:-NODE-3067-length-20921-cov-6.993051_pt1 | contig 20921 bp, 22 predicted proteins | sample MGYA00238165_ERZ766961 | MGnify/ENA primary metagenome ERZ766961 (study PRJEB28924, sample SAMN03173240) | marine metagenome | biome: Marine; feature: Water; material: Subsurface seawater | place: North...
GATGGAGATATTTTAATTAATGCTTTCGGCGCTCCAAATATTTTTAAAGAACATTCAAAGAGCAAGATAAGTGTTGTAAATCAATATGAAGATTTACCTTATGACTATTTTGAAACACAGAAAAAAATCTCTTTTTTTAGACACAATTATTACTCTAAAAAATATCCACTTGACTCCTCTATTTTTATGAAGCCATCTGAAGTATTTAAATTTCATGGTTTTAAAAGACTTAATAACTACTTTTGTTCTGGATTATTTGTTTTTAATCTCAGGCTATTTAGTAAATTTCTTGAAAACATTTATTTTAAATATACTAAAAAATTTAAAACTTTAACCAGTGGTGACGAACCGGTGATTAATTACGAATTCCAAAAAAATACTAAACTAAAATGGTTGAATTACAAATATCAAGCTATTTGGGTTTACGAAATGGCAAATAAATATCCTTTTTTATATTATTCAAAATTTAAAAATAAAAAAATACAATCTGAATGCGTCACTTCTTCATTAATGGCTAATCACTTCCTGCATTTTGCTGGATCCTGGCATGAAAGTGAGATGATAAAGTCCACTAAAAACTATGTTATAAATAATAATAAAAAAGTTATTAAAGAGTTCTATAAATATAATCTTATTCGCCCTACAGCGAGCCCAAAAGGTTTAATAAAGCCATAAATTAATATATAAAATCTGAATGACATACAAAATTCCCAAACCTTATGTAAGACATATGACTCCCTCTAAAGAGGGATTACCTACTGTTTATTATGTTGAAACTGTTTTAGCCTGCAATTTAAGATGTCCCGAATGTGTAATAGGAACTGACTCAGTTACAAGAACAAAAAAGATTCTTAAAATGGATGAGTTTAAAATTATTTCAGACAAAATCAAACCTTACGCTAAAATGATTTATTTACACAAATGGGGAGAACCATTAATGAACAAAAATATTTTTGAAATGATATCTCATGTTGGAGAGTATGCTCACGCACACATAAGTACTAATGGTATTTTACTAGATAAACAAAAATGTGAAGAATTAATTAAATCTGGTGTAGGTACAGTTATTGTTTCTATCGATGGAATAACTCAAAATATTTATGAAAAATATAGAATTGGAGGAAAAGTTGAAAAGGTAATTGAAAATATTAAATATTTAAACGAAGCCAATATTAAATATGGAAATCATGTTGCTTTATTACCTCAATTTATTGTTTTTGATCATAACTATGAAGAAGTTGAAAAATTTAAGGAATATTGCAAATCTCAAAACCTCAGAGCTATTTTTAAAAAACCTTATGTAAGATTTAATACAGTTAATGAGTCAAAAGATGAAAATTATCAAAGAATAAAATACCCAACAAAAGAAAAGCATTATGAAGCTATAGCGACCTGCCCTCATCTGACTAGCATGATGACCGTTACAGCTGACGGTAGACTTCTTGTTTGTGCTCAAGATTACAATAATGACTTATTTATAGGAAATTTACTTGATAAAGATTCCACTGTAAAAAATTTATGGGAAAGACCAGAATATGTTAAGTTCAGGAAAGAAGCGTTAAATAAAGTTAACCCTCCAGAAATATGCGTTAAAAAATGTATGATTTATAATCCTGGATATCCAGTAAATTAATTAGATATAAACATTTTAAGTAAAATTAAAAAATTTTTAGAGTTCAAAAATTAAATCTGATTTAAAACTTTTTATAAATGTTAAAAAAATTACTGATAATTGGCTCTGGAGGACATTTTAAAGTTGCAATTAATGAAATCTTAAAACAGAAAAAATATGAAATTCAAGAAATTATTGATATTAAAAATTTTGGCAAAAAATTAAAGATTAATAATAAATTAAAAAAAATAATTAATTACAAAAAATTTAATTGGTCGAAAGTCAATCAAAATACTTTTCTTTTTATAGCTATAGGAGATAATTATTTAAGAAAAAAAATAGTAAGCGAAATAAAAAAAGAAAATATAAAAATTAAATGGGGTACAGTCATTTCACGTGATGCAATAATTGGAAAAAATGTAAAAATCAAACCTGGCTCACTTGTTGTTTCTGGTTCAATAATAAATCCTGGAACAATAATAGGTAGTCATTGTGTAATTAATACTCGGTCTTCAATTGATCATGATAATATTTTTGGTGATTTTTCTAGTTCCGCACCCAGCGTAGTTACTGGAGGCAATGTAACAGTAGGCGAATTGAGTTTTCTAGGTATTAGATCTACAATTATAAATAATATTAAAATAGGATCAAAAACCATAATTGGAGCAAACTCTCTGGTAAATAAAAATTGCCTTTCCAACTATACTTATTATGGTTCTCCAGCAAAAAAAATAAAAAAAAATATAATTTAAAATGATAAAAATTAAAAATAAAAAAATTGGACAAAATAATAAAGTCTTTGTGATTGCTGAGATTGGAGTAAATCATTGTGGAAAATTAAATTTAGCAAAAAAAATGGTCGATCAAGCCATTAAATGTGGAGCTGATGCAGTAAAATTTCAAACTTATACTGCTCAAAATCTAGCAACAACATCAACCAAGAAAGTTAATTATCAATTTAATAATACAAAAAAAAATGAAACCCATTATCAAATGCTTAAATCTTTAGAGCTTTCAAAAAAAAATCATAAAGAATTATTTAATTATTGTAAAAAAAAAAATATTATATTTTTATCTACACCCTATGACGAAGACTCTGCAAAATTTTTAAATCAATTAGGATGCGCTGCATTTAAAACATCCTCCGCAGACATTGTTGATCTTAATTTACATGAGTATTTAGCTAAATCAAAAAAACCTGTAATTATTTCAACAGGTATGTCAAACTTAGAAGAGATTGAAAATTGTTTAAAGATTTATAAAAAATTTAAAAATAATAAGATAATATTATTACATTGTGTTTCAAATTACCCCTGCAGTTTAAAATCTTTAAATTTAAAATCTATAACTTTACTACAAAATAAATTTAAATTTATGGTTGGATACTCCGACCATAGTATTGGAAATAAAGCTGCAATTGCTAGTGTTGCTTTAGGAGCAGTTTTAATAGAAAAACATTTTACAATTAACAGACTATTACCAGGACCAGATCAGAAAACATCTATTACACCTAAAGAGCTTACAAAAATTATTCAAGATATTCACCTAACAAAAAGAATTTTAGGAGAATATAAAAAGGAGTGTCAAAAAGAAGAAATAGAAATGAAAAAAATTTCTAGGAAAAGTTTAACTTTAAATTGCAATATTTATAAAAATGAAAAAATTAAAAGAAATCATTTATCATTAAAAAGACCTGGTACCGGTCTCTTATTTTTTAATATTAAAAAAGTTTTAGGAAAATGCGCTAAAAGAGATTTAAAAAAAAATTATCAATTAAAACTTAATGATTTAAAAAAATAATGACTATTTATATTTCGACCGGTGGATATAAGAAAAAATCAGCAGATCAAATTACTGAAGATTTTATAAATAATAATATAAAGGAAATAGAATTATCAGGCGGAATATATGATCCTAATTTGATTAATAATTTAACTAAATATCTTTCTAAAGGGGCAAAATTTGAAATTCATAATTATTTTCCACCTCCAGAAAAACCTTTCATAATAAATTTAGCATCAAATGAAGATGATATAAGAAAATTAAGTTTGAATCATGTATTTAAGGCTATTAAGTGTTGTGAAAAATTACGTGCAAAATCCTATAGTTTTCACGCCGGTTTTTTATGTGATTTTGATATTTCTGAAATAGGAAAAAAAATAAAGAAAAGACCATTATACGAAAAAAAACGTTCAACTGATTTATTTTTAGAATGTTTAAATCAAATTTCAAAATTTGCCCGTGATCATGGAGTAAATATTATGGTTGAAAACAATGTAATATCAAAAAAAAATTTATTAGAATTTAATAAAAATCCTTTCTTAATGTGTGATCCACAAGAAACTTTTGAAATAATGAAAAATTCTCCAGAAAATATAAAATTGCTTGTAGATGTCGCACATTTAAAAGTATCTTCTAACTCGCTAAATTTTAAATCAAAAGATTTTTTTTTAAAATGCAACGATTATATATTTGGTTATCATTTAAGTGACAATGATGGTTATGCAGATACAAATCAAAAAATTGATGAAAAATCATGGTTTTGGGAATATTTAAAGAAAAATTTAGATTATTATTCTTTAGAAATTTATGGTGAAACAATTGAAAATTTAAAAAAAATTAAAAAAATATGTCAAAACAAACTCAAATAGATAAAAAAAAAGTAGAATATTACATTACTTTACCAAAAAGAATGGAAGATTTACTTAAAGCTATTAGTAAGAATGGTTTAGGAATAATTTTCGTAGTAGATGAAAATCAGAAATTACAGGGTGCTTTAACAGATGGAGATATTAGAAGGGCATTATTTAATGGAGTAAAAATTAATGAAATGATAAATAAAGACTTCAAGTTTTTAAATACTAACCCATTTTGGCTTCCTTACAGCTCCTCAGTACAAAAAATAATGAGTCACTTAAATCAATCAAACGAAAAAGATTTAAAATGCATACCTCTATTGAATGAGAATAAAGAGATAGTAGATATTTCTACAAGAAATAAAGTTAGAAGTTTTCCGGTAGCAAGTCCAGAAATTGGTGAAGAAGAGTTGGCAAATGTAATAGATGCAATTTCTACTGGATACATTTCCTCGGTAGGAAAATATATTGAACAATTTGAGAATAAATTTGAAGAATATATCGGACAAGGATATGCCGTTGCCGTATCATCAGGAACATCTGCACTTCAACTTGCATTAAGCACTTTAAACTTGAGTAAAGATGATGAAGTTATTCTTCCAAATTTTACTTTTGGTGGCTCAATTAATTCAATAATAAATTCTGGCGCAACTCCTGTATTAGCAGACATCAATATAGATAATTGGACAATAGATTTAAATGAAATAAAAAAAAAAATTACAAATAAAACAAAAGCAATAATGCCAGTTCACATTTATGGACAACCATCAGAAATGGATGAAATTTGTGAAATTGCAAAAAAAAATAAACTTCTTATTATTGAAGACTGCGCAGAAGCCATAGGTGCTAGATATAAAGATAAAATCATTGGGAGCCACGGTGATAGTTCATGCTTTAGTTTTTTCGCAAACAAAACATTAACAACAGGCGAAGGTGGCATGGCATTATTCAAAAAAAAAGGCGATGCAGAAAAAGCTAAAATTTTACGTGATCACGGAATGTCTAAAAAAAAAAAATATTGGCATGATTTTTTAGGCTTTAATTACAGAATGACTAATATGCAAGCAGCAATAGGAGTAGCTCAAATAAAAAAAATTGATATATTGCTAAAAAACAAAAAAAAAATTTTTGAATATTACGATAATAAATTTAGAGACAATTCTAGAATTTTTCTATTACCAAAAAATTCTTGGTCAGAAAATTCCTATTGGATTTATACAATAAGAATTAAGGGCTTTAGTGAGACTAAAAGGGATAAATTTATAATTAATTTAAAAAATCGAGGGGTTGATTGTAGACCAGGATTTTATCCATTGCACCTAATGAAACCTTACAAACCATATGCAAAAGGGGATCTAAAAAATTCAATAAGTGTTTCAAAAAATTCAGTTAGTTTACCCTCTGCTCCAAATTTAACACAACAGGACCAGGATTTTATTTCAAAAATATTTTACCAAGAACTTGATAAATTTTAATTCAATAATATGAAAAAAAAAAAAATATTATATTGTTTTATTTTTGCAAGAGGGGGATCTAAGGGAATTAAAAATAAAAATTTAGTAAAACTGAATGGAAAGCCATTATTATTTTATTCAATAAATTTAGCAAAAAAAATTAAATCTATAAAAAAAATATTTGTTTCAACTGATAATAAAGCTATTGCAGAATATGCAAAAAAAAATAAAGCAGAAGTAATTAAAAGACCTAAAAAATTATCTCAAGATAATTCTTACGAAATAGATGCCTGGAAACATGCTATAAAATTTTTAAAAAAAAAAAAAATATTTTTCGATATATTTTTAAGTTTACCTACCACCTCTCCCTTAAGGAACAAAAATGATGTTATTACTTCTCTTAAAATGTTAAATAAAAAAAAGACCGATATAGTATTAACTGGCACAAAATCAAAGAGAAATCCCTGGTTTAATATGGCAATGAAAAAAAAAAATGGTTTCTATAAAATAATAAATAATAATAAAAAAACCATATATAATCGACAAAAAGCTCCTAATGTAATTGACTTAACCACTGTAGCTTATGTTGCTGATGTCTCTTATATTCTTAAAGCAAAGAGTTATTTTGATGGAAATGTAAAAGTAAATTTAATACCAAGTGTAAGAGCAGTAGATATTGATGATAAGAATGATTTATACTACGCAAACTATTTGCTTAAAATAAAAAAGTAAAACAATGAAAAATTTTATCGATAAATTTAAATTAAAAAATAAAAAGGCTTTCATTTTTGGTGGCTGCGGTTTGATTGGCAAGGAAATTGCTAAAAGTTTTGTTGAAGCAGGAGCAAATACTTTTGTTTTTGACAATAATGTTTTGCAAGGAAAAAATATTGAAAAAAAATTTCCAAAAAAAAAATTTAAATTTATTGAGATAAATTTGGCTGATTTAAAAAACATAGACATTAATTTTAAAAAATTTATGAAAAATTTTGGCTGTCCTGATATCTTTGTTAATTGTTCTTATCCAATTACAGAAGATTGGAGTAAAAGTTCATTTATAGAAAATAACTTAAAATCCCTTAGAGAAAACGTTGATATACACTTAAACTCATATGCATGGTGGGGACACAAAATTTGTGAAGAAATGAAAAGGAAAAAGATAAAAGGAAGCGTTGTTCTTTTTAGTTCAATCTACGGTGTACTTGCTCAAAATATGAATATTTATAAAAACACAGATATGAACGAGAATATGAATTATTCAATTATAAAAGGCGGAATAACAAACTTCTCAAAACAACTAGCTTCATACTATGGAAAAAACGGTATTAGAATTAATGCAATTTGTCCTGGAGGCATATCAGGACATGTTAAAGGTTCAAAAAAAGGACAAAATATAAAATTTATAAAAAATTACTCTAAGCAAGTACCATTGCAAAGATTGGCATCTGCAGACGAAATAGCTTCTGCAGTTTTATTTCTATCTTCAAATGCATCATCATATATAACAGGAACTAATTTTATGGTTGATGGCGGATGGTCCGCGATTTAAGAAAATAAAATATGATTTTTTGGTGTAAAAATTGTTTAAATGCATCCACAAGACCACGAATTACTTTTGATAAAAGAGGGTATTGCAATGCATGTCAGTGGGCTGAAGAGAAAAAAAAAATAAATTGGAAAAATAGACAAGAAATATTAAAAAAATTATTTAAAAATAATAAAAAAAATAAATATGATTGCATTGTTCCTGTCAGCGGCGGCAAAGATGGGTCTTATGTTGCATATATTTTGAAAAAAAAATTTGGCATTAGGCCTCTTGCTGTCACAGTACGACCGCCATTAGAATTAGATTTGGGAAGTAAAAACTTAAAAAATTTTATTAACTCAGGTTTTGATCATATACATATCTCGCCCAATTTAAAAGTTATGCATGAATTAAACAAATATGGATTCAAACATAAAGGATTTCCTTATTATGGATGGTTAATTGCAATTCATACCAGCGTTCTTAAGTTAGCTGTTTCTTTAAATATTAATCTAATTTTTTATGGTGAAGACGGAGAAGTTGAGTATGGAGGAACTGATAAAACAAAAAATAAACCTTTTTATGATCCGAGATATATCAAAAAAATTTACCTAGAGGGCGGCTACGATCTTGTAAAAAAGAAAGTTAATGCAAAAAAATCAGAAAAATTTTTTTTTGAGTTTCCTACTGATAATGAATTAAAGAAGATAAGAATTACTCATTGGTCTTACTTTGAAAAATGGGACTCTTACAGGAACTATGTTATTGCAAAAGAGTTTTGCGGTTTAGAAGAAAATGAAAAATCTAACATGGGAACCTTCACTAACTTTGCTCAAAATGATCAAGCTTTTTACGCCCTTCACACATATATGATGTATTTAAAATTTGGTTTCGGTAGAGCAACACAAGATGCAGGAATTGAAGTTAGAAGGGGAGCAATGACCAGGAATCAAGCAATTAATTTAGTGAGACTTTACGACAACTATTATCCTGATGAATTTATTAAGATGTATTTAGATTATTATAAAATGACTAAAAGTGAATTTGATAAAGTTTTAGATAAATGGGTTAACAAAAAACTATTTCAAAAAATTAAAAACAGATGGCAACCTAAGTTTTCGGTTGAATGATTAAGAAAAGAGAGGTTGTAATTATAGACTACGGGATGGGTAATATATACTCACTTTATAATGCTTTAAAGTATCTAGGTGCTAAGATCGAAGTCGCTGATAACCCGTCAAAAATTTCTAAATCAAAAATATTGATGTTACCTGGAGTTGGCTCTTTTAAGAAAGCAATGCAACAAATTAAAAAAAAAAAAATTGATGAAGCAATTTTTATAGCCAATGAAAAAAGAAGTTACATTTTTGGAATTTGTTTAGGAATGCAATTATTTAGCTTATCGAGCAATGAGGGTGGATATACTAAAGGGCTAGGATTAATATCTAATAAAGTAGAAAAATTTTTACCGAGAGAAATAAAAAATAAAAAAATTCCTCATGTTGGTTTTAATGAAGCTAAATGCGAAAAATCTAATAAGTTGTTTAAAGGTTTAAAAAATAATGACTTTTATTTTGTACATTCTTATAGAATGTTAAAGGAAAAACTTTCTCTAGATATTTCAACAACAAATTATGGAATTGAATTTTTATCCTCTTTTCATCATGAAAATTTATTTGCAACTCAATTCCATCCAGAAAAAAGTCAAGAAAATGGATTAAAGTTATTAGAAAACTTTTTAAATTTAACCTAATGTTAAAAAAAAGATTAATATTTATTTTACTTTATCAGCAAGAAAATTTTTATCTAAGTAGAAACTTTCAGTTACAAAAAGTTGGTAATTTACAATGGTTAAAAAAGAATTATAATTTTTCTCTTATAGCAAAATCTATCGATGAATTGATAATTTTAGATGTTTCTAGAAGTAAAACTGACATAAAGAAGTTTACACAAGTACTTAAGAAAGTTATAAAAAATTGTTTTATTCCAGTTTCAGTTGGAGGTAAAATAAATCATTTAGATGTAGCAAAAAAATATATTGATGCTGGTGCAGATAAACTAGTTATTAATTCAGATCTTTTTAATCTTAATTTAATTGAGAAGATGGCTACTACTTATGGAGAGCAATCATTAATTGGTTCATTAGACTATAAAAAGAAGAATAAAGACTTTGTTTTTTTTACTAACAACGGTAGTAAGCAAGTTGAAGTAAATCCCAATAAAATTTTTTCGATAGTGAAAAATTTTCACATTGGCGAGGTAATGTTAAATTCAATAGACAAGGACGGCACTGGCTTTGGTCTAGACTTTGATTTGTTAAAAAAAGTTCCAAAAAAATTTAATAAACCTATAATTTATTCTGGTGGATCCGGGAACCACATTCATATTTTGGAAGGTTTTAGAAAAAAAAATCTTGATGCAATCGCAACAGCTAACCTACTAAATTTTGTTGGAGATGGCCTTCTATTTACTAGAAATGAATTATTAAAAAACGGAGTAAAATTAGCCAAATGGTAAAAATGAATAATCCAAGAAAAATTAAGATTATATTCTTGGCACCTTATAGATTTAAGAAATTTGATATCGACAGGTATGAAATTAAATTTTTTAAAAAAAAATTCAATATAGAAATACATGACTTTAGTAAATTGCTTTATCCACATTTTAATTCATCGTTCAAACAAAATTATGCGGCAGATAAAGAAATAAAAATTTTTAAATCTTTTGAAAAGTGGAAAAATCATATTCATAAAATAAAAAAATCTAATTATAAAATTTTTGCACTAAATTTATTAGCTATAGATAGTTACAAGGCTTTCAAAATTTTATTTTTTATTAAAAGCATGAATATTAAAAGGATGGATTTTTTAAATTTTGGAATTCCATATTACTCACATGAAAAAAATCTAATTTCTGTATTTGAACATTATAAACTTAAGTTTAGAGAATTAATTTATAGAACAAGATTTTTAATTGGGAATTTAAAAAGCAAAATTAACCAATATTTTTTTAATAATATTATAGGTATTTTTTTTAATATTAAGCCAGACTATCTATTTACTGCAGGAAAAAAATTTTTAAATGATAAAAAAAAAAAATGTATTATTGTAAAAGGAAACAGCTGGGATTATTCTAGATATGTAAGAGAACTGAAAAAAAATAAAAAAAATATTAAAATTAATTCTGATTACGCTGTATTCTTGGCAAACTCAGGGCCAAAATATCCTACTGACTCTCATTTGTATAAAACTAAAGTAACAGAATCAGTAAAAAATTGGTATGGTGGACTCAATAGGTTTTTTAACAATTTAGAAAATAAATTTGATTTAAAAGTGATAATTGCCACTCATCCAAAAGCTAAATTTGAAAAAAAAATACCCTATTTAGGGAATAGGAGAGCTTACAAAAATTCAGCCATGGAGCTAGTAAAAAATTGTAAATATGTAATTACGCATCAATCAACTTCTCTATCGTATGCAACAATTTATAAAAAACCAATCTTCTTTATATACACTAACGAAACCAAAAAAAATCCTGGTGTATTTAAGTATAACAAATTTTTAAGCAAACTCTTAGTTGGAAAATTAATTAATATGAATAATTATTCAAAAAATAATATTAATCATTTCAAAATCAATAATTTAAAAACTAAGTATAACAATTATATAAAAAACTATCTTACAAGTAGATTAGATAAAAAAGCAAATTTTGAAATTATAACTAGTTTAATTAAAAATTAAAAAATTGTTTTATGGAATTTAATAACTCATATGATACTTAAAAATAAAATTATATTAATTACTGGAGCAGGCAAAGGCATAGGTTTTGAAACTGTAAAAAATTGTATTAAAGAGGGTGCTTTTGTTTATGCACTAATTAAAGACAAAAGAGATATAAAAAAATTTGGTATTTTTTCTAAAAATTCTTATAAAATATTTGTAGGAAGCGTCAGTAACAAAAAATTAATTCAAAATATTTTTAAAGACTCTATTAAATATAAAAACATTATTGAAGGCGTAGTTAATAATGCAGGTGTGAGATTCAGAAAAAAATTTGCGTTAATAACAGAAAAAGAATTGAATGAAGTATTCAAAGTGAATTTTTTTTCCATCTTCTTTTTAATTCAAAATTACAAAAAATATCTATCGAAATTTAAAAAGAAAGGTTCTATAGTTAATGTAAGTTCTATAGTTGGGCAGATAGGTTTTAAAGAATTATCAGTTTATGCCTCCTCAAAAGGAGCATTAATATCTTTTACTAAAAGTTTAGCTGCAGAGTTATCCTCCGAGGGGATAAGATTAAATTCTGTTAGTCCTGGATTTACTAAAACTTCTTTTTACGAAAAATTTAAAAAAAATAAAAAATTGTATAATTGGACTCTTAGCAGAATTCCCATGAATAGATGGGGTTCAGCCGAGGAAATAAGTAAATTAATCTCATTTTTAATTTCTGAAAACTCATCTTATATAAACGGAGAAAATATAAATATTGATGGGGGTTGGTTAAGTTCGTGAGCAAATCCAATAAAGTTATAGCACTTATTCCTGCTAGGCTGAATTCAAAAAGACTACCAAAAAAAGTTCTTCTTTCAATTGAAAACTTGCCTCTAATAATTCATGTCTACAGAAGAGTTTTATTCGCTAAAAAAATAGACGAAGCATATATTTGCTGTGATGATAAAACTATATTTAATTGTGCTAAAAAATTTGGAGCAAAAGTTATTTTGACTTCAAAAAAACATAATAATGGGTCAGAAAGAATTTTAGAAGGATATAAAAAAATTAAAAAAAATTATAACTTAATAGTGGATGTTCAAGGCGATGAACCCTTAATCAATCCTCAACATATAGATAAAGTAATAGATTTTCATTTAAAAAACAAAGATGCCGATATAATTGTTCCTAATTTACTTATTGCAAATACTCCAAATAAAAATATTGTTAAAATTGTTTCAAATAAAAAAAATAAAATTATTTATTTTTCAAGACTTCAAGTCCCTTTTGGTTTGGGGAAAAAAAAAAAATTAAAAAAACATTTGTCAATTGTGTCATTTACCCAAGAGGCATTAAAAAGATATAATTCACAAAAACCAACTGATAATGAAAAGATAGAAAAAATTGAACTAATGCGAGCTCTTGATATGGGTATGAATATTAAGACTTTTACTTTAAAGGGTGATAGTTTTTCTGTTGATGTAAAAAAAGATTTTCTTCAAGCAAAAAAATACATGATAAGAGATAAATTTTTTAATTTTTACAAATGAAAAAAGAAATCAAATTTATTGACCCTCAACTAAATTTCAAAAAAAAATCTATACAAGATAGATTGCAATATATAAATTCGACGAAAATACCGTTGCCTTCAGAAGTTGAAATTAGTGAGTCGGGAATGTGTAATAGAAAATGCTCTTTTTGTCCAAGGAGCGACCCAGACTACCCAGATGTAAATGAATTTATATCTGAAAAATTACATAAAAAACTTTGCGATGAATTGAGTGAATTAAATTATTCAGGTTTAATAATTTACTCTGGATTTGTTGAACCCATGCTAGATAAAAATATTTATAAGCTTATAGAATATGCAAAATCGAAAAACCCTAAAGCTAGAATAGAGATAGTTTCAAACGGAGATGTTTTAAACGCAGAACGATTATTAAAAATTTACGATCATGGCTTAGATAGAATGTTGATAAGTTTGTACGATGGTGAAGAACAGTATTTTAAGTTTAAAAAACTTGGAGAAGATTTAAATTTAAATGATTATCAGTATGTTTTAAGAAAAAGATATTTACCAGAAGAACAAGATTTTGGAATTACTTTAAGTAATAGAGGGGGAATGCTTAAAAATGCGGAATATAAAATTGCTCCACAAAAAGAGAAAATAAAACAAAAATGTTTTTATCCAAGTTATAAATTTTTTTTAGACTATAATGGCGATGTATTAATGTGCTCACATGATTGGGGGAAAAAAAACGTTTTAGGAAATCTAAACAATCAATCCTTTAAAGATATTTGGTTATCAGACAAGTATATGGAGGCTAGAAAAAAATTAAATAACTCAGATAGAAGCATTAGTCCATGTAATGTTTGCGATGTTGCAGGAACTTTGATTGGTTCAAAACATTCAAAAGCTTGGCAAAAACATAAAAATTAATTTCTTTATGAAAATAAAAAAGATTGCCAGCTTAAGACGAGATAAAATATCTTTATCATCTAGAAAAAATTATTTAAGATTAGATAAAAACGAAAGAGTTTCAAATTTTACAAATAAAATTATTAATAATATTCAATTAGATTCGTTTGATCTAACCGCTTATCCAGAAACTGGAAAAATTTATAAACAATTATCAAAAATAAATAAATTAACTAAAGAAAATTTTATTTTAACCGCAGGATCAGAGTTTGGAATAAGAATGTGTTTTGAGTACTTTTGCACAAATAAGAATAAAAAAATAATTACTTTAGAACCGACTTTTGGCATGGTAGAAGTCTATTCAAAGCTATTTAATTTAAAACAAATCAAAATAAATTATAATAAAAAATTTAAATTAGATTTTGATAAGCTCTATAAAAAGATAAATAAAAATATTTCTTTAATAATACTTGCAAATCCCAATAGTCCAACTGGCACTATAATAGAAGAGACGTCAATTATTAATATTTTAAAGAAATCTAACAGACTAAACATACCTGTTTTAATCGACGAAGCATATGAGGGTTTTTATCGTCCCTCCTATTTAAAATTAATTAAAAAATTTTCAAATTTAATAATTTTACGGACATTTTCAAAATCATTTGGTTTAGCAGGTTTACGAGCTGGATATCTAATTTCAAATAAAAAATTAATATTTGAATTGTATAAATATAAGCCAATGTATGAAATAAATTCTGCAGCCTCAAAAGCAGTTTTATTTTTATTGAAAAATCAAAAATATGTAAAAGATTATATTAATCAAACTTTAATTGGAAAATCATTTTTTGAAAAAGAACTTAAAAAAATTAAGATACCTTTTCTCAAAACCTATGCAAATTTTATACATATAAAATTAAGTACAAAAAAAAATAGGATAGAAGCTGAATTGAAAAAAAGAAAGATTCTAACAAGAAAAGGTCCTGGCGTCATAGGATACGAAGATTATTTAAGAATTACTCTAGGCCCAAAAAACGAAATGAAAAAAGTGATTACAGTTTTAAACAAATATTTTAAATGAAAGAACATTTTAAAGAACAAATTAGACTTATAAAATTAGTTAAAAAATATTTAATAAATTGTAAAAAAACAGGTGTAGATATCGCACTAAGTCCTAAATGTTTTATTACAACTTGGGCTCTAACACCCGGTTATTTTAAACTTAAAAGTTTAACTAATTCTTCAAATTTTAGTTCTTTTATTAATTCAGTTAAAGATTTATTTTCTATTTCTTTTCATCACGATTTATTTTGTAAAAAAAAAAGCATAAAAAAAAATGAAGTTAATAATTTAATTATTTCATATTGTAAAAAAAAAAATTTTAAAAATGATGGTTCATTTTATGATGATTATTTTAAGACTTCATCTAGGAACACAGACTCATTCTGGTTTTTAATCTCACTTGATAATTTTGAGCCTGCAAATCTAAATAAAAATATATTTGTTATAAAAAAAAAAAACAAGAATTCGTTTAGCATTTTCTACTTGCTGAATTATTTATTAAACGTTATTTCAAGAAATTTTTTTTCATTTAGAAAACTCTCTCATGAGATTTCAAATATGTATGTTTTCATGAAGGAAGTAAGAAGAATTTTTTATCTATTATTCAAAAATACAAAAATTAATAATTTAATTTTAAATTATGAAGGAATACCATTTCAACACGGAATTATTAAAGAGGTCAAAAAAATTAATTTTAAAACAAAAGTAATTTGTTACTTGCATTGTGCTGGCTGGCCATTGCAGTTAGATTTAATATATAGATTAAATTTAATTGATAAATTAATTGTTTCAGGCAAAGATCAAAAAAATGTTTTAAAGAAATTTTTAAATTGGCCAAATAAAAAAATATCTATAATTCCATCTTTGAGATTTCAAAAGAGTAATATAAAAAATTACGGGGGTTTTATTTTTGTACCTTACGAAATAACAAGTTTTAAAAAATATTTAAATAGTTTTGATGTATTTTTAAATAGTGCAGCTAATAAATCTATTAATTATTTCAAATTAAGAATTCATCCATTAAATAAAAACAGTGATATACATAAAGAGTTTGCAATTGAATTAAGAAAAAAAATTAAGAAATACAAAAATAAATTTTCTAAAAAATTGAAAAAAAATTGCTCCTTTATTTTTGGTTCTGCAACTGGGGTTTCTATACAAACTCTTGAATATGGAGTTAAAATTTATCATATTCCGGATAATGAAAATATTGACGTTTTTTCCAATAAAATTTGGCCAAATATAAAAGTAAAAAAAAGCATAGCTGGCGTATATGAATATTGTGTTAAAAAAAGAGGGCAGATGTTTCAAGAAAATTCTTCGAAAAATAATTTTGAAAGATATCTATTGCCTCTAACTTTAGCTTATTCAAGAAATTAAGGAATATAAAAATGAATATATCTTATAAAATTAATGATCTAAATCACAGAGTTGTTTTTTGCCATGATAAAGAATCTCCTAAAATTAAAAGAGATCTTTCAAAACTTTATTCAGATAAGAAAATGATGGTAATTATAGACAAAAATTTAGGTTCAAAATTTACCAAATATTTAATAAGTGATTTACGACAAACAAATTTTGATATTACTTTTGTAAAAGTTGAAGCAAGTAAAAAAAATAAAAATGAAAAATTTTTATTTAAAATTATTAATAAATTAATTGAAAAAAATTTTACAAAAAGATCAGTGATAATTTCATGTGGGGGAGGTGTTATAGGCGATGTTTGCGCTTTAGCGGCCTCGTTATATTTAAGAGGATTAATTTATTTCCACATACCAACTACTATGACAGCTATAGTAGATAGCTGCATAGGAGGTAAAACAGGAATAAATTATAAAAATATAATTAATTCTCTCGGCAGCTACTATCATCCCCGAACAGTTTTTATATCCAAAAATGTTATTAACCTTATACCCAAAAGGGAGTTTTTAGCCGGTATACCAGAAATTATAAAGTCCGGGGTCATTGATAATAATATTATTACTAAAATGCTTATTAATAATAAACAGAAATGTCTTTCTAGAGATTTTAGATTTATGTCAAAATTAATTCAACTTTCTTTAAAAACAAAAATTAAATTTTTTAAAAATGATATTTACGAAAACTCTAAAAGATTAAATTTAAATTTTGGTCATACATTTGCGCACGCTATAGAAATGTCCGTTAAAACAAAAAATAATGATATAATTAGGCATGGTGAAGCAGTTGGAATAGGAATGTTATGTGAAATATATTATTCTGAAGGAAGAAGTAAAAAATTTAAATTTATATCTGATTTATTATCACAATACAATTTACCAACTAGCTTAAAAAATTTCCCAAAAAAATTTAATAAAAACTTAGCAAAAAAAGAGATATTCAAAAATATATTTTTAGATAAAAAAAGAATTGGAAAATACCCAAGAATTATAAAAATTCTTAAATTAGGAAAGTCTAGAATTATTGAAATGAAAGATAATACAAAAATTAAACAAACTATAAATAACGTAATTTTTTAAAGATGAAAATAATATTGAAAATAATTTATAATTTTTTACTAATATTAGATAGAATCATTGAAAGATTTTTTAAAAAGAGTTTTTTGTATTATTTAAAAGAATTATTTGAAAAAGATCTTTATATAAAAAAAGAAATTTTAAATAAAAAAATCTCTTTTTACATTCCTAATAAAACTACAAAATGGAGAGTTAAAACCTTTTATGAAAAAGAGCCAGAGACTTTAGAATGGATAGATGGTTTTGATGATGAAAAAAAAATTATATTTTGGGATATTGGTGCTAATATTGGTCTGTATTCAATTTATGCTGCATTAAAATATAGAAATATAGAAGTTATTAGCTTTGAGCCATCTACTAATAATTTAAGAGTTATAAGCAGAAATATTTCTATTAACAACTTAGAGGAAAAAATAAAAATTAATCAATTTCCTTTGAGTGATAAAATTAATGAATTTGCCTCTATGAATGAGTCTGAATTTATAGAAGGTTGGTCGATGGGAACATTTGCTTATCAAAATGATGTTGAAGGAAAGAATTTTGTTCCAAAACAAAAATATAAAATTTTAGGTACCACTGTAAACTTTCTATTAGACTCAAAAATATTAAACACACCCAATTATATAAAAATTGATGTTGATGGAATTGAACACATGATACTAAAAGGGGCAGATAGGCATTTAGATAATAAAAATATTAAAAGTGTGCTGATTGAGCTAAATGAAAATTTTAAAGATCAATACGACACAGTATTAGAAATAATGAAAAATAATAATTTTAAAATTAAATTTAAAAAAAGAGCGGATAATTTTTATGTAGGCAATTCAACTGATGAAAAAGAAAATAAATTTTCTAAAATTTTTAATTACATTTTTGAAAGATAATGAACTTAAAAATATTAGATAATTTTTTGGAAAAGCAAGATCTTGAAGATATTTTATCTATAAGACTTAAAAAAATTACTAAAAATGAAATACGTGTGCATCATAATTCTATAGATAAAAATAATAATATAAAAGCTGATTGTATAGAGCCAGAAGTTCTAAGACGTTTGCAAAAAAATTACCACGATAAAGCAATGAATTTACTTAAGAATTTGAGTCCTCTTAAGGCAAAATTATATGATTATTCTGAGTTTCATATAATCGAAACTGGAGCTGATTATCAATTTCCTATACATGATGACACTCCTAATAAATTATTAAGTGGAGTTATTTATATAAGTCCTGAAAAGAATAGCGGAACAATATTTTACGAAAACAAAAAAGGAGATGGAAAGCAAATAGTTGGTTGGAAAGTAAACCGAGCAGTTTTTTTTTCAAGAATTGAAAAAGAAACTTGGCATTCTTATAAAGGAAACGGTAAATCAAATAGAATTGCTTTAGTTTATAATTTGATGACAAACAAAATTAAAGAAGTTTATAACATAGAGCAGAAAAGTTATTTGCTTGGTCAATTAAGATACAAACTAAATCCTTATATTTATAGGTTTTTTAAATTCACAATTTAATTTAATTAAGTTTTAGGTTTTTCTTTTTAAAATTACATCCATATTTACATATATACGAGATAAGAATAGAGTAAAATTAATGAGATTATTATCTAACAATTATTTTAAAAAATTAACATATTAATGCAAGTCGTAATTTTAGCAGGGGGATTAGGTTCTAGACTTTCAGAGCACACAAAATTAATTCCTAAACCAATGGTAAAAATATTAAATGTTCCAATAATTGAAAGGATTGTAAAATTTTACAATAAATTTGGATATAAAGATTTTTTAATTGCAAGCGGCTATAAGCATAAGATTATTAAAGAATATTTTAAAAAAAATTTAAAAAATTTAAACATCAAAGTCATTAACACTGGTCAAAAGGCAATGACTGGTGGAAGAGTTAAGAAAATGAAAAAATATATTGGAAAGAACAGGTTTATGTTAACGTATGGAGACGGTTTATCAAATGTCAATTTAAGTAAATTATTAAAGTTTCATACAAATTCAAAAAATTTTGTAACTCTTACGGCCGTAAGACCCCCAGCAAGATTTGGAGGAATAAAAATTTCTGGTAAAAAAGTAAAATACTTTAAAGAAAAATCTAATTTAGATGAGGGTTGGATAAATGGTGGTTTTTTTGTTATGGAACCAGAAATTTTTAAATTTATAAAAAATGACCAAACCATTCTTGAGCGGTATCCTTTAGAAAAGATTTGTAAAACAAAAAAATTAGGTGCCTATAAACATTATGGATTATGGCAATGTATGGATACGATAAGAGATAAAAAAATATTAGAAAATTTAGTAAAGAATAGTTTTTTAAAATAGCTGTGAATAAAAATATCCTAGTTATTGGCGGTACAGGATTTATTGGATCTAATCTTTTAAAAAAACTTAATCCAATTAAGTATAATTTAAATTCAATTTCAAGCAAACTTCCTTTGAAAGAAAAAAAAATAAAAGGTGTAAATTACATTCGACTAGATATTTCAAAGAGAAAAGACTTTATAAAATTAAAAAAACTTAACTTTGATGTAGCTATTAACCTTGGCGGTTATGTCGATCATTCGAAAATAAAAAAAACTTTTAAAAGTCATTTTGGAGGAACTAAAAATTTAGTAAATTACTTTAATAAAAAAAAATTAAAACTATTTATTCAAATTGGAAGTAGCTTAGAGTATGGAAATGTTAGTTCACCACAAAAAGAAAGCTCAAAATGTAAACCTAGAGGTAATTATGGGTTAGCAAAATATAAAGCTAGCAAATATCTTGTAAATTTTAGAAATTTAAAATTTCGTTATTTAATTTTAAGATTGTATCAAGTTTATGGTCCTCATCAGGATACATCAAGATTAATTCCGCAAGTAATCACATCATGTATAGATAAAAAGAAATTTTCTTGCACGGATGGTAAGCAACTAAGAGATTTTTTGTATATTGAAGATTTTATTAATTTAATTTTAAAAATTTTAAAATCTAAAAAAATAGAAAACAATGTCTATAATGTAGGGTGTGGAAAGCCGGTTACTATAAAACTTATCATTCAAAAAATTCATCAAAAGATAAAAAAAGGCAAACCTTTATTTGGCAACATTAAAATGAGAAAAGATGAAATTTTAAAATTATATCCAAGCATCAATAAGATAAAAAAAAAATTTAAATGGTCACCAAAAACAAATATTGATAAAGGCTTAAACAAAACAATTCAGTTTTACAGAAATAGTTAATTTATGAGAGATTTGATTAGTATAATTATGAATTGTAAAAATGGTGAAATATATTTAAAAAAAAGTATATCTAGCATAATTTCTCAAACTTATAAAAATTGGGAGTTAATTTTTTATGATAATTGCTCTAAAGACTCGAGTATCTCTATTGCTAGATCTTTTAAAAATAAAAAAATTAAAATATTTAAAGCAAGAAAATCTCTCAAATTATATGAAGCCAGAAATGAAGCTGTAAAGCTTGCAAAAGGAAAATATATTACTTTTTTAGATACAGATGATTATTGGAATAAAAAAAAACTTTTGATACAGATACAATTTCTAAAAAAAGAAAAATTAAGATTTTGCTACACTAACTATTACTGCCTGTTTCAAAAAAAAAAAAAAATATACACCAAAAGAAAAAAAAAAGAAATCACCACTCAAAGCTTGTTAGAGGATTACAATATTGGTGTGATAACGGTAATGATAGAAAAGAAATTACTTTTACAAAATAAATTTAATAACAAATTTGATATAATAGGTGATTTTGATCTTTTTATTAAATTGAGTGAGATGTTACAAATTGGCTATATACACAAACCTCTTGCGACTTACAGATTACATGCTTTGAGCCTTTCACAAAAAAAAAAATCGATTTATATTAATGAATTAAACTATTGGATAAAAAAAAATATGTCCAAATTAAAGAAAAAAAAACTCTCTATTGATAAAATTAAAATTTTTTTAATTAAATTAAAAATTAAATCTTTTTTTAATATAAATTAATAATATTTTTATATATTATTG
>ENA-UOXV01003075-UOXV01003075.1-marine-metagenome-genome-assembly--contig:-NODE-3075-length-20857-cov-4.844871_pt1 | contig 20857 bp, 13 predicted proteins | sample MGYA00238165_ERZ766961 | MGnify/ENA primary metagenome ERZ766961 (study PRJEB28924, sample SAMN03173240) | marine metagenome | biome: Marine; feature: Water; material: Subsurface seawater | place: North...
GGCGGCGCGGCGGGCGGCGCGGCAGCCTGCGGCGGCGGCGTGGGCGCGGCAGCCGGCGGCGGCGTCTCCACCACCGTCGCCACGGACTCGAGCGCCCCGGACAACATCGCGTCGTTCTCCTTCTTGAGTGCCTCGATAGCGGCGTTGATGGCCGCGAGCTCATCGTCGAGATCGCCGGCACGGACAACGAGGCCGCGATGCGCACGCGCCGTTCGCGCCGGACGTCGCGCCGCGGCCCGCTGCTTCTTCCCGGATTTGGAGGCGACGCGCGACGCCGGGGCCACGAGCGCCGCGCGCGCGGAAAGCGAAGCCGACATGGCTAAGGTTATCCTCTCAATCCTCTATGGGCGTCCCTTCCGTCGATCGATACGGCGGGTGCGTTGTGAGGTAACACTCACGCGCGGTGCACGCGGGTCACGAGTGTGTATCGAACGTGAAAGTCCTGCGAAGAACCCGGTTCGATGTGCGGCGACCGTGCGGATAGCGCGGCGTCGTTTGGGGGGAGCCAGAGGGCACGGGCAGATCTTTTCACGGTGCTTTTCAGGGTGCCTCCCATCTTCAAATCTTGGCGCCACAATTTAAGAGTCATTCCAAATCATCGACCCCGACGACCCGGCTCCGAGGTGCTCGAGCGATACGTGTAGTGCTATACTCGACCGAGGCAACAACGTCGTTGGTATGTCATCGTTTACTCGACCAAGACAACGTGCTCTGTCATCACAAAACGCATCAGAAAGCTCCACTACGAGCTCTTAGACTACTTTTCCTCCTCCTCCCCGTACGCTCGCTTAGCGGCTTCCCCGAGCTCGTCGCCGCAGAGCTCCAACACTTCCCTCCACAACGGCTTGGGCAGCTGGATCACCTGCTTCAGCGCCAGCTGCTTGGAACACGCCACCGGGTACCACACCCCGCGCTCGCACTCGCTCCGCAGCTGACCGGGCGACCAACCGCAGTACCGGGCGAAAAACTTGAACTCGTTGGCGTCGAGCTCATCCTTGCTCACCAGCTCGCAGGCGCTGTCGTACCCGCCGAGGTACACCCCGGGCAGCACCTCCGCGCCGCCCTGCACCTTATCGCTGCCGTGCAGGAAAGAGACGGTGCCGTCGCCGACGTCGCCGCCAAAGTACAGCGCGTTCTCCGCGAACGGTCCGTCGGCTTGCCCGGATACGTACCCCATGTTGTACTGCGTGGGTCGGTTCAAGATGACACCCATGGATCCCTTCTCGCTGTGTTCCAGAAGTAAGATGACCGCCTGGTGGAAGTACTGTTGTCCGAGGGCGAACTCGTCGGCGGCGGCGAGGAGGAGGCATCCTTTCTCGGGCGCGCCGATCTTGTGCGCCCACGGCTTGTCGGCGGCGAGTTTGGGATTTTGTTGTTTGAGGAGCTCGAGGTTGGGGCCGGACGCGGCGGCGATCTCGTCGTCGTCCACGAGCTCTTCTTTGCCCTTCTCCTGGGAGATGAGCATGGCGCGGAAGTCGCGCCAGTCGCTCTCGAGCGCGGGGGCGACGTCGTCGTCGAGCGCGGGCGCCTTCTCCGCGTCCTCAGCCACGTCGTCAGCCTTCTTCCCATCCCCAGCCTCATCCACGGTCTCCTCCGCCTTTATCTGTTCGTCCTTCTCCTCGGCGGCGTCGTCGGATGCCTTCTTGGGCTTGTCCGCGTCCGCCTCGCCCGCGCCGTCGCTCCTCTTCTCGGCGGACAGCGCGACGAACCGAGCGCGGTGGGTGCCCTGCCGCAGTTTCAACACGTCATTTTTATCCCTCGCCCCGCTGGAAAACTCGGGTCGAGTCGGGGCGCGCGCGCTGGTCTTTGGCGCGCGCGCGGCCGCGACGCGAGCCGCGGGCCTCACGGAGATCGATCTGACGACGGTCGAGTGCATCTCGCCCGCGTCTACCGTCTTTCAGTGGGCGTCTGGGTGCCCCACGTAGTGCAGATCCGCGGGCGGGTGGGCCAGACACGAGTGCCAACGTGGATCAGGCGAACTGAAATATCCCCGTACTGTATCCCACACGGTTGCAGTATCAGGGAAGAGTTTATGGTTAACGGGATCGACACCTCCACAGTGCTTCAGTCATAAAAGTTAACATAAATAAATTACAAGAAAGAGCACAAACAACGTCACTTGTCCTTCCTCCACGTCACGAGCACGTCGTCGGTCCTGTACCTCTGCGTGCACACCGTCTCCTTCATCGTCGCGCTCTGTCCCTCCATGAACGCCAGTATCCCCGCGTAGGCGATCATGGCGCCGTTGTCTATGCAATACCTGTCGTCTGTGGCGTACAGCTCGCCCCCCCGCTCGCCCACCATGACCCGCATCATCTCCTGCAGCCGAACGTTGCACCCGACGCCGCCGACGATCAACACGTCGTTCGCGTTGCAGTGCGCCATCGTCCGCTCGGTGATCTCCACGAGCATCGCGAAGATTGTCTCCTGTAGGGAGTAGCAGAGATCCGCGGCTGTGCACTCGCCGGCGTCGATCTTGGTCCTGGCTTCGCTCTTTGCGAACGTCTCGATGCCCGATAGGGAGATGTCCATGCCCTTGACCGTGTACGGCATGTCGATGTACTTGGAACCCTTCTTGGCGAGCTGCTCGATGTTGTACCCCGGGGACGGGTCGTTGCTCAGGCCGATCTCGCGCGCGAACCTGTCGAGGCAGTTGCCCACCGCGATGTCGATGGTCTCGCCGAAGATCCTGTACCTACGTTCGTTGTAGGCGATGACCTGGGTGTTGCCTCCGGAGACGTAGAGGACGACGGGGTCCATCGCGCCGCACACCACGCGGCCCATCTCTATGTGCCCGACGCAGTGGTTCACCGGGACGATCGGCTTCTTCCAAATCTGCGAGAGCATCCTCACGACGACGGCGACGGAGACTAAGGGCGCGCCCATGCCCGGGCCTTTGGTGTAGCAGAGGCAGTCCAGATCTGCGGGTTTGATGCCAGCCTCGTCCAGGGCCTGCTGGACGATGTCGAGGATGACCCGGCGGTGGTGCTCGGCGGTCTCGCGCGGGAGGAAGCCGGTCCCTGGAGGGGTGATGTAGGTTTTGCGGGGGTTGCTGAGGATCTCGCCGTCGTGCGACACGACGCCGACCGCCACCTTGTTGGCGGAGCCCTCGAAACCCATCGCGAGCTTGACCCCAGGGGGCTTGACGTAGGCCTTGCCGCCGTCGCCCATCACGCGTGCGTTTGCGGAGGCGAAGCGCGTGTGAGTTGTGCACGCGCTTTGCACAGCGCCGCAAATCGGTAACAACGAATGCGATTCCGAGGGTGCAACTTCCTCACTGTGGTGGGGCACACGCGCCGGGACGATGAGCGTCGGTGCGATGTGGACGATCCATCCGGGGCCCTCGATCGCGCGATCACGCGTGACTCGTCGCGTCAAGATCGCCCCCGGAGCGCGAGCCGCCGCGGCGATCGCGCGACCGGCGGCAGCATGCCCCGACGAGCGTGCCTCGATCGCGCTCGGTGGAGGAAACATCGGTTCGGGTGGCGACGGGAGTGGGAACAGTGGGGGCGGGGGCGGAGATGGACACCAACCGGGTGGGAACGGCGATGACGCGAGGACGCCGAGGTGGGGATGGGGCACGTGCGCGGGCCTGTCCGCCGCGCTTCTCAACCCGAGACCCGCGCGCGCGTCGTCGTCGTCGTCGTCGTCGATCGAGCCATCGTCGGGCGACATGCTCACCTGCTTCCTGTACGGCTTCGCGTGGTTCTACGGTCTCAAACTCTTCCTCAAGCACCTCTTCTCGCCGTGCGCGCTGTTCCTCGGGAGCATGTGGCTGCTGACCAAGATGAAGGTGCTCCCGGAACGGCTCGGGCCCGAGGCGTACGAGGCTTACGTCGCGCCTTGGATACCGAAAGAATGGACCGATGCTCGGCTGACGATCACCGGGGACAAGGTGAAGACGTACGAACGTAAGTTCTGGGCGTCGGTGCACAGGATACTACCCGCGAGCCAGAACCCGACGTGCGAGAAGGTGTTCTTCGCGGGGATCCTGCTCGCGGGGCTGGTTTGACTCACGCCTGGGCCACTATCATACCCACGCGAGTGGACTATTTAGACTGTATTGTATTTGGCAAACGAAAACCGTTCACCCCGCCGTACGGGACGTCGGCAAACTCCGACGATTCGATGTTTATTTCAACGTAATCACTTGCCCTGACTGGCGATCCACGTCGCGAGAGTCTGCGCGGCGAACCCGGTGGCTCCGCCCTTCTTATCGTCCCACACCGGCCCGGCGATGTCGAGGTGGCCCCACTTGGTCTCTTTCTTCTCAATGTAACGTTTGAGGAAGAGCGCCGCGGTGATGGCGCCGCCGCCGCGGCTGCCCGTGTTCTTCATGTCGGCAAACTCACTGGTCATGCCGCACGACTTCCAGTACGTCTCCTGCATGGGCATGCGCCAGAAGAGCTCGCCGGCTTCTTTGGCGGACGCCTCGAGCTCCGCCGCCAGCTCGTCGTCTGGCGTGAAGATGCCGGCAACCTCGGGGCCGAGGCCGACGATGATCGCGCCGGTGAGGGTGGCCACGTCCACGATGGACGTGGCGCCCGCGGTCTTCTCCGCGTACACGAGCGCGTCCGCGAGGGTGAGACGGCCCTCGGCGTCGGTGTTGTTGACCTCGATGGTTTTCCCGTTTGACGCGGTGAGGATGTCGCCCGGTCGGAGGCCCCGGGAGCCGATCATGTTCTCGCAGCTCGCGATGATGAAGTGCGCCTCGACACCCGGCGGGGCGGTCTCCGCGATGATGCGCGCGGCGCCCAGGGTGGCACCCGCGCCGCCCATGTCGAACTTCATCATCTCGATCATGGACCCGGCTCCCGCCTTGATGTTGTATCCGCCCGAGTCGAACGTGAGACCCTTGCCGACGACGGCGACGGTCTTCTTGGCATCCTTCGCCTTGTACGTGAGGTGGATGAACTTCGGGGGTTCGTCGGACGCCTCGGAGACGCCGAGGTAGCTGCCCATCCCCATCGCCTCGCACTCCTCCTTCTCCAGGATCTTCACCGAGCACGTCTCCGGAAACGCATCCGCGATTTGTTTAGCGACGGTGGCGAGCGCGGTTGGCGTGACGACGTTGGGCGGCGCGGCGACGAGCTGCTTGGTGAGCACGACGCCGGACGCCTTGGCCTTACCGGCGGCGATCTCCGGGGTGACGTCGACGCCGGGCTGGGTGAGCACGTGCACGGTCTTGACGCTTCCGGGCTTGGCGTCGGATTTGAATCGTGAATCTTCGAAGGATCCGAGAAAGGCACCCGCGGCGATGCCGTTCGCCTTGCCGCGGAAGGCAGCCTCCTCGTCGCCCATCCAGTACTTGCCGACGGCGACGGTGTTGACCTTAGCCTTGGTGGCCTGGGCGGTGGCCTCCTTGCCGAGGGCCATCCACGCGTCGCCGGTGATTGCGTCCGCGTCGCCGAGGCCCACGAGGCCGACGTGCTTGAAGGGCATGCCGGCGACGCGGGTGAAGACGGAGGAACCCGCGGCGCCCTTGAACTCCTGCTCGTCCACGAGATCCTTGACGACGGCGGCGAGGCCCGGCGCGTAGCCTTCGAGGGTCTTGTCATCCGCGGAGAGCTTCTCGGCGTCGCCCTCGCACACGGAGAGCACGAGCATCTGGGCATCTGCGGGAAGGGCCTCGGCGCCGGCGACGACGAGATCGCCGAAGGGCTGGATCTGGCCGGGGGGGTAGTCGCCGCCGGAAGCCGCGAACGTGCGCGTGGATGAGCGAACGGGCGCGCGGTGGCGGATGGAGGGGCGCGCGATGGAGCGGCCGATGGAGCTCGGCACGGAGATGGACGCGCGGGGGGTTCCTGGGGGCATCATCGTCGAAAACTTTTCGTGATGGACGAGGAAGGTCGTCGACGGGGCGGCGGCGATGAAGCGCGCGGTGGCTGGCGACGCGTTGGCGGCGCGGGTGGTTACCGATGCGTTTAGGGCGACGGTGGTGACACGCGACGCGAACCTTAGCATGCGGGTGAAGCGCACGTGCTATTGAAGTCGTCTTAGGTTAGATTAACACTTTATCCATTGAGCTCCCACGAACCGACGTGGGCACCGCGAGATTGAATGACGTGTCCCGTCGACCCGACCCGCGGTGTGTGCATCCACCACCCGGACTGATGAACCGTCAACCCGCCGCTAGGGGTTCACCTCCACGCTCTCCCACTCGTCGCCGTCACCCTTCCTGGTGTGATGCCACCGCCGGTTCTTGCGAAGGCTCAGGTGGTCCACCTCGTCCACCCTCATGACGACGAGGCAAAAGTTCTCCAGCACGGTCTTTGCATCGGAGGTGAGGTCCTCGGGGATGTCGAACGCGTCGGGGTTCTCGTCGTCCAGCCGCGGGAAACCCGGCACGGGCCACGCGAACTGCGCTCTGCCCCCAGGGCTCATCCGCGCCCACGCCTCCTGCCGCTCCTTCTGCATCGTCGCCGAGTCGTGCGCGACGACGGTGAGGTCCCCCGCGATGCGAAACTGGTCCCTCGTCTCCGGCATGTACCACGCGAACTCACCCGCGGGGTTGGCCCGGATCTCCTCCACCTTGCCGCTGCGCAGATCGGTGACCATGGTGATGTCGGCGGAGTCGCCGAGGAACCCGCGGTAGACCACCGTGCGGTTCGCGGGTCGCCCGTTGGGCTTCACCGTCGCCATCTGAAAGTACTTGACGTAGGGCATGTGCTTGCCGTTCTTCTTCAGGGCGGTGAGCACGGCTTGACGCCACGCTGGGGACGTCACGGTGGACGCAGATCCGGACATGGTGCCGGTGGACGTGAGGTGGGAGGCGACGCGAGAGATGCGGTCGAGGGCGCGACGCATCGACTGGGTTCCGCCGTCCTTGGGGCCATCTTTTCGGTGGAAAATATGCTTCAGAAATTTCGAACTCGCCGTTGTTGTTTGGTCTCGATCACTTCGGTATGGCGCGGCGTGCCCTCCTCGCGCTGGCGCTCCTGGCGCTCCTGGCGTGCCCCGCGGACGCGTGGAGGTGGAACCCGGAGACGTACGATCTCGAGTGGGAGTTCACCTGGGGTCAGAAGACGTACAAGTTCCCGATCAAGCGCAAGCCCCGGCCTGTGGGCAGGCCCGAGGCATTCTGCGCAGAGTACTACGGCGTTCCCGAGCCCGTCCTGTTCGGCCACCCGCCCGTGGAGCAGCGCCACGGCGACGGACTCCGCGTCACGGCCCTGAACCAAACCTTGGACGGCAGAGGCCAGCACCGACGCATCACCGCGCACGCCGAAGTTCGATGGCGCGGCAAATCCATCCCAACGACCCAGTGCCACGTGGGTTTCGTGTGGCACCTGCCCACGATCATCTTCGGCGATCGGTACGAACTCGATCGCATCATGAAGTTCAGGCCGCCCGGGACGGTCATGCGGGTCTTCGAGGACTGGTACTGGATCGGCGAGAAACACGCGGGGGAGGTGAACGCATCCGCGCTGGCCATCACCGTAAACGCGAACGTGGCCTTGTCGGAGGATGGCAAAGAGCTCGTCGCGATGGCGAAGATTGAGAAAGCCCCCGTGCACAACAGGTACCCTGCTCCCGTGGACACCACCGACGATTGGCTCGGCCGCGCCTACGTCAACGCGACGTTGCGTCCGCCGCGCGTCATCGTATCCTGCGGCAGCAGCGCGGCGGAGCGCGGCGAAGGCGGCGGTAAGCTCGGCGGGGAGGTCAAGTGGGAATGGCTCGAGCTCGATTCCGCGCCAGGGGACCGGCGAGACGGGTGGCGGGTGGCCAAGGGAAGCGGCGTGGTCGATGCGGACCTCGGCGCGGACGTCGCGATCTGGACGGCGCCCGCGGGGGTCCGGTCGCATTACACCTTCGTGTATTGGACCACGCTGCTGGCGCAGTGGGCGTGCGCGGGGTGGATGTGTTACGCGACGTGGGCGGCTCCGTGGCCAAAGCACAAAACTTTCGTCAAAGGGTACTATAAACACTCGCCCACGTGCGAGTGCTGCGGCCTGCCGATGGCCCCCGATCACCCGGGCCGAGAGAAGTGGCAACGGGAGAAGGACGAGCGGGAGAAGGCTGAGGCTGAGAAGGCTGAGGCTGAGAAGGCTGAGAAGGACGCGGACGCCAAGAAGGATGACTGAGTGAGTCGGCTATGTAAGGATGACTGAGTGAGTCGGCTATGTAAGGACACTTACAACGTTCAAGCGGTTTCCCTCGCGCCCGCCCACGCTTCAAACTCAGAGGACCTGGAAACAAAGTCAAACTCCGAGGACCTCCGCGCGAAGTCATCATCTTCTGTATCCTCCTTCCCCACCGCCGGCGTCTCCTCCGCCGCCTCGATCACCCTCGCGATGCATCCCTTCACGAACGCGGCAACCTCCCTATTCGCCGCCTCGACCCGCGCCGCGTGCGCCTTTCGAGCCTTGTACCCGCGAAAATTCGATTGCACCGTCGTCGCCGCGCCCACCGTCTCTTGACGCATCGTGACAAAGTTCCGCCGCGCCTTGTGCCCGCGGTATTTCGTCTGCAGCTTGACCGCCGCGACGTGCCGTTCCTTCCGCGCCTTGCCCGCGTCCTTCCGCGCGACGTGACCACGAAACGTCGCCTGCACCGAAGTCGCCGCTCGCTCCATCTTTGTAAACTCTTCGTATTCCTCCACGATGATTTCCTCGCAGAGCCTACGTACCGCCTTCCGTCCCAACACTCCGCGCACACGCTTCTGTATGATCGTCGCCGCGGCGTTGAGCTCGTCGAGTAGCATGGGGCTGTCCAGCGGCGGGTCCATGGGCATCTCCCCGTGCAATGAGACGTAACGCATCTGAAACTCGACGACGCGCTTAAACGCGAGAATTCGAGTAGCCGCGCCCGCCGCCGCTTCAGCCCTCACGCGCCCGTCCCTTTCCTTCACCAGCCGCCGCTCGAGCATGGCGTTCACCGCGAGCGCCTCGCTGATGCCGGCGGCGGCGCGCGCGGCGAGATCCCGCGACGCCTCCGTCTGTTTACTCGCACGTTTGCCCGCGTCCTTGACGTCATCCGCCAACTCCTTCTTAGCGACCTCCGCGCCCTCCCTCGCGAGCCGACGCACCTGCTCCAAGCGCTCAGCCTCCCTTCCCGTGGCGAACTCGACCATCTCGGCGAGTTCTTTCTTGGTCCTCGCGCCGTCCTCGAGCGCCGTCGCGAGTTGTGACCTCGCCGTTTCGAGCTCCTCCTCGAGATGTTTCGTCGAGCGCAGATCCATCGGGACGCCCTCCGCTTTTTTGCGCATGCGCGCCGCGCCGAGTTCCTTCATCGCCGCCTTGAGGTCGCCCTCCAGTCGCGTGTTGCGCTTAACGAGGGCATCGCACTTGCCGCGGAGATCCTCGAGGGACAGCGCGTCGTCCGGTCGCGCGTTCTCGTCGCCGAATGAGTGCACCGATGTCGGCAGGAGCTCGTCGGCATCTACGAAGGATTTGGGCTCCGCTGGGTCCGGGCTCATGGCGCGCGCGGTGGGACCGGGTCGGAGTGGCGATGTTCTCCGCCCTCGCGCGGGGGATACCATGCCGTTACCATCATCGGCGACGTCGTCTTCGTCCGCCTGCGGCGCCGGTGGCCTCGCGTCGAGCGCGGTCACGAGCACGCCGAGCACATTCTTGGCGAGGAGGAGCGCGGGCCTGGTCTGCTCGCCGCTCACGTCGCGCTCGTCGACCGCGTGAAGGAGCCGCGCGAGGGCCCGCGCGTCGCCCTCGGAGAGGTCAGCGTCCGCCTTGTGAAGCAGGAACGCGGGCGTGAGCGCCGCGAAGCTCGCCATGGTGGGCCGTCGAGGCGCGCGACACCAGTGGCTCCGTGACATGCATAGTTCCCCCCGAGAGACGGGAGAGAGTTATTGGACGGCTCGGGGAGACTAACCGTCGCGACACCGCGGCAGACTCGGCCCAGCGCCCACGGTCTACGCGACGGACACGTCACCCGCGCGCGAACGACTCGAGCTCGATGAGAATACACATCAACACACACGTCAGCGCGCGCGAGCCGGCCGATACGGGCGATGACGACGATGACGACGAGGACCCTCCCGCGCCACCGAGCGTTCCTCGAACCGACGGCGCCATCACCGACGCGTTCTGGCGACCCGACGCGAAGTTCGCGGGTAACAACACACGCGATGACACCGAAGATGCCCGGACGACGAAAGAACACCATCGACGCGGCTCGTCCGGGTCCTTTTGGGTCCGTGTCGTGCGCGCGCTCGAGACGGAGTCCATCAAGGACGCGCGTCGAGCCGCGCTCTTGGACAGAATCTACGACTCGCATCTAGCAGACGACGACAATCACGACGGCAATCACGAGGGGAAGGACCGACCGCTCGAATCGTGGAGCCCGCGCGATTCCTCAGCGCTCCGCGCTTTACTCGAGGACGACGCCAAGGACGGCGCGGCGTCCGTCGCCCACGCGAGGGCGCAGGCGATGTCCTTGATCCGCTCGAGGACGTGGACCCTCCTGGACGATCCTTCATCGTCGAAAGCGGCTCGAGCCGTCAGCGTCGCCACACTGGCACTCATCCTCATCTCGTCCCTCGCGTTTTGCCTGGAGACCATGCCGCAACTCACGGCGAGCGCGGACGCCAGGCTCGCGTTTCACGCGATCGAGTCAATGTGCGTTGGGTTGTTCACGCTTGAATACTTTCTCCGACTCGCCGCGTGCCCGAACACCCGCGCGTTCCTGACGTCGCCGATGAACGCTGTGGACCTCGTCGCCATCGCGCCGTTCTACCTCGCGCTCTTCGTGGATAACTCGGCCGGCGCGGGGGGTGCGAGGATGCTCCGGACGCTGCGTCTGGTGCGTGTCACTCGGCTGTTCAAGCTGGGCGGCCGGGTGGCTCGGCTGCGGGTGGTGGCGTCCTCGATGCGGGAGAGCGCGGACATGCTGGCGATGATGGTTTTTCTCCTCGCCGTCGCCGTGCTGGTGTTCGCCACCTTGGTGTTTTACGTGGAGCGGGGTGAGTACGTGCCGGAGGATCCGGTCGACGGCTCGGGCGGGTTCTACAGTCGACGCTCCGACTCGAGCTGCAGCCAAAGAGGTTGGAACGTTTCAGACTCGAGTTTAGGAACGAGCTACGTATGCGAGCGGCACGAGACGCCGTTCAAGTCCATCCCTGACTCCTTCTGGTGGACCGTCGTGACGTTGATGACCGTGGGGTACGGCGACGAGATCCCGACGACGGGTGCCGGTAAGTTCGTCGCGTGCGTCGCGATGGTGGCCAGTTTACTCCTCCTGGCGCTTCCCATCTCCGTCATCGGCACGGAGTTCACGGAGCAGTGGATGGAATACAAACAGACAGACGCGGAAGCATCCCGAGCCAACACCGGCGGTGACGCACCTACCGTGGGTCCCACGAGTCGATCGATCAAGCCCACGAGTCGATCGATCAAGCCCGCGGGTCTCGTGGAGTCCGAGCGAGTCGTCAGTCGACGCGCCAGGGCTCTCGAAGAGACCCTTCGAAGGTGAGTTTATTTTTATTTCCATACGGGCAATTAGTATGACGTGCTTTTTAAACTCAGGGTTCGAGCCGTCACCGTCGACGCCGGTGATCGCGTCCACTCCGTCGATACCATGGTGCGCGCCAAGCGGTTAGAACAGGGCGTGATCGAGCGCCGCGCGGCGAAGCTGGGCGCGTCCGTCGAAGGGAGTGAGTCCGCGCTGAGGCTCCTGCGAGACGTCTTCAGCGACGGCGAGGACAGGCGGTTGGTGCTGGAGGTTGAGGCGTTGGCTGAGGAGCGCGAGCGTCTGCGTGCGGTCGCGGAGGTGGCGGAGGGGCTCGGAGGGGACGGGGCGCCGGGTCTGGTGCTGAGGTGCCTGGACAGGTACGCGCTGCTCGCGGAGTTGACGGAGGATGACGGGGAAGTGCTGGTGGGGGAGGCGAGGGCGCTGAGGGAAAGGGCGCTGAGATTGATTAACGGGTAATGTAAGGGGGATTCGTAACTGTACTGCGTATGCGATGAAGTGTATTTGACTCGTAATTATGACGGAATTGTAACTGCACACCATACGACTTTTGGTGCAAAAAGGAATATCCCGCGAGCTTTTGGTCTTCTTCTTTTGTTTGTAACACCTTTTTGGAGGTTCGACCATCCAGGCGGCGCACCGAGCGCCGAGCGAGGAACCCCCGAACGCGCTCGAGAGGTTCAGTCGCGGTCGACGAGCCGAAAGAAAGCTCGCGACGTGCGCGTTCGTCCCGGGAGACACGCGCGACGCCCTCCACGTCGACGGTTCACCCCGCGGAAAGAAGCGACAAAGCATCTAAAAAGCACGGGAAAGTGACACACGCGACGACACGGTCACGATGGGCGGAGTCGGGGCCGCCGCGGGCGCCGCCCCGACGGGTACGGCGGTGCTCATCATGGCCCTGCTGGTCACCGTGACCAGCAGTAGCCTCGCGCTCACCATGGCGTACCTGTTCCGCAGCGGATACCCCTACCAGAGCACGGTGCTCGCCGCGCAGCAGCTGGTCTGCACCGGCTTTGGAGTGGTGGCCATGCAACTCATGCCGGAGGAGCGACAGAAGCTGAGGATCTCGCGCCACAACTACCTCACCATGCTGCTGCCGTTCACGATCGTGCTCAGCGCCAAGCTGTTTTTGCAGAACAAGGCTGTGCAGTACGTCTCGCCGGCTTTCTACGCCATGACCGGGCAGCTGCTGCCAGTGGGCGTCACGATCGCAGGATTCCTGACGGGGTCGCAAAAGTTCAAGTGGTCCACGGTGTGCGCCGCCGCGGTGGTATCCGTGGGGGGCATCTTAATCAAAGCCGGCCAGATGGAGCTCTCACCCTTCGGCTTCATCCTAACCATGTCCTCCCTCGTTTTAGACGTCGTGAGGCTGCTCCTGATGCAACACCTGCTGCAGCCGCTGAGGCTCACCGGTATCGGCATGATGCTCCTCTCGGCGCCGCAGCAGTGCATCCTCTTCTGCGTCAACGCGGTGTGGACCGACGTGGGCGCCATCGCGCGGCGCATGCAGCTCACCGAGGAACAAGGGGGTTTCGGCGGCGAGTTCATGCCCATCGTGGGCACGGTGTGCGCCCTGGCGGTGGGCGTGGTTCTCTTCAACCTCTTTTTCGTCAAGATGACCAGCGCCATCATCAGCGCCATCTGCACGCCGTTTAAAGACCTGTGCACGATCATCATGTCGGATCTCTTCGTGGATCCGAGGACGGAGACGCCGAGAGCCATGGCGGGGTTCGGGCTGGCGTGCACCGCGTCGTTCGCGTACAACGTCCACGACATCTACGCGAGACGAAAGGCGAAGGAGAGCGAGGAGGAGGAGAAAAAGCCGCTGCTGGAAGAGGAGGGCCGGGTGGGCGCGACGGGGAAAGGAGGTTCAGACGAGGTGAACGACGGGGGTGAAGGCGACGACGCGGGCGGCGAAGGCGACTGGACGTACAGGGACGCGTACGTCGTCGGGTTCACATGCTGCGGCGCGGGCATCGTCGTCTACGCCACGGCGCTGTGGTGGCACTTAAACCGCCTCTGATTCAGCGCCGCGTCGCCCCCCTCCATTCTTTCCGAACGACGAGTGTATCTACGCATCGTTTCGTATTATTTTAGCCGTGTCAATTAAGTGTAACACTTACTGTCAGTTCGTCGCCGCCGTCGCCTCGCGCTTCTCCTGCGCCTCCTTGGCCCGCGCGACGGATTCCTCGTGTTCCAACTTGTGCACCCGGAGCTCCGCCCGCTCGGCGAAGAGCCGCGCCTTCATCCGCTCCAGGTGCTCGCGTTCCTTCACCAAACCCGTCTCGAGGTCCTCGAACCCGCGCATCTTCGCCTCGATCTTCTTCATCTGCGCCTCCGCGACGGAGATGACCAGCCGCTGAATCTCGCGCTCCTCCGCGTCGGCCAGGAGCTTGGCGCGAACCGCCGCCGCCGCCAGACCCGTCGCCGCCGCCTCCCGACCCTTGGCGTCCGTCACCGGGATATCCTTCGCCGTCTTACCCCCGTGCGTCCCTTCCTTCCCGTCCACGTCCACGTCCATCGCGTCCGCGCCTGCCTCCTCGTCCATGGCCTCGAGCGCGGCTCTGGCGGCGGCGGCGGCGACCCGCGGCGCCACGCACGTCGCCAGGAACGCCACGTTGGACATCACGGGATTGGGCGCGCCGGCGAAGGGCACCGACAGGTCGTTCGGTGACTCATCGAGATGCACCTCCGGCCTGCCCATGCGGTGTCCATCGGTGGAGAACGCGTCACCGCCGCCGCGTACGTCAGTCGGGTCCCGCGAGGAATCTAACGCGTTTGGGTCGAGTTCGTCCAGGAATCGTTCCTCGATGGGCAGGCGGATGAACCGTCGGATGCACTCCTCGACGCTCTTGGTGCCCACGTGCGTGGCCACCTCGGCCCACGACTCGCCGTGCAGCTCGAGTGCTTCCAGCAGGAGCAAGGTTTCCTGGTCGGTCCAGTCGTCTTGTTCCATCTCGGCGTCGGATTCGTCGTCGTCGTCGTCGTCGTCGTCCGTGACCTCCTCCCCGTCCTCGTTGACGGACACCGTCCTCGCCCTCTTGGCCTTCTTACTCGAAGCGCCTTGCGCGACGGTGCGCAGGAAGCTCCCGCTCGTGGTCCCGTCGGGTAACTTACCGGCGGAGAAGCACCGCCCGCACACGTCCACGCCCCCCACCGACGCCTTGGCCAACTTGATCGGCGGCTTGGCGCAGTGGTAATACGCGGTGCCCTTGCCGGTGATGTCCGCGTCGCACCCGACGCACGCGCGCTTGACGTTACCCTGGTTGCCGTAGAGCACGGCGTGCGCCGCGAGGGGTACCTCGATCACCGGCGCGGGCTGCTCCGGCCGGGGGGTAATGGGCGGGCGGCCGCGGCGGGCGCCGGCTTGCTCCGCGGCGAGCTCCGCGGCGAGCTCCGTCGCCTCCGCCTCCGCCACGGACGTCGCGGCGCCGTTCAGTGGCGTGGGCGGGAACCTGTAGAGCGCCACGTTCGCGGCGCTGAACGTCCCGGCATCCGGCCGTTCCGGGCGGACGACGTCGACGGCGACGACGCGAGGGACGTTCGCGCCTAGTCCGGCGGCTCGTTCGGGATCCGAGCGCGGTCGCCAGTTGATTAAGCCCCACCGCTCGAGAAAGTCAAAGACGCGTTGCAGCGAGTTGACGTCGCCGACGAGGCCGCGGCGCGCGCGGGTGAACCGGAGGCACTCCCCCGAGCTCTTCACCGCGCGGTACCGGTTCATCATCGCGGCGCGAATCGTGCGGTAGGTCTCCGGCGTCTTATTTTCGCTCCGCCCGTCGAAAAATTCGGGAACGCCTTGTTTTTCCAGCTCGTGCGTCGCGTCCCACCTGAACCAGTGCGAGTGCCCCGGGATCTTGTACGGCTCGTCTTGCGAGCTGGGATCTGAACCGTCACCGTCACCCATGTCGGCGTCGATGCCTTCGTCGATGGGCGCGACGGCGGCGGCGACGGTGGCGGCGACGGCGGCTGCTTCCTTCGCGGCTCCGCCCATCTGCCCGCGGCTGATGTTCTCCTGCGCCACCCGCGAGCCTCCCGGGTGCCTCCCGCTCGGGTTCACGGCGTCGTTCTTCCCGGCGTCGTTCTCCGCGGCGGCCGCCACGGACGAGTGCGGCTGGGTGAGCTGCTGCCGGACGACGTGCGGGCCGAGGCGCTCCGCGAACTGCGGCGGCGCGACGCGTTCATCCTCGGGGGGCGGCATCCCCGGCGGCGCCCCCGCCGTTCCCGTCGCCGCCGTCCCTTGCGAGACATCGTCGGGCACCGCGGGTCCGCCATCACCGGGCCCGCCCTTGCGCTTCTCGCCAACCTTCGGAGCGCCGACCTGCGCCTGCGCCTGCGCGGCGGTGGTCGCCGCCATCGCCTTGTTCGCCGCCTCCCTCGCCCGCGTCGCCGCTCGCATAGCCGTCTCCGCTGGATCTTCCCACGCGTAGTCACCCTCCTCGCACCACTCGTTGTGTTTCACGCTGTCGATGATCCAGTTGTAGTGGACGTGTTTCGGGGGTTTGGTGCGCCCAGGGACGGCGAGGTGGTCCCCCGACGCGGCGCGTGTGAGTGAGTCGTCGGCGGGTGGCGCGTCCCATCGATGCGTCTTGTCTCGGGCCGCGTGTTCCCGAGCGGTGCCCACGGAGAGCCACGCGTCGTAACTCTCCGGGTACCCGACGTAGTGCACGAGCGCCTCTTTGCCCACGACGCCGCGGACGACGCACTGATCGGGTCCCTCGGGAAAGTTACGCGGCGTCTCGGCGCCGTCGGTTGAGTTCAGGTCGGCGTGAATGACGTGCGTGACGCCTTGATCGTTAGCCGACGCCGCGAGCACCGCGCCCATGGCCCGCGCCGCCTGCTTCGCGGCGTCCCGTGATGCCGCCGGGACGTCCCCGGAGACGTACACCTTGGTATGGCCCAGCAGGCCTTTCTCTCTGAGTTCCTCGGCGCAGTCTTTGAGCATGGCGACGAACTCTGTTCGTTTGTGTTCGGATTGCCAGTCGAATCGACGTAGGCCCTTCTTGAGCTTGAACCTGACGCAGCGTCTGACGATCATGAACAGCGATCCGCCCGGGGTGTAGTCCTGCCAGTGGCGCATGGACAGCTTGACCATCGGCCGCGGGGTTTTGGAGGCGGCGCCCAAGGTTTCCTCGTGGCCCTGCAGCAGCTCGAGGATCACCTTGGCGACGTCCTCTCTGCCGAGGGGCTCGCCCGGGAACGCGCCCGCGAGCCTGCCCGTGATCGCGTTGAGCTTGCCCAGGTACTCTTCGCTCTGCGTGTGTCGTGGGTGGATCGGGGGTATCGAGCGGGGTCAGCGGTGGGTTCGAATCAATCACACGGGGGTCGAAGCACGGCAGCGAGAGAGAGGGACGGTTGGTCCGTGTTGTCAGATCCATCGATGATGTCATCGAGGAACCCTAGAGCGGTGAATGCGGTGGGGCGGATCGCGGGTGAATACGTCGCGGCGCGTACCTCGAAGTCCTTCTCCCGGAGCTTAACCTTGCGCTTCGCCGACATGGTGAACTTCACCATGGTGAGTTTACCGCACCGACTGCTCAGTCGCGTGCCGACCCGCGCGTTACCTCGTACTGGTCGCTCTCGTACCTTCCTGTCAGCTTTATTTATTTTCGAAAAATAAACCTAAATGCCCATAGCATGACAGTAATTCCCTATTCCAGGCTAACTGGAAACGTCTTAGCGATCGCGATATCGTGTTAACCGCTAATACGATCCAATTTTGGCTATTTACACGAGCAAACAGTTAGAAAGGGGACTCGTCTGTGGGCGGTCCCCGAAACGGAAGGAGCTAACGGAAGGACTCAATTCTCAATCCCGCCGACACCACATCCAACCGGCGCCTCTTCACATCCGGGCATCCAGGGCACATCTCCTCGGACTCCACCCGCATCGATGAGCGACGACGAGCACGACAACGGCGAGGAGGGCGACTTCGCCGACTGGAACGAGGAGGAGGAGGCGGAGACGCGGACCTCCCGATGCCTCTTCAGCTCCGCGACGCACCCCAACCCCACCGCCGCCCTGACGCACGCGGCGGACGCCCACGGCTTCGACCTGCGGGCGCTCACCAAACAGTACGGTCTGGACTTCTACGGCACCATCATGGCGCTCAACTACGCCAGAACCGTCGCGAAGGACCGCGGCGCCGGTGAGGGGACCGACGCCGCCGCGTCCAAAGATGCGGCGTCGGCCGCGATCGAGGGCATCGCCCGGGGCGAACATCGCGACGAGCGGTTCCTCGTCCCGACGCTCGAGGACGACGGCGTGCTCTTCGAGTGGGAGGAGTTCGTCGGCGCCGATGCGACGAACGACGCAGAGGATGACGACGACGACGACGACGACGCGACGCCGACGGCTAAGGCGGGCGACGACGAGGATGACCCAAAGGTGAATGCCGAGATCGCGGCTTCATCCACGGACCCGCGAGTCACCGCCGAACTCGCCAAGCAGCTCACCGCCGCCATCGCGGAGAACGACGCACTCAAGCTCAAGATGCTCACGCTCTCGGTAGGAGGCGACGGTGAGTCCGCCGAGGACGACGCGCCCGCGAACGTCGGCGCGTCGCTCCTCCCCGACGGCGTCGCCAAATCCAAATCCAAATCCAAACCCGTGCCAATCCGAACCAAACCTCAAAAGTCAGATCCGAGGCCCGACAAACGGTCCGCCCTGCCCAACACCGTGGACGACCACTACTTCGACGGCTACGGGCACTTCGACATACACCGCACGATGCTCGACGACGTGCCGAGGACCGCCGCGTACAGGGACGCGCTGGAGTCGAATCCGTCTCTCGTGAACGGCGCGAGGGTGCTGGACGTGGGATGCGGCACCGGCATCCTCTCCATGTTCGCGGCGCGCGGGGGCGCGTCCGCGGTCGTCGGCGTGGACGGCGCGGCGCCGATGGCGGCGTGCGCGCGCGCCAACGTCGCACACAACGGCGTCGACGATACAGTCGTCGTCGTGCAGGGTAAGGTTGAGGAGCTGATCAAAGACGGGAAGATCCCGGGCGGGGCCAACTCGTACGACGTGCTGGTCAGCGAGTGGATGGGCTACGGCCTTCTGTTCGAGTCCATGCTCGACACCGTCATCGCCGCGAGGGACGCCATGCTCAAGCCCGGCGGCGCGGTGCTCCCGGACGTCGCGACGATCCACGTCGCGGGTTTTTCCCGCAACGCCACGAGCCAGCCCTTCTGGGACGACGTCTACGGCTTCGAGATGCCCGCGGTGCAGGCGGACCTGCGTGAGGAGGCGTCCAAGCTCGCGGTGGTCCACGGGGTCAAGTCCTCGCACGTGTGCACCACCGACGGGGTGGTCAAGTACCTGGACCTGGCCACGATGTCGGCGCTGGATACGGAGTTTAGCAGCGACACGGTTCTCGTCGTCGCTCGCGCCGACGGAATCCGCGGGGATGAGAACGACGACGTCGTCAAGGCGGGCGGAGGCCGCGGCGCCACCGGGCTCACGCAGCGCGACCCCGACCCTTCACCCGACCACGACACCGAGCCCATCATGTGCCACGGCGTCGTCGTGTGGTTCGACACGTCCTTCTCCGAACGGTTCTGTAAAGAAAAGCCGGTGGTGCTGTCGACGTCGCCGCACTCGGAGCGAACGCACTGGGCGCAGACGATGCTCCACTTCTCGGAACCCGTCGCGCTCGTGCCTCACGGCTCGTTCTGGTGGGGCAAGGACCAGCCGAAGCGCGGGCTCGTGGGTACCAGGACAAACCCGGCCAAGGGGATCAACATTCGGATCGGCATGGCCAAGTGCAAGGAGGAGGAGCGAGCGCGCGGGCTGGACATCTCACTCGAGTACGAGCCAGTCTCAGCCGACGGGACCCCAGGGACACGAAAGGCGAAGATGTACCAAATGTAGACCTGGATTTTGTCATCACACGCGTTTTATCATCCATGAGCTATCATCCGTTTCGCCGGTGAACCCCGCGTAAGTACCCGACGCCGCCGCCGAATTCCGGATTTTGGACCTCGATCTCAAAAAAGCGGCCTACCCATCATCGCCATGCGCTGCACCTCCTCCAGCGACGACCTAAACATTTCCACGCATCGAGTTCCCAGCACCGCCCTGTCCTTCATCAGCGCCTGCGATATGTTCGCGTCCTCGCCGCTGAACTCCACGAACATCTCCCCCGCGCTGGACCCGTTACCGTCCGCCACGATTTTCACCTTGTCCTCCGTCACGCCCATCCCGTAGAAGAAGTTGACGACGTCCGTCTTGGTCGCCTCGTACGGAACTGACCGTAGCCGCAGTATCCCGCACAGCCGCGGGTCACCCGGCGGCGGCCTCGGCGGTAGCCACACCGATCGGGACGCGCTTTCAAACTCCTCATCCGTGGCCAGCGACGCGTGCACCGTCCGACCGTCGAACACGCGGTCGTGAAGCATCTCCCGCGCGGCTCGCGCGCTGAACTCCTCCTGGAACATGACGTAGCATCGCCCCGGCTGGTCCGCCTCGATCGCCTCCACGGGCGGAGTGGGCGTCGCCATCGCCTCGATGAGCCCGCACTTGGCGCACTCGCCGCGGACGTCCTCCTCAAACTCCCGTCGACTCGTCTCATCCGTGAGTTCCTTCGCGCTCAGCATGTTATCCAGTAAGACGCACCGTCGCGTAAGTGTCTGGACTGGGAGCCCGAGGGGCGTGGGGGGAAACGAGGCGTTCACTGACGCGCCGTCCGGGAGGTTGGACCGGATCCCGTCGCGTAAAAAAGGCCGGTCCTCCTCCGAGTTCATCTTGGCGCGGTAAAAATCCTTACTCGAACTGGGGTCGTCCCCCGGGAACGACGGCATGGTCGCTTTATTCATCGCTGCTTTATTCATCGCGTCGTTCGCCGCGGTAGCCTGGATGGGTGGTGGGGTTTTGGTCAGTGTTTGGTCCGCATTTGGGTGGTATTTGGGTATTTGGGACGGAAGGGATACTGTTTGGTCACTCACCACGTCGACGTCCTCGCCGGCGTATTTTCTCGCCGCCGCGTGCGCCGCGGCTCCCTCCGCCGCCGGGTTCTCCGCGCACGTCTTCGCGACGTCCGGGGTCCACCCCTTCGGCCTGCCGACCTTCATGACCCGGCCGCATAGCTCCACGCCGTCGAGGTGCATCGCGGCGTCGGACAGCTCGTGCGTTCGCATCTCCACGAAGGCGTACTTCATATCCGGCGACATGTTCACCTGCACCACGGGGGGCGCCGACCTCGGATCGTCGCAGAGTTCACCCAGGGCGCTGTTGAACACCTCGGCGAGGACGTGCTCGTTGACGACGGTCATCGCGAGGTTGCCGACGTACACCTCACGCATCTTGCGACGCCATATGGTGGCGTTCATGCTTCCCGGGACGCCAGCCGCCTGGTTGATGACCCATTGTTGCGCCAGCTGGAGCTGCTGTTGCATCTGCTCCTTCGCGAGCTTCTGCTTGGCCTGCTCGA
>ENA-UOXV01003080-UOXV01003080.1-marine-metagenome-genome-assembly--contig:-NODE-3080-length-20844-cov-5.499062_pt1 | contig 20844 bp, 7 predicted proteins | sample MGYA00238165_ERZ766961 | MGnify/ENA primary metagenome ERZ766961 (study PRJEB28924, sample SAMN03173240) | marine metagenome | biome: Marine; feature: Water; material: Subsurface seawater | place: North...
CATCTGCCGCGTCGGCAACCCGACCAAAGTCAATGACTTACTTCGCGTGGGCGCGCACCGCGCCGCGGCCATCCTCGTCATGATGACCGAGTACGATCAGCGTGAGGAGACCGAGAGCAACGGGCGCATCTTCAACGGCGCCACGCTGCGGACCACGCTCGCGCTGAGACACACGCTGTTCACCAATCCGTACAGGAGCGCGACGAACGCCGAGGACAACGAGGCGATGAACCCGGATCTGCGAATCGTTTTGCAGATGCAGCACCCGTCCGATTACGTCGACGCCGCGTGCTGGCAGCACGGCACCTCTATCTCGGACGACGGGATGGGTAAGACCACCACTAACGGCGCGGACGTCGTCCTTCCGATGGATCTTTCCTTATTTCTCAACTCGCTCATGTTCAAGTGCGCGGCTCAGCCCGGTCTGAGTTGGGTGCTCATGGAGATCTTGGGCTTCGAGGGGTACACGATTCGAAGGAGGATCGCGAAGAACCTCAGGTCAGGTCCCGACAGCCGACGTGGCGACTGCATCGGCCGACCTTTCTGGGAGGTACGAAGGGAGTTCACCAAGGCGGTTTTCATCGGCATCGTCCGCCCTTCCGTTCGCAACGATCAAATCACGGCGAAAGGGTTCGGCCTGTGCCCCGATCCCAACATCGTCATCGAGCCCGATGACCTCCTGATCTTCCTCGGGCCGAGGTCCAGCCCCGAGCACTCGCAAGGGATGAAGGAGACGTTCGAGGGGTATCACGCCGAGGCTGTTCGGCTGAGGGAGAAGTATCCGGAAATTGCGGATCCGACGGATCCCGACGCCGCTAAGATCCAGGCCAACGTCTTGGTGTGCGGCTGGAGGGAGATGTGGACGCTGAAACCCTCGAGGCTTCACTCGAGGATCATGGAGATCGTCCGCCAACGATTGAAGGGCAGCACGATCACGTTCATCAACAGCGTGGGGAAGGACGACTTTCGATCGGTGATGGAGCGGCTCGGGCTCGCGCACGTCGAGGACGTCAAGGATGGACCGCAAGACGTGACCGTGTACGGCTTCGAGCCCGAGTCCGAGCACCACGGCGTCATGCTGCGGCACATCGAGGGCGACGCCGCCACGACGGACGTACTCTCACCGGTCATCATGAAGAACACCATACACACCGCAATCGTCCTCGGCACGCAGGAAACCGTTCACCTGGGTCCGAGTCATCGAGATACGCGCGTGCTCAACATCCTCCTCCTCCTCCGCAAGCTCTGGTCCCTCAAGTACGAGGGCGTTCCCATGCACATCGTGGGTGAGAACAACGAGGACATGACCGCGCTGCTAGCGCTCGCGCCCAAACGACTCGGGAGCAGGATACGAAAAGAGCCCGACTTCGTCAACAGCCAGGCGGTCAGCGCTCGAGCGCTGGTGCAGACGCTGGCGTACCCGATGATCCAGCCCGCCATCAAGGACCTGTTCGATGACGCGCCGTCATCCGCGGACATCGTCACCGTGATGGCGTCCGAGTACGTTCCGCTCGACGTCGTCATGAAGTACGGCGTGGTCAGAGCCGCGGTGCTTCGGGCCAAGCCGGGCCGGTCCATCTGCATCGGGATCATCTGGAAAAACGGCGAGAAGGTGCTGGTGCCCCCGCACGACGACGACGTGTGCTTCTGCGCCGAGGACCGGCTCATCGTGTTCCGCAGGGCGGTGACGGATGGCATCATGGACCGCGAGGCTCTCGCGTTTAAGTTTGCCGGGATATGGATGAAGAGGGCGTTGGGCCGGGGCGGGGGCGAGGACTCGTACGAGAAGAAGGGTGGGAAGGTGGGAGAGCTCGTCACACAGGCGATCGCTCAGCCCGAGCGCGTCACGGCCGATCGGCGGGACTCGGCGTATCAGACCGAGCCGGAGGGTGTCTTACTTCCAGGAACACCCGGACCGAGCGAAACTTAGGTCTCGTACTGAGTAGTCTATTTTATTTCCTTCACAGCTGTGTCGTCATACCTCGAGGCACGACAGAGGTGTCAGCCGCCATGCCGCGCGGCCCTTCCGCGCCGAAGCGGCAGGCCACCTTGCACGATATGAGCAAGGTGGTCAGCTCGCGCGCCTTCTCTTACTACAACGTGTCCGCGGAGGATGTCGGCAAATACAAGGCGAAGCTCGAAGATGCCGACGCGACGAAGGACGAGTTCATGACCGCGCTTCGGCACCTTTCGTCGATGCTCATGACCCGCGACCTGCTCACCTCGAGCATGATCGGGAAGGTGGTGTCGCGGCTGAGGCGTAAACACCCGGACGAGGAGGTGAGGAAGATGGCGGGGGCCATGGTCGACAAGTGGAAGACGGAGGTGATTAGGCAGGTGGACGCCGATCGGAAGGTGGAAAGGCGGAGCAGGGGGGACGTGAGGACTTTCATCGGAGCCGGGCGAGGCGGTTCGGGATGGCGGTGAGCAGATGCTCCATCGAGACGGAGCGGCGCAGAGCGGCGTCGACGCACAGACGAACGAAGAACCCGGATACTCTTCCGGGGGTAACACGACCGATGATTTGAACCAGACGATAGATTGATGAACGACGACGGGGCCCGCACGGAAGACGAGGGCCCTGTACCTATAGACGTACTTTAGCGAAAAACTGATGACACGGTAGACATATATCACAAGTTGTACGGGCCTACTCACGCGAACGCCACCGCGCTCGCCTTGACGGCGCGCAGGCCGACGAACCGCGACTTGACCGCGGCGCGCCCGCCCCTCGCGGCGCCGCCGATGAAACTCGCCCCACCCTTCTTGCGACCGGCAGCACCTTGCTTGGCAGCCTTCACCGCCACGCTCCCCCTATCCCGCGTGTGTCCGCCGATGGCCATCACGCTCGCCGCCTCCGCCGGCTTCTTCTCCTTCGTCGAAGCCGTGTTTTCTTTGCCGGCTCCGTCAGCCTTGAGGTCGAACTTGTCACCCGCCACGTGCACGTTCTTAACCGCTCGGCCGGAGATGTCGCCCACGCTATTCTCCCACTCCGGATCCCAGGCGACCGCCTCGGGGGTGGAGCACGCGATGGACTTGCCGAACGGGCACGTGGCGTACGCGCAGTCGCCGTTCTCCATGCCAGTCACGAAGTGCTCCTCGAAAATCTCGCGGAGGAGGTAGTACTCCTTGGTGGTCGGCGGGTTGAGCGGGAAGCGGGTCTCGCGGGTCGCAAATTGCTCGTCGCTGACCATCTTGTCCGCGTATTTTTGGAGTCCGTCGACCCAGTCGTACCCGACGCCGTCGGAGAACTGCTCCTTCTGGCGCCAGAGCACCTCGTCGGGGAGGTAAGGGTCGTCGGGGGTGTCGAACGCCTTGCGCAGGAGATACTTCTCGAGGAAGGGATGCCCGTCCTCGTCCGTCTCGTCCATGCGGATCATCTTCTGCGTCGGGTCGGTGTTCATGGCGTAGTCGCACACCTGCTGGGAGAGCAGCGGGGTGCGGACCTCGATGCCCCACGCCATGGTGGACTTGTTCGCGCGGAGGACGTCCCACTGGTGAAGCCGGGTGGTCTTCCTGGCGCACTCCTTGTGAAACTCCTCGGGGGAGGGAGCCTTGTGGAAGTAGAGGTAGCCGCCGAAGAGCTCGTCGGCGCCCTCGCCGGAGAGCACCATCTTGAAGCCGTAGCTCTTGATGGCCCTCGACAGCAGGTACATGGGCACGGACGCGCGAACCTGCTCGAACGTCTCGAGGTGATACACGATGTCGGGGAGCGCGTCGAGCGCCTCCTCCGGGGTGAAGTGAATCTCGTGGTGCACGGTGCCGAGGGCATCCGCCACCTTCTTCGCCGCGATCAAGTCGGGCGCACCCTCGATGCCGATGGAGAAGGAGTGCACGGGCTCGTCCGCGCCGAAGGTGTTCGTGGACTCCGCCTTGTGCCTCTGCGCGATGGAGGTGATGAGGGACGAGTCAAGCCCGCCGGAGAGGAGCACCGCGTAGGGAACGTCCGCCATGAGGCGCTTCTTCACCGCGTCCACGACCGTCTCCCGTAGCTCGGTCAAGTCAGCCTTGCGGGTCGGGATGTACTCGGTGTCGGTCACCCACTCGGGGTCGTACCATTGGACCATCTTGCCCTCGGCTTCGCCCTTCTCTCGGATGTAGTAATGGCCCGGGGGGAATATCTCGTACTTGGCGATGCCCGGGTCGTCCACGAGGGTCTTCATCTCGCTCGAGAACCACACGCTGCCGTCCTTGCCGTAGGCGATGTAGCACGGGATCTTGCCCATGTGGTCGCGGCCCGCCAGGACGCGGCCCGTCTTGCGATCTTCGATGACGAACGCGAACATGCCGTCGAGCTCGCGGATAAACTCCGGGCCGTTCTGCTCGTACAGGTGGCCGATGACCTGGCAGTCGCTCTTGTTCTCGGAGACGATGTTGTACTTCTCGCGAAGAGCTTCGTGGTTGTAGATCTCTCCGTTGGCGATGAAGGTTGTGTCGTGCGAGGCGTCGGTGTAGAGGGGCTGCTCGCCGGATGGCCCGGGCGCCACGATGGAGAGGCGCTTGTGGACCATGTAGGACTGCGTTCCGTCCTCCTTGATGGATACGTCCATCTTGTACGAATCCGGGCCGCGGTGGCGAATGCGCTTGGCCAGGCCGTACACCCGCTTCCTGTTTAGCAGCGGGTCGCCCGTGAGCCCGATGACGGCGAAGATGCCGCACATTTCTCGCGATCCGCGCAGCTAGCGTGCGCCGCTGTGTCCCTCCTGAGGTGTCTAAAGACGCGAACCGAGGCGCCTGCGTCGGTTAGGGACGGTTAGGGACGGGCGGGACGGAGGTTAGCTATCTCGATACGCGAACGGTCGATTGTCGCGGAGCGCGATTGGCGGCACGGAATTGCCGCGGCAGGAAAAGGCAAAGGGCGCCGCTCGGCTGAGCCAAGGGACGATTTCTGTGGGCGCGGCACCCTATCCTCGGAACGGACAGGCGCGCGCTGGATCGAGGATCGGGCGCTGGAAACGAACGCTCGACTCACCTGTGGAAGTGAACTGGTCTCTGTCAGCCGTCGGCTCGCGCCGGCGTCAGTGCCGTCGGTCCCGTGGGGTGAACCGTCCTTCAGGGTTTTCCCCCGGAACCCCGAACGGCGAAAGGTGGGGCGGCGAGAGCCCGATGGACCCGACTGGATCGAAAAGGTGCAGTGCGGGATGGGGAGGATAGGATTTGTTCAGGACAGGCAAACAGTTTGAAAAATCAAACGAATCTCATCGACCCCTCTCGCCTATTCGCTGTTGCTTTTCCGAGAGATGCCGGGTAATTTAACAATGATCGCCAAATGCGGCTGTGATCCAGTATCATCAGCGGCTTTTCAGGTTGTAGGTTGCTATGATGGTGAGTGCCATATGCTTCCACGCGCCGCACGCTATCATGGACACTTTCCTCGACCTTCATTGACACCCGATCTCCACTTCCATCGCGCGCCCCTCTCTCGGCAGGTGGATCGAGTGAAACACCGAGTAATATGGCCAAGGTCGGCGAGGGCGACGATCGCTGGATCGTCGCCGAGCGACAGGACGGTACCAACGTCAACAGCTGGCACTGGCAGGAGAAGGACGCCTTCGGGTGGTCCAGAGAGCGCTTCGCGGATCTCATCGGCGCGATCGAGTTCGAGGACGGCGGCGTCAAGTGCCGGTGCGTCGGGGTCACCGCGCTGACCGGCGAGGCGTACGTCAACAGGCGCAAAGGGAAAATCATCTGCGGCTACGAGCTCGACCTGAAGATCGGGTACGAGGGTACCATCTCGGAGAACGACAAGGTGGTCAAGGGCAACGTGCACTTCCCCTACATCGCCGACGAGAACGCGGGGGAGGAACACGAAGCCAGGGTGCTCGCCGGCGGGGAGGGACCCGACGACAGGAGGGTCAAGGAGATCATGAGGCTCGTCGCCCTGCCCAAGATGCACGAGGGGGTCGCGAAGTTCGAGAAGGAGCTCGCCGCGGGCGGACCGGGCGGCGACGGCGCGGACCCCGACGAGGCGAAAAACGCCTCGTCCGGGTCCAAGCCCGCGACCCGCGAGGATTTCAGGGACAAGAAGCCCGGAGACGTCCAGAGCAACGCCGAGAAGGAGAAGGAGACCAGGACCGACAAGACCGCGCCACTGTCGCAGAAGGCGCACACCATCCGGCTCACCGAGCGGTTCTACTGCAGGCCCAAGGACGTCTGCGACGCGCTCATGGATGGGAATCGCGTGATGCACTTCAGCCGGTCCCCGGCGCAGGTCAAACCCGAGCCCGGGCCTTTCTCGATGTTCGACGGGAACATCCACGGCGAGACCCTGGAGTACGTACCGGGCGAGAAGATCGTCCAGCGCTGGAGGTTTCGCAACTGGAAGGAGGGGCACTTCAGCAAGGTCACCATCACCTTCCGCGAGCCCGAGCCCGGGAACTGCTTCGTCGACCTGGTGCAAACCGACGTGCCCGAGACTGACGCGTTCGATAACGAGACTGTGATGGACACCACGGAGGTTGGGTGGAAGCAGCAGATCTTCGAGCGCATCCGCCAGGTGTTCGGATACGGCGCCTAGCTTTTTAATAACCTATGACGAGACTGCGTTCGTTCAAACACGTGTTCAGCACGACCTCGGTGCGTGAAGGTTTAAGTGTTTGTTTAAGTGTTTGGGCGAAAACTTGTTTCCAGAGAGGACGGAGTTTCCCATTTTTGGAGACTGCCGGCGTTGTGAGATCCAAACACGTGAATCTCTTAGATAGTCATCGGCCTATCATATCGGCGAGTCCCGATTTCAAGAGTCGGGTTTGCCGTGCGCTGCCGTCCGACGCACGCAAAAGCCCGGCTCCGTCCGTCCGATCACTTGCGCGGGGCGCCGAGACACCGCGAGGGTCACCGAGTCGGGTTCGAAGGGTTCTGGCGTCGAAACTCGATCCATCGGACCCTTCGCGGGCGCGACGACGATGTCGGCGCGCGGGTCACCCCCCGACGCCGCCGGATCTCACCGTCACCCGGCGGGGGCGGGTGCATCGGCGAGGGGTTCTCAGAGGGACTCGGTGCCGATGGTCCGGACGAGCGCGCCCCACCGCGCGGGATCGCCGAAGACGAGGGCCGGCGATGGTGATTCGCATCCGACGGAACACGAAACGCGGCACGCGAGGTGAGTTAACAGGGCAACGTACCCATCCAGGCCGTGTACTACCTTCGAGCTGCACGCGCTTCCGACATGCATCGAAAAGTCGGGCGACGGAGTTTCTCAAATTTGGAGACTGCCGGCGCTGTGATGATGAGATCCAAACACGTGAACTTGGATTTGGGCCGACTTTTGTTGTGAAACTTCCGCAACTTCGCGATTTTTTTCCGCGATTTTTTCATTCCCGCGGTCCAGCTGACCCCGCTCCCTCCCTCCCCGGTTTCCTTTCCATCGCAGAGCCGACGGCGGCGGCGGGGGATCCCCGAAATCCCCGAAGCACGACAAGCTGCACCAGCCATCGCCCGTGCGCACGTCATCACCCGCGAAAGGCTCCACAGCGCACAGGGGGTACCACGGTCACCACGGTCACCAGGTGGGCGACTACGGGGACTTTGAGCTCGACGCGCCGCACCGGCTGCCGTCGCCGTCCGCCAAGTACGCGCGTCCGTTCCGCGGCGCCGCGCTCGGTGCGATCGAGGGGCACCTACCCCACCTCGTGGATGGCACGTGTCAGACGGAGACGCTCCCTCAGCTGCCGTCACTCGCGGATCTCGGATACGGGCGGGGAGACGCGAGTCTCGGGGACGCGAGCGCGGGCGCGGGGTCCAGCCCGGAGACTTTACGAAACCTGGAGAAGCTCATCGAGGCGCAGCGCGCGCAGCTCGTGTCCAAGGGGCTCATCGTCGACGATCGCGGAGTGCCGCACGGAAGTAGGGACGGCGCGGGCCATCGGGTCCCGCCGAGTGTCCAGGGCCGCGGGAACGAACGGGTCGCCAGTCACGGACACCAGCCGCACTCGCCGCGCGCCGGGCGGAGGTCGCCCGGATCGCAGCCCAAATCCCGGCGTAACAATTCCCTCGGCGGCGACGGCGACTTGGTGTACTTCGAGTCCCCGATGCCCAACCCGGAGCGGCGCGGGGGTAACCCATCGCCGGTGGCCAGGCCGCGGGGACCGACGCCGCGGAAGATGCGAAGCGGGAATAAATCGTCGTCGTTCGATCGGGCGCACAAGGGCAGCCCGGAACGGGCGGACTCCGTCCAGGTCCGCGATAACCTCGCCGCCGCCTTGGGTTTAACCCTGTTCTCGCCGTCTCCCCCCGGCGATGGTCTACCGGCCGTGCGGACGAGTTTCGAGTGGGGTGAAAAGGACGTCGGTAAGCTGAGCGCGTCGCCGACTGCCAATCGCACCTTGCATTTCGCCACGAGGGCGCCGTCGAAAGCGGCCACCATCCACGTGGCGAAACCGCGACCGCGCCCGCTCTCTCACGCGCCCGCCGTCGCCAGGCACCTGGGCGTGCTCGAGGACGATAGCGCGCTCGCGTCGCCGGACAGCGAGTTCTCCTCCGAGTCTGGAAGTCTGGGAGTCCGCGAAGGAGCCGGCGAGGGAGGGGGCGCGTTTCGGAGCGGGTTCCACGAGGCGGTTCAACCGAGGGTGGGCTCGGGGTCGGGACGCGGGGCGTTCCGCGTCGTCGGGTCGTTCACCCCCGCGCCGTCGTCGGCGTTCAAGGCGGTGGATAAGCGGGGGAGCGCGAGCGAGGTTGAGGAGGCGAGCGAGAGGCTGAGGCGGGATCGAAAGGCGGGGAGTTCGGGACTGGGTGGGAGTTCGGTGCTGACGCAATCGCTGCGGAGGGACGCGTTCGGGTGAGACGTGTCGAGGGGGAGGAGAAGGGAGGCGCGTCCGTTTGTTTTCTTTATTTTTAGTCACCATGTTGTAGCAACACACGTCAAGAACACGAACTGGCGCGGCGGGTGTCCCACCGCGGGCCACGCCGCGCCGTCCATGAGTTTGTTGAGCAGTTTGAACACTTTCGGGAAACGGAAAAACTTCGAAACTTTTCGAATCTAAGAATTATGCTCGTTGAGGTCCCCGGCCTCTCGCAGACTCACGGAGCACACGCGCGCGGGATCCCGGCTCGTGTGTGTTCACCATGGGCGAGCCACTGGGCCGCCACACCGGCTACAAGGCCACGGTGGTGCGCGTCATCACGCAGCGCCCTTGCATCTCTTTCTTCGTGACCCTCCTCTGCGCGTTAATTTTGGGCGGAGCCGGCTTGGCGCTCGGCGGAATGTCCATAGACACCGAAGGATGGGAGACTCGAGGGACGGATATCGCCGACAGGGCCATGACTATCAAGACGTGGCAAGCCGGCAAGTTCACGCTGAGCGAAGGGGTCCCCCTCGCGTTCGGCAAGGACGAGAACAAACGCCGTCGACTCCTTTCCCTCGAAGAAGTCAACAACGGGGCCGGTCAACTTCCGTCGGAGGTTCCCCACGTGCCGGGACACCGCGGACGCGCGCTGCTGAACTCGTACACCCCAGCGCCGTGCGCGGACCCGTACTACCCGAAGTGCGCCGACAACTGCGCGGACCAAGAGCGGCAGGACAACGACGCGTACAACCAATGGAACGGAGGCGACCTCATGGTCATCTTCAGCGGCGCCGCCGACTTGCTCGCCAAAGAGTCGCTGCGGGAGATGTGCCACGCCGAGGACCGCGTCATGGCCATGGCGGGCTACTCCAACAACTGCGCCATGGCGGAGGTGACGTGCACGGGGAACCCGCCGTCCGACCCGGGCCTCGCGTCCGTACACGACGGCAACTCCCGATGCCTTCCGCCCAAGAGCCTCGTTCGATTCCTCATGGCCAAATACGACGTCAAGACCTGCGACGAGTTCACCACCAAGTCCGGCCTCGACGCTAACATCGAGACCACGCGCACCAAGCTCGCCACCTGCGCGGACGCCTTCAGGGCTGATCCAGAGAACACGGGCGACTGCAGGGATAACGGGTTCAACGCCGCAGGTACGTTTATTTTAATCTTTTATCGTACGGGCAATTTGACTGACGTCGTGTTTTGTTTACAGCGCTCAACGCGGGCTTCGGCCCGCCCCCGAACGACCGGCTCACCGCCACCTTGACCGAGTTTAAGCTCCAGTCCGGCGGGTCGTCGATCAACTGGCTCGTGGAGAAGGAGCACGGCGGCGACATCGTGTCCGCGCTGTCATCCCCCGGGTTTAACGCCGCTTACAACTCCAGGGACGACAACCTGAAGGGGCAGATTGTGGACGAGGCGCTCAACTCGGATATGGTCATGGCCGCCGGCGCCATCTTCATCGTGCTGGTGCTCATATGGTTGCACACCGGGAGCGCGCTGCTCACGCTGGGCGGTATGCTCCAGGTGCTCCTCGCGTTCCCGTCGGCGGTGTTTTTCACCACCATTGTTTTGCAAATCACGTTTTTCCCGTTTCTCAACTTCATCGGGCTGTTCGTGCTCATCGGCGTCGGCGCCGACGACTGCTTCGTGTTTTACGACAAGTGGACGTCCGCCAAGGCGAAGCTTCCCCCGGGCGCCACGGCCACCGAGGTTGGAGCGCACGCGTACTGGGAGGCGACGTGGGCGATGTTCCTCACGTCGATGACCACGGCTTCGGCGTTTCTGGCGTCTACGTTGACGCCCATCGCGCCCATCCGCGTCTTCTCCGTGTTCATGGCCACGATGATCATCTTCGATTACATCTACAACATCACCATCTTCGCGGCGTGCGTCGCGTTCCAGCACGAGCTCATGCGAAAAGGGTCGTGTTCGCTCTTTTGCCTCGACTTTTTCGCCTGGTACGGGCGCAAAAAGGCGGCAAAAGCCGTTTACGACCAGGAGGGCGCCGCTAAGCCCGAGTCCGACGCCGGCTCCGCGCCCGAGCGGTTCTGCCGCGAGAAGCTCTACCCGCCGCTGCACACCGCGCGATGGGTTCTCATCGTCGTGTTTCTCGCGCTCGGCGGCGTGGCGCTGCATCAGGCGTCCAAGCTGACCACCCCCCAGGACAACGACGTGCTGCTGCTCGGCGAGGATCACCCCATGGAGCAGTACGGCATGATCAAGAAGAAGGGGTTCATGGACTCCAAGGATGCCGTGCTGTGGGTCAGCGTCAACTGGGGCTTGACCCCTTACGACGAGCCGGTGTACAACCACCTGGATCCGAGCAAGTATCCGGACCTGAAGCTGGATACTTCCTTCGACGCGTCCAGCGCCGAAGCGCAGGAGTGGCTCGTCAAATTCTGCGACGACACCGTCGTGCTCAAGAGCAAGGACGTCCAGTGCATTCCCAATCGTTTGAAAATCTGGGTCAACGACAATTCCGCCAGATACACCAACAGGACCAACGGCGACCCTTACAACAACGACGGTCCGAACCTCGACGACTACGCCACCGAGTGCGGCGTCTCCGGCTTTCCGTTGCCCCCAGCCAACTTCGCCCGATGCTTGGCGCACTTCTCGAGGTACAACCTGAATCAGGGATGGTACACCGAAGACCAATCGCCGCTCCGAAACTTTTACCAACCCGCGGGCACCGAGGACGCCTCCGACGTCAAGCTCTTCTTTTTGCAGGTGCAGTTTGCGAGCAACATCTCCTGGACCGAACCCGTCGACGTTTTGAGAACCGATTTCGACGCGTGGGAGTCCTACATCACCGCCGCGCTCGCCACCGCACCCGCGGGGCTCAAAGCCGGCTTTCACAGCGGCGAGGCTTGGCACTGGATGGACACCGTCGAGCAGATGGAGGCTGGTGCGTACGGCGCCGCCGGTATCACCGTCCTCGTCTCCGGGTTGATCATCTTCCTCGGCACCGGTAACCTCGCCATCACGTTTTACTCCCTGGTGGTCATCGCGTGCATCCTCGGATCCGTGGTGGCGTGCGTGGTGGGACTCGGGTGGACGCTCGGGTTCCTCGAAGGCATCTGTTTCACGATCCTCATCGGGTTGTCCGTGGACTTTGTGATTCACATCGGCGTCGCGTACCACGAGATCGCCGAAGAGCTCAACCGGGACGGATCGGAGGCAGCCACGCGGACCGACTGCACGCGCGAGTCCGTCGCTCAGCTCGGCTTCCCGATCATATCAGCCGCGTTCACCACGCTGATATCGGCCATCATTCTGTTCTTCGCGCAGATCACGTTCTTCAACAAGTTCGGCCTCATCGTGATGCTCTCCATGGTGATCGCGGTGTCGGTCACGTTCATGCTGTACGTTCCATTACTGGACGCGCTCGGGCCCAACGGCCACCAGGGCGACGTCTGGCGCTGGATCGCGAAGTGCAGGAAGGCGTGACCTCGTCGTGCCAACCTCGGAGACAAATATTCTCCAATTTTTTCTTTTCAGCATGCCGTTGTACAAGTAATAAAAACTTCACATAAGAATTCTTGCCAGAACGACCTCGCGCCAGAGATGGACGACGTGCTCCGCGACCCGGGCGCGGAGGCGTCCTCCGGGGGCTCCAAGTCCTTGCCGCCGGTGGAGTCTCGCAAGAACTGCTTCCCCATGTGCGTCGTGTGGTGCCCACTGCCGATGATCACGTGGCTCTTCCCGCCCATCGGCCACGTGGGAATCGCGTACAGCGACGGGCTGATAACCGATTTCCTGGGCTCGCGGTTCATCCACCGCGGCTCCCTGGGCTTCGGCGCGGTCGCCCGGTACTGGCGGCTGGATCCGGGCAAGGTCACGGACGGAGCGGGGGGCGCTCAGACCTTCGACACGTGCGTGCGAAGGGCGGAGTCCCTCTTCAACACCTGCGAGTACTATAACCTTTTCGGGAACAACTGCCACCAATACGCCGCGCACGCGATGAACCTAGCGGGGTACCAGGGCAAGCGCGACTGGAACATGGTGCACGTGGCTGCTAACGTGCTGATTAAAGGGAGGTGGGTCAGCCCGTGGGCGGCGGCCAAGACATGGGGGCCCTTCTGCGTGGCGGTCGTCGCGTGCGCGGCGACGGGGGCGTGGGGTTTCCTCCAGGGACTCGCATTCGCGTTCGCGGTGCTCGTCGCGTACTTTTCGTCTTACTCGTTCGGGGTCGCGGATCCGGCGCGGAAGCTGTACCAGACCCCGAACAGCGTCGATGCGTACTCGGAGGGAGAGGTGATGGGGATGCAGATGCATAACGTCTCGGCGTCACCCGACGAGGAGCCGCCGCTTCCTCCGGGGCGAAGCATCGGATGAGGTCCAGTCTAGCACTACTTTCACGCTCCGTAGTCGTCTGTATTCTACATGTTACATCAAGCTATCTCGTAGCCGAAAGAATATCGCGCTCCCATTCCTTGGGACGCGGCGGGGTACCCTTCGCCCGGCCGCGACACGTCACGCGCGTCGTTCGTCTCCGCACGTTTCATCGTCCAAATGAACCCGTCCCCGTCACTGAATCCCGAGGTGGTTCCTCCACTGAAGCGCCAGCCGCAACTTCCGCGCCAGCTCCTCCTTGCTTCCGTACGCCGGCAGCCGTAGCTCCTGCGAGCACGTCCTCCCCTCCGGCAACTTATCGACCGGGTCCATGCGGTTAACGCGGATGGGCCCGCGGGGTAACGCCGCGAGTCCCCCGGGCGGCAGCCTCGGGCACACCGCGACAAACTCCAAAAACCCGCGACGCTCCTCGTCGGGCGCCTCCACCAGCACGTCTAAAAGCCACAGGTACGGCGGTGACTCCGCCGTGTACTGAAACCCGGGCAGGACGGACCGCCTGAGCTCCTCGCGCGTCCACTCGATGGCGTCCTTGCCGCACACGAGCTCCGTGATCTCCTCGGCGCCGAAAGCCTTCAACGAGTCCACGGGGGAAATCTCGCAGAGGCCCTCGCGGAACCCGTCAACCTGAGCCGCGATGCCATCAACGAACAGGTACCTCGTGACGTCCGCCAAGTACTGCTCCACGTTGCCCACGTGTACCTCGTCATCGCCGGCGCGAAGGTGCTCCGTCAGAGGCACGCGGGTCACAGGGCACGCGTAGGAGAGGTAGGAGAGACGCTCGAGGTTGGTGTCAATCGCCGCGGCGTCCGACGCCTCGAGGCTGGCATCGTGAGGGGACGCACCGACGCCGCCGCGTGGACCGCCTTGGACCGCCTTGTCGTCGGCGCAGTCGCCGCCTTGTGGACCAACCGAGCTGGAGAACAGCCGCTGCTCGCACTCTTTTTCCCTCTTGACGTCGCGAACCACGTTTTGGAGCCACCGAACGACGGCGCCACCCGCGCACCGGTCGTCGTACACCTGCGGCAGGTCCTCCTCCGTGAGTGTCTCGTTCAAGACGGCGACGCGCATGAACGTGGGGTTGATGGGGAGCGGGAGGATGTGCCCGTCGAGCAAGGCTTTGCCGACGAGCCGCCCGATGAACCTGAACCTGCGCCTGGCGAGTTCCGACTCGGGCGAACTCGGCGGCAGCGGGTGAGGGAACAGCCCCTTGGTCTGCCACAGGTGCTCCGGCCCTTCGTCGCCGTCCTCGTCCGGGACCCACATCATCGCGGCGTTGTTCTCCGAACGGAGCTGGAGGGCGTCAGCCACCTTGTTGTAAAACTCCTTCGTCACCGCGCCGCCGAAGCCTTCCTCCGCGGTGAAGAGAACCTCGAGGACGCTCTTGTGCCTGGCGTGGTGGCGCATCAGGACATCCGCATCCGCCAGCACGCGATCCCTGCGCACCGTCACGCGCTCCCGCTTGAGCGTGCCGAGCCGCCTGGCGCCGCCGCGGGGCCGGCCCGCGGGGTCGCCGTCGCCGCCGCCGACGCCGCCGCCCGCGCCAGCCTGCTCCTGCACCCAGGTCACCGAACGGCTCGTGCCAAACGCGGTGCTGTGGAAATGTCGAAGCCGAGCCTCGAGCGGGAAAAGGAACCACGCGCCGCGGAGCAGCGTGTGCGTCCACGCGGGCAACGCACCGGACGCCACGGCGACGGCGTCATCGAGCTGCGCCTGGAGCTTGTGCGCCACGCGGCTGTTCTCCCACGCGGACGCTCCGCCCACGGGGCCGAACCGGCGGTGCAACGCGGAGAGAAGCGCCACAGACGCCGCCGCCGCGCTCGGGTCGCGGCCACCCTCGCGTTCGTTCCATGAAACCACCGACAGCGACACCGCCGAGGAATCCTCGTCGACATCACCCGCCGCGGCGTTGGGCGCGAGCGCGCGGATCGGCGCGGGCTCTGGGGGACCGCCGCCGTCCCCGCCGCCGCCCCGGCGAAGCAGCTCCCAGTACAGGGACCACTCGTCCGTCGCCGCGGAACCCCCACCCTTCGCACGCGACGGCTCGGGCACGCTCGGGACATCCTCCGCCTTCTCATCGTCGTCGTCCGCATCCATCGGAACGGGGTCGCGCGTGTGCTCCTCGAAGAGTTCCGCGTATACATCCGCCAGCTTACTCGACGAGACGCGCTTCGCCGCGGCGGCGGGCGCGCCCTGCAAGTCTCGCGTCGCCAGCGCCCCCGCGCCGCACACCGCCTTGAGCCGCGACAACACCGCCGTCTTGGTCAGCTTGGGCGCCGTGCCTCCCAGGAGCCGGTCCCGTAGCTCCTGTATAGGCCAGAGTTCCGGCTCGGGCCTCGCGGCGGGCGCGGGTTGCGGTAAAGGTAAGGGCGGCGGCGTCGGCGGCGTCGACGTCGAAATTTCGTCAATCGTCGACTCCATCCCGGCGGGGAGACCCGTGACGGACGCGTCGTAGTGGATGACGGCGCGGGCGAACCACCTGTCGTGGTCCGTCGAGCCCGGCACCGGAGCACCGGTACCCGCGCCGCCGACGACATCCTCGCCGTCGCCGCCGGTAGCCGCCGCGGCGGTGGACGCGGCAGCCGCGAGCGACCGAAGGGTGTGGAAGAGAGTCGCGCTGCCGGGAGCCGCCCTCAACTTTGTAGCCGGCGACGCCGCCGCGGCTCGCGCGCGGTTAGACACGATATCTGACGTGGATCCCGGGAAGGGCAGCGCACTGAGCGTCGGGGTCCTCGGGTTTAACCCGCCGGCGGCCGTGTGCGGCGGCTTGGGCGCGAAGAGCGACGCGGCGGTGGCGCCGGAATCATCCGGCGTCGCCAGCGCGAATCGAACCCGAACCGTCGGGGGCTTCTCGCACCGCCTCGGCGGCAGGGGCGGCGGCGCGCTCGGCACCTTCTCGGGGGTGACGCTCGACGGCCCGCCCAGCCTCGACGGCGGCCTCGACGGCGGCCTGCCGCTGGGCGGTCCGCGCGACGCCGGGCGGGAGGGCGGCTGCGACGGCGCTCGCGCGATGGCCTCCTCGTCGCCGCGTTTGCGTAGCTGGTCCAACGAGATGTCCGCTCGCATGATTCGCGTGCCGTCGCGGCCGGCTTCGGAGATGTCGAGCCCGGACCACGACCTCGCGAGCCCGCCGCCGACGCCCGGGGGCATCGGCGAGCGGGACGAGGTCACGCTGAAGATGCCGACGTTGCTGTCCGCGCCGGGGAATCGTCGCAGGTGGATCGAACCGCCGGGTCCGGCGGGGACCCCACTGGCTCGCATCAACGCTTCGAGGATTTGATCGCGGCTCACCCCTCGCTGCAGCATCTCGCCCACCGCCGAGTGTACCTGCTCCCTGCTCGAGCCGAGGTGCACGTCGAGCTGGATCTCGCCGTTCTCGCCGACCCTGAAGGTGCTCGCAGCGCCGCCGGTCGCACCGCCGGTCGCACCGCCGGTCGCGGCGGCGGCGCGGGGGACGGGGAGGAGAGACTTGGCGAGTCGGTCCTCCTCCTCGTCACCCGTTCGAAGGTCCTCGAGCCGGATGTTCTCCACCAGCGACCCGTCGGTGTCCAGCTCCACGTCCACGGCGTCAGCCGCGCGGTGTCGCACGACGGTTCCCGCGAGCCACGTGTCGTCGGGGTTTGGTCGCTCGCCGCCGCCGCCGCCGCCGCCGCGAGCCTCGGGGGGCGGCGCGGGCAGACCCTGCGAGGCGATTCTTTGACGTCTCCGCGCCTCCTCAGCCGCGTCGGGCTCGACAACCACGCGCACGCCGAGCGGGGGACGGCACGTCTGCGTCGCTCGTCCACCCGCGCCGGCGGCGCCCGCACCGTTCGGCCGCGGGTTGAGCCTCACCGCGGGGGTCAGATCCGCGAATTGTTTCGTGACGGCGGCGGCGACGGCGTCGCAAACTCCGCGGCTTCCCTTCTTCACAATCGGAACAGACATGTCGTTCTCGAGTGCATCCATCACCTCCTCCTCGAAGTGCGCGTACGACTCCCATCCCAGCGATGCCCTGTGTCCCACGTCCTCGGTGTGGAGCACGATGCCCTCGTCGTCGGTGTCAACCTCCTCGTCGTCGACTTCGCCGTCGGCGTTGACCCGGCGGTGTCGGATGCGAATCTGCGTCGGGCTCAGGCCCAGCGCCCGGTCCAGCCGCGACGCGACCGCGGCGGTGATCTCGCGAGCCGCGGCATCCTCCGGGGTCTCGGCGGGTGCGGCGGCGGCGGCGGCGGCTCCAGCGGGTGTGGCGGTGGGTGTCGCCTCGACGGCGGGTGGTGTCGCGGCGGGCGCGAATTTCGCCGCCTCCTCCTCCAGGATGTTCCAGAGCTGATCGACGTGGTTCTCGACAAAGACGTCGACGTCCCAGTCCGCCTCGGGCTGGAGCAGGATGACGCGGAACGTATCCGGGGTGACGTCCTCGGGCTTGGTCGCCTTGACGGGTTCCTTAGCCTTGCGCCTGCGCTTGCGCGCGGATTCATCCTTGTCGGTTCGCGAGTCCGTCTTGGCGTCGGGCTTGGACCGCTTCTTCTTGTCCTTGCCCAGCCTCGGCTTCTCCGGCGGGGGCGGCGGCTTGGGCTCCGGGCGGTGGATGACGCGGTACTTACGCTCGACCAACGCGACGTGCTGCAGCGCGGGGGGCGCGCCGGCTTCCGGCTTGAACCCCACGCCGCCCTCCACGACGAGAGCGTGCCTCCCAGTCGTCGGATCGTACCTCTCGACGTCAGATACGGCCCACCGCCCGGCTTTCTCCGCCTCGGCGGGTGAAACCGCCGTGTTAGATCCCCCGCGTCGACGCCGGTGTCGCGTCGGACTCGCGTGCGTATACGGGGGCTCCTCGCCGTCCTCGACCGCGTCCACGTCCTCCCGGTTCACCGTACCGGGGATCCAGAGCCAAATCTTACCCCCGACGAGAGCGTCGCACCAGCGTCGGTACCCGGCGTCGAGAATCACAACCCGCCGCAGCACGTGGTGCTCAATCGCGGCGGACGGCGTGAGCGGCCCGGCGTGAAGCGGTGCACCCGCGAGGTCAGTCACGCCGCGTGTCGCGAGCGGTGAGCGGCGGAGGGTCAAACGAAGGGGCGCGGCGAGCATGTTGAGACCGGACGCGAGCTTCGCGGCGGCGTCGCCGCCTCTCTCCCCGCCGGGTCTGCTCGCGTCGGCAATCGGTCGGTGCCCGAGCGCCAGGTTGCGGAACAGCGGCAGCTGCTCGTTCAGCTCCAGGGTGGAGTGCAGCAGCCGGAGCAGCGCGGCGAACGCGGTTCGATCGTTCGAGCCCGCGTCCTTTGACTCGTCGTTTAGGGTTCTCGACGTTCTCGGCGGCGTCGCGGGTTCCAAAAATGCGATTCGAAACGCGTCGCGTCGAGTGGCGAGCGTCGACGACTCCGTCTGGGGGTCCCCGTCGCCCACGAGGTAGTGAACCAGCGCGGTCGCCAGCCGGGCCTCCTCCATCTCGTACACAGTCACGCCCTCGGCGCTGACGAGGAGCGACGCGAGCCGTTTCACCGCGGAGGCGTCGCCGCCCGCGATGGCCGCCGCCATTGACGCAAACTTCTCCGCGGAGATTTCCGACTTGGATCCCACACCCTTGGTCTTCAACGACGCGTCCGCGTTGTCGAGGGTCTGCCTGGCCATCGCGTACACCTGCTCCTGTTCCCTCGCGGCGCCGGAGATTCCCCCGGGCGGGACGGGCGTGCCGCTCACCGCCTGCAGCGCGGCGTTGAGCGAGGATGAAGTGCGCTTCCGTGGGCTGGTCCGGTCTTTTTTCCCGCCGCCGGCGCCCTTCGCCGCGAGTTGCTCAACCCTGCGGAGTAAGCCGTGCCTGCGGAGCTCCCGCGCGTTGCCCGCGTCCCGCTTGATCAGCGAGTCCATCACCTGCAGCGCCAGCATGAGCAAACCGGACGATTGCGCGTCGCTCAGGGTGGTGCCCAACAGCGAGAGTAAGCTCGCGAAATCATCCTTGGGCATCCTTTCCGAGTCGCCGACGTGGCTCAGCAAGGATAGCACCAGTCGCAGTATGAGCCGCTTGGTGGGCTCGTGCGCCGCCGCCCTCTGCGCCGCGAGGAGCGCGGGCAGCAGCCTCGCGGTGAACACCTTGGCCATCTCGCGGCGTCGCGCGAGGGGAACCAAACGCGCGGACTCCACCGCCTTCGCCTCCTTCGCGGCGCGAACCGGATCCCCCGACGTCGCCGCCGCCGAACTCCCCGAAACCCCGGCGCCGATCCAAAACTCCCGCGAGCCCGGTAGCGCCGCCGCGAACGGCCCGCCGCCCGCACCCTCGGGCCCGCCGACCCGGACCCCACCGAGGACATCGCCAGGTCCGCGCGGCGCCGCGGTGGACCCCGCGGCTCGCGCGGCGGCGTGCCCCACCAGTCCCCGCGAGGCATCCGCCTCCACCAGCTCGAGATACTCGGAGGGTACGTCGCCGTGCCCGCCGCCGAGCTCGTCGATGTCGTCGTCGTCGTCGTGGTCCATGTCCTCGTCATCGTCCTCGTCCGAGTCGTGCATCCGCTCGTCCCACGCCACGAGGCACCGGCCGCGGGACATCGTGGAGATGATCTCACCGACGCAGTCGTGGTGGACGTCACGCACGCGATCGCCGATTTGCAAACCGTGGTGCGACGCCTCCAGCGCAGCCGCCGCGCCCGACCTGCTCGCGCCCGACTCGCCCGACTCAACCGCGTCCTTCTTCTTCCCGCCGTCGATCGTCGCGGGGGCGTCCGGGGCGTACAGGTGCGCCAACGCCTTCTCCGTCGCCTGGAGCAAGAGGGTCACCGCCGCCGTCGTCCCGCCCGAGCCGTCGGCGGCGCACGCGCGAATCAAAACATCCGCGTCCGACAAAAGGTCCAGCATACCCTCCCTGAAGCACAGGTGCGCCACGCGCGGGGTGTTGGGCGAGAAGAACCAAAGCACCAGCCGCGAAGCGATGTCCATGACGGGGAGGGACGCGGCGGCGGAGGTGGACGCGGCACCCGCGACGTCCCCCGGTGACTCGCTCGCCCGAGGACTCCGTTCCGCCGCGGATGATCTCCCCGCCGGCGTCTCCGTCGCGACTCCCCGCCCGAGCGTCTTGGCCAGCAACGCGGGTAGGTTCCCGTGCACGAGCGCGAGCACCGCGCCCTCGCGTTCGGCGCACGCGGCGTAGACGGACGCGATGCACCGGAGGCACTCGTGGTGCAAAGGCACGGCGGCGTCGTCTTTGAGCAGGGAAACCAACGCGGGGACGAAGGCGTCACCGGGTTGCTCCCTGCTCACCTGGCACAAGCCCTGCATCAGCGTGAGCGCGTCGAGCGCGTTGGCGATGCGCCCATCCTTGTAGCACGCGCGCGTGTACTCGCCGAGGACGGCGAGCCCGCCCAGCCGGATGACGATACGGCGAGCCTCGAGACCGCCGGTCCCGGGAAAGACTCTGCGGATGAGCAAGTCGCGCCTCGACGCCGTCGCTCCGCCCCTTCGAACCTGCCCGAGGAGCATGATGAGCTTGACTGACTCCTCGGCGGCGAGTCGGCGGTCCGGGTCCAGGGTTTGGGGCGGCGGGAGCTCGAACGGAACCTCCGCATCGGGAAGCTCTTTCGTCGCCTTGGCCTTGGCCTTTCCTTTTCCCTTGTCCTTCCCTTTGGGCTTCTCCCGCGCCGGAGCGGCAGCCGCGCCGGCGCCGGGGGTCGGCTCGAGCACCGCGAGCAGCGCACGCATCGGCGCCTCCGCGAGCATCGGCCCGTATCCCTCCTCC
>ENA-UOXV01003081-UOXV01003081.1-marine-metagenome-genome-assembly--contig:-NODE-3081-length-20843-cov-7.430441_pt1 | contig 20843 bp, 18 predicted proteins | sample MGYA00238165_ERZ766961 | MGnify/ENA primary metagenome ERZ766961 (study PRJEB28924, sample SAMN03173240) | marine metagenome | biome: Marine; feature: Water; material: Subsurface seawater | place: North...
ATATTGCCAACCATATTTTATCTTCACTCGATGATGCACCGGCAATGTCTATGGCAGAAAGTTTTGAACGACTTTCCGAAAAGAGAATCATTCCTAATGGACTAGCTCAAAACCTTAAAAGGGCAGTTGGCTTTAGGAACTTATCAGTTCATGCATATGATAAAATCGATTGGCAACTTGTTTGGAACATTCTAGAAGGAGATCTAATTGATCTAGTACGATTTCTTGAATGCGTTGAGAGCCTTGATGTTTAAATCATGTAAAGGGAAAGATATACCTCGGTTTCCTATTATTCTGTTCCTCTACATCTCGAACCCGTATTCGCTCATCTTGGCCATAAAACAGGGGATTTCCCAGTTTCCGAAAATATTGCGAACCAGTGTTTAAGTTTACCTATGAGCCCTTATCTGAGTGAAGTGGATCAATCAAAGGTGATTGATGCGATTTCATCAGTTTGAGTGCATTTTGTGATTATCTGATTTCGCAGTATTAAAAATTTATACTTTAAGGGAAAGTCTTCAGGCTTTTTTACATTGGTAGCTGGTACTGGAGTTGCACAAGCTATCCCAATTGTTTTTGCTCCAATTCTTACGAGGTTATATACCCCTGAAGATTTTGGTATTGCAGCACTTTATTTGAGTTTAGCGAGTATTTTAGGGATAGTGGCCACACTTCGATATGAAGCTGCAATATTGCAAGCTAAGGACGATCTAAGTGCATATAAGCTTGTAAAGCTTTGTGTTCTAATAGCCATCATAATGGCATTGATGCTTTTGGCTATTTTTTTGCTTTGGTCTGACTTAATAAGCATGTGGCTTGGTATAAATGGAATTGGCAAGATTTTATACTTACTACCAATAAGCATGGTTTTAACTGCAGTTTTTCAAGCTTACAATTATTGGGCCATTAGGAATTCAGTTTATGCTAGCATAGCAATTGCAAACACGGTTCAATCTACTGTCACCCCAAGTATTCAGACACTTATATCAGGTTTAACGAAAGTACTTGGACTTGGATTGGTAGTGGGAAATGTTGCTGGACAAGCTATGGCATCCTTTTTTCTTTATATTAAAAACCGTGGTCTAAGGCTATCAACAGTTGATGGTTATGCTATGAATTGTAGCTATTCTTCCATTGCTAAACAATATAAACAGATGCCTCTATTTGGTCTGCCTGGTGCTCTTTTAGATACAACAGCTCTTCAATTTCCGATTTTGTTTATGACAAAGATATTTGAAAGTTCGGTTGTTGGTTATTTTAGCTTGGTATTTAGGGTTTTAAGTATACCTGCTCGTCTTATTTCTGGAGTATTATCCAAGCTTCTACTTAAAGAAGTATCAAATATTGCAAATTCGACTACTGTTAGTGAAGCTTCTTTACCATTGATTTTAAAATCTTCGTTTTACCTGACTATATCAATATTTCCTCTAGTAATTGTTATGCAAGTATGGGGCGAAAAGCTGTTCGGTTTTGTATTTGGATATGATTGGAAAACTGCGGGAAGTATGGCATCTATTTTAGTGTATGCTGTTGCTATACGCTTTATTGTTTCGCCATTGAGTTCTGTTCTGGCTATGAAGCAACACATGCTTAAAGGTTTCTGTTGGCAGCTTTTATACTTCATTACCTTAGCTTCCACTCTAATTTGGGCTTCATCCAAACCATTCGAAGATTTTCTTTTTTTCTTTGTAGTCCATGAATTGATTCTCTATTCGACCTATTTAGCACTCATCCTCTTTGCTTGTTATCAAATAGATAGAAGGATCGTATAATATGTGTGGAATTTGCGGGGTAATTTCATTGAATAAAAAGGTATTAAATAATGCCACTCAAGTCGTAAAAACGATGAATAAGACCATTTTGCACCGTGGACCTGATGGTATTGGTGTACATAATGGTGGAAATTACTGCTTTGGTCATACTAGGCTCTCTATTGTTGATCTTTCTGAAGCAGGTCATCAGCCCATGACTTATAATAATCGCTATACCATTACCTATAATGGAGAAGTATATAATTATATTGAACTACGAAGAAAATTAGAAGCGGAAGGTTACTCATTTAGGTCAAATACAGATACTGAAGTGATCATGGCTTCCTATGATTACTGGGGTATTGATTGCGTTAAAAAATTTAACGGGATGTGGGCTTTTGTTATTTATGACAGGCAAAAGGGTAAATTTTTTATTTCTAAAGATCGCTTCGGTATCAAGCCTTTGTATTACATTAAGAATGAAAACCTTTTCATCTTTGGAAGTGAAATAAAAGCTATTCTAGCACATCCTGAAATTAATTCTGAACCTAACATAGAACATTTAAACAGCTACATTGAAGATGGACCAAACGAATATGGTGAAATCACCTCGTTTAAGAGAATTTTACGCTTTCCCTTTGCACATAGTTTTGAAGGTACAGCTGAAGACTTATCATCTAATTTTTTACCCAAGCGCTACTGGTTCATTAAGCCGAATCTTTCTAAGGAGAAATTCTCAAAGTCCAAAGCTCGAGAGTATGCAAAGGAGTATTATGATCTTTTATCTGATGCAGTAAGGCTTAGGTTAAGGGCAGATGTTAAAGTTGGTTCTGCATTATCTGGAGGACTTGACAGTAGTTCGATTGTTTATTTGGTAAACCAGCAACTACATGTTAATGGGCAAACAGAACTCCAAAATACATTTTCTACTGTATATAAGAGCGAAGGAGTAACTCATTGTGATGAAAGTAGTTACATAGATTTATTAGCAAGTAAACTGAATGTAAAATCTTGGCAAATTGAACCTAAAATTAATGATATTGAAGGAGAGCATAAGAAAATGATTCTTGCTCTTGAAAATCCCCCGGAAAGTAGTTGCATGTCAGCTTGGCACACTTTCCTAGAGGTTAGTCGCCGTGATGTAAGGGTAACCTTAGATGGACAGGGTGCAGATGAACAATTAGCTGGATATGTTCATTACATAAGAGGGCATCTTTTATCTTTATCATTATGGGATTTTACTAAAGAAATGGTCGGATTCTTTAAGCAACCAAGTTTTAGAGGTGAGTTATTACGTTCAGCGATCTTAAGACTTCTTTTGCTAATCATCGGAGAAAAGTTGTTCTTAAATACATTTACCAAGATGCGCGGTTGGCGTTTATCTTTAGATCTTAATGAGACATTAAATAAATCATTTGAGACAAGCTTAGTTACCCTATTACACTATGCAGACCACACTAGTATGGCTCATTCCGTCGAATCCCGAATGCCATTTATGGATTTTCGGCTTGTTGAGTTTCTTTCTTCCGTACCTAGTTGCTATAAGATTCACAATGGGTGGACAAAGTACATAGCTCGTCTAGCTTTTGATGGGAAGCTTCCCAATGAAGTTGTTTGGCGCAAAGATAAAATGGGATGGCCAACTCCAGATGATATTTGGTTTCGTGGTGGTCTGAATGCTTGGCTTAATGAAACATTACTAAGCTCTAAAATTTTAAAGATATTAAAATGTAAAATAAGTTTTAAATCTAATTTCCGTTCCAATACTCCAGTTCTGAAACTTGTAAGGTTATTGAATATTGCAGTATGTGAAAAGATTTTTTGGTTAAATAAAAATTCTTAACAATAAAGTTTTAAAACTTCTATGAAAAAACTTTTAGAAGAAGATTTAATAAGTGATTTCTCAAATATTGGTATATCACATGGTGATACTATTTTAGTCAGAGCTTCTCTAGGTGCGGTTGGAAGAATGGAAAAAAAAGCTGAGACTTTTATTAATGCATTATTGAAAACAATCGGGACAGACGGTACTTTAATATCTCTTGCTTTTACTTCAGGATCTTTTTTTAGAAAACCCAAAAAAGATGATGCATTTCATTTGGGTAAAAGGAGTTACGCTGGGGCACTACCAAATGCAATGCTGAACCGGGATGATTCTTTTCGAAGCAAACACCCAATGTGTTCATTTGTAGCGATTGGTAAAAATGCTGAAGAAATAATATCTGGACATAACGAATCATCGTCATCTTATGAACCTGTTAGAAAAGTTTTGGATCTTGATGGAAAGTGCATCTTAGTGGGCTGCGTGGGTTCTAGTCCAGGTTTTACCACAACGCATTTAGCTGAGTACGATTTAGGTCATTCTACTAAATTACCTGTTTTTCCTTGGTTGTATTCAACATACTATATTGATGATAGTGGCAAACATAAGATTTTTAGAAGAGATGATCTTGGGTTGTGTTCAAACAGTTTCAATAAATTTTACTCAATTTATGTCCAAAATGAAATTCTAAAAGCAAATTATATAGGAAATGCATATTCAGTTTTAGTTCCCGCACAAAAAGCATATGAATTAGAAAATATAGAATTGTCCAAAAATAAAAAATTCAATGTATGCAAAAGTAAACTTTGTTTTATGTGTAACGGAGGTAGATGGGATAGAGCTTACTTGCTTCCCCTATTCGTATGCAGAAGATTAATGAAAAAATATTTATATTCATAAATTAATTCATTTTTTTAATTTTAAATCTAAATTTTTTTTAATGAAGAAATGATTAATATTAAACATACTTTGTGTTTATTCTAAAATGTGTTTAATTTACTATCGAACAAAAGCCATATAGATTGTTTGAATTGTCTTGTTCTTTGGTAGTATAGTTCGCAGTTAGAGTTAAAAATGCTTAACATTAGAATTCCTGACTTATGTATTCGCGAACTGAGTTATTCATTGGATATTTTGCTAGGTGAGTTTCTGAGTATGGCGTTTGAGGTGAAAGCCTATGATAGTGATGTTATAGAAATTTCAAGACCTGATGTCCCAGGGAAGCTTACTATTGACGCTAGTTTTTTCAACCTATTACAAAATGCGAGGTTAGAACGGGAATCCATGCCGGTTTTGCCTTTGCAAAGTTGGTCACCTTTAGAAGATGGGATTGAAGTGAATTTGGTGGAGTCAAGTATACCAGTTTTATACGGACGCCCCGGCTTAGTAAAAAACGATAATCATCTTCATCTTAATTTTGATATTTTCGGCAGTGCCTTCTTTATGCTCTCTCGATATGAAGAACTGATCACTAAAGGTCGTGATAAGCACGATCGCTTTCCTGCCACTGCTTCTGTTGCCTTCAAGGTGGGAGTTTTAGGAAGGCCTTTAGTTGATGAATATTTAGAAATTCTTTGGCAATGTTTTATAAAACTTTGGCCAGAGCTTAAACGAAAGCATCCCATATCGAAAACTTTTGTTAGTTGCGATGTTGATCAGCCTTTTGATTGTACCGTTGAAACTTTACCGAGATTGTTAAAAACCTGTGCAGGAGATTTGCTCAAACGTAAAAGTCCTCAGGAAATGTTGAAGCGCATTAACCGTTATGCGTTCAATAAATTGGGACTTTATATGTTTGACCGTGACCATACCTTTGATTGGTATATGGAAGTATGTGAAGCGGCAGGACTAAAGGCCGCGTTTTACTTTATCCCAAGTTCGAAAGAGTGCCAAAATGGTTGTTATGAAATTGGCGATAACAAAGTGATGAAACTAATGCAAAAGATCCATGTCCGCGGGCATGAGATCGGAGTGCACGGGAGTTATCAAACTTATCAAGACAAACAAAAAATCATTCAGCAGAAGGTACTTGTAGATGAGGCGCTAAAAAGGTCAGGCATCAAACAAAAAATAAAAGGGAATCGCCAACATTATTTGCGCTGGGATAGTGCGGTCACTCCAGATTATTTAGACGCAGCAGGCTTTGAATACGACACAACCGGTTCTTATGCAGATCTCCCTGGATTTCGATATGGCACAACTAAAGAATTTAGTATGTGGGGATGGCAGAGCCAATCTAAGTTAAAACTCAAGCAGCGACCATTAATCGTTATGGAGTGCTCAGTGATTTCAGACAATTATATGGGGCTAGGTTATGGCCAAGAAGCGGTTGCCTTACTGATGTCACTTAAAAATAAAAGTTTAGAGTACGGTGGGAACTTTACACTTTTGTGGCATAACTCGCATTTTCGAAGTACGCATGACAAGCCCTTATTCGAAAAATTGTTGAGCGAATGAAGCTGCTTTACCTTGCATTAAGCTTTTTTGCCCTGTTTTTATTGGACTTTTATTTGAAATCAAATATCAGCGGAATTGGAGAAGGCTCGCTTAACCTACCTTTTTTGGGTTTGTTCGTGGTTTTGTGTGGCATTCTAATCCTATGGCATAGTACTACGGCACGCTCGATTGTTATTCGTCGCTCGACTTGGCTACTGTCGCTATTTCTGTTGTATTTTGCTTTTAGAATCGTAGTTGATATTGGCTCAGTGGAAGGCCTTAAAGCCTATACCGCAGGCACCACGGGGGGCGTAATCCTTTTTTACATTCTAGGTACATTAGCAGCGATTATAACTGGCAAAAATTTAAAAAACGCGAGGTGCTCCAAGAACTATTTAAAATATTTTACAATCTGTTTCATCGTTTACATTATCGTAAGTTATGGCCTATTGCTAAAGATATTTTTTGAACTAGGTTCAAGATTGCAAACGGATATGTTTATCATATCTGGGAGAGACGGTGCATACCAACGACCAGGTAATTTTTTGGTTATGTGCTACTTAATGCTTCTCACGCTCTATGCACAATTCATTGCACTGAAATCAGCAGGACCCCTTTTTTGCTCAAGGTTGGCAAGCGTTACAATTTTTACATTATTTACAGTCTACACTCTGACTTCATTACTCATAGCTCAAATGATTGGTTCAAACAACGCCACCGTTTCAATAGCAGGACTTGGCCTTATAACAACCGCAGTTGTAATGCTTCTGTGGCTTAAATCGATCCAGCAATACCTGACCGCTTTATCTCTCAATTTCACTCGGCTGTTTTTTGGAAAGATATCGTCTAGGTTAGCTGTCTTTGGAGTCTTGGCACTTGTGATTCTAACTTGTTTAACTTTATCAATATCGTACTATTTTGGCATTGATTTAACTATGACGCGACTAGGTGGATTTGGGACGGGTGAGTTTTCTTCTATGAGCTCACGAATCGCACTGCTAGGCAACTTTTCTAACCAGTTTAATTACTCACCTATTTTCGGCAATATGGATGTAGATCGCCTAACTACAGGTTCTGGGAGTTATGTCCATAGTTTGGTCGCGACGCTTTTAACCCAGACTGGTTTTTTAGGTTTCTTCCTTTTTGCTGCTTATCTATTTTTGGGATTAAAAGAACGGTTGAAATTAGAATATGAAAAAAGTGCTGAATGCGTTTTAAGTAATAATATCTTTAATCTGTTTTCATTATTATTTCTTAGTACTGTATTACTGATTGCGGTTGTAGCTACTTCATTTCTCTCGGCAACACTATGGTTTTCATTGGGAATGTTTATCGTTGGGGTTCGTTTTAATAGTTACCTGAAGAGTTAGCAACTAATGGAAAAAATACTTCACCTATCTCATACAGATATTGCCTATGATTCTCGGATTCTCAAAATCTTAAATGCCTCGAAGAATGCTGGTTACGAAGTTTTTGCCATAGGCATGAAATCCAAACTGGAAGAAGTAGGAAAAAGAGAAAATCTTGGGGCAACTTACATACACTCTATTGTCATTAGTGCAAGATCGATTAACTGGGTTCACAAATACTTAAAACGATTAATTATATATTTTGAGTTTTTTATTAAGTCTTACAGGCTGGCGGTCTCGTATAATCCAGATATTATTCATTGCAACGATAATCTCGTTCTTCCTATAGCATTAGTCTTAAAGTTTTGTACTAGAGCTAGTTTAATTTACGACGCACATGAACTGGAATCTGATAAAAATGGGCAAGGTAAGCTATCTGGATTTTTTATTAAATATTTTGAAAAGCTCTCTTGGCGATTTATTGATGGCCTTATCGTTGTTAGTCCTTCAATAGCAAATTGGTATAATGAGAACATTGGATTTAAGAATTGTGCAGTTGTTCTTAATTCGCCTGTAATAAATAAATTTAGAGACTCAAAATATAATACATATCTTCGAGATACATTCAAGGTGCCTGAAGGGAAAAAAATATTTATATATGTAGGTCTCTTAGAAGAAGGAAGAGGTATTGATTTGATTGAGAATGCTTTTACCAATAAATCCTTGAATTCACATGTAATTTTCATTGGTTATGGTTCACTTAAAAAACGCTTAAATGATTTGTCCTTAAGACTCTCTAATTTTCATGTACATGATGCAGTTACTCATGACAGGTTGGTCGAAATAGTCTCTTCTGCTGATGTAGGTCTGTGCCTGATAGAAAATATTTCATTAAGTGATTATTTCAGTTTGCCCAATAAACTATTTGAATATTGTTTTGCAGGCATACCAGTCATAGCTTCGAAATTTCCTGATATTTCTATGTTAGTTTCTCGATATAATTTAGGTGAAGTTACGGATCTAGATACTGAAAGTGTCGTGACAGCTATCTCGAGTTTTGAAAAAGGTAAATTTAATGATGGTTTTGTTGTTGAAGATCTTCATGATTTAAGTTGGGATGCACAGGCAAAAAAGTTGTTAAGTTTTTATAAGCAGATTTTAAATAAATAGTATTTAGATTATTTATGTGTGGTATATTCGGTATTGTTGCAAATAGTGTTATCAATAAAGCCTCCTTAGGTTTGTTAGCTAATCACGCGAGACAACGTGGACGTGATTCAAGCGGTTTGATTTACAACCTAGATAATAATTATCAAGTAATGCGTGCCGATTATGATATTGGAAAGTTGTTATCTAGCGCTAATCATCATTCATCGACTTTTGCATTCGGGCATAGCCGATTAATAACTAATGATTTAGTTAACAATCAGCCAGTTGTTCGTAACGATGTTCTTGTTATCCATAACGGAATTATCGTTAATGAAGATGATATTTGGGAGACCTTAGAAGTTGATCGTTATCTCCAAATTGACACAGAAGTCATTGCTGCGATTACAGAACAACACATTACGGCTGGTAATGATTTAGATTCATTAGCTAAGGCTGTACTTTCACATTGTAAGGGAACGATTTCAACCGCGGTCATTTTGCCAAAAGAAGGTAAAGCGGTTTTGTTTTCAAATAATGGTAGTTTGTATACAGGGAGTTATGATGAAGGTTTCTATTTTTCTTCTGAAAGCTATCCTTTAAGGCAGCTAGGTTGCCGGAATATTCAACAAATCAAAGAGCAGGCCTACATTGTAGACATACCTATATGTGACACAATAGATGTATCTGATGATAGTAAGCGAACTGAAGACTTGATTCCTGAATTTAAGTATATCAAATCTGAATCGGACTTACTCGAGTATAAAAAGTCAGACATCACACGTTGTACCAAATGCATATTACCCCAAACTATGCCTTTCATTAAATTTGATGAGCAGGGTGAATGCAACTATTGTAAGAATTATGAAGACCGTAATAAACCAAGGCCGAAAGAAGAGTTGTTTGAGTTGGTTGAACCTTATCGCCGCAAGGAAAATTTAGATTGTATTGTCCCTTTTTCAGGAGGGCGTGACAGTTGTTTTGGTCTACATTTAATTGTTGAAGAATTAAAAATGAAACCAATAACTTATACCTATGATTGGGGTATGGTAACTGATCTAGGTCGTCGTAATATTAGCCGTATGTGTTCTAAGCTAGGTGTAGAAAACATAATTATTGCGGCAGATATTTCAAAAAAACGCAGAAATATTCGAATGAACCTCCAAGCTTGGCTGAAGTCGCCACATTTAGGTATGATGGCTATGCTCACAGCTGGCGATAAGCATTTCTTCAGGCATGTGGAGACAGTAAAAAAGCAGACGGGTATTAATTTAAATTTATGGGGCGTTAATCCGCTTGAAGTAACTCACTTTAAAACTGGTTTTTTAGGTATTCAACCTGATTTTGAAGAAAAAAGGGTCTATTCACATGGTTTAACTAAACAATTGAGATATCACTATAAACGATTCAAAGCTATGTTAGGAAGTCTAGGATATTTTAACCTTTCTTTGTTTGACACGCTTTCAGGTGAATACTTCAGAAGCTTTACAGAGAAGAAAGATTATTATCATATTTTCGATTTTTGGCGTTGGGATGAGCAAGAAGTCGATAGTACATTGTTAGGCGAATATGAATGGGAAAAGGCACCTGATACTAGTACAACATGGCGAATTGGTGATGGAACAGCAGCTTTATATAATTATATCTATTACACGGTAGCTGGATTTACAGAACATGATACATTTCGTAGTAACCAAATTCGAGAAGGTGATATTACTCGTGAAGAAGCACTAATTTTGGTTGAGTCTGAAAATCAACCAAGGTATCAAAACATTCGTTGGTATTTAGATACTTTAGGATTAGATTTTGTTGAAGTTATCAAAGTGATTAATTCCATTCCAAAGTTATATTAGATTGGTTGTGAATGAGTTAACTCAACCACAATGTTTTAAAGTCACCCACCTTACCTCCGTTCATCGGCGTTATGATCCGCGGATTTTCATTAGGATATGTTCGTCTTTAGCGGCGAATGGTTATTCTGTGTGGCTTGTTGTTGCCGATGGTCTTGGGGATGAGGTTAAAAACGGCGTGTCGATTGTGGATGTTGGTGCAACAAAAACCGGTGGGCGTTTGGCACGTATGACAATTACCGTTAAGCGAGTATTTCAGGCGGCCAAAGAGCTGGATGCAGATATCTATCATTTTCATGACCCAGAACTTATTCCTATAGCTTTAAAACTTAAAGGTTTAGGTAGAACTGTCATTTTCGATATACATGAAAATACTGGTATGCAAATATTATGTAAATATTGGATGCCACTTTATTTTAGAAAACTTGCTTCAATTGTTTATGAAAAATATGAAAGTTGGGCGTGTAAACAATTTGATATGTTGTTTGTCCCCCAGCTTGCAATGCAAGAGAATTACAAGAATTTAAACTCGACAGAGTTAATTGGTAATTTTCCGAGTATTATAGATGCACCAAGTTCATTGGATTCAAGCAATAAGAGCAAATACAGATTGCTTTATTCTGGTGGGTTGGGAGATGCACGCGGTTTGTTTAATATGTTAGATCTGATTTCAGAATTGAAGCTTCTTGATATTAGATACACATTAACTTTAGCTGGTCCCATTAAAAGCAAATCTTTACAAAAAGCACAGATGCATAAGGGGTGGAAATATACCAATTATTTGGGTGTACTCACTAAAGAACAAGTTTATGAGGAATATCTGAGTAATTCTGTTGGGTTAATTCTACTAAATAAAATTGGACAGTACTACATGGCTTACTCTTTAAAATTGTTTGAATATATGATGTTTGGTATGGTTGTAATTATGCCAGACTTTGGTGATTGGGTTCCTTTTAATAAAAAGAATCAGGTTGGGATAAATGTTCCTGTTGATAACTCAAAATATATTGCCAACTCGATTCATAGTTTGTCAGATGAGAACTTCGATAATTATTGTTCAAATGGTATCCGCATGGTTGAAAGTAAATTTAATTGGGAGAAACAAGAAAAAGATCTGTTCCATTCTTACGACAAGTTGTTAAATGCTAAATAATTTTAAAAATGTTTTCGTACTAGCACCGCATACCGATGATGGTGAGTTAGGTGCGGGAGGTACAATCTCAAAACTAATTGAGCAAGGTTCTAATGTTTATTATTTTGCTTTTTCTACGGCAGAAGAGTCTGTGCCAGATGGTTTCCCTAAGAATATTTTAAAAACCGAGGTATTGGAAGCGACAAACTTGCTCGGTATCCCTAAAGAAAATGTGATTATCTACAATTATCAAGTTAGAAAATTAAATTACGCTAGGCAAGAAATTTTAGAGGATCTTATAAAACATCGAAGAGAATTGTTTCCAGATTTGGTTTTAATGCCATCTTTAAATGATATTCATCAAGATCATGCAACTATTGCCCATGAAGGTTTAAGGGCTTTCAAAAATACAACAATCCTCGGCTATGAATTAATTTGGAATAATCTAACTTTTCAGACAACCTGTTTCTTTAAGTTGGACCAACGCCACATCCACAAAAAAGCCAAAGCTCTAACAGCATATAAGTCGCAAGGCTCAAGAGATTATATGAGCGAGGAATTTATCTTTTCTCTTGCTAAAGCACGGGGAGTTCAAATTGGTAATAGTTACGCAGAATGTTTTGAGGTGATTCGATGGGTAATGTAAAAGCTTCTGTTATTGCGGCCTATTTAAATACTGACTTGTCGGGTGAGGATTTTATAATTAATTCAGTTTCTTCCTTGTCAAATCCGAAGGCTAACAGTCTAGTATTTTCTAAAAAACCATTTAACCACGATGGTATCAATAGTTTGTTGGTAATCTGCACTGAAGCAGTGCGTGAAAAATTAATTTTACAAACTAAATTAAGTTTTATTGTTGTATCGAACCCAAGGTTGATCTTTGCGAAAATTGTACATAATTTTTTTGTAGAAAAACCTATAACTTATATTCATCCGACAGCAGTTGTTGCAAAGAATGCCAAAATTCATCCAAGTGTTTCAATCGGAGCTTACTGCGTAGCTGAGTCAGGAGTTTCGATTGGTGAAGGTTCGGTTATAAAAAATCATGTCGTTATTTCAGCAAATGTAAAAATAGGGAACTTTTGTTATATAAAATCCGGTGCGGTAATTGGTGAAGATGGATTTGGTTTTGATTTTGAAGAAGATAAAACGCCCGTTAAATTACCCCATCTTGCCAGTGTCGAAATTGGTGATTTTGTTGAAATTGGTTCTAATGTCACTGTCGCAAGAGGAACATTAGATAATACAATCGTTGGAAATCATACTAAAATAGACGACCATGTTCATATTGGCCACAACTGCAATATTGGAATAAATTGTGTTATTACAGCTTGTGCTGAATTAAGTGGAGGGGTAACCCTTGCAGGAAACAACTGGATTGGTCCAAATTCTGCAATAATTCAAAAAATCAAAATTGATGAGAATGCTTTTGTAGGTATTGGTTCGGTCGTTACGGAATCTGTTAAAAGTTGTGCAAAAGTTATGGGTTTGCCTGCTATGCCATTAAAATCATTAGTTTCCTTGAAGCGGATCATTAAGAATTGATAATAAATTAATTTTAATTGTACAAGAATTCTATCCACTTCGGGGTTGTGATTAGTTCTTGGCACTGTCATCCGAAGTTTAAACTAGTACAATTATTTTTAACAAAGATTAATAGTTTTTTTGTTATTCTTTGATTGTTAATTCAAAAAGTGATCAAATTCGTTTTTTGCGTACATTTCTATAGTTGTGAATTAATTGCTATCTCTCGTGCTAAGTTTTTCTGTTTAAATTATTTATAACTTGTGCGTATCTACTTTATTATTCTGTTATCTAGGTTAATTATTCAGTCTTAATTTCATCTTTTAAATCTTCAAACTTGTTTCATTGAAAAAAAGATTATCTACTTGGATTGTAAACCATTATGCCTCTACTCCTGACACGGGAATGGGTGGAAGAAGCTATTACTTTGCCCGTGAATTGAATCGTGTAGGTATTCCTGTAACACTAATTTGTGCTAGTTTTAATCATAAACTTCGCACACCTAAAAAGTTATTTAAACCAGTTGAATTTGACAATTCCAACGGGTTTTGTGTTGCTAGAGTTAAGGTAGCATCTTACAGAGATTCCTTTAATAAGATTCGTATTTTAAACTGGTTTTTATTTTCTTTAAGGTTTTTAAATAACTTTCATTTGATAAAAGATAAGCCGAAGATTATTATTTGTTCTTCACCATCTTTGATAGCTTTTTTAGCAACGTGGTTAGTGGCCAAGAAATACCGAGCGAAATTGATTTTTGAATTTAGAGATATTTGGCCATTGACTCTTCAGAAACTAGGTGGCTTTTCAAGGGTCAATCCTCTCATTCTAGCTTTAGAGTTGGTAGAAAGGTTTGCTTATCAGTCAGCGGACTTGATCGTGTCTAACTTATCTCACGCCATGGCGCATGTATCGAAGAGAGGGGGTGGAGTTAAAAAGTTCATTTGGATACCTAACGGATTTGATCCAGATTCATACAGTGAGGACAGAGAACTCCCAGTTTTGGTCGAATCGTCCTTACCTAAAGATGGTTTTATTGTTGGTTATACTGGTGCATTGGGTACAGCAAATGCTTTAGAATTTTTAATAACATCTGCTTCCTTTCTCGAAGCACAAGGTGTGAAGTTTGTACTTGTTGGTCAAGGAAGAGAGCGCAATAATTTGGAAAAATTAGCGAGTTCTCTCAATTTAAAAAATATAACTTTTATTGATAGTGTTGAGAAAAAGTATATCCCAATACTTTTGAAAAAGTTTGATGTGTGCTATCAAGGTTGCAGAAATGATCCTCTTTATAATTTCGGAGTTTCTCCAAATAAAATGGCTGATTATCTTCTGTCTGATCGTCCTATCCTACACTCATTCTCCGGCAAAGGGGATCTAGTTAAGATTTCTGGTTCGGGAATTACTGTTCCCGCCGAAGATAGTGATCAAATTGCACAAGCTATTTTACAATTAAAAAACATTTCAAGTTTTGATCGCGAAGAAATGGGACGTCGCGGTAGGGAATTTGCAGAAAAAAATCTTAGCTTTCGAGTACTGGCATTAGAATACCAAAAGTGCTTAATGAAATTGTTGGATTCGTGAGTATATCTATTATATTTGTAATAGGTGCGCCTCGTTCTGGCACAAACATGCTGCGCGACATGGTTACAAGCTTTAAAGGAGTCAAGACTTGGCCGTGCGATGAGATCAATTACATACTCCGTCATGGAAATCTGCTTCACCCCACAGATGAATTTTCTGAGAAGCAAGCAACTCCAAAGGTTAAGAATTACTTAAAGTCCACTTTTGAGAAATTTGCCAATGATCTTAATGCTGAGCTAATAATAGAAAAAACCTGTGCAAACTCTCTGCGCGTTCCGTTCCTTAACAATGTCTTCCCTGAAGCGAAATATATATTTATTCTCCGTGATGGAATCGATGCGACAGGTTCCGCAAAGTTACGTTGGACAGCTAAGTTAGATCTTGGATATATTTTCAAAAAAGTACGCTTTGTACCTAAGACTGATTTACTGTATCTTGGAATGAGATATTTATGGGCGAGGTTGCATCGTTTTTTTTCCAAGGAAAAGAGGTTAGCTTTTTGGGGACCTGAGTTAAATGATATGCAAAGTATTCTTAAAAAGCATAGTTTAAATGAAGTCTGTGCGTTACAGTGGCAACAATGTGTTGAAAAAGCAGACAGGGCACTAAAACTTCTTCCACAAGGCCAGGTATGTCGTGTACAATATGAAACCTTTGTCAAAGAGCCTAAGTTAGAATTATCTCGAATTCTTAATTTTATGGGAATTGAAGCTAGTGGGCAGCAATTAGAGCAAGCGGTCGTTGGCGTATCTTCAGAGAGTGTAGGAAAAGGGCGTCAATTACTTGGAAAAGATGAGGTTAAAAATTTGGAAAATTTGGTCGGGGCTACTCTTAGTAAGTTCGGATACATAAATAAATGAATCAAGTTGTATCTACATTTAATCAAATAGGGTAGTTATGTCCTCGAATTTACCTAACCAAACAGATAATCTAATTGAATTGATTCGCGATATCTACGGAAGTGGATTCATTCCCCTACATAGGCCTGTTTTCGAAGGTAATGAACGTAAGTATCTTGTTGAATGCGTGGATTCTAATTTTGTTTCTTCTGTAGGTGAAAATGTGAAAAAGCTTGAACAAATGACTGCGAATTTCACCGGTACCACTCATGGTGTTGCAACTGTTAATGGAACATCGGCTTTGCATATGGCTATGCTTGTTAGCGGTGTTATTGCGGGTGACGAAGTAATAAGCCAAGCACTAACTTTTGTGGCTACATGCAATGCAATTACTTACTGCGGAGCCAGTCCTGTTTTTATTGATGTGGATCGCGATACTTTAGGACTAAGCCCCAATGCTTTGGAAAAGTGGTTGTCTCAAAATGCCGAACTCAGAGATGGCCAAGGATTTAATAAAAAAACCGGTGCACGGATTTCAGCTTGTGTGCCTATGCACTCTTTTGGCTTCCCTTTGCGGATTGCTGAAATTGTGGAAATCTGTGAAGCGTTTGGCATTACTGTTATCGAAGATACGGCTGAATCTCTAGGTAGTTATGTTGGTGATCGTCATACTGGTGCATTTGGCGAGTTGGCGACTCTTAGCTTTAACGGTAACAAAGTAATTACCACAGGTGGAGGTGGGATGATATTAACGGATAACGATGAGCTAGCCAAAAAAGCCTTTCACCTTACAACCACCGCCAAGGTGCCACATCCTTATGAATTCGTACATGATGAGGTAGGTTACAATTATCGCCTACCCAATCTTAATGCAGCGTTGGGTTGTGCTCAGATGGAGAATTTGAATGCTATGCTTTATATCAAGGCAGATATCGCAGCAAATTATCGTGCCTTCTGCTTAAAACATGGCTTCCAGTTTGTGAATGGAATTGAAAATACTCGTCCCAACTACTGGCTAAATGCAATTATTCTAAATTCAATAACAGAACGGAATGCCTTTCTTAATTACCTGAATGAACAGCAAGTAATGTCACGTCCGATCTGGCGTTTGATGAACCGTTTGGAGATGTTTAAAGAGTGTCAAACAGATGATTTAGAAAATTCTAGGTGTCTTGAAGATAGGGTTGTCAATATTCCGTCAAGCGTGCCTGAAGGTATGATAGAAAATAATCATATTTCATGAATACTTTAGAGTTAATTGGTCGGGATAGTCCTCTTTTTAATACGGACATCGCCGAGAACGAATCTCAACTAGCCAATACCGTAAAGAGTTCAAGTTTTCTAGTAATCGGCGGTGCAGGTTCCATAGGGCAGGCTGTTACTGTAGAAATATTCAAGCGTGATCCAAGAGTTTTGCATGTAGTTGACATTAGTGAGAACAATATGGTCGAACTTGTTCGAAACATTCGTAGCACTATCGGCTATGGTTCCGGTGATTTTCGTACATTTGCGATTGATTGTGGGAGTATTGAATATGAAGCGTTTTTCAGGAATGAAGGTCCATATGACTATGTATTAAATCTTTCTGCACTCAAGCATGTTAGGAGCGAAAAAGATCCCTACACACTAATGCGTATGATTGATGTGAACATCTTTAACACTGTCAAAACACTGAGATTAGCAAATGAAACTGCTGCAAAAAAATATTTCTGTGTTTCAACCGATAAAGCTACCAACCCTGTTAATATGATGGGAGCTAGCAAGCGAATTATGGAAATGTTCTTAATGCGTGAAAGTTTATCTCAAAATATTTCCATGGCTCGTTTTGCCAATGTCGCCTTCTCTGATGGTTCGCTTTTGCATGGTTTCAATCAGCGTTTTGCCAAGAAACAACCCATAACAGCCCCAAATGATGTTAAGCGGTATTTTGTTACTCCGCAGGAATCTGGTGAACTTTGCCTAATGTCATGCTTATTAGGAGAAAATCGTGATATCTTTTTTCCAAAATTAAGTGAAAATCTTCATCTTACGACTTTTGCAGAAATAGCAGTAAAATATCTTACACAACTTGGTTATGAGCCCTATGAGTGTGAATCTGAAGATGAGGCACGTGATCGATCCTCTGAACTCATAAAGCAAAAGAAATGGCCTTGTTATTTCTTCAAGAGTGATACGACCGGAGAGAAAGATTTTGAAGAATTCTACACGGAAAATGAAACTCTCGACATGAAACTGTTCTCTTCGGTTGGTGTAATTAAAAATGAGCCAGTATTTGATGAGGAGCAACTTTCATATTTCGAGAAAAGAATAAATGAAGTAAAGAATTCTAATGCTTGGAGCAGGAAGGAGATTGTGGAACTTTTCCATGAATTGATACCGAAATTTGGACATAAAGAAACTGGTAAGTTTTTGGATCAAAGAATGTAGCGTAAATATGTATTTATACATTGTATTGTTTTATATCGGCTGTACTACTGCATTTTGTGCTTGGAAAAATAATGATACATTAGGTTATTATTTTGAATCAGAATTGGGTTGGATTTATTCATTAGAATTTAAAAACTGGTACTTTCCTTATCATCTAGATGACAATAATTATTGGCTTTATCATAAAGGATCTAATTCTCACTTCAGAGGATGGATATATTTATCTAATGATATTAAGTCATTTTCCTATTTTGTGCCATCATATATAATTACAGACTCGAAATCTTTGTTATCGCTTGGGTCATGGCTTTTTTATAACGGGGAAAACTATTTATTTTGGAATAATCAATTAAAGGAATGGTCAAGCAATCCATTTGTTGTCGTTTATAATCAATATTATGTTAGCTCTAGTGGTGGTTGGGCTAACAACGATTTAGGACGTTTTACATGGGATGATCAGTATGCACTTAATGGTCTATCTATTTTAAATAAGCAAATGCCAAGCACTGAAATTGTTCAATTAGGTGATTCTATTATCAAGCGATTTTTTGATGCACTTAATTCTAAAAGAGAAATTAACGATGAAATAATTGGTGAATTTAAAGAGGGTTGGACTGCAAAAAGTTACACAGGTGATATGCATAATACTTGGAATGCTCATACTTCCTTAATCCTTGATTCTGTTGGGCAATTTTATTTGTCTCAAAGTACTATTCCATTAAGCAAGATAGACCAACTAGAAGAGATATTTGCTTACATGAAAAAAGATTGGATTAATCTGAATAGTGGAGGTTATTTTAATGAAGTTTATTTAAAGGAAGAAAATATAGATGTACCCTTTAACATGGTAGCTGCTTCAGGTTTAGCCTGTCTTACACTTCACAGTTTAACTTCATCGCAAGAATATTTTGAGTATGCATCTGAAATGTTTAGACATATTGTTAACAACATACATGTAATTAATGATTGTGCAATTTGGCCTTACAATACAAATAGAAATATAAACGAAAAAAGCCTCAATCTTGGAGACGATATATCACATGGTGCAATTGTGATTAAGTTTATAAAAATTGCTTAGATCAAGGTATGGATTTAAGGTTTGGTTTAAAGTACGCTAATTTTGAAAAAACTTTCTCTAAATTAATTCGTAGCGATGGCACATTGAATAAATATATTTATGCTGTTGAGAATCTTGATCTGAATTATGAATATCAGGAAGGTCTGATTCCACCGCAATGGTCAATGATTACAAGCAAAGATACTTTTGATGTATTTTTTGATTTCAACTCCAACGCATATGTCAATTATGATCCGAATTCCATTCTTAACCATTTTGGAATACATTTAGTACTTAACTATGCGATGTTAAATTTTCCTTCGTTAAATTTATGATATTAAGACTTTTAGACATTCTATTCTCTTCATTAGCATTAGGTTTGCTACTTCCACTATTTATACCGGTGGCTCTTATTTTGAGACTTACCGGCGAAGGAGAAATTTTCTTTTACCAGAAAAGAGTGGGTAAGGGCGGTAACCTATTTAATTTATTAAAGTTTGCTACTATGCTGAAAGATAGCCCGAGTATTGGCTCAGGAACAGTAACTCTCAAAGATGACCCAAGGGTCCTTCCGTTTGGTGGATTTCTACGAAAAACAAAAATTAATGAGCTTCCTCAACTTCTAAATATTATTATTGGAGATATGAGCATCGTCGGTCCAAGACCTCAAACTCCTCGTTGTTTTGATGTATTTCCTTTAGAGTACCAAAATATAATTAAAAAAGTAAGACCAGGTCTCTCGGGACTTGGTCCGGTAGTTTTTAGAGATGAAGAAAACATTTTATCTGAAGACGAAGCATCCATTAATTTTTATGATACCGTGATTGCACCATATAAAGGAGAGGTTGAATCCTTTTATGTTCATTCTCAAAATGTAGTTACTTATTTTAAAATAATATTAGCCACAGTATGGGTAGTGTTATTTCCTAAATCAAAAATTATTTGGAGATTATTTCCTAAACTCCCATCACCGCCTAAAAATTTAGTTGCTGTATTAAATTAACATTAAAATTCTTCAAATGAAAATTCTAACTGTCATTGGAGCTCGTCCGCAATTCATAAAAGCAGCTGTTGTTTCTCAAGCACTTCACACAGAAGGAATAAGCGAATTTCTTGTTCATACAGGCCAGCACTTTGATGAAAATATGTCTAAAGTTTTTTTCGATGAAATGAACATTAAGGAACCTGATGCTTTCCTTGGTGTTTCGGGTGGTTCTCATGGGGCGATGACCGGTGAAATGTTAATTAAGATAGAAGAGTTAATTTTTCAGCAAAAACCAGATTGGGTTTTAGTTTACGGAGATACAAATTCTACGTTGGCTGGAACCCTTGCCCCATCAAAATTAAATGTACCATGTGCACATGTTGAGGCAGGCTTGCATTCAGATAATCGCAGGATGCCAGAAGAAATAAATCGGATTCTCACTGATCATACCTCCGACCTACTTTTCGCTCCCACATCTACTGCCCATACAAGACTCCTGAAGGAAGGAATTCATACAAAACAAATCAAAAGATAATGTTTATCCATCTCTACATCAAAATCCAGAGTTTGGTATAAACATAAAAAAGCTAAGAGGGTACAAACCCCTAATTTGGAGATGCAGGGTAGGGAACTACCGAATATTTCATACCTTAAATTTAGAGATTCAGTCGGTCTTTCTGCTTTGCATAGATAAAAGAAAGAATGCTTACAAAAGAAGGTAAATATTTGGCATTGACTCCTCACTAGGCAAAGAGAGAGTCTTACCAACTCTTGCAGAATAAGGGTTCGTTCTTACGAAAAAGTTAAAATTACTTTACTTAGCTTAGTTCGCAGACTAGATTAAGTCTGTGAAAATTGTAAATATGCACGATGCCAAAACTCAACTTTCTAAGCTAGTGCGAGAAGCTTCAAGTGGCGAACCGTTTCTGATCGCTAAGGCAGGG
>ENA-UOXV01003084-UOXV01003084.1-marine-metagenome-genome-assembly--contig:-NODE-3084-length-20832-cov-5.879771_pt1 | contig 20832 bp, 10 predicted proteins | sample MGYA00238165_ERZ766961 | MGnify/ENA primary metagenome ERZ766961 (study PRJEB28924, sample SAMN03173240) | marine metagenome | biome: Marine; feature: Water; material: Subsurface seawater | place: North...
CCAATGCCGCCGTTCATAAGGGATACACCGGTGCGACGAAGGAGTGGGACGAGCTGTTCGGCACCGGCGGTGACAGCGACGAGGAGGTGGAGCGGCCGTCGTCCCGTCTTCCGAGGCCCACGGCAAGAAGGACCACGACGTCCGTGTTCCCGCCGCCCAGCATCGCGGCGCCGTCCGCCGAGGGAGACACGGAGGTGGCGACGCGGTTCAGGTCCACCGTCGAGGTGGAACATCCGTGGCGTGACGCGTCATCCACGCGCGTGTCGACGTTTCCCGTGCTGCGTCGGGCCATAGAGACCATCCTTGCATCCGAGTCGTCGTCATCATCGCGCGACGAAACGCTGGAGAAGGAGCGCCGGGCCACCTTTGCGATGCGCCGGGGATTCGCCGAGCTGGTGGAACGGAGGCGGGTGGCGCAGATGGAGGCACTGCCGGACCCACCCGCGCCGCGTGTGGAGGTTGTCTTCCACCGCGGCGTGCAGACGGATCCTGACCTCAGCGCCCGCGCAGAGCCGACGACTACGCCGGACGTACACATCGATCCCGCGGCACTCGAGGACAAGCCGAGGTCGCGAGGAGGGCGCGGGACGTCAACCGCCGAGACGCAGCGGCCACCGTGGGGCGGTGGGGGTGGGCGTAAGCCACGGAAGGAGTCGGTTAACGGCGGGTGGAAAAGAGCCGACCCGGACCCGGCTGCGGAGAAGAAGGAGCGAAATCGTTTCGAGCCCATCGAAACGGTCGATGCGCCGAGGAAACTCACACGGTTCGAAGCGAGGTGCGCATTCGCGGTGAGCCGTCACCTCGCGGGTCTCGTGGAGGCTCGGCGGAGTGAGGTTCTCGACGACTGGGGCTGCGAACACGGCTACGGGTTTGAGGGTGTGGAACTGTTCTTACGAACAGAGGCGCGGGAGCTGACGGACCGGGACGAGGCGGAAAAGGCGCGAAGACGAGGAGTGTTCGTGAGCGCGGGCGAACGAGTATTCGTCCCGCTGGAAGGGCATCACGTGCGGCGGGTGAGGCTGTACCTGGGTAACCCGATGAGCTGCCTCGGCGTGGGCGAGCCCGGTCACGTGTTCCTAGGAAGCGTCAGGGTGGACTACGACAACCGGGGACGGGGCGAGCTGCCGGAGCTGTGCAGGGCTTGCGTGTGCCGTCGGAGGGTGGAAGGATCCGATGCGTTCAAGTACTTCGCGCAGTACTCAATCAGAGAGCACGGGGACATCTTCCGGCACGCCGTGAGGCTCTTGAACGAACCCGGCCCATGAGTCATGTCGGGTCTAAGTCCTCTCCTAAGTAGCAAACTAATAATCTAAGTAGCAAAATAGCATCACTCCATCGCGAAATGGCCCGGGTGGTCCTCGTCGTCGTGCCCCGCCTTCTCGTCCTCCTTCTCGGCCGCCGGCAGGAAGAATCGCGGGTGAAACGCCGCCGTCGGCGAGGTCGGCGCGTCCCTCGAGTTTGGTTCCCGGCTCGGCGTGGAGTGAAGCATCGACACCCGCTTCATGATGGCCTGTTTGCGAAGGTCGGTCCTCGGTGAGGGATCCGCCGACGGTGACGACGGCAGCACCATGCTCACGTCGGCCGGGAGCACGAAGCTCGGCGCGACGAACGTGTTCAACGTGTTCAACGGCGGCAACGGTTTGGCCAACTGCTGCGAGAGCGCCGATCTTCGGCGGAGGAGGAGCGAGTCCGGCGCCGCGAGCTTCTCCGACGCCGGGGCCCACGCCGCCCCACGCGCCGTTTCGTCTCCAGTCGCGGAATGGAACGACCCGAACACGCGCTCCGTCGGAGTCGTGGGCACCCTCCTCTCTGTGGGTACCCTCCTCTCTACCGACTCGCCGTCGTCGCCGTCCTTGTCGTCGCCGTCCTTGTCGCTCTCGCTCCGACCCGTGCTCATCGCCGACATGCTCGTGTCCATCGTCGCCGCGGCCGTTCCCCCGAACGGCAGGGTATGCGACGGCGACGCCGCACCGTCGGATACCCGCGGGCTGCGCGTGCCCTGCCACGGGAACCTGAACCCGCCGCGGTCATCCGGGGAGACCGACATGGCCACCGGAGAGACGTTCAACTTCTGCAGGTTGTTGGCCATCAGCTCGCTCAGAGCGCGCTTCGGAGACGCCCCGAACGCCCGCGTGGGCTGCACGTCGTCGTCCGGTCCCAGGAACGACTCTGAACGCTGCCGCTTCGGAGGGATCCTCACCACACCCCGGCTCGTGTTGGCGAACTGATAGCCGTCCTGCGCGAACGGGTTGGCGTGGTGCCACGCGTGCGGGTTGGCGAACGTGGGAGACGCGAACGAATCGTCCGGCGTTTGCGCCCCGGCCCGGCCGGTGGCTCCCCCATCTCCCGACAGGACGGTCCCCGCGTCCGCGTCCTTGGGACCCGCGACCCCGTCCCCGTTGGCGCCAAAATCAGACGCCCCGGTTGGTCGTTCCATGACCGTGGCGCCCTTGTGATCGCCCTCCGCGCGCGTCCACGCGGACTATCGTGTTAACATCGCGCGGGCGGCGATTGATGCTTCAGAGGTATCGGCCGTTCGCGCCCACCGACCGTCCCTGTCTGTGACCGGGGCCCGTCGAACGCGGGCGCTTGTGCGTCAAAAGCGAGAGGCCGGGACATCTAAAATGGCCCTTCTTATTTCTAAAAATGCGAAAATAGGACCTGTATGAGCAGTAAGTCTCATTAGCAGTCAGGTTTCCATGGTGTAGTTGGTTATCACGTTCGCCTTACACGCGAAAGGTCTTCGGTTCGAACCCGGATGGAAACAAATTTCTTTTTGTCTGACTGTTTGCCCATACGCGTATTCCGGTTATTTTTTTATTATTTCAAACCGCGGACGAATATTTCAAACAGCTCTGTTTTTGCCCTGCATCACTATCGGCGTCGAGCGAGGCCGATACGAAGAGATGGCTGCGTTAGACGCGGACAACGCGGCTGGATCTAAGCGGGAGAGAGCACCCCGGCGCGCCGCTGCCCGACGATGCGCGTACCACACCGAGCAGAAGAGCCTGGAGCGCACGTTCGACCAGATCGACCCGACCGTCATCGCCGAGGTGCTCGCCTCGCACGCGGGCAACATGGACCTCGCCGCGATGGAGCTCGTGGAGTACGACCAGGAGGCTGCCGTGGCGAGGCTTGTTTTGAATACCGGCGGGTCATCATCCCCGACCCAAGGAGCGAGCGACAACGAGACCAAGGCGAACGCGGAGGCGTCGTTCTGGGACGACGTGCTCGGCGACTGCGACGTCGATCCCGACGGACCGTCCGACGGCGTCGTCGCGGTGCCTGGCGCCGGGGGGGCGGTCCCGCCGACGCAGACGATGGCGGAGGATACCACGCCGTACTCAGCGTGGCCCGCCGACCAGTGGTCCACCGTGGAGATCAACGTCCTCGGCACCATGACCGAGGACGCCACCGCCGCGGAGAAGCTCCTCGGATGGCGCGAGAGCACCGCGACCGACGACGCCGACGCCATGGAGACGGACGATGAGGATATCCCGGTGGATATCCTGGTCAAGTGGAAGGGACGCGCGTTGGCGCGATGCTCCTGGGTGCCCCTCCCGATCCTCACCGCCGCGATGAACCCCGGCGTGGCGTCGCAGAGGCTCGCCAGGTTCTGGGAGAGGCACCCGAGATCGACGGGGCCGTGCGTCGAAGTGCGCCGCGCGTGCCTCGAGGTCTCATCCGTCGTCGCGATGCGTGACCGACCTACGGTACCCGTCGACGGTGACGATGACGACGTCGTCCCCGTCGATGCCGTTCCCGTGTCCTCACCCGTGTCCTCGCCAGACGACCGGGAGGCGCTCGTCAAGTGGGGCGGCGGCCTCGGGTACGAGGATGCCACCTGGGAGCCGGTTGGATGGGTCGCGTCCGCGCCCGGCGGTGACGCGGCGATGCGCGCCTATCGGGCGGTGCAGGCCAGGCGGGAGATCAAGGCAGCCGCCGCTCGCGGTGTGAAGGATGGGTCCACGATTCAGAGCGTCGAGGACGACGCCGATCTCGCGCCGAGCAGGGAGTTGTACGGGAACGACGGTGACGTGCTGCGAGGGTACCAGAGGGATGGCGTGCGTTGGATGGCGCACAATCTCGTGGTTCGCGAGCGCGGCTGCATCCTGGCAGACGAGATGGGCCTGGGGAAGACGGCGCAGTCACTCGCGCTCGTCGATTACGTGCTCCGGGCGCAGCGCGAGTCCCGCCTGCGCACGCGGGGTCCGGCGCTCGTCGTCGTCCCCTTGTCCACGCTGGTGAACTGGGAGCGGGAGGCGGCTCGGTGGGTGCCGGGCGCGCACGTCGTCGCCTACGTCGGTCCCCCCGCCGCGCGCGCGTGCATACGCCGCCACGAGATCTCCTACGGTGACGGATCGTCCCCCACGAGTGTGGGTTCGGACTCGGACGTTCCCGTGGGTGGCGAGGACGCGGACCGCGGGGTGCGCGTGGCGGATGTCGTGTACAGGGCGGATGTCGTGTACAGGGCGGATGTCGTGCTGACCACGTACGAGATGGTGCAGGCGGATCGATCGGCGCTGGCGAAGATCCCGTGGTCGTGCCTGGTGGTTGACGAGGCTCACAGGCTCAAGAACAGCGGCGGGAAGGCGCAGCGGGACCTGCGCACGCTCGACTTTGCCGGGAGGGTGGTGCTGCTCACCGGTACCCCGCTCCAGAACGACACCGCCGAGCTTTGGTCGCTGCTCAACTTTGTCGACGCCAAGCGGTTCGCGTCCAGGGATGAGTTCGAGGCTGCTTTCGGGGCCATGACCGCGGCGAGGCAGGTGGAAACCCTGCACAAGGTGCTCGCGCCGTACCTGCTGCGTCGGTTGAAGCAGGACGTCGAGCACAAGCTGCCGCCGAGGGTGGAGACCCTCGTGGAGTGCGAGCTGATGCCGCTGCAGAAGAAGTGCTACAGGGCGCTGTTCGAGCGCAACTTTTCGTTCCTACGCCAAGGGAGCAAGGACGACAGAGCCCTTGCGAACTTCAGCAATCTCATGATGGAGGTGCGCAAGTGCTGCCAGCATCCCTTCCTCCTGGACGGCGTCGAGGAGGCGTTCGTGTCGCAGCAGGTGTCGAAGAGGGGCGGTAAGAGGCTTGCTAAAACGGCCACCGCGGCGGAGCTCGTCGCGTGCTCCGGCAAGCTTCAGCTCCTCGATAAGCTCCTGCCGCGCCTCAAGGCTGGTGGACATCGCGCGCTCATCTTCAGCCAGATGACGCGCGTGCTGGACGTTCTCGAGGACTACTGCCGCAACAGGGCGCACTCCTACGAGAGGCTCGACGGCGGCGTCACGGGCCGAGCGCGCCAGGCTGCCATCGACCGATTCTGCGGCGGCGGCGACGCAAACGACGCCGCGAACGCCGACGACGGCGCCTTCCTCTTTCTTCTTTCCACGCGCGCGGGCGGTCAGGGGATCAATCTCGTCGCCGCGGACACCGTCATCGTGTTTGACAGCGACTGGAACCCCCAGAACGACGCCCAGGCGCTGGCTCGCGCGCACCGCATCGGTCAGACCAAGCCCGTGCAGGTGTACAGGCTGGTCATGCGCGCCACGTACGAGCGCGACATGCTCGATCGCGCCGCCATGAAGCTCGGCCTCGAGCAGGCCATCTTCAGCCATCTTCAGCAGCAACCCGCACTGGACAACCCGGGCGGGATGGGCGGAGCGGTGAGGACCGATAAGGAGAGGCGCGGCGCGGCGGCGGAGATTGAGAGGCTTCTCAAGCACGGGGCGTACGGTGCCCTCGCCGAGGATTCCGCGGAGGGCGACGCGCGAACCAAGGCGTTCGCGGGCGAGGGGATCGACGATATCCTCGCGAGGTCGGAGCGCAGGGTGGTCGAGGCCTCCGACGACGAGGCTAAGAGATCAAAAGAGGCTAAGAAATCCATGTTTGCCACGGCGACGTTCACCGGCGGCGGCGGCGGCGGTTCGGACGAGATCGCGCTGGACGACCCGGACTTTTGGCAGAAGCTCATGCCGGAGGCTGCGGAGGCGACGAAGCTGAGGGAGACGCGGGAGGCTGCCGAGGAGGCGGAGCGGCTCCGGCGGGAGGAGGCAAGTTTTGTCAGGATGAAAAACGGCAAGCCCGAGGTTTTCGTGTGGACGTGGACCGAGCGGAAGCGCGTCCTCTCGCAGCTCGCGTCGTTCGGCTACGGGCGTTGGGAACGGATCCACGAGGGGTCGAAAGCCGCGCTCGCCGAGGACAAGACGCTGTCCGCCATCGCCGCGTTCTGCCGACGTTTCGTCCTCGAGGCGTCGCAGGTCATGACGGATGGCTCGTGCCCCCTCCTGCTCGCAGCCGCTTCCTCCGGCCCGTGCGTCGGCGCCGGGGTGGACGAGGCCGGGATCGAGCCGGACAAGGGCGGCGACGCGACCCTTTGCGCCCTCTTCGGCGAGGTGAAGTTCGCCTCGCACGTTCGCCAACGTGCCCTCGAGGAGATGCCGAAGCTCGAGCTCCTGCGAGCGGCGGCGGAGGCTGTCGAAAGAGCGGGCGGCGAGTCCGCGGCGCTGGCACCCGACGCCGCCGACTGGCTCGAGGGTATCCCCGAGGTCAAGGACGTGTTCAAGTACTCGGAGCCACCCGCGCCGTGGTGGTCGGAGATGGAGGACAGGGCGCTGGTCGTGGGCACCCTCCGCCACGGCTGGGGCAGATACGACGCCATCCGCGCCGACGAGACTCTCGGGCTGGAGCTGGCGTTGGAGCGCGCCGTCCAGGATCACGCCGACGAAGGAGATGACGCCGACGAAGGAGATGACGCCGACGAAGGAGATGACGCCGACGAAGGATCACGAGAGCGTCCAACGGGCACGCCGCGGTCCAATGGAAAGTCCAAGCGGAAGAGATCGTCCCTGGACCCCGACGGCAAGGAAAACACCCCTCAAAACGCGGACGGCGCCTCCAAACGGGGACCGGGAGCGACGAAGGTCAACGGCGAGGTTGAATCCGGCGACAAGGTGGCCATCCCGGAGTGGCCTCTCGGCCGGGTTCTGAGCCTTCGTCTGCGTCGTCTGTGCACGGCACTCGGCGGGAAGGTCGCCGTGGCGCCTCCCGCGCCGAAGCAGGCCAGGCCGGCCAGGGGACCACGGCTTACGAGGGAGAAGGGAAACAGGGGCGGCGGGGCGAGGGCTACCGCCGCGGTGGGCAGCATGGACAAGAACGCGCGCGCGGTGCATCAGATATCGACGCTGCCCCGAGGCGAGGATGGGAAGGTGGTGCTGCCCGTGGGACCGATCCACGGCGTCACCCTGGAGCACCTGGGGTCGGTCCAGCCCCCGGACGCGCCGGGGTTCCACTCCGCGGCGTACGTCCTGCCCGTGGGGTACCGCACCACCCGCCAGTACATGCGCTGCGACGACCCGAACGGTCCCCGCACGAGGTGGGTCCAAGAGATTTGCCGCGGCGAGGGGGACGACGAAGGCAAGCCGCTGTTCAGGCTGTCCGCGGACGAGGGCCTGGACGAGCCCATCGTCGCCAAGTCGGCCACTGCGGCTTGGGCGGAGGTGCTCGGGCGCGTCGCGGCGGTCCGGAGGGCCAACGGGGAGACGCCGAAGAAGACGGCCATCAGCGGGCCCGAGTTCTTCGGTTACTCCCTCCCTCACATCCGTCTTCTCATCGAAGAACTGCCGGGGGTGAAGCAGTGCGTCGAATACAAGCCTCTCCTCGAGCGAAGCGTCACCGTCGGCGCGGCGGCACCCGCGGAGGAAGGGGTCGAGACGAAGTGACCAATCTCGGATGGCGCGAAGCATCGGGCGACGAGGGGAACACGACGAGCTATCGCTTACGCTTTGTATTAATACGTGATAGCCGTGAATGAATGATGTGTCGAAAAGAATTGACTATTTGGTTGCGTGCTTTCGCGTCCGCGTTGCGCGGGGAAGTCGCCGCCTCCCCTTCACAACATGGCCCAGAACATGTTATCGTCCTTGTCCCCAACCATGTGCGCTCCCTCCGACTCCAGGGACCTCATCATCAGGGCCCCGTCGTTGATGCATTCGGGCATGGCGACGCAAAGAGAATCGTCGGAGTCCTTCGTGTCGACGCTGAAATCCTCGGAATCGTTCGTCTCCTGCTTGACGTCAACCTCCGATTCGCTCGCCTCGCACTTGACGACGGGCAGCTCCCCCTTTTGGCACTGCTTGCCCGCGTGCGACAGCTTTTTCTTCTTCTCGCTGAGAACCTTCGCGTGGCGTTTCTTGTAGATGGTCTGACGAATCTTGAGAATCTGATCCGGCCACGCCTTTTTGCCGTTGTAGAACTGGTTAAGAAGGCTGAGGTCGGACTCGAGCCTGATGCTGTACGCCTTGATGACGGCCATGTCGTTGCAGTAATGGTGACGCTTCGCCGAGTCTTTCTCGCACCGGTCCATGTGCGCCTTGAGGTCCACGTACAGGTTGCTCAGGCTCTGAAGCTTGCGGTGGGGCCACCGATCGATGCCGAGGTCGCGGCACCTGAGGAAGGGGCGAAGAGGGGTCGCGGATCGGTCAGACGAGCGTGTCTGTTGGTTTCCAAAAATGAAAAAAAATGTCCAAAAGTATGCTCGAGTCTGGAAAACCTGCGGACGTTTTCGGAGACGACCGGGCGGACTCACTTGGCCTTGAAGCGGGTGGTTCCCATGTTGAAGACCTTGGCCGCGGCGGCCTCGGTGAGCATCGCAACCTGCGACAGCGTGTTCTTCGTCATACCCTGTCGAAAGAGCGCGTAATGCCGGGTCAGTGATGGCGAAGGGCCTCGTCTTGGACGCATGCGCGGGGATTGAGGCGTCTCTCGGTTATCGGTTCGTGGACGGAAACGGGTTGGTTCGGGACGCGCGCGGGAGACGAGGAGGTTGACAGGGATGGGAATCGCACCACGGACGAGACTGCGCTGAGGGATACCGAGACCTCCGAATCGCTGGCGGCATCGAGCTCGATCTCGGAGTCGCTAGACTCGTAGGAGGACTCGCGCTCGATGGCCGAGCGCACCACATCCTGCGCGTTCTGTTTCGAGGTAAAATGCGGGCCGATCCAGCGGGGCTGTTTCGACGCGGTGTGGTTGGAAGGTCGCGCGGGCATTGTCTCGTTCTGTGCGGTGGTCGATGTATCCGAGTGTGTCCACTGCGGCTCGCGGTGTCCGTGTTGGTCTACGGGTCGTTCTCTGCGGTGTCGCGCGCTGGGAAGTGGCGCCTCTCCCGGAACGGGCACGACGGTTTGTTTATCTTCCCGCACACTTTTGACGAACACAAGTCCAAAGACGTCCAATTGACGAACACAAGTCCAATGTGTCATACATAAGATGATAAGATTTGCTACGTCAATTGATGACGTGGTTCGTGCTTCTGGCCTTGGTGGTCAACCTGGCAACTGGCGAATGGTCGATTTCGATTCTGGTGACTGGACGATAAAGATATCTGGACGACCGAGCGACGACGTTCAATCTGGTGAGTTACATTTTTATTTCCATATGGGCAACGTGACTGACAGTTCGCCGATCAATTACCCGACGGGAAACGATCCACTTGGACAAATATCAAAGGACGTCTCTCCGATTCACGAAAAGCACGACAATTTCACGGTTTCTGCGGACTGGAAGTGATAATAAGGTTATGACAAATCGGAAAGTATGACAAATCCAGAAATGTGCCGTCAAAAGATCGGCCTCTGGAGCCCTTTCCACCACGATCACGTCTTCTTTCCGTTTCCAAAGAGAAAGACGGGCGCTTTTGGCCTTTGATCTTCGTGCATTCATTTGGACACTTCGTCGTGAGGTCCCGCCTCGTCGCGCGGACATCATGCCGGGTGAGTACTCTTCGATCCCAACAACCTCCTTCTCGACACTCGCGACGCTCCACGGACCTCGATGGCCTCCGCTCGACACGTCTGCACTCCCGTTCTACCCACATCCCCGCCAAAAAAAAACCAGGCAAACGTCGAGAAACTGATCGTCAGGAGATCTGTTGCACATCCCTCACTCACCCGAACCATCCCCCGCGCAGGATTCCATGACGCGGGCCAATTCTCCGTCGCTGACCCTCAGTCGATCATGGAGCTATACTGCGCGGACGAGATCGCCCCGATAGACCGCGACCAGACCTGCCGCGGAGCCCCCAGGGCGCGCCCCGCACCGTCGATAACCCAGGTGGTCCTTGGGTCACATTACCCAATTATCGCCGACGCGCGCGCGGGGCGCCGCGACGGAGGCGCGAGGCGCGAGGGCGGACCGATGACGGACCCCACGACCGCGATAACGGTCGTGCCGGATATCAAGAACGATCCAGCGGATTCACGGAAGGCCAAAGTGAAAGCAGGTGCGCCGTCCCTCACCCGCGCCCGCCGTGCCAGAGCTCGCGGGCCAAAGCAGCAAAGCAGGCGCGCGGCAGTTTTTTTTCCGTTATGCAATTTTTATTTTCTCCCGTCGCGACGCTGACGCAGGTCACCCTCTCTCGCATCGCAGCGTGTCAAAAGTTCGTCAACCTCTCGGGCACCCACGGCGCGGCTGACACTAACGGGACCGCGCGCAAGCGGGCGAGCCCGCACTCCGCCGGCCACGTCGGTCGGCGCGTGAAGGCTTCGGGCCGCCGGGGGCGTTGGTCGGGCGACGGGGACGGAGGCGGAGGCGACGCCGCTCGGGTTGAACCCGGGTTGAACCGTTCCTGGCACGGATCCGACTCCGCCCACGCCGCGCGTCGTGTGACCGACGTTCGAAGCGCGCCGGACCTCGGTGAGAACGTCGTGGACCATGAAGTGCAACGCGCGGCGGCGGCGCCCAGCAGCATCCTCGCCGTGCTGGACTGCATCGACGGGGGCTTCACGCCCAAGGAGCTCGCGAGCGGAGACGGCGCCGGGACCCTGACGCGCGAGAGTCAGGTGGACGACTCCACGGAGCCCGCGCGGAGACCGACGAAACCTTCGCCGCCCATCGGGATACTGTGCAACCTCGAAGCACCCGACGGATCCTCCCACCCCGCCTCCCCGGCGGAGGCGAAGAAGGTGAAGGAAAGGACAAAATCGAACCTCGGCCAGGCAAAGGCGGATGACGCTCGCGAGAACCCCCGTGACGCTCCCGAGAACCCCCCCACCTGCCCCTTGGCCGCTTCCTCCCCGGCCGCCTTCCTCGACATCGACCTTCCCGCGGACCCACGTGCGCCGTTCAGGGACGTGCGGGTCGAGCTCAAGGGCACCTGTCTCGACGAGGTGGGCGTGTACTTGACCGAGAAGGAGAAGGCGCTCTCGATGAAACACGCGCGACAGATGGGGATCTTGCTCGCCAATCGAACCTTCGACGGAACCCTCCACCAGGCGGAGGACATTCACAGGCAGACTGCCGAGATGTGGAAGGATGTCGCCTTTGTCATCCACGAACACAACGTGAAAAGAACCCCGGGGTTGCAACCTTCGCCTCCGCCCGCGTTTGAGCCGCCGCGTATCCAGGTGAGCTTCGAGACGCACGGCCCGGACGACGAGTTCGAGGTCCTCGATGACGAATACATCGACGCGTGCGATGACGCGGCGGTGCCTTTCCTCGAGAAGGACCAGTGTCGGGGCGACGTACGGAACGTGACCACTCGTGCATCGCAGAACGCACGCGACGGCGACGCTCCCGATCCGAACAACACGGGGGCCCGGGGTACTGTCCGCCCCGTCATCCAGCCGACGAACGTCCACCTGCCCGGCCAGTTGATGACCTTCAAGGACGCGATGGACACGCTCGAGTTCCTCTCGTCCGACGATCTCATCGAAGCCGCACTGGATCATCACGAGCGGGAGGTATACTTCTCGTGATGGGGGGGGTCGTTCCCGATGTTTGTAGAATCAATTGTTGGGGGGCGGGTTCCCCCCTTGCCTGTGTTGCCTGCATTAATGACTAAACGTATTGGATATGGAATCGACGCGTCGATCGTGTTTTACTGGTACAACGTATCCAATGCTACTAGCTAGTACAATTCGCGGGGTTCCGTTCGGTTCCGATCCTCGGCTCCGAATATCGGCTCCCCGCGCCCCTCTCACACCCTCCGTTTACGTCTCTCACCGGTGAGATGAACGCGTTCATCGTCGTCTTCCTCGCGTTTCACGCCACCTCCCAATCACCGAACGTATTCTCGCCGCTGTATGCGATGTAGAGGAAGCCGTCATCCTCTTTGTGCTCTTCGTAGATTGACGACATGAGCGCCGCGGTTGGGGGCAGGACGTTGTTGACAAAGACGAATATGGCCTTCTCCGGCGAGAGCTTGATGCGCTTGCGGATGACGTAGACGAACTGGCCCACCGTGAGGTCGGCGGGGACGAGGTACCTGGGCACGTGGGGACGGGGTGGGACGGGTGAGGTCGGGACGGGTGAGGTCGGGACGGGTCACGGAAGTTCGCCTCGAAAGAAACGCACGCCCTCGGGGGTTTGGACGGGACACCCATCGGTGCGACGGGTTCGACGGGTTCTCACTTCTTCTTGTCGAGGTCGGGGATGTCGCTCTTCTCGGCCTTCTCCACGATGACCTGAACGGCGGAGGGGATCGGTGTGGGGTGAGATTCGACACGACCTCCGGGTGCGCTTCGCGGAAAATAAATCAAATCGATCGTTGGAGGCGACGTCAGGTCGGGGGAATATTCAAATTCGACGCACCGGGATCCTATCCGGATACTTGGTGCGGATGCGCGCAGCCTCGGCCTGACGCTTGTCTGCGACGGGGAAGACGTGAGACGGGAGTTCAGCGGATGCTCGGATCGATGCGGTCGCCCCGGAAGGCGAATCAGCGGGTCGGACGGGACGGCGGATCTGGGGGGGTCCCGGAGGCCGACTCGGCAGGCGGAGCCCCACCGCGCGGCTCGACGGGCCGACCCCCGGGCGGAACCCGCGCGCGGAACGCGAGGGATCCGGAACGCGAGGGGTACGAGACGGGCGTGAAGGTTCGATGACAGGCGGGTGCCGCGTCGTGTCCGTCTCGGATCCTTGGGCGCCGGGCGGCGATGTTCGAGCCCCGCGGCCCGCGGGCGAACCGAGGGGTCGCTTTGTTGCCTCGTCAGGACCGAGGCCTATCTAGGTTCGGTGGACGCGTCGGGGCACGCACCTAAGGGGTGCTCCTGCTTGAACGTGGAGCGGGCGGACATCGTGGGTCGTGCGTGCGCCGTGCGGTCGGTTTTCTATTTCGTTCTCGCGTAGCCTCGCGTCGCTCAGTGGCCGGAGGTCAAATGAAGAAATGGGTGAGGCGACCTCCAACGTGTGTTTCCCGGGAATTTGTTTGGATTTGTCCAATCATCGTAGTGATTGATGTGTGAGAGGGGATGAACCGCGATCGGGGATCTATTTCCCGCCGAATTTCAAACAAAAGATAAAAAAAGATTCCCCGATTTTCATCCTCCTATGCGGGAAAGCACTCTTAGTTTTATGCGGAATGGATTTCATCTCGTTCGACACCCGCGTGTAGAATTTCCGCGTCTCGCGACGAGGCGACGAAGATCGAAAACTGAAAGTCACCTTGTTGCACCACTTTTGAGATCCGTCGGTCGGAGCTTCCATCCCCCGGGACGGGCCCAACGGGTAGTTTCGTTGCGTCGCGATGGACGACGAGTTCGCGCTCTTCGCGGCGGAGATCACCGCGCTGGATGAGGAGGCGGCGCCCGCCGAGGGCGCGGCACCGGCGGGGCCCGGCGACGCCCCTCAAAAAGTCGAGGCTCCTCCTCCGCCGCCCGCTCCCGCTCCCGCTCCCGCTCCCGCTCCCGCTCCTCGCCCGAAGGTCATAGCCAAGGCCCCGGAGCACGTCCCCGCGGGACCGGCGGCGAGGCCCGGTCGGGTATCGGCCGGTCCCACGGCTCCGCACGCGTACCACCAACCGCCCGGCGCGGCGGCCGGCACCCAACTGCAGCGGGGATTCGCGGGCGTGGAGGCGGTGCACCTCGCGCCGTCTTCGTACCCGCCTCCCCCCGGGGTGGGATACCACGGCGATGCCAGGTCGGTTCCCCCGCCCGGGCCACCGCAGCCGGTGAAGAAGATCGGCAAGCCCGTGTTTCGCAACGCGGGCGGGGACAGGTGGGAGGACAAGAGTTTGGCGGATTGGCCCGAGAATGATTACAGGATCTTCGTGGGCGACCTGGGCACGGAGTGCACGGACGAGACGTTGGCGCGCGCGTTCGCCAAGTACTCCAGCTTCCAGAAGGCGCGGGTGGTGAAGGACAGGCACAGCGGCAAGTCCAAGGGCTTCGGTTTCGTGTCCCTGATGGACGGGGGCGACTACGCCCGGGCGATGAAGGAGATGAACGGAAAGTACGTCGGCAACCGGCCGTGCAAGCTGCGGAAGAGCGACTGGACCACGCGGAACGACACCAGGTCGGGGCCGAAGGTGGCGCCCAGGCGGAAGCCGCTGGATAAGAGGAGGCACATACCCATCGGACCGAGCATCAAGCGATGAGCCGAGCATCAAGCGATGAGCGGCTGTGAAATAATAGACCTAATCGATAACCGAGTGATTACGCGGCGACGGCCTCACCGTCTCGGCGGCGGCACGACTCGCTCGAGGTTGGACGCCGCTCGCTCCAACTGCGCCGCCGCGTCCCTCAGCTGCGCCTTCTCCCTCTCGAGCGCGGCACGCTCCTGCGCGAGCTTCGCCGTGTCCGGGTGCTGCGCCGCCAACGCCGCCGCCGAGGAAGCAACCGCCGCGGACGCGCTCACCGCCGCCCCAACCTGGTTCTCCATCACCTCCACGCGCTCCACCGCGTCAGCCACCGCGGACTCCGACGCGTCGATCCGCGCGGTGAGCGTCTGGATGGCACGTGACGACTCCTGCACGAACACCCCGATGCGTTCGAGCACCGTGGCCTGCGCGGCGGCGAGCGCCGTCATCTGTTTCCTCAGCGCCGCAACCTCCCCGGCGTCAATCGTCGAGTCCCCCGCCGCCATCGCGATATCCACCGGCGATGACGACTCATCGTTCGCCGCGACGACGACGTTCGGGTCCACGCGGGTTTTCAGCCGGGTTTTGGCGCCGCTCTCAATCTCCTTGGCGAGGGACATCCACCCCGGCGCGGCGCCGTCGGACGGATCGTCGTCATCCGGAGAGCCATCCGGAGCCATCCGGTGGGAGGTGTCGAACGTGAACGGCTCAGTCTCGGTGAGCGAGCGCGACGCCACGGGCGGCTGTTTCGAGGGTGGAACCACGGGTGGACGCTGTTGCGACGGTGACACCGGTTGTGGCCGGTGGGGAGGTACGTTTTCGTCGCCGTCCGTCGAGGTTCCGTCGGCGGCGCCGTCCCATCCCCCGCGGGTGCTCTTCTCGCTCGCTCCCTCCGTTACGTCTGCCGCCGCCTGCGCCGGTACCTCCGTGGCGTCGACGACGTGCGCGGGCGGGGGGTTCTTGGGCACGGCCACCTCCACCACGTCCCCTTCCGTCGGCAGTTCCTTGGGCGCGTGCGCCTCCATGAACGCCTCGGAGAGCTCCCGCCTGGCGGTGCCCGCGCCGGCGCCCCTCGGCCGCCGCGGCGACGCCACCCCGGGCTTCAGACCCGCGGCACCGTTTGAACCCACGTGCTCGCCCACGTCCGCGATCCCCTCGCCCAGCTCCTCCCGCGCCCAGTTCCTCCATGCCCCCAGGTCGTCCCCGCCCGGTCCTTTGTCGCGAAAGTTCTTGAGCTCCGCGACGAGCGCCGCCGCCGCCGCCACCGCGTCCCTCGCCGGTTTCACCTTGTCGTGCCGGTGGACGTCGAGCGCGCGTTCGATGGCGTCCAACAGCGGCGTGAGTGTCACGTTCGCGTTGTCCAGCATCGGGCCCAGCGCGTACACGAGCGCGGTGATCGCCTGCGCCGCCGCCCGCCGCGTGGGCCACTCCTCCGACGCCAGCGCCCCGAGGACGCCGCCGTTTGTTCCAACCGACCCGTGACTCGTCACCGCGTTCCACTCCGCCACGTTAGCTGAACCGTCCCGTGAGCCCTCCGGCGGGGGCACGCCCAGCACGACGGGTAGGTGCGACCCGCACTGCCCCCCCGCGGCGGCGAACAGCGCGGTGACGGCGTGCAGCAACGCCGGTTTGGCGTGGAAGTTTGGCAGCTCCAGCGCCCGGGCCAGTCGGACAGCCAGTTTCCCGACGCCGCCGTCGGGGTACCAGTTGTTCCCTGCCGGGACGTTGGCGTTGCCCGCGCCCGGTCCGCATCGACGGATCACCCTCGCCATGGCCCTGCACGCGGTGTCCTGCGCCTGTTTGCTGTTGGTCTCGTGGAGGACGTCCAGGATCGGGCGTAGGAAGTTGACGCCGATGGAGTCCGGTCCGGTGGCGACGGTCTTGTCGATGCGGGGTGGAAGTGAGCACGTGAACTCGGCCAGCGCGCCCATGGTGTCGACGCACGCGTCGGACACGTTGCTGTCCGGGTCCTTGAACCTGCGGCAGACGGACGACACCATCCGCGGCAGGTGAACGAGCGCGCTCTCCCCCCGCAGCGCGCACACGCGGTCAAACAACCGCAGGATCTCTCGCCTGGCGCTCGCCTTTGGGGCGGCGACCAGCTCCTCGCACAGGCACAGGACGATGGTGGTGACGTGGTCGGGCTCCTGCGCGTTCGCCGCCAGCCGCTCGAGCTCCTTCACCGCCACGCGCTGGGTGTCCCTGTCCCCGAGCCGCGTCAACGCCTGCAGCGTTTTGTTCTTGAGGACCGCATCCTCGCGCGGCATCTTTCTTTGGCGACGTCGGTCGAACCCAAAGAGCTCTATCGGACCCTGGTAGGCCTATCGGAACCTCCGTATCGGACCGCCGATGGAGCACGGGAAGCCAAGGTTGCGACCGCGCCCACCAACCGGTCACCGAGGTCACCCAACCCTCCCGGTCGTCGCGTGCGCCCCGGTGTGGACACCTCGGAAAGTTCAAACGGCACAGCTAACTGAAAAGTCAACCGACCAAACAAGACCCCGCGATCGCACCGCGCTCACTCCACTCAGCACCCACCCGTCGACCCGTAAGAGGTAAGATGCTCTACCGCCAGGTGATGCGCCAGGTGGCTCGCGCCGCCAGGGCGTCCGAGCGCGCGCTCTTCTCCACCGCGCGCGCCTACGAGGCCCGCGCGCCCCTCCTCGCCGCCGAGGGACACGCGGCGATGACCAACCGCACCGCTCCGGGCGCGGCGCGGGGCTTCGGCTTCGCCGCGGCCGGTGCTTTCGCCACCGCCGCGGCGTTCACCCCCACCGCCGTCGCGCTGTGCGCCGAGGGCGAGGATGCCGCCCCCGCCGGCGCCGAGGGCGTCGCCCAGGGCGCCACCGCATCGACGAACAGCCCGACGGTCGTGTTCGTCCTGGGCGGCCCCGGCGCGGGCAAAGGCACGCAGTGCTCCAACATCGTCAACGACTTTGGCTTCGTCCACCTCTCCGCCGGCGACCTCCTTCGGGCGCACATGAAGAGCGGAAGCGAGGACGGCAACATGGTGGCGGAGATGATCAAGAACGGGCAGATCGTCCCGTCCGTGGTCACCGTCCGCCTGTTACTCGACGCGATGGCTGACTCGGGCAAGTCGAGGTTCCTCATCGACGGCTTCCCGCGCAACAAGGAGAACCGCGACGCGTGGGAAGTCACCGCCGGGTACGACTGCGACTTTGTGCTCTTCTTCGACTGCCCGGAGGACGTGATGGAGCGCAGGCTGCTGGGCCGCGGCGAGACGTCGGGGCGGACGGATGACAACATCGAATCAATCAAAAAGAGGTTCAAGACGTTCGTGGAGTCGTCCATGCCGGTCGTGAACTACTACGAGGGACTTCGAAAGTTGAGGAGCGTGAACAGCGACCAGTCACCGACGGACGTCTACGCGCAGACCAAGGGACACTTCGCCGCCTTCGCGTAGACGTCCGTGAACACCGCGGCGGGTCATCATCGCACGCGTCAATTTAATAAGAATCTCACACTTAAAGTATAGACAAACGCTTGCTCTCGTGTTTTACATGTTCGACTCTACGGAACACGCGGCCGCGGATGGTGGCGGCGCGATGAACAACAATTAAAATGAAACTTACGGAAAGACGAGGTGACGATGACACCTCGGCCGCGTTGTCCCGTCTTTGATATTTCGCATCCTTTTTTTGGTTCCTCGGCTCGGGTCCCTCATCGAGCTCGGTTCCCTCACGCCTCGATGACGCCCTCGTCCGGGGCGTACTTGTCCATGCCCTGGGTGACCTTACCCAGTCTGCGGGGGTTGAAGCTCAGGCTCTGCTTGTTCCTGTTCTCCATGTCCACGTCCCAGGTCATGGCGGGGATCTCGGGCACGACTTTCTTCTTGTGGTCGTCGTCGGCCCACGGGAAACTCACTTGGTTTCCAGTTTGGTTCTGGCCGTGGTTCCTGGCGGGCGGCTTGAACTCCCTCACGTACTTGTCCACGCGGGTGTAGTCCCCGACGATGGGCGCGCCCAGACCCACCGCGTCCAGCTCCTTGGTCACGGTTGGGTCACGGTCGGGCTCGATGCGCGGGCCCGTCGTGACGAACGAGCGAAGGTCCTTGCCGGTGGCGAAGGCGGCGCGGGTGAGTCGGCCAAACGGCACCATGGAGTTGGCCCCCGGCAGCTCCAGACCCGACTGCGCGTCCTCATCGGAGTCCTTCTTGGAGCCCTTCTTGGAGTCCTTCTTGGAGCCCTTCTTCGCGTCGTCCGTTCCGTCGAGCTCGAGACCCTGAGCACCGCGAACGGCGCGGTCGGTCTCCTCCCTCATCGCCGTGATCTCCGACCCCGCGCGTTCCGCCCGTTCCCTCCAGAGCTGCGCGGCGAAGGAAGAGGCGGATAGCGCCCGGCGGAGTGCGTCGACGTTCCTGGTCGCCTCGTACACCTTGTAGTCCGCGGCGCTGTTGATGGCGTCGAGCTGGGAGTCCACGGCGTGGGCGACAGCCTGCTCGTCGGCGACGCCCGCGCAGACGTACTGCGACTCCTCGATGATCCGCTGCTTCTCCTTGGCGGATTCCTCAGCCTTCTTGGCGACATCCTCGGCGACGGACGCGCGCTGCTCAACCTTGGCGGCGGCGGCGATAGCCTTACCCTCCCACTCGACGGCAGCCTCGCGCGCGGTCTTGGCCTCGGCGGCGAGTCGCTCAATCTCGCGGGCCTGCGCGTCGGCTTGTTCCGAGAGGGCGACCACCTGCGACTCCGCAGTTTCCTTCTCCGCAGCCATCTCAGCCATCTCGTCGAGGAGCTCCGTCTGTTTCTTGAGCAGGCTCTCCGCGTGTTCCGCGCGTGCCACCGCGGAGGTCACCTGGACCTTCCACGATACCGCGTTCTCCTCAGCCTCCGACAGCTCCCGGAGTCGAAGCTCGAGCTCGGTGCGCGCCGTCACCGCCTTGCCTTCCCAATCCGCGGAGTACTTTTTGGCAACCGCGAGGTCCTCGGTGAGAACGGCGATGGCGTCAGTCATCTTGACCGTCTCCCGGGTGAGCTCCTCGACGTCCTGGTCCACGCTCTCCTTGAGCACGGCGATCGCCGTCATCTCCTCGAGCTTGGAGTTGGACGACGCCAAGTTCGTCTCGGCTGCTTCGTACCGCGCCGTGGCGGCTGCGAGGTTGTCGGCGGCGAGCTGGGCATCCGTCTCGGCGCTCTTCTCAACCTCCTGTCGGACGCGCTCGGCGGTGGTGACGCACACCTCCGCAGCCTCCAGGGTCTGGGTCACCTTGTCAGCCACCGCCGCCTCCGCCGCCTCCGCCTCGGCCTGCTTCTTGATCGCCAACGACGCCGCCTCGTCCGCCATCTGCCTCAGCGCGGTCGTCTCCTTTTGGAGCGCCTCGACGGATTCGTCGCGCTGCGCCACCGTCTTCTTCACGTCCCCGTTCTCCCGGATGAGCTCGTCGACGCGGGTGAGGAGCTCGTTCTGGTTCTTGAGCTGCCTCTCGGCGTCGGCGGCGAGTTTCTTGGCCGCGTCCCTCGCCTCGTGCGCAGCCTTGATCTCCTTCTCAGCCTTGACGAGCGCAGACTCGGCGGCGGCTTTCTTGTCGGCGTCCAGAGCGTTCCTAGCCTCCATCTCGATCGCCTTGGCGGATGCGAGCGCGTCGGCAGCCTCCTGGACCATGCGGTCGATCTCAGCCTTGGCGACGCGCTCAGCCTCCTCGACCGCCTTCTTGTGTCCCTTGGTCGCGAGTCGTTCCTCCACTTTCTTCTCGGCGGAGGCGGCGGTGACGCCCAGTCTCTTCACCGCGGCGGCGGCTTCGTCTCGCGTCGCCTGGAGCTGCGATTTGTACGACGTCACCTCAGCCTTGACGGACTTGAGCTCCTCGGCCACCTCCAGCAGGGTCTTCTGCTGTTTGGCGAGCTCCGCGTCGGCGGCGGCCTTCTCTTTCGCCATCTCATCCTCGAGCTCTTTTTGCCGCGACTCGAGTTGTTTCGCCGCGGCCTCCGTCGCCTTCTCGGACTCCGCTAGCTTTTGCTTGTAGGACGCCACCTCCTCGCGGACGGTGGCGAGCTGCGAGGAGAGCTCGCCGATCGTCGCGGACTGGCCCTCGTCCTTCTTGGCGGCGGCGGTCTTGACCGACTCGAGCTCCGTCTCCAACGCGGCTCTGCGCTTCTCGAGCGACGCCTCCGCCGCGTTCTTGTCAGCCTTGGTCTTCGCGAGGGACTTTTTGTGCGAGGTCTGATCCGCGACGATCGCCTCGATGTTCTCCTTGAGGATCTTGATCTTCTCGCCCTGCTTCTGTTCCTTGGCGGCGGCGGCGGCGCGCTCCGTCTCGAGGTCCGTCTCGAGGTCGTCCCGCCGCGTCACCGCCTCGTCGAGGAGCTTGGCGAGCGAGCCCATGCGCTTCTTGAGGTCCCGCACCGTCGACGTGAGCTCAGCCACCTCGGAGGAATCCGAGTTTGAGTTCTCACCGCCGGGACCCTTACCGGGCGGCTGTGTCGGGAGGGCGGAATCGGACGATCCCCCGGAATCGGACGATCCCCCGG
>ENA-UOXV01003085-UOXV01003085.1-marine-metagenome-genome-assembly--contig:-NODE-3085-length-20825-cov-6.914877_pt1 | contig 20825 bp, 23 predicted proteins | sample MGYA00238165_ERZ766961 | MGnify/ENA primary metagenome ERZ766961 (study PRJEB28924, sample SAMN03173240) | marine metagenome | biome: Marine; feature: Water; material: Subsurface seawater | place: North...
CCCCCCCCCCCCCCCGCTTGCGGCAAGCACCACTCCATGGCCCGCAATGCCGGCCCGCAGATACTTGGCTCCCTCTGACAGCTGCCCCCATCCTTCCTCGCCCTTGCCGTCGCTGCCCCCCTCCCCAACCACCACCGCCACCTGCGCCTTACGCGCCACGCGCACCGATGGCACAGCGCCACACAGACGACTCGCCTTGGCGCCAAGGCCCCCTTCAGTGTCCTCGTCTGCTCCTCCGTCATCCGCCCCCTTGGGCTGTCCGCCAACCTGAACCTCAAAGCCTCCCAGCGTGAAGGTCCTTCCTCCGCCCGACTCACCATTTGCCACAGCAGCGCCAGAATCATCGTTCTTTCCAATGCCCATCCCCGGTACCACACATCCACGCGCCCATTTGCTAATTTTGTGTTCGTCCGCCCCATTCTCGTTTCCAGCGTCCTCGTCGCTCCTGTTCGTCACACACGACACGCCAGCTGGAAGAATTGGAGATGACGGTACCAGAGCGGCAGCACTTGCTCGCAAACGGGCGAGGAAGCCCGCGCTTATCGTCCCCTCATGGGTTTCAATCGAGATTTCGGGGGCCGAGCGCTCCGTATCCTCGCTCTGCTCGGGCGAAGAGCCGTTCGTTGCGCCTTGCGCGGCGGCGGCAGCAGCAGCGGCAGCGGCAGCGGCAGCTTTGGCACGCTTTGCAGGAAGCTTCACCTCGAGGTCTCCCACAATAGCCGACAAAAGCACCCCGCGGTTGTGCTTGACCCCTCGTGCAGCAGTGCAGGCCATTGAGGCCATGAAGCCTCGCGGCTCGTCGTCGCGCGGCGCGCGATGGTGCATCGCTACCGGCTCGTAGTCTTTCAGCGCTGGCGAGCCAGACGAGCCTGCCTCTGTATCCACTTCGTATGAAATGTATGGCGGGTGAACTTTCACGACGGGCCCCACCGCTGTCGCCTTTTCGCCTCCTTCTGGATGCGTTACGATGACGATAGTGTCCCCTGCGTGCACGACTTGCGACGGCGCAGAGAGGTCCACAGCCTGCACACCCGGCGGTGCCTCGCACGCCACCAGCGAATAGTCCAGTGACTCTCTGGGAGAGCTCACAAAGACTTTCTCAGGGTATAGTGCCACCTCCACAGTGCCCATCGTGGCTGTGGAGAAGGATGCCTTGGCAAGTGACGCTGCTGCTAATGATTCCAGGATGTGATTGTTCGTCAGCACAGCCAGGTGTCCATTGAATTGGACCAGAAAGCCGCAGCCAACGGTGCTGCCCGAAGTTACTGTGCACACCGCATCCTCACGCGCATCGCGTAGCGAACGCGTCACGAGACGGTTGCCGCGGCCTGTCTGGAGCGCCGCCGGCCCGTCCTGCTTTGTCCAGCGCTGCCAGAAGCTCATGGCATTGCTAGCCTTGATGTCCTCGGGCGTGGTTGACTCCAAGTCGCCCGCAACAATGCTCTCACCAGGCGCAGCTTTTGGCGGCCCGGAGACCGAAGGCATGCAGGACACTGAGGGGGTACAGGTAATGTCTTTCTCGAGCACCGCCTCAAATTTGTCCGCCTCCTTTTTTGCTAGCATCCGCGTACCCTTCTGACCCGTCGGCACATTCGCTGCAAACATCGTGAGGGCTTCAGCCGTCAGTATTTCGACGGGCGCGCCCGGCAGGTGCAGCATCACAGGAACCTGGAACCCCTCGGGAATAGCTGTAGACACGCGGCTATTTCCTTGTCAGGCTGCGCGATTAGCACTTTTCTGGGTTCATAGGGAATCAGCATGGACCTGCGGGCTTGTAGGCTGGCATCTTGACGCCAGAGGCCAGGGATCGATTGGGACAGGGACAGTTGCGACGCCCCTCTACAGATCCCACGATGACGCGACTTCGTGGACTTGAACATGATTTGTCAACTTTTGATGCCCCCAAGATCAATTGGATTCAGCGATGAAGACGCGGGCGTTCCTCTGCCTTCTCCCGCTCCTATTTTTCTGCATTCAGTCATGGCCAGAACCAACACGCGGGCAGAGAGGGCAAAACCCCGTCACATTGGCTACAGGAGTGGAGACAACAGCCTGCCGATGTCGAACATTCCTTCACGGAATGTACCACCTCACTCCTTCCGGATCGCTGCGGCTCCGTGGCGGTGCTCGTGAAAGACGACCAGCAGTAGAAGTGATCCATGCGAATGACGAATCTCATCACCGAAGCACGGAGGATGGGGTATTGCAAAGCGATAGGTCGCAGACGCCAAGGCGTCGGGGCCGCCCTTCAGAGTCAGGGGCCTCCTCGCCGCCAGGGTCCGCACAGCCGTCCGCGCCCCCATCGCCGCCCCGACGAGGGCGGCCCCCTTCACCGCGGCACGCTACCTCCCAGTCTCTGTCGATGCCTTTGCCGCAAGACAGTGCACATTCCAGCAAGTCCGTGCTGCGGCACGGAAGGCCCCCGAAGGCCGCTGGCTCGAATTCGACCCGCGCATCCGCATCGCCGCCAGTCGAGAGCGAAATGGAGGAAAACATGTCGGATCTGACCGGACTTGTTAGTACGAATGATGCGGGGGGCTCGGGCGGGGGGATCTGGGGGGATTGCTATCTGGTAGCGAAGGCGAGGCTAGAGCGGGAGCAGGATTCGCCGAAGCTGACACGCCAGGAGTTTCTCAACCGACAAGTTGCGCTTTCGGCCGAGACCGGCAACTGTTCCGCGCTCGAATTCTGGCTTGCACGTGGGGCGTCCGTGAACGGACAGGACGCTCAGGGTTATGCACCCCTGCACTGGGCGGCATGCAACGGGGATGCAGAGGTGGTGAGGCAGCTTCTTGATGCCGGTGCTCGTCCCCGCACGCGAACAAAGCAGGGACGGACAGCACTTGAGATGGCTGAATTCTATGGTGAGGCGGATAACGGTAGTTTGGAGCCCAAGTTCGTTGAAATTGTGGAGATGATTCGGGGTGCGGTGGCGTCGGAGCCGTACGAGAAGCTGACCGCGGAGGACATGGCGGACATGGAAGAGGAGGAGCGCGTGCGGTCTCTCACCTCCGTGATGCAAGATTGCCGCGCACGAACCGAGCAGCAGGTACTCGACGAGAATTCACGTCTTCCACCGGCGGAGCAGCTTCCGTTGCTCAGCCAGATGCGCGAGTCGGAGCTTCCCATATTCAAGACTCCACGCAGGACTAGGCGTCGCCCCACCCATCGTGGCCCCATGCCGCCTGAAAGTGCCGCCTAAAATCTCAACCACGCAGCTGAGAGTGTAGTCATACATGCAAATCTGTGCTGGGAAAGCGATTTTGTAGGTGCCTTCGTGTGCTGGTGCTAAATGATTTTGCGTGGACCTCAGGAAATCGGGGGCTCACGGCGAGCCCGGGGATGACAGAACTGCGGAAGAAGTGGATGATTACGAAGACGGAATGTCAGACTTCTTCGAGGCTCCAGATGAGGTAGAACCCCTTCAAAGCAGTCCTGGCCAACCCACTGAAGGGTTCTTCCGACCTGACGCACGCGACGACAGGTTGCGGGGACCCTGGAGGCGTACGAGCGATTCGAGCAAAACAAGGAAGAGCGAAGGAGAGCGCGAGAGGCGCGCGCAGCTGGACTAGCGCCGCAAGACGCTGCACGGCAGATAGAAATAGACCTGGAAAAGGTGTTGGATGTGGAGCCCTAGGCGGCACGGTCCTCTTTTTGATTGTCTGCAAACTAGCCCGACTCTCTCGCGCTGCAGTCAACCAGACTTGATCAGTACAGCGCTGCACCGCCAAGCCCCCAGCCTTTTTTCTTGCGCATGAATAGTGGCAGCTCGTCTTCCTCCTCGCCGTCCTTACCTCGGTCCTCATGGACGGTCTCGTGCGGCTTCTCGACTTGGGCGTCCAGCGGCGCCGCAGGTATTTCCTCCGCTTGTGCCTGAACTTCACTGCCTGCCTCGCGAAGCCGGAGCTGCTTGAAAGCCTCGATGTTGGCATACGGCAGGCCCGTTTTGGGGTCCTTGTACTTGGCTGGCAGTCCTGTGATCGCGCAGATTCCGCAGGGGCCAGCCTTGGGCTTCTGTTCCTCCTTGGCTGGGCGAGAATCTAATTCCGCTGCGCCGCCTGAAATTACAACAATCGACGACGTCCCGCATGCCAGGGCGCTCTCTGTTGAGGGCTCCGCCTCCGGGGACGCATCCTTCTGCAAGGCGTGCTGCTGAAGCTGCTCCTCGGTCGGGCGTTCGTCCGTGTTCGACGCCTCAAGCAAGCCTTGCAGCGAGCCATCGCTTCCGTTGCCGCCCTTGGCTGCTGCCTCCGCAGCGAATATGGCTGCGGCCTGAGCTGCGGTCTCGCGTTCGAAGGTGAAGTGATTGAAGGGGACCTGCACATTTGACGGGTTGAGCAAGTGCCTGTCGCTCAGACCCGGTCGGTGCTGCAACCCGATTGCCGCTGCCAGCTGCAACTGTCGCTTGTTGAATGCCTTGCGGTCGTTTCGATCTAGGCCCAGGAGGAAGTCACCACGCTCGGCCACAACGTGAGCTTGCTCCTGCAACAGGGAGGCCAGTGAAGGACGGAGATCCGTCGCCGCGAACGACGAGAGCCACACCATATTGAAGAGTCCCGCGAAGCGCTTCTTACCCTCAAGGCCCACAATATTGTTTCCTTGGAGCAGGAAGATTTTGAACTTCTTCGGAGCTACCTTGGAACCGGTCGTAGCGGCGCCGCCTCCAAGTGTGTCGAGGCGGTCTGCAGCGGTTGCTTCCTCCTCCGGAATCTCGTCGAGCTTTGCTGTCGCACGCTCAGACAGACCGCTCCAAAAAGACCGCCCCGTGATTTCATCATCTTCTGGCGGCATCTTATATCGCTCGCCCGTGCGAAGCGCGTGCAGAATTGAATAGATGTTGTACTCGGCGATGTGTTGGCACGTCTTGACGAACTGATGTGAACGCTTCTTGAAGAGCTTCGGCTCATCGGCGTAAACCCCGAAGGACCAGTACGGCGACTGTTGAATATCCCCCCAGTAACCACGCTTCAGCTTCGCGTAACCCTTTTCGCGACCTTCTGCGTAGGACGCAAGTGTGCGGTTTGGCTGAGGATACTTTGAGTCACGGATCTCAAAAGCGCACCCCGTGTGGCGCCACTGCTGGAAGAGGCGCGTGTGGATCACGCCTGCCCACTCGTTGATGCTCATGCTCCAGTCCCAATCAATCAAATTCTTCCGATAGTCGAACCTCTCCCCGTACAGGGTGCGGATCCGAACCTCGCGCCACTCTAACATGTCGCAAAGCACCTCTTCGTGCCAACTTTTGAAGACAGATTCAAGAGTATCACGCTGTTTGGACTTGAGCAGAGAAACGTCAATAATTGGAGCCAACTCAGTCTCGCCATTTGTCAGCCATCGCACCAGCGCCTCAATCTTACCCATGAGGTACGCGCTCGTCTGCTTTCGCAGCATAGCGTTCCCATAAATCTCCAAGAAAAGCTCCGTGCATTCACGAGGGCCAAGATCTTCGTCAAATACGATTGACATGAGAAGAACATGCCGTGCGAGCGTCTCTGGATGGCTCTCCATCACGTACATATTCACGGGCTGCTCTCCGCCTTCACAGCGAAGTCGTGCCATTGTGAAGAGGGCGCTCCCAATGTCACCCGGCAGCACACCCAGGCAGTTGATCTCCTTTTCCTTGAATCCTGTCCAGGCAGACAAAAGGGTCAGCGTGTTCACAAGGTGCTGAATCGAGAGGGACATAAGGCTCTAGGCTCTTCGTAGTGGCCGCAACCAAGCATGCCTTCGCAAGCCGGGTGCGCATGCACCGTCAGGAAGCAGGTCGAGAAGGTCGATTGAGGGTGCAAATGCCCACATGCGCAGGCCACCCACTCCATCCACAAAGGCCTGCGACTTGCTTTTGATCACCATAGCAGCGTGCTGCCCCCTGAGTCACCCGAGCCCCCGATGCGCGGGTATGCTTTTGCTTGCCCGAGCTTCGGTTAGTTCAACTAAAAGTGGCCCAATCAACTTCTGACGCGAAGCCCCTGACGGACCGAAACCACTGATACCGTGCCGTACTCCAGCGCGCTCTATCTGTACCAAGAGGGTGCACTGGATAGTGAGATCTCCACTAGCGACAGTGCGTACCTTCTATCACCAGAAAGGAAAGATGGACATCGTGATCAAGTGAGACCCCTGCCTTTTGGTGTCTCACCACGGTGCTGTTGCGTGAGGCGACTTATTATTGCCCACCGCTTCGGAGCAGGTGTTTTACGATGCCTACGATGATGTGCGACCCTGAGCAGGAGGTCTCGACCGCATATCCAAGCAGTTGGAAAACTTCTTCCTTGTAAATTCATCATTGATTCGAGCAATCCTCACAGAGTTGCGCTGTTGACAGGATGGCTGGTGCACCCCGACTGAGCATTCGGTGCGTTCCCAAAACGCCTGCTTCTACCCGACTCGTGTTCATCTGAGTCCGGGCTCAACGGATTGGAAAGATTGACCAATATTCGTTCCTGGATGCAGATGCCTTCGAGGCCAAAATCTGCGACCAACTCCGACGTCTCCTTCATCGAGAACCGTCAAAACCCCAATCGTTTTCAGGTTCAGGAACAAGATACGCCACAGCGTGTGGCGTCTCCCCACGCGCCAGGTAGCGGCGGTGACAGTGACCGGGACGCCGGAACTGCACCCGAGGTCACTGATACCACCCGCGAGCCATCCCGTCGCTGGTTGAATTCAGCGCGTGGTACCTAGGAAACGCTGGTTGAATTTCCTAGGCACCACACAGCTGGTACCGCGCAGGTCAGCCAGCTTGTGACGTGCCCGGGTTGGCAGTCGCCTCGTGAGCATCCGCCTGCCTGGGCCATCGTGCCAGAGGCTAACATGCGAATTGAACGGCGTAAGGGCACACGTCCGTATGAAGGGTTTAAGTCCCGCCCAAGTGCACGACTTTCAATCGTATTTGCATGATTGCAATTTCCCCCTGGCAAGTCGTGCCGAGAGAATCTCACTGGTCGTACGCAGCTACGATGAGGACTTTTCGGAAAAGAGAGAGGAAGCTGCGGGGACCGTGCCGAGGACATCATCTGCTTCTGAGCTTCGGTCGGCCTTCACGACAGAAAGGACTGCGCAATACACGAAGTGAATCCCGCGCACGATGCAACGCCTTGATTGAGCGACCCGCTTTTCACTGGAAACATCTCATCTCTCAGGAAGGTGATGAAAGACTTCTCAGTACTTCCTGGGACAATTTTGTTTGCTATCCGAGACCTCGAGAGCAAGGGAGATCAGGTTTGATGCCGCCTTTGACCTCATTTCGTTAGCATGGTTCACGCTGTCTCACCTTCTCTGAAACCAGGTTATGAGCATCATTCTCGACCTGGACATGAGGCCGATGATAAATGAGGAAAGCGCAAAGATCCTTGTCTCAAAGCAACTTAGACGCAAATTTCATTGGCACAGCAATGGAAGCGGTGAAATTGAGCACTTCACATTTTTTTTCGGTGTGTTCCAGCAACCAACACGTTTTCTGCAACAGTGTTCGAAGCCCTACTTGAAGACTGAATACTGATTTTGCTGTGTTCCGTGCAAAATCGAAATTAGGGCCTGGAACGGACATCTACGAGCAAAAAACGCTGTGCAACAGTATGAGCTGCGGACATGAATCAACAGCTGTCTTGCTTTGCTACCCGGGAAAACCAACTGTCCGTAAGCCATTCTTCGCAAGAATTCGAACGCAGCCTCTTTATGATGACACTCTGACTTGGGTTGGCACCATCGCTGAATTTCATGAGGTGTTGTCCAGCGCCTTTACTTGACGTGAATTACCCGTTGCTACCCCCCCGTTGTGTTTCCAGCCGTGTTCCATGCACTCGATATGGTCATCAAGCTGAATTGCACGGCTGGCACGCAGACCGATCAACAGATCAGCGAAGATTATCTTGACTATCTGTCCAAGGTCTCTCATCTTGATTCGTACAACGGAATACTTCGTCCTGTTTCTGCATGGTCCTGCTGACATGGTTGTTTGCAAATTGATTTCAAGACTGTGCGCAGAAACGAGTTTTCTACCAAGGCTCAGACCCTCGAAGAATCGCTGCGGAGGGTGACGACCGAGCAGGAAAAATCTTACGGGAGGTTTTCCAAGCCTCCTGCCCTTGTGGTCGCACTGCAGAATCCATTGAAAACGTTCGCGAAGCGCAAAGATGTGGTCGCTGTTGCTTCGGGCCCAGCCACGCTGATTTTTTATGGGCTCACAGCTTGGCAGATACAGGGCTATCGCAAAATTGCGCATGCAAGAGGATCAGAGATACGACGAGCAAATGCTGAAGAACCCTGATCGATTACGCACGGTAAAGTGCTGTGCCCAAAGCAGAAATATCCGTTTGTGCTACTTGAGTTCTTCACAATTCTGGGAGTCCTTCGTCGAGCTGTGAATCAACTGCGCCTGGGCGGTGTCTGCTCTGCACTGTTCATGATCTGGCATTCCTGAACCTACTGCAGAAAAAATATGGGGAAGTACAAGTCGTTGAGGCGTGTCACTCAATGGTGAAACCATTTCGCCTGATCCTATGCAGAACCACACAAAAACAACACGGCACACACACATTTGCCTTGCAATGCGAGATTCTGATCTGAGCCGGCTGCGACGATCTCGAACAGGTTGGGATGCGGCCGATGATGGAACACAGACATGTCGGCGCCAACAGAGAGGTAGTGTACAATTCTGACATTCCATCCTGACGAGAAAGACGAGAAAACTTACTGTGCCGCGCCTGATCGATTGCGCATGCGGCAGCCTCGTGCCCCAAAGCAGGAATTGAGTGACAAGATGAGCAAGACGGATGTTATGCTGCAAAAGAGGCAGCATGCTTTGGAGCATGCGGAAGCACTGCAGGGGAAAAATGAGGAGCGCATCTCTTCACTCCGGAGGGATCTCGACTGCCGTGGTGTTTTGAAACCTGTCGCTCCCGCCTTTGGGCGCGATCCAGAGGATCGAATGAGATTCTTCTTACAAGATGTACGGCAACACCCCTCTGCACAATCACTGGACTTCGCTTTTGCACCTTTCATTCATTGGTACTGCACCTCACGGGCAGGCCGGACTTTGTGCAGGTACAATCTGAGCTAGTGGTGCCGATGTTCACAGGAGAGGCGGGCCTAAGGTAGTCTGCCTTAAGATGAATGTGAGAAATCGGCTCCAGTGTCGCTGGAGAAAAACCTGTTGCGTGTCACGCTGCGATTGCCATACGGAATCATCAAATATCTTCGACTTGGATTTTTTAACATTTCTGTGAGGATGCCCAGCGCTGTTCTTCGCTTCGAATCCACCTTTCCAGCTCTGGTAAATACTCGTCTTTTTGATCCTGAAACAGTGCCTAGCAAGGACACGCTGTTTGTAAGATTCATCTCATTGAAAGTTACATCAAAGCTTTGCTCTTTGCCAAAGCAGTGGTCCTTCAAGCGGCTCTGTAACAATCTACAAATGTGAGTAAGCACCGCGTGGCGCCCAGTATCGAACCACGTATCAGATACAGCGCCACCCGACTGCCTTTTTAGGCTGATAAGCTCCTGCAGAGAAGCAGAGAAGGAATGATGACCCGAAATGAACGAAGGCAGCAAGTACAAATGGGAAAGACTTGAGCAATCCAAAACACGTCTTGCCAGAATAGGGACAGTGTCGACCTGCAAAGGAGGAGCTTCCACATACGGATCCTTGTGCGACATGAACACCTTCCAGGCTGGCGCGTGTGCCTGTGGGACGAGGTGAGATCTGAGAATTCTAGCTGCTGAATTGATGGTGAAGCGTGAAGGGCGATCGACCAGCATAAGATCGCGCCACTCTTTCTCCCAAATTCCGACAGAAGGCTGCAATGCTGCCACGTGAAGGAACTGCCGAAAAGCAGGAGCTAGCGAGTCGCCCAACTGCCACGCATACGTCACAGCAGGGAAAAAATCCGGTCCACAAAAGTCTCAGAAACAAAGCTTCAAAAACTGTTCGCACGCGCCCTGAATAATGCTGGTTGAACGAGCGTACTCCTGGATTCGCATAGAAGGCTGATCGCAGACCGCCGAGCGCAGAGTGACGATTCATTTCTCCTGCGATCGACACATGCTAAAGATTGCCAGGCTGCATCAAATCGTGTAATCGCGAATCAAAATTAAGCACCTTGCTCAATTCGAAAGACAACACAGTAATACCAGGGCATGAGTCCAAGACACATCCAGCTATTCTGTTACGATCGTCCTGCTGCATTCCCCGGAAGGTATGCCCCAACATTGCCGCTCCCTGGCCCGAAAACGCATGGAAAAAAATGGGAGCATCTTTCTGCTTTGCAGCGATGGATTGCAACTTTCCGGCGTAGGCCCTGCCGACCGAGAGAGCCTAGCGGTCAGTCAGACCAAGATTCGAGCACGTATTGGTTTGGCTTGCGACCGGTACGCGAGGAATCTTACCGCCCAGCTGGCTTGCCGATCCATGTTGGAAAGAAGAGTTCTGGCGGCCCGGTAAGAAGTGGGACAGCCTCAAAGCCCTGGCCTCGCCACCAGTCGGCGATTTTGTGAACGTACTTGGCCTGCAGCGTTTGGCTCGTTAATATTTCATCATGCCGGACACACTCAGGGGTTGCTCATCCTTTTCCTCGCTGAGTCGTGTATCACTCAGAAGCGGCGGAGAATCCCATTGGCCGCCCGCGCGTGCATGTGTCGCCAACGTGCATTTATGGTCTCAAAAAAGGTGTACCTTCGCACTCATCCAGCCCAAGACGCCGACGAACCCGCGCGGCCGGATGTGGGAGTTCATCGTATCTTGCCCGAAGTTCGTGATTTTCCCGAGACGCATCGTCAAAGTTGCCGCTTTCGATGGTAAAAGTAGTCAGTCAGCATTTCGCATTTTCTGAAACGTTTCACCGAGGAAGGAGACCAAGCAACGCGTCGACTTCAAGCCGCGCTGCTGAGGCCTGAACCATGGCCAACTACACGGGCATGCCGCTGTACCCGGTATGGGACTTCTCTGTGCTAATATCTTCCGCTACCTTTCCTTTTGAACCCACACATGCGAGAGTCCCGCTGCAGCGTCTAGGGGGTCCTTGAGAAGTGGCGGCCTAGTTTCATTCCGCTGGACCCTCACGCGCAGCCAGCAAAAACAAACCGATTGAGACTCTTACCTGGCATGGTGGTTGGCCAGGCTCGAATGTCCAACATATCCGATAACTTGAACCCGTCTGCCCCTGACCTGTCGCTCGGACAGACATCTGTCAGTAAGTATCCCATCTCCACGGACGGCTCGAGGTGGCCAAATGCACATGAAAGACCGTGTTCCGCAATGCTGCGATTCTCGTGACACCCATCGGGTTGTGTCGTGCAGCTGTGCACAACCAGGCGCCGTCAATTCATCAAATGGGCGACCTTTCGGTTCGTCCCAGGAACCTTGGACCCGTCTACCGTCCTGTGTCCTGGCGTCCGGTCATGTTGACCTTGAATTCTCTCGCTTCCTCGCTGCAGATCCTGATTCCTGGGCTCCAGGAGATTGAGACTCGGTCCTGTCATGCTCCACTCCCAGAAGAGTCCTTCTGCTCTCAAGCATCTAATAGAGAGAAGAGAGTGACAGAAAAGAGAGTCACTCTCTTCTCTCGCGGCCTGCCAGTGTGCTTGTTGACCGTGACTTCTCTCCTACCTTGCTGAAAATTTCGTCTTCTGTTTAGGTACCCGGCCTTCGTGGGCTCGCCTGCCTGCATGGGGGTGGGCGGCGATGCGATCTTCGGAAGTGCAGTGGCTTACCCACCGACAGCAACGCCTTTACCATATTCTCAGGCAATACTTGGATGGATACACTAAAGTGCTGGGCTTATGGGCAATGTCGCGGCTAGGTTGGTCGTTGTTCTTTATCGAACTAAACAGAACTCCCCCCGCCCTTCTATTGCAGGTGCAAGTAATGCCAGTAGCACAGTTGGCACCGTCGGGAAACTTCAATCGTGCGAGGGCTATGACGACGCCGGTTTCTGAGATACCCGTTCGCACACTGCCGTGCGCTAACCCCGCTTTCTACGCGTCTGCTATTTCTGCGGGGCACAAGCCCTCGGCATATACGATCGCTGACTTTAATGAGCCTTATGGAGTGCGCCCGCGTGAGTATGAGAACGTCAAGGGACATGCGATGCACCCGCACCTGCACCTCCTTCACAGCATCCAGCAGACGGAAAGGAGGCAGTAGGGTGCTGTGACGCCAGGGAGGGTAAAAACTGGAAATAGGCGGTGGCATGGTCACCCTAAATTTCATCTTGCACCGAGTTGTGCAAGCTATGGAAGGCAAACGGTTAACGCAATCAGAGGCTTGGCAATCGGTTCCAGACTGGAACGGATCGGGTCTGTCTTTAAAATATTTCGCAATGTTTCCGACCCCTTATGGTATCTAGTCGTTGGCTACAGTACGAGTCTCTACGGCATCTCCGCTGCAGCTATCCACAGCTGGCGTATCCATCAAATCTGTCATACGTTTCAAGTCAACACAATCTTCCGGTGGAAATGAGACGCTTGAAGCTCACATACAAGTTCACACACAGGGATGTAGTGCCGAACCTGATCTGAGGGCGGCGCAGAGCCTGTCAGACCAACCATCCGGTAATGACCGTAGCGACGCTCAGATCCCTTGCCACGACATATACGGCGCGCTGAGAATGACGCTATTCCCATGAAAATGACACTTGCACCCGCGACCGCCTGTTAGCCGACAGGCCTGAAGTCAGCACAAAACCTTTTTCGCAGTGCAAGATCAGAGAAATATCGCTCAGGTTCTGGTCTAAGCCTGTCATACCCACGCCACGTGGTACGTGGTTACTCACCGCTGCAGAGGGCGGCCACGGAAGAACTGTGTAACGCGCGACTGAAATTTGGGGCGTGTCAGCATCATCATCGTCCACACGAGCTGCAAAAGTGCTTCCAGCAAGTTCCCCAGCAAGGCCCGACCCAGGATGGAGCGAATCCTTCTCCTTCAGGTAGTCCTGCAATGCAGAGCGGCAGAGGGTAACAGCAGCGGAGACGTCATCGTCTAGTCGCTTGCAGCACACTCCAGCTCCTTCATCCCCCCCCACGCAGCACGTGCACGTTTCGACCACTTGCGCCATACTGTCCGACTCCTCGTTGCCGTCTGCAAGTCCTGAACCCTTCCCCGTACTTGCCGCAAGATCTATGCTCTTGTCGGTGGCGTAATTGACATCTCTGTGGCTAGTTTGAATGTGCCCTACACCTCCGCCCCCTTCCACGTCACTACTGTCTATGGCAGACCGGTCACCAGACCATGTCTGACCTGCGCTGTTCACCTCACCATCCCCATGCTCGTGCAGCGAACTTGGCGCATGATCCGGATCGTGCGGCAAATCGTGGTACTCTGGCAATTGTTCTGAAGACTCCTGGAGCGGCGGAGGTGGCGGCACGAGACTCGAACTTGGCGATGACGGTGAGACAGGCAATGGAGGAGAAGCAATTGATGACGACGGCTGTGCAATGCTCGGCGGCCAGGGCCAATTCGCTGCAGCCTGTGCACCCGGACGCGCAAGTACGAGCAGCGTGGATCCACTTGAGGCGATCTCGCTTCCGGGGCCTGCCTCAGGAAACCCCCCGAACGAAGGAGGGGGGCGCTCCCCACCAGCACTTGAGAGGATAAGGACTGCTTTGCCGCCGGCGTTTGAGAAGACTCTTCCCTTCAGCGTCCCGCGGAGACCACCCCGGGTAAGCACAAGATCGAGGAACGCAGGAGTGTCGGCTAATCCTCCCTCTCCTCCCTCGTCTGCCGGGTGCCAAAGGTAGAACGTCCCCGAGGCCACTTTCTCACCAAGCCGCAGCTGGATGTTCCCGTTTTCGGTATCAAACCGCAGCTGTGCAGTCTGCTGGTCCATGAGGGCCGGTGACGAACCAGCTGCGATTGCTTCAAGCGCAGCTTTTCCGTCACTTCCACCGCTTGCGCCAATACCTGAACTCAGGACGCTGCTGGACACCTTCCACCCTGATGCGACTTCGGCAGATGCCCCGAGCCACGATCCCGTCAGCCGCTGCTGTACCGCCAACCCTGTCGAATTTCAACCTTTAGTTGCTGGAGAAGGTGCCCAAACGTCTATATCAGTGACAACAGGAATCGCTTGCAGGACGTGTCCATTCTGGCTGGACAGACCTAGAGAACCAAGCATGCGGCGGCAGCTCGCGCCGGTCCAACCGGCGCTGCAGCGACACGAGCCTTGTACACCGCAGATTCCATGGCCATTGCAAGGGTTGAGCTGGCCGCCTGGGCATTCGAACTCGCAAGAGGCACCCCACCTCCCGTCGTCGCAAATGCACTGTCCCTCGGCAGTGCAAGAACCTGCAAATATATTGTTTTCAGCACCCGGGATCTGTTCGTCTGCGTATCACACGCGTGCGTGGCATAAACAAGGCATACGCTGGTGTGACCTGCCCCTCCGCAGAAGATTCCATCATCTGTGAGCCCTGGGCAGGAGAGCGAGCAATCGACACCAGCATAGCCGGTCTCGCAGCTGCAGGCCCCGCCGCCGTCCGATCGTGGAGTGGGGCGTCCATGCCCGCTGCATGAAAGTGCAGCGGCTGGTGTCGCGGGTGATGGGAGGTGAAGCGGATTTTGAGGAGGGGATGGCGCAATGGCTGGAGAAGGGGGCGGTGGGGGAGGCGGTAAGGGTTGAGATTGAGGTTGAGGCGATGGTGCTGACGGCGTCGTGGGGGGTGCAACAACTACAGCAGAAGGTGCAGGAGGAGGAAGCGGGGCAGCAGGCATAGGAGGAGGTGGCGGTGGGCTAGGATAAAATGGGGGGGACGGGGAAGGCGCAGGAAGATTAGACGAAGAAGTGTCTGCAAGTGGTGCTGGAGGAGGAAGTGGGGCAGAAGGAATGGGAAGAGGTGGCGGTGGGCTAGGATAAGATGGGTTGGATGGGAAAGGCGTAGGAAAATTAGATGAGGAAGCATCCAGAACGGGACGATCGTTCGGAGGAGCAGGGAGGTTTTGATTTTGAGGAGCCGGCGCCGTATCAAGTGAACTGTCAGCTGATGCTGATTCTTGCCGCGGGGGAAGAGGCTCCAAATAAGGGTCCTGTTCAACGTTGTTGTGCTTAAGGGACTGCAAATGAATGTAACCTCAATTCGAGTGAGTAATCCAGACAACAGGGGCGCAGGTATTCCACCTCTGGAAGATTTTGAGCATTAGCGAACCCCTCTATTTCCTGCGCCTGTCCCACTGCTGGTTCGGCCGCTCCTTGCTCCTGCTCTGCAGAAATCTTCTGACTGATGCCCCCGTCCGGATTGGCAGAAACTGAGGTAGAAATAGTTGGCTGCGGCAATCTGGTCCCTGATTGAGAGTCGCTGGATCGTGCATCCAGGGTCCCTGATTGAGAGTCGCTGGATCGACCATCCACACTGGTCGGCACCATGGGTGGGGCGTTGGTTGGAGCCTCTAGCTGCGGACTCACTGCACCTCCTTGAGGCACCCACTCGTCGCTTGATGCGCCAACTTCATTCGCGCTCACGGTAGTTGGTGCAACCGACCCCGCTTGATCAACAGGTTGCAAATTGGGTGCTGTCTGTCTCTCCTCACTGGGATCCGTGCTGGGTGTGCCGATTGTAGTACTCGCTCCTGATCCTTCACGTCGCACGCCCCGAAGCCCCTTACGTGTCGCTAATCCCTGATGCTGAGATTCTGAACTTGGTCCTGACTTACTCAGAGGCAGCTCCAAGTTGACAGGGCTATCCGTCAGCGTGGCCACAGCCGCGTTCAGATCAACCTGCGTCGCATGAACAGGGGCATTCGGGCGTGTTCGGGCGTCCGCCAGGACCAGCACGGCGAGCAGACCTGAAGGACAGCCTCCGTCAACACCAAACCACACACTGCAGTGCCTAAACACATACTGAGTGGCAGACCGTGCAAAAAGCTATTGGGTGCCTGGGTAACGAACATAGCAACGCCCGCTGGCCTGTGCAAGCCCCCGCCATTCCCATGACGAAGCCAAACAATGGCTCCAAAATACGCTCCGTTTTGGGCGACCGTGTGGGTGGAGGTGTCGGTCCGCGGCGCGTGTTCATGTACGATTGGTTTGTCGCGTCTCAGGTCCGCTCTTGCATTTTTTCAAGACGATATACCATGGTTCGATGGGTAGCTTGATTTGGTCCCCTTAGTTGACGGGATGACGTCTCACTACGCGATATTGGGCGACTCTGGCGGCTCTCTGCCGCCGCTCCAGTCCCCTTATGAGTCCGCCTATTCAACAGGGTTCCTCCATGCTGAACCAGCAGACCACGAAGCTTGCGGGAATTGGACCATTGCCCATCAACCCTGGTATGGTCCTGTCTTCAAACCGAGGCCTAGACACCCTTCTCAACTGGGAGCCAGACTTGAGCTGACCCCTCTGGTGCACGACCAGGTCCGGACCTTGTTTGCCGCATGCAGGCGGCCTCATTTGCCCAGGTTTATTGCTGAGTCCGATGAACGCGAGAATACCCTTACCAGCGTGCAGCAGACCCCTTGAACATCCCTCGTGACTGTGTGCGCTGATTCGGGGATCAACGCAGCCGCGTCCCTCACCCCGCACTAATCGGACACGCCGCGTCCCTCACCCCGTAGGCTCGTGTAATGTTCGACAAGGACATGAAGTCGGGCAAGCACCGAGGTTCATGTCCGCCAGTGCGTCTTGTGATTACTTGCTCTACGCATGGGTGACCTGTGAACTGAGCCTGGCTAACACAATAATACTAATGCCCGTTCCCGTTGAAAACCTTGAATTCAGGCCAAACCGCACTTGCCTGGGCACGCACCATGGCGGCTGCGCACAGCAATGGATGCTGAATGGAACATCCGTGGTGCATGCGGTTTTTAGTACAAATGATTGATCGCATCCACGTGAGGCTCCGTGCTGTTGTGTCGGCTCGGTGCTAGTAGCACAATAAATTTTGATGACCACGTCACGCCTGTTTCTCCAGTCCAGTCCACAGAACAATCCAGATTATCAACACTAGACTCTCTTCGCAAGGTATCTGCACTGCTCAGCAAAGTCATCCAGGAGCTCGTCCTCCTGAGAAAATTGCACATCGCGTGTCATCTTTCAATCACACACGACGATTGCCGACGTGCAAGTGGCAAGCGCAGCAAGATCGAGGCAGATTGAGCTAAAATCGAGACATCACCTCGATCGCATCGTCCGATGATGCAGAGGCCTTGAGGCAGCGCATCACAAGAAGCTCGTAAGCAATCTCAACCTCAGAGGCTGATTCCCCAACTTGGTGGTGCTGAATCACGTCTCCCAGCAGTTTTCGCTTTGCTTCACGGGAGATCTGCCGGGCCAGGCCGTGTCATGATACTTCATGTTCAGAATTACTGAGGACAATAAGTGGCTTTCAGGAACATGTGAAAGCTGGATGTCCACCTGCCCAGTGGCAGCGAGTCGACGGAGCGCCGCCACCGTGCGATCTGTGACACCCTCCATGAGCTCGCGCTCGTGCAGGAGCATATCATCCGCCATGTCCCCATTTCCGTCGCGCGTGTCCGAATCTCGCAAATCAAGGCGCCGGGTATCGTCTCTTCCAGTGCCTGAAATTCCATCTGCCCCATCCTCGTCGTCCTCGTCGTCGACATCGACAATCATTTGACCCATCCCCAAAATCCCTGCCCCACCCAGGTCGATCGGGGATTTGCGCGAGCCCTCCTCTTCAAGGGCCCCTTGAAGAGCTCGAACGATCTCATCCACAATATCATCAGCCCCCGAGTCCCCGCCCCTGAGCTGTGATCCGTCGATACGGAACACACGAGTGCTACCCGAAGAACCCTGCAAAAGGTCTTCGATGTTGGTCGCTGGACGGGCAGTTGCTTGAGAGGCGTGGTGGTGCACAAGGTACCACTTCCCAGCGATCTGCCACAGGGCGTTTCGTTCCGTTCAGACTCGTCTGGCACTCTCCAGCAGCGATTTGATATGCAGAAACACTTCAGGGATCAGCCAAAAGGAACATGCTAAAGCCATCAATGTGGGGAACGCAGGCAAGCCCGAGCAAAGGCGATTGACAACCTTGCGGAAAATGTTGGTTGCAAACATCTTGCGCTGAGTGCCTGGCGCTGAAACCTGTTCGGTGCACATCACGAAGGCTGTAGTACCTCGGACTGAAACTTTGATATCAGAAGGCGATATGTCCAAGCTGCGAAAGACCTGGTCCCTTGCTTGAAACATGCTCTTCCACATATCAACAATGCTCTCGTAGCCAACCAGTGGCTTAGCCCCAGGATGGATACACTGTACATGCTGATTATTGCGCCATACCTTGCCCATCAGCTCAATATCCTTTGTGCTAAAAGCACGGTAAAACTCACTGTTCGTCTGAATGACTGCGCTGGCATCATCCATGTGCATACGGCTCAGCTCATCGCGGATTTCGCTCGCATCCTTGTACTGCTCCTGCTGCACGGAGGCTTCAAGGGTAGTCTCAAGCTTCTCAACGAGCCGCTCGACCATTTGTTCATCAGGCTGCATGTCATCCATGTCCCCAGAATTCATCCGAAGCTGGGTCAGGGCACCGTTGCCTCGCCCAGTTGATGCAGCTCCACCACACGGCCGAGTTGTCGCGCAAGGCGTACAAGGTACAACCCTGGAGCCAAGCATTGCATGTGACGCCAAGCATCGCGCAGACAAGCAAGTCCGTCCAGCCTGCGAGCTAGTGGATGAGACACCGTGATTTGTTGTCCACAGGCAAGACATCGGCGAGAATCCGACAGCGGGCGTTGAGAGGCAGGCCAACGCCACCACGATAACAGGTGCGCGCAACATTGCGGTTTCACGTAGTGAAAAGCTCGCAGACTCGATTGACAGCAACACACGCCACCGGGCGGGGCTGGTAGAAGACCAGACCCTTGGTCGCGCCGAGTGCAACCCAACCAACGCAAGCAGCAGGCGTGCGGCAATGCGCACACACCAGGGAAGGAATACAGTAGAAGGGGGGGCCAGACCTGAAACAATTGGTTTTAGGCAGGTTTGAGTGAGTCGGAGTTGACCGACCCAGTTACTCAACAGCAACTCTCTGCCGACTCCAGTCGCCTCCCTGGTCGGGATTTTGCGACCGGGAGGCAGAGTCGGGAATGAAGGCTCCATGGACCGCGGACGCCACAGTGCAGCCGCCTTCGACAACGGCGACGACAGGTCGACTCTCGGACACTGGACAGCCTGGTCAGCCGACGACCTTCGAGCAGGCTGGATGGACTTTTTGCGCTCGCAAGGGCCCAATCCTCTCCACTGCGGATGCGGACAGGTTTCGTGCCCGTATCTCCCACTGCATAAGAACACAAGCAGGATCGCAAGGATTTGCTGCCGCAACTATCCCTTGCGTAATAGCATCCCGTGCTGCGACGGCTGTGATTCTTCTGGAGCTCAAGAATCTTGGTAACAGGTGGACGAAGGAGCTCGGAATGACGCTACCCGAGATGGTGTTTGGCGAAACTGACCTCGTCGTGGCAAATCAGTCTTCCGGCGTCGAAATCTCGTTTAGGGCGCGCGATTCCCTTGAAGCTTGTGAGGACAGCGCTGATATGAAGGTCAGCGTGTCGCAGAAGTGGATGGAAGTCGCCAACACTGAGATCCCAGACGCTCAGCAGTACGACTGGACGTATTCCACGCGATTCAAAGGCAAATTCACCCAGGATGGAACTCGCCTCGACCCGCAGCCTACTAAATATCAGATAGACTTTGAATCGCTGAAGGTACGCGAACCGCAAATTCATCTTTGCTCTTTGTCGTGCTGTTTGGTTCTCGCAAACTCTTGTGCTCACCCACACCTCACCCACAGCCTGGGCCTGGACGAGAAATTTTGTGGTCTGCAGATCAGATCCTATGGGAGGACGAGCTTCACGACCACGGTCAGACACTTGGAACCGAAACCTTGTTTCCGTCTTTCTCTCTCTCTCTCTCTCTCTCTCTCTCTCTCTCTCTCTCTTTGTCTCTCTCTCTCTTTCTCTCTCTCTCTCTTTCTCTCTTTCACACACACACGCGCGCGCGCACGCGCGTGCGCACACACACCGTCTCTCTTGGTTGTTCACAAGCAGATTTTGACGTCTAAGCTCCCTCGCAGGAACTAGCTTTCAGCAAGTGAGGATCAGGGTCACGCGTAGCTACTTCTACATACTTTTGAGACTCTTCGTTCGTGTTGACGATGTCAAAATCCGGCTAAGAGAATCCAGGATCCATCACTGTTTCGGAGAGCCTCACTCGCTGCGTCAGTACACTGAAAAGGAGGGCGAATACGCTGCAGTTCGGGCGTCATGCACGCCAAAGCAAGTTGCTGACGGCATTCTTGATGACCCAGATCAGCTATCCCCAAAGCTGAAAATTATTTTCGACACGACGGAAATTTTCGCCCTAGCGAATCGCGCCCCAGGTTAGTAACCCATCAAAAAATATTTGGGCACGCAATAAATGCGGCGCTCGCAATGGATTCTTTACCACAATCCTTGATTTGGCAGGATGGTCCGGATCGCCTGCCATTCCTACTGCAGCACCGTGGGCGCAAGTAGCTGTACCAACAGCTGCCAATGCTCCCAACGCCTTGAACATCAGATCTGACGATGCGAAGGCCGAGGCTGCCTTCAAGAAGAAGTTTGGCAACATGAAGCCGAACGCGGGGGCGCTGCTGAGCCGGCAGCGGGCGCACGAGACGCGGTACTTTGACTCGGGGGATGCCTTCTCGCAGAAGGCAGCGGGCGCGAAGCCGCAGCAGCGGCCTGAGGAAATGGCCCACCTCGTTGTGGTGCAGGGGCAGGACGACTCGACCAAGGAAGAAGACGCCATAGCGCGCAAGAACGCTGAGGCCGAGGCTACCTTCAAGAAGAAGTTTGGCAACATGAAGCCGAACGCGGGGGCGCTGCTGAGCCG
>ENA-UOXV01003088-UOXV01003088.1-marine-metagenome-genome-assembly--contig:-NODE-3088-length-20815-cov-5.786079_pt1 | contig 20815 bp, 22 predicted proteins | sample MGYA00238165_ERZ766961 | MGnify/ENA primary metagenome ERZ766961 (study PRJEB28924, sample SAMN03173240) | marine metagenome | biome: Marine; feature: Water; material: Subsurface seawater | place: North...
CACCCAAATAGTAATGGCATCAACCTTTACAAAAGCAGAAGAGTATCATCAAGACTATCTTAAAAAACACGGAAGAAGAGTGTGTAAATTCTAATTATATTCAAATAAGACCGAAAATCAATAATCCTTAAATACCACTACAGTAGAAATCAATCATGGCAACAATTAAGCATGTTCTTGCAAGAGAAATCCTCGACAGTAGAGGAAACCCAACAGTAGAAGTAGATCTTATGACCGATGATGGCACATTCCGTGCAGCAGTTCCTTCAGGTGCATCAACAGGTGTTCATGAAGCACTAGAACTTCGAGATAAAGATGAAAACAGATACATGGGAAAAGGTGTCTTAAAAGCAGTCCAAAATGTAAACGACTTAATCGCTCCAGCAATCCTTGGTATGGACGTAACCAAACAAGCAGAAGTAGATAAGGAAATGATTGATCTTGATGGTACAAAAAATAAAGGTCAGCTAGGTGCAAATGCAATTCTTGCAGTTTCCATGGCAGTCTGTAAAGCAGGCGCAGCAGCAAAACGAGTAGCACTCTACAAACATATTGCAGATCTTGCAGAAGTAGATGAATTTATTCTTCCTGTTCCAAGTTTTAACATCATCAATGGTGGAAAACATGCAGGAAATAAACTAGCAATGCAAGAGTTCATGATCCTTCCAGTAGGCGCAGAATCTTTCAAACAAGCAATGCAAATGGGAACAGAAACCTATCACACACTCAAAAAGCTCATCAAAGAAAAATATGGCGGCGATGCAACGAACGTTGGAGATGAAGGTGGTTTTGCACCAAACATCCAATCTAATGAAGAAGCATTGGAACTTGTTATGCAAGCAATCAAAACCGCTGGCTTTGAAGGAAAAATCAAAATCGGTATGGACGTTGCAGCATCTGAATTCTTTGAAGAAGGAAAATATAATCTTAATTTCAAAGGAAAAGAACCTGAATTACTAGATCCAACTGAGCTTTCAAATAAATACAAAGAACTTACTGAAAAATACCCAATCATCACCATTGAGGATCCATTCCAAGAAGATGACTTTGAATCATTCGCACACTTCACAGCACAAGTTGGTGAAACCGTACAGATTGTAGGTGATGATCTATTAGTAACCAATCCAGAACGAATTTCAAAAGCAGTTGAGAGCTCAGCATGTAATGCACTTCTACTAAAAGTAAATCAAATTGGAACCGTAACAGAAGCAATGAAAGCAGCTCATGCGTCCAAAATAAACAACTGGGGAGTCATGGTATCTCACAGATCAGGTGAAACAGAAGACACCTTTATTGCAGACTTAGTAGTGGGACTTAGAGCAGGCCAAATTAAAACTGGGGCTCCATGTAGATCTGAAAGACTTGCAAAATACAACCAGCTCCTTCGAATCGAAGAAGAACTCGGAGATGTTGCTAAGTACGCAGGTGAGAGTTTTAGAAAACCTTGATTTTTCTTATCTTTTCTTATTTTCTTATTCATTATTCTTTTTCAAAGACACCTCCAAAATCCCCTAATTCAGCCATTTCACAACTCAAGCACCGCAAGCTTTAAATACTAAATATCCATTACTCGTCATATCAAACATTCTTTAAGGTGAATTCTGATGGAAACTGAAAAACTCAAAACAGGTACAACAACAGTTGGTATTGTTACAACTCAAGGCATTATTCTTGCTGCAGACCGTAGAGCTACAGCTGGTAACTTAATCGTTCAAAAGAACGTAGATAAGGTAGTGAAAGTCTCTGACTACATGGCGCTAACTACTGCAGGTTCCGTATCAGATATTCAACTACAAGTTAAACTTATTAGAGCTGAATTACAAGTAAAAAAGCTAAAAGTTGGACGAGAACCAACCGTTAGAGAAGCAGCAAATTTACTTGGCGGCATGTTATATAGAAATATTAGGTCCGTTGGTGGCATATCACACTTTTTAATGGGTGGATGTGACGCAAAGGGATGCTCATTATATGATTTATTCCCTGACGGTTCAGTAAGTTTACATGAAGATTTTGTATGTAGTGGATCTGGAAGCGTATTCGCATACGGCGTCTTAGAAACACTCTACAACCCAAAAATGACCTTAGAACAAGGTAAAGAATTAGCAATCAAAGCGGTGAATGCAGCTATTCAAAGAGATAATGCTTCTGGAAACGGAATCCTTATCTACACCATAACAAAAGATGGTGTGAGTGAAGCACTAAAGAAAGAACTGGAGGCATCACTCACACAATAAAATTCTAAGGAGGATTAAGAAAAGCTCTCATCTAACAGCTTTTCAGAAAACAAAAAAATGGATATTCTAAAAGAAATAGTAAAAGAAATTAAAGACGGGGATGAATTAATCAGCGCAGCAGTATATGAGGGTGCAAATATTGTACTATACACCCGAGACAAAGAACTCTTCCTCGAAGGTCAACAAACCATTCGAAAATTAGTAAGTAAATTCAAAAAAAGAATCGAACTTCGAGCAGACCCAAGTAAATGTCTCTCTGAAGAAGATGCAGAAGCAGCAATTCACAAGATCTTACCTGAAGAAGCAAAAGCAGATAAGATCATCTTCGATCCACACCGATCACAAGTAATCATTGAAACAGAAAAACCATCACTTGCAATAGGCAAGCAAGGTGCAATTCTAAAAGAAATGAAATCACAAACTATGTGGTCTCCTCTCATTAAGAGAACTCCGACCATTAGATCAAAATTAATTGAAAATATCAGATCTGTACTCTATCAAAATTCTGACTACAGAAGAAAATTTCTTCACAACGTAGGAAAAAGAATCTATTCAGGATGGGCTCCTGGTAAAAAAGAAGGTTGGATTAGACTTTCCGTACTTGGTGCTGGAAGGCAAGTAGGACGATCCTGTTTCCTTTTGCAAACTCCTGAATCACGAGTACTTCTTGATTGTGGAATTGATCCTGCAGATAACGGACACCAATTTCCATACCTTGAAGCACCTGAAGTAGACATCAGTAAGATCGATGCAGTAATTATTTCACACGCGCACCTTGATCACACAGGTCTACTCCCATACTTATTCAAAATGCAGTACAGAGGTCCAGTATACTGCACTGCTCCAACACGAGATATCATGTCAGTATCATTACTTGACTCTATCAAAATTTGGCAATCTGAAGGTAAGGAAGCAATTTACGATTTAGAACACATTCGTGAAATGGTAAAACATTGTATCACACTTAACTTCGAAGAAGTAACCGATATTACTCCTGACATGAGAATAACATTCTACAATTCAGGTCACGTATTAGGTAGTGCAATGACGCACATCCACATTGGAAACGGTCTACACAACTTCTTATACACAGCAGATCACAAGTACGGAAGTACCCAATTACTAGATCCTGCAGTAACTAAGTTCCCAAGACTTGAATCAGTATTAACTGAAGCAACCTATGGGGCAAAAGAAGCTGTTCTTCCTTCAAGAAAGGAATGTGAAGACTCACTTTCTGAAATGATCACAACTACATTAGACAATGGTGGTAAAGTACTTATCCCTGTTCTTGGTGTTGGTCGTGCTCAAGAAGTACAATTAATTGTGGCTGATTTAGTTGCACGTGGTAAAATAAAAGAAGGAACACCTGTCTATGTTGACGGAATGGTTTGGGATATTACTGCAATTCACACAGCATACCCTGAATTCTGCTCTAAAAAAGTAAGACAATCTATTTTCCAAAAAGATAAAAGTCCATTCTTGAATGAAATGTTTAAGAAAGTTGGATCTATGAAAGAAAGAAAAGAAATTCTTGAAGAAACTGGTCCCTGTATCATTCTTGCAACATCCGGTATGCTCATGGGTGGACCATCCGTATTCTACTTAAGAAATATGATGGATAATCCAAAGAACACACTTTGCTTTGTATGTTACCAAGCAGCAGGATCACTCGGTCGAAGAATTATGAATGGTGAAAAAGAAATTACCTTTGGATCAGGACATAAAACTGAAACTAACCCGCTTAAAATGAGAGTAGAAGTACTCGAAGGATTTACAGGTCACAGTGGAAGAAATGAAAACATGTCATTCCTTCAAAAATTAGATCCTCGTCCAAGAAAGATTATCTTCAATCACGGTGAAAGTTCTAGATGTCTTGATCTTGCAAGCTCAGTGCACAAAAAAATGCGTGTTGAAACCATTGCACCAAAGAATCTTGAAGTAATCAGACTTCGTTAATTTTTTTATTTTTACTTTTCTTTTTAGCATTCTCTAGCACTCCAAAGGTACCTTTATAACTTACATTTAGTTCCCGTACTATATGGATTTAGAAAAAGAAGATCATTATGTTCCAACGTTTATGGAACAACATATAAGATTGGTAATCCTCAAACCATTGGAGAATTACGCAGTGCACTTGAATTTATTGCAGCTGATCTTCCTCAAGATCCATCAGTTAAACTAGGTGAAGTTGATCTAAGAGATGGTAAATTAAATTATACAATGGTTGATGGTATAGTGCAATAAACATATTCTAAAGGTACCTTTAAATACCCATCTACCTTCTCGTGCTTCATGAAATTTCAAGTAGTCTACAAGAAAAGTGAATGGGAATTACGAAGAGATAGTCCAGACCAAGAACTCAGACAAACCATTGAGGAAAATGGAAAAGATGCAAAACGTTGGAAGTTAAGTCATGATAACCAAGAACGATCCTTAGATGCAGTAATAGATACTCTTGATGAACTTGGGGCTGATTATGATTCATATTACAGAGCTCATTTAGATGAAGAAATTGATGCAGATGTAGTCATTGCTGTAGGTGGGGACGGAACTCTATTGGAAACCGCTCACTATGTAACAGATGCAAAAATAATGGGAGTAAATTCTGACCCTAACACGAGTGTGGGATATTTTTCATTAACTAATGCAGATGGATTTAGATCATGCATTGAAGACATTGAAAACTTACCTGTAACTCAATTACAAAGAATGCAAGTAGAAAGAAATGGGTGGGTAATTCCTGAGCTTATACTAAATGATCTTTTAATTTCTGATAAAGAACCTGCAGCACAATCAAAATATAGAATCAATGATCGAAGATACAGAGACAGTGGTCTCTTGATCTGCACTCCAGCTGGTTCAACTGCATGGATGTATCAAGAAGACGGGGAAGTAATGCCGCTTTCAAAAAAGTTCTTTCAATACAGAGCGAGAGGTAAAAGAAATGCACAGTCAGATTTTGCAAGTGAACTAACTATTTCTTCACTCATGAGAGAAGGTATGCTTTATGTAGATGGTTCTCATGTAAAATACAATTTCTCAATGGGCGACGAAGTAAGAATTTCTCAAGGAAAACCAATATCCATCATTGGAGACCTTCAACAGAAACAAGATAATTTTGTCGCATTAGATAGCGAAGATCTTTATAAATAAAGGCATATGCTCTTAATCATCGATGGCCAATCGTCCAAATAAGAAAAAAGCTAGAGAAAAGCGTGTTGCAGAGCAAAAGAGAAAAAATCAGCAACAGCGAATGCTGGACAAGAAAAAAAAGAAAGCCATGGTTGAGAAAGTTGAAGGATTTGCTAAAGTTCAAAAAACACTTGAAGCAAGAGTGCTCTTGGGTGCAATTGGTCTTGAAGAAACTGAGTCAAATCTAAAAAGGGCTTGTTCTTACACAGTGTCTTCAAAATATTTATGTGAAATGCAAGATGCAGCATCTGCTGTAATAGCAACCTTATTTGTAACACATGCGGCATCAAAAAGTTTTTCTAAAGATGAAATGCAAGGATTTGGTCTTGATATTCGCGGTATGGCGCTTGAAGCAAGAAGAGCTTTAAAGTTAAGTGAAAAAAAAGCAGCCCTAGAGATGAAAACGCCAATCGGTAAAATGGTTTTAAGTACTGATGATCTAGAGAAAAAAGTATTACATGAGTGGGGAGTAAGATCTGAAGAATTTAGAACTCAATCTATTGGATTACAAAAAATGTTGGATGATAAAACAGTTGTAAGGGGGAGGGGGAAAATACTTAGTGAAGCACCCGATGGAACTGGTACTGCAAGAACCCTAAATATTACAGATGTCTTCAAGATAACTGAACGGTATAGGCTTGGAGTCCTCATCGACTTTTATAGAGATTTATTTTCATCAGTTTCAACGCAAAATACAGCTGTTAACAATTATTTTATCTCACAACTATATGGTCATATGAACATTTCCTTTTCTGAAGAACTAACGGAAACAAATTTCAAGTCATATCTGAGATCACTTAGAAACATTTTCAATGACGATCCTGGGAGTGTACTTCCTGATCCTACTTTCTATGGGGAATTAAAATCTGTCGCGGACAAGTTAAATGAAATACGCCCAACCTCAAACACAGTGAGGTTTCATGAGGAATTGGTTAAATCAGGAATCTCCTCTAGTAAGTCTGCAGATGGAATTGTAACACTTGGATCAAATGCTCAAATTCAACTTGTAAGAGAAGCAGTCATGTCCCTCGATAAATCTCGTGGTGTACTCTTCAATCAATTTGTAAGTCACCCCCATTTTAAAGAAGCATACCAAATTATTCGAAATCTAGGTACCTCTGAAAAAGAGGCAGCAAGATTCTTACGCGATTATGGTGATTATCAAGTAAATGGAAATGACCTTGCAGAAAAAGTAATTCAATTAAGAGGAAAAAATGATTCATTACGTTCTGTTGTAGATAATGCACTATTTCTCTGCTGTGATGATTCAGTAGAAGAACTCTTGGATGTATTGGATAGAGTTCCAAATGCTCATAAGATTATTTCAAGTTATGTCTTGCTAGCAAAGGAAAACCAGCCATATAAACAAATTGCAGTGATTCAGCAATTGAAAAAGGGTTCCAGGAGCGATCTTGGAGAATTCATGAGATTACTAGATCAGTATGATGATGATTTTGTAGGTGAATATGTTCTGCATCAGGATGATGTAGCTCGGGCAGTTCATGATGATGACACAAAAACGCTCCAACGTAAAAGAAATAGTCTCAAGGAACTCAGAATGTATGAAACAATTAGGGCGCATGGATTAATCCCTGAAACTGAAGGGATGACTAATGGTCAGCTGGAAAATCTTGATCGCCTAGTAATTGAAACAAGTAGGCTTGAGTATCAACCTGTACTTTTAGGACAGGCAACACTTCGTTCAAAGCTATTGGAACAACTTGGATCAGATCCTGAAGCAGCGATAGCGCGTATAGCACAATTGCCAAAAGCCGTTCAAAATCCCTATGAGGTGCTCAGAGATGAGTTTTCTCAAGTAGTTGAAGAACCTCTCCAAAAAACATTCAATTACTCTAGAATAATTGTGGTGTCAGAACATCTCCCTCCTGAAACAAGTGATTTCATTGAGGAACAAACAAGTTTACCTCTCCGCCATATGACACCTGGATCATCTACAGATAAATTCAATAGCTTTACGGAAGATGATCTCATTCTCTATGATGTCACAAGAACTGATCACACATCATACTACAAGGCAAAACATATTGCAACAAAACGAGGATCTACATTTGTTCATGCAAATACAAATAATAGGCACAGGCTATTGGACCTAATAGTATCTCAATAACTCTCTTCTAATTGGTAGCTTCATCTAATTTAGCTTGATCAAATCCAACAATGACTTCTTCAGCTCCATCATCTTTCACAACAAGAATAACGGGAACGCCAGTTTGACCTGATTTTTCAGTCATGGTTGCTTGAGCAGCTTCATCTGCAGAAACATCTGTTTCAACAAAAGTAACACCTTTTGTGGTCAGAAATTCTTTTGCCATCTTACAGTATGGGCATGTTGGAGTCGAATATACAGTAACATTCATGCTAACATGCAAGCACTTGGGTATTTAAATATTTGCTTGAAGGAGGCTAAGATTTCCACTTGCCCCATCCATTCTCTACGTAGCGTTTAACCTTACTACGAATAGCATTGGCTGCGTGTCTCTCGCGATTTCTTGAATTCTCATCAGCAACAATATATTGCATGTCTCTAGCACTCATTGCTCTTCTATCAGTAAGAACGTTCAGAGCAGCATCGTAGTCAATGAAGTGTTCAACACTAAATTCATTACTTGGAGTTGTTCTAACCATAACAAATGGTACTTTAGCTTCTTTAGCAGCTTCTGCAACAAGTACGCCATAAGCGTATCTATGTGTGCCTTTTGCACCAGCATGTAAATCATAAAGAGCTAATCTCTCTTTTCTAGCTCCCACATGTTGAATTCTACTTACTTGGGCATATCGTCTTCGTGAAGGAGCTTTCCAAACGTTTCCACTAACGGATTTTATGTGATCATGGGCTGCCGAGGTTATTTTTTGTACTCGTTCACTAAAGTGAGCATCAATGTCTCCTTGTCCATTTCTTAGAATTTGAGAAGTTTCCTCTCCCGCAACTCTTGCAATGTCTTCAAGAACACTTTCATATCCATTCGGAGTGCTACAATATGTGCCCTCGAGTAAAAAATCAGTAACAACGCCATCATAAGCGCCACCACGTATATCATCTAATTGCCTATCAAAATCCCCTGCAGGATTTCCCAGTGTGAGTATGTTATAATCAGTCATATCTATAGTGGTATGGTGTTCACTTTAAAAGAGTGTGGTGAAAAAGAGCACCCCTTCTGTCACTGGAACCTTTACACCACAGTTTTATAAAACACTTTCGCATACCTGTGTGTGTAGATACCATGATTACGTACATGAAAAGCCCCCATAGTAGAGAGAAGACTGTTCATATACTCTGTCCTCTCTTCAAAAAGTGGTTCTTTTCAAAGTTCAAAGACTTCACAAAGCCTCAAGAATACTCTTTACTCACCATTCATAGTAGAGAAAATATACTTGTATCTTCCCCAACAGGTTCTGGAAAGACAATGTCTGCATTTGGTGCAATTCTCAATGAATTAGTGGATCTTGAAGAAAAGAAGAAACTGGAAAAAAAGATCTATGCAATTTACATATCTCCTCTAAAAGCACTTTCAAATGATATTGAAAAAAATCTAAAAGAGCCACTTGAAGAAATGGAGGAAATTGCTCAAAGAAAGATAGGTATAGGAATTGGTGTTAGAACGGGAGATACTACGCCCTACCAAAAGCAAAAGATGGCAAAAAACCCCCCTCATATTCTCATTACAACTCCTGAATCACTCGCAATCATGCTCTCATCTCCAAAGTTCAGAGAAAATTTCCAAGGAATTGAGTGGGCAATTATAGATGAAATCCATGCGCTTGCAGAAAATAAAAGAGGAACACATTTAGCGCTTTCACTAGAAAGACTTCAGCACCTCTCTCCAAGTATCACGCGAGTTGGACTCTCAGCAACCGTAGCACCTCTTGAAAGTGTAGCGGAGTTTCTTGTAGGGCCTAAAAGACCTTGTAAAATTGTAGATGTCCAATTCATCAAAGAATACGACTTCAAAGTAATATCTCCAGTTCCTGATTTAATTAACGTAACGCAGCAAGATTTGCACAATAGTCTCTACAAAGTAATACACAAATTGGTCCAAGAACACAAAACAACACTCATATTCACAAACACAAGATCAGCAACAGAGCGTATCGTTCACTACATGCGAGATCACTTCCCAAAATCATATACTGCAATTGGAGATGGAGAAGATGAAACTAATGCAATTGGAGCTCATCATGGATCACTCTCGAAGCAGCATCGACATAAATTAGAAAATGACCTCAAAGCAGGTAAACTAAAGTGTGTTGTCTGTTCAACTTCTTTAGAGCTTGGAATTGACATAGGGTATGTTGATCTGGTAATTTGCCTAGGTTCGCCAAAATCAGTTGCAAGACTTCTCCAGCGAGCTGGAAGAGCAGGGCATTCGGTGGGAAAAATAACCAAAGCACGAATCATAGTTCAAGATAGAGATGATCTTGTAGAATGTAGTGTTATGCTAAAATCCGCTCTTGAAAAGAAAATTGATAGAATACACATCCCAACAAATTGTCTTGATGTACTAGCTCAGCAAATAGTTGGCATGGCCTCTGCAGAAGAGTGGGACGAACAAAGGCTCTACAAAACAATCAAACTCTCATATCCTTATAAAAATCTCACCAGAAAAGATTATTCTCAAATATTAGAATATCTTGCAGGGGAGTTTGTAAGCCTTGAGCAACAACACGTGTATGCAAAAATAAGAAGAGAGAATGGAAAAATACGTGTGAGGGGAAGAATGACGCGTGTTATTTACATGACCAACATCGGAACAATTCCTGACTCAACAGCAATAAAAGTGAAAATTGGCGATGTATTCATTGGAACTATTGATGAACCCTTCTTAGAACGTCTCAAGCCAGGTGACATCTTTGTACTTGGAGGACAGGTATATGAATTTAGATTTGCAAGAGGAACAACTGCCCAAGTACGTGCAGTAGGGTCAAGACCTCCTACAGTCCCATCGTGGTTCTCAGAGCAGTTACCACTTAGTTTTGATCTCGCATCTGATATTGGAAGATTTAGGCGACTTATGTTAGAACGTTTTCAATCAGTAAAATCAAAAACCCAAATCATGGAATTCATTCACAGTTACCTTACTGTAGATGATAAGGCAGCAACTGCAGTATACAACTACATGAAAGAACAGTTTGACTTTTGTAGTATCCTTCCCCATAATAAACTCATTCTTGTCGAACACTATCATCATGAAGAAGAAAAGAAAATAATATTTCACACCCTCTATGGAAGAAGAGTAAATGATTGTCTATCAAAAGCACTAGCATTTTCCATATCCTTAACGCAAAAAAGAGACGTCGAGGTAGGCATTAGTGACAATGGATTCTACATTTCCTACTCAAAACCAGTTGACGTAGTAAATACGTTCACGCAAATTAACTTGCAAAACCTAGATCAGATTCTCAAACACGCACTTGAAAAATCTGAAGTACTCAGAAGACGATTCAGGCACGTAGCAGGAAGAGCCTTAATGATCTTAAGAAATTACATGGGCAGGGAAAATAATGTGGGGAGACAACAAATGTCTGCACTTATACTCATGAAAGCATTAAGAGAAATAGATCCCAATTTCTCAATACTCAAGGAAGCAAGAAGAGAAGTTCTAGAGGATCTTATGGATATAGAACACACAAGAGAAATAATTGAAGGTATTCAAAATATACAAATTAAAATTGAAGAGATTGAAACAAAAATCCCAACGCCGTTCGCATTTAATCTTGTACTTCAAGGTCACATGGATATTCTCAAAATGGAAGATAGGGTAGAATTTCTAAGAAGAATGCATGCAATGGTTCAAGCAAAGAACAAACAAACATTCAATAGAGCTTCAGTAAAAAGAAGACTTCTCGAGGATTCAAAAAAAGTAGTTGATCTACAGGGAACACTTGAACATCAAATGATGGAGCATTTCCAAAAATACAAAAAAGAAGAAGACGATCTACACCCAGTCCAAAAAAGAATTCTCCTCAAAGCAAGAAAATTAAGAAGAATCCCGCTCTCACATAGAAAAGAACTCATTGCAATCATCAAAGGAAAAAGAATTGAAGACGCACTTCCAGGATTTATTCAATCAGTACATGACAATCGAGAACTCATAGTAAAGGAGTGGCCAAGAGAACTTGCTGATATGATGATTGAAGCAATTACAAAGCGAGAACATTTTTTCATAGAAGATTACTGTAGATTTGTTGATGAAGATCCAAATACACAATCGGCACTTGACAAAGAAGAAATTGTTGAGAACATTAAACTCGTAGCAAGAAGGCAAAAGCTAGAAGATGACCTCATGTATGATATAATAGCACTCCTTGATGGCAAAAAACCAGAAAAAGAAACCAAAGAATGGATACATGAATTTGTATCTGGGACAATCCCAAAGTATTGCATAGATGCATTATTCTGGTACCTCAAGAAAGTTGATGAAGAATATCGATAACTATTTAAACTTAAAAAGGGGATGTGTCTCATGCTACTGCGTAATACGCTACTTGGTTTTGCTTCTATAATTCTACTTGCGAGTTTAGCATTCGCATTTGGCTCAAATCTTGCAAATAATCCCGCAGCACCACAGGCATTTGGTCACAGTGGCGGTGAAACAAGCATAAACATACCTGGAATTGGTCTTATAACACTGCAAGATGCTGTAGATCAAGGAATCATTGGTATGAATAATGTCATTGTAAAAGAAATAGATGTAAGAGAAGGAAGGGCTAATGATGAGTATGAAATTCAAAAAGCTATTTGCCCAACTTCTTATACGCCTAGGATTCAGGTGAGTGCACAATATACATTTATGGTTGGCGGCGTTAATGACGATGATATAGTTGGTGCCTGGGTAACTGATAATGTAACCTTCTGGACCATTGGTTCTGGAGATTATGATTGTGGAATACGTGATGCAGGCGGTAAGTTTCGAAGAGGATGTTCAGCTAGTGATAAATCAGCGGTGAACTACATCTCTTATTGCGAGAGATAAAAAAAGTAAAGAAATTCTAGAATAGTTACCCTTTTACAACGCCCATAGGTTTTAATTGAGCAACAATTATTCCAATGCCAGCTTTATCACTCACATCAACAACATCATCAACGTCCTTGTAAGCAAGAGGAGCTTCCTCGGTAATACCACGAACACTTGCAGCCTTAACAATAATATTTTGACCTTCAAGTTCTTTCTTTAAATCTTCACCGTTCCAAAGTTCATTCGCTTTCTTACGACTCATTAATCGTCCAGCGCCATGAGCAGTAGACCCAAAACTCTCTTGCATTGCTTTTTGTGTTCCAGCAAGAACATAGGAACTTGTACCCATACTTCCGGGAATAAAGATTGGCTGACCACTCTTTTGATATTTAGCAGGAATTTCCTTTCGGCCAGGACCAAAAGCTCGAGTAGCACCTTTACGATGAACCCAAACCTCTTTCTCAACGCCTTCAATAGTATGCATTTCTTTCTTAGCAATATTATGTGCAACATCATAAACCGTATCAACAGTAACTTCATCTCCAAAGATCTCAGTAAATGCCTTTCTTGTTTGATGACCAATCATATGTCTATTAGCCCACGCAAAGTTTGCAGCAGCGCACATAGCCTTGAAGTATTCCTGAGATAATGGATCGTTTGCAGGAGCATACACTAAATCCTTTTCAGGAAGTAACTCAATGATTTCAGGATATTTATCTTCCATCTTGCGAAGGTAGTCACTACAAGTCTGATGACCAAGTCCACGACTTCCGCAGTGAATTAAAATAACTACTTGACCTTCCTTAAGACCAAACGTTTCTCCAATTTCTTTATTATGAATATTATCAACATATTGAATTTCAATGAAATGATTACCGCTGCCTAAAGTACCAAGCTGACCCATTCCTCTGCCTCGTGACTTATCACTCACAAGACTTGGATCTGCCTCTTCAATGCATCCATTTTCTTCGCAGTTCTCAAGATCGTCTTCATTACCGTATCCCTTCTCAACGCACCATTTAGCACCTTTCTTAAGTACTTCCTTGATTTCTTTATGATCTAGACGTGTAGTTGATTTAGCGCCAACGCCAGGAGGAACATACTCAAACAACCTATCAAGTATTTCTCGAACTTTAGGTTGTACATCTTCCTTCATTAAATTAGTAGCAAGAAGTCTAACACCACAATTAATATCAAAACCAATACCGCCTGGACTAATACATCCTTCTTTCGTATCAAGAGCAGCAACGCCGCCAATACTAAAGCCATATCCTTGGTGAGCATCAGGCATCATAATACTATATCCTTGAATGCCTGGAAGAGCTGCAACGTTAATACCTTGCATGATGCATCTATCTTCAAGCATCTTGGCAAGAAGTTTCTCATTCGCAAAAATTTTCAAGGGTACTTTCATATCGCCCTGTTTTTCTACAATGTAGGAATATTCGTTAAGCTTTTTTGGTACAATGTTTATATATTTCATTTAAATATCATGAACAACAGTTAATATAGTGTTGTTATCTCCTTCTTTAATTTCCATATCGGAATACGTCACTGATTTTATTTGAGTAAGAATCTCATAATCGCCGCTATCACCAACCAATGCAGCATCAAGAATAAATCGATCTCCATCTCTCGTGATGCTCATTTTTTCAACATTATGGAGTAGCCATCCTTCAGTATCTACCAAATACACAAGTTCATTAAGAAAATCATAGAGTAATGTTCGTTTACGCTCAGACTCAACATGAATCTTCTTCTCTACCTTTCCCTCAACCTTCTCAATATCGGTAATAATCTCAAACGTAGCAAGAGCTGCATCAGAAAAAGCATCTTCAAGAGATGCTGCATCGACTACAAACTTCACGTCTGCAGTATGATCTAAAAACTCATATGACATATATCAAACAACCCTCAAAACGTTTATATAGCTTTCTGAAAAAGAACGAAATCTCACTATACTGGCCACGGATAATTATATAACCAATCACGCCATTCGGATCTATTCTTAAAGTATATCTCTTCTCTTTTTTCCACATACTATCTCGTTGTAAATCATTAATATGTTTTCCTAATCTAGCGAAAGATACTGCTGCTTGTAAGGAATTCAGAAACTCTTTTCACATCATGCACTCTAAAATACGCAACACCTTGCTCTTTAGCAATCATTGCAGAACGAAATACATCTGATCCACATGATTTCTTACCAGATACACCAACAAGCAAAGGATAGCCAAAACATAGTTCACTAAGATGATCGAGTAAATACGCACTCTCTGCACTATTTTTTCCAAAACCAAACCCTGGATCCAACACTATTTTCTCAACTCCCTTTCTGTTAGCTAAGTCTAACTTTTCTTGAAAAAACTCTACCATTCCACTGCAGCTACCTTTATGCATAACCACAAGCGCAGCATCATACTCTCTAGCAAGATCATACATCTCTTCATGCAAGCCATATACATCATTGATCATACAGGCCCCAAGATCTAAACAAGCCCTCGCAACTTCAGGCTTGTAGGTATCTATGGAAAAGGGAACGTTACTAAGTTCACTAACGACTGGCAGAACTCGAGCAAGCTCCTCTTCTAAACTCACAGGTGTAGCACCAGGCCGTGTACTCTCACCACCTATGTCTATAATCTCACCACCCTCATCCATCAGATGATGTGCATGATCAATCGCTTTCCTTGTGTCAACATACCTGCCACCATCATAAAACGAATCAGGAGTTACATTAACAATCCCCATCAGTTTCATGCATCTCTTGATGGACTATATCTAAATAGTAAAACACATCGGTCTTGCTCTAGTGGCCCTTCAACAAAATGAAATGGTCTTGCAGATTGTTCTTCAATGGTTCTTGCAGCTCTCATAAAAACAATTGAACCTGCCTGAGCATCAAAGTATGTAGCATTTGTCTTGTCGTGGTCATCGCACACTCCAAAAGGTGTGTTGCCCCTTAAAACAATTGATGCAATTAAATTTTTCTCTCTAGCATAGTCCTGATGCGGGCTTATTCCTGAGCCACCCTTAGGATAAAAATGCATACCAAGAGAATTTGGTTCACCTGAAAAACCAGCTCTCTCACCAATTGAATTATACAACTCTCTATACTCTTTAATGATAAATCTTATCGCTGTTTCAGGTGGCATACCAATAGGCTCATAGTATATGGATTCAAAATCCTGTGTTGCCTTTCCATGTTTTTCTGATGCCTTCTTAGCTTTTTCCTGATGTTGCTGCGTAGCATAGTGTAAAAGAGAACATGGCAATTCTCCAATTACATTGGGAACAGCTACCACTCCTCGCGTAGAAAAATCATACAATTCATCAGCGATTTCATCAAGATTAAGTGCATCCAAATTAATGTACATATTGCGGTAATCGAACAAGATCTTCACCTCCCAAAATCTCAAGCAGCGGAACAAGAACAAATTTTCTCTCATACATTCTTGGATGCGGCAATATAATCTCTCCATCTAAACGTAAATCATCAAACAGCAATAAATCTAAATCGATAGTTCTAGGTGCATTTGGAACTGAACGTGTTCGACCTAAAGCATCTTCAATTCTCTGTAAATATGAAAAGAAATTATTCACGGGAAAAACCGTCTCAACTTTACCAACTGCATTAAGAAATGCTGGGCCATCATATCCAACAGACTCACTCTCATATATGCTACTGCACTCAACTTGTCCAAGATTGCCAAGAGAGAAGACTGCATCTTTTATATTCTGCGAACGGTCTCCTAAATTAGTTCCAATTCCAACATATGCTCTCAATGCATCTCTCCTATGTGTTCATCTCTACCAAATATTTCAAGCCCATCGTCTAATCTTCGCTCTATAAATACTTCAGGATACTCGGCTCTTGAAAGTGCATGTGGTTTCTTAATGCATAATCTAACTTTACTTGGGGAAAAAACACGCAATATTCCTTCAGCTATTTTTTCAATAATTGCTTCGACGGTATTATACTCCTTTTCTTCAACCAATTCCTTCACCAATGAACAAACCTGCGCATAATTAATTGTATCCTCAACATTATCACTACTAGCACATTTTTGAATGTCTGTTTCTAATTCGACATCAATAACCAGTGGTTGCTTCCTACTTCTTTCTTCAGGAGTAATTCCTATCTTACCCCAAAAAGTTGCTTTTCTAATTGCTATAGTATCATTCATTGTACAAAATGAAAAAACTCTTCTCGAGTTTTAGCATCCTCATTTAGTAGTCCTCTTAGTTCAATAGTAATCATCTCTCCCACTTTTTTAACGCCTCGTATTTCTTTACAAAGATGTCTTCCTTTCATTACTAGTGCAATACCTTTTGGCTTCAAAACATTCCAAAGTTCATCAACAATTTCTTTCACAAGTCTCTCCTGCACCTGTAATCTTGCTGAGTGAAAAGAAACAACTCTTGCAATCTTTGAAAGTCCAATAATTTTTTCTCCAGGTAAATAAGCAAACCAATACGTTCCTGTAAATGTCAAGGCATGATGCTCACAAAAAGAGCAAAAAGTTCCAGAGTCAATAACCATTTGATTATACTTAACTCCGTCTTCGCCATTTGCAAATGTGGTGAGCTTTGGTTTCTTGTTAAGATCATACCCATACAAAAGCTCAGTATACATTCGAGCAATTCGTGCTGGCGTTTCTACAAGACCTGGTCGTTCTACATTTTCCCCTATTTCAGTAAGTATTGAACAAATTTCATGTTTCATACACCCACCACAATAAAAGATTAAATAAACATAATGTTTATAATAAAACAAATCTTCAAGTAGTTGTATGAATAACATTACTGCATCAATTGTAAGGGACATAGTTCAAAATAATGCAATCCTCACAGAATACCTAGCCAGGGGGATAATCAATACAGCAGCACTTGCAAGAGAACTTCTGCCGTTAGTAAAAAAAAAACTCTAAAGCAACAATAGAATCTATAAGCGTAGCACTACAGAGAATGAACGTAGAAAAGATCCAAATAGCAGATAATTTCAAAGATGTTCTTGCAAATTTGCAAATTACCATGAGAACTGGCTTGAGTCTTTTTCGTTTAGAAAGTGGTGGTGGTGCTGATATTAGAAATTTCAAAAAGGATGATGTCTTCTTTGTAAATCAAGGAGCCAATGAAGTAACAGTAATTACAGATAAAAAAAATAAAAACCTCATTAAAGGAAAAATAATCACGCAGAAAGATTCTCTTGCAATGATTTCTCTAAAAGCCACAACAACGCACTACAGGCATCTCCCTGGCTACGTTAATTTATTCCTTGCTCAAATAAGTAAGGAAGGAATAAATCTTGAAGATATTATCTCAAGTTATAGTCAAGTAACTTTTGTTGTACAAGAAAGAGATCTGATGGCTGTCTTCGAACTTTGCAATAAAGTAAAGAGTTTACAATATGTCTAGAGGAAATACAAACCTTTAATACTATTCTTTCATTAGACAACCTATGAAGAGAATAATCATCGATACCAACTTTCTACTTATTCCAGCGCAGTTTAACGTAGATATATTCTCGAAAATTAAAGAATTGATGACTGTGCCATACAAACTAGTAATTCTTGACGAAACAGTAAAAGAACTCGAAAAAATCATGGAAGAACAAAGAGGCAAGAGTAGAGATGCAGCAAAGTTGGGATTACAGCTCATCGAAGGCAGAGTAGAAATAATCACTACTTTAGGTGGCCATGCAGATGACTTAATTGTAAACATGTCTGATGAAAATACTATCGTTGCAACGCAAGACCAAGAACTCAAAAGAAGACTTAAAGGAAAAGATATAAAGATCATTTACTTGAGGCAAAAAAAACAATTATACCTTGGATAATTTTAAAAATTCTTAGAATGTGTTAAAGAAAATAAAGAGCTGCCAGATTGGCAGCATAAAGTGTTACTCTACTTATTTAATTTTAATAATCCGTGGATCACTAATAGTAGACCAACGAAAGTTGCCCAGGAAACCCAGCCATACACATCATTTAGCACAACTAATGCACCAAGAACGATACCAGCCCAGGGACCACCACACCAGCCACCCATACAACAACTATCACCTTTTGTCATTTTTTTAGCCATGAAAACATCACCTCTTAATCCAATTTCTAGTTTTTTAGTATAAAAATGTATCGATTAATAGCGTTGTATCACGTCGAAAGAATAAATTATCTCACAATTTCGGCTGCATCAATAGAATATGCAATGCTAATCTCATAGAGCTGCTCAAGAAGTTTCATGAGTTGTACAAGGCTTCCTTTTCCTTGTTGCTCCTTGAGCTTAACTGTTTTTTTACTTAATGCGTTCCAAGGTTCTTTTGCAAGAGTAGTAATATCGGTAACAGGGATTGCATGAGCTTTCCTGATTACATCAATATGTTTTTTAACTTCTGTAAGTATAAACTTGTGCTCCTTACATAGTTGTCCACTGTGCTTGTGGAAAAAACGAATACTGTCTCCAATTTCTTCAAGTACGCTAATAAATTGAAATTTCAAAAAAGATTTAGAATCGCCCGCATGATGGAGACTAAATTGACGCTGCGTAAAAAAACAGAGCCGATTAATTCCAGTATCTATTTCTTTAATCTCTTCCGCATTTTTCCCCTCAAAAACGCTATCAATCATATGCTGAAGTTTCCAAAATATTTGCTGTTCAATTTGTTTTAACTTCTCTTCATCACCACTTCCAATATCAATGATGTGGACTCTTCCTGCAGATGATTTAACAACTTCAAATCCAAGTTGTTCACTTGCAAGTTTAGATGTCCTCTTAACCTGTTCAGCAGAAAGACCTTGCAACTCAAAATCCTTAACTCCTGCATTATATAATCCTATAAAAAAATTAGTCAGTAAATTAGTTGTCATCTTAGAGCAATCAAAATATCTAGTAGTAGATGTTCCAGATGAAGGTGCTTCAACAATAACACGAGTATTTATTTCGGAAATATCTACTTCACCCCCATTCTCAAGACCAAAACGATCTACCCATTTTTTTGGAAGTGAAACAGTCATAGTTCCTTGTCCTTGCTGAACTAATTTACGTCTCATATCTCTTGGAGAGGCACTGAACTATTTAAAGATATCTATATTGTATATATTCTCTATAAGATTACATCATTAATGTAGGCAATCTCTATAAACCAGACAAGATTACGTCTAGGTAATTGCAATGGATATACAAAAACTAGCAAGGGAAACAGGTGCCATACTCACTAGCTATCGGGGAAATATTAACCCGCAGCTAAAAGGAGACGGTACAGTAGTTACAGAAGCAGATTTTGCAGCAAACAAGCATTTGCTCGAAGCGCTCATACCAACAGGAGCAACAATTCTTTCCGAAGAAACAGGCTTCCAAGTAGGTGGCGATACAATGTATGTAATAGACCCACTGGATGGAACATCTGGATTTGCAAATGGTAGAGGACATTTTAGCACCATGATTGGTAAAGTAGAAAATGGCAAAGTAACAGAAGGAGTTGTCTACGCACCAGTAGAAGATGAACTATACTATGCAAACAATCAAGGGGCCTGGAAGAATGGAGTTCCAATAACTACAGATAATAAAACAAGAGATCTTGGGCTTGCAATAGGATCAAAAGGTATACCTGATGGATTTGTAGATGACTTCAATATACTCTGGGCAATAGACTACTCAAGCTTTGGAGTGAGAATGTCAAAAATAGCGGATGGCACAATTGATCTCTACATGCCCTTCAAAAAACACACCAGCTGGTCATGGGATGTTGTAGCACCCTACATCATAGCAAAACAAGCAGGGGCACAGGTACTCTCTCTGGGGGATAAACTAGACTTCACCCAAAAAGAAATGCCAGGCATAATCATCACCAATGCAAACGATGAACTTGCCCAAAAAGCACTAGCATACTTTAAGTGAAAAAGTGCGCCGACGCGGGGAGATTCAACTCCAGGCCATTTTGACCGAAAAGTATTTGAACCCCGAAGTCTTATCAGACAGCAGTGTTTCAAACTGTCGGTCGACCTAATTAACCATCGTCGGCACATTTTATTTTTTATTTTATTCTTCATAAGTCTTTTTTAAAAGAATCCGAAAAATTTTCATTTCAAAACATTAATATACTTATTTTCTTTTTTTCTTTAGTATGAGTAAAACCGTTAATGCCGTATTTGGAATCGCAATTGGAATCTTAGTATTCATAACACTTGTTTCAGGTATTAACGTATTTCTAGATGAACCTGAATATGATGACTATTGTGAAGAAACATTTAGAGCAGATCCTCTCTATGAATGTGATGCAAACATGACAGTTGGCGAATGTAAAAGTGAGCAAGCAACAAAACAAGAATACGACAGCGAATGCCGAGACACATTCCAGGAAGCTCAAGATGATTACCAAACAAAATATTTCATCGCAGCAGCAATTCTAGGACT
>ENA-UOXV01003090-UOXV01003090.1-marine-metagenome-genome-assembly--contig:-NODE-3090-length-20803-cov-6.894448_pt1 | contig 20803 bp, 21 predicted proteins | sample MGYA00238165_ERZ766961 | MGnify/ENA primary metagenome ERZ766961 (study PRJEB28924, sample SAMN03173240) | marine metagenome | biome: Marine; feature: Water; material: Subsurface seawater | place: North...
AGTACTAATAGCTCAATTGGCTTGATTTATGCACTGAAAAAAATTTTTAGAAATTTAACAAATAGATGATATTTTTATTTTATAACGTTTTAAGAGCAATAAATATTCGAATATATAATCAAAAAATAAACATGTTGATAAGTATTTAAATCCACACTTTAAATAAGTTGTTTACTCAAATAAATTTTTTTAAAAATGAATTATAAAAGAAAAATCATTGCACTTATTCCTGCTAGAGGTGGATCACAAGAGATAAAAAATAAGAACATGCTAAGGATTAACGGCAAGCCTTTAATTTATTATACAATAAGAGAAGCAAAAAAATGTAAGCTAATTGATGAAATATATGTCTCATCAGAAAATAAAAAAATACTGAAATATTCTGAGACCCAAAAAGTTAAAACAATTACTAGACCAAAAAATTTTTCACTAAAAAACTCTCATCCAAAATTATTAGTTTCTCACTTTATTTCTTTTTTAAAAAAAAATAGTTACCGACTGAATGATATAATTATTTATTTACAACCAACATCACCATTAAGAAAAAAAAATGATATTTCAAAAACTATTAAGATAATGAAAAAAACAAATAATTATAAATGCTTAAGTGTGACGGAAAATAAAAGAACAATATTTAAGTCTCTTTATTTAAAAAATAAAACTTTAAGAAGTGTTTTTGATAAGAAGTATTTAAACCTTAGAAGACAAGATTTAAAAAAAACTTACTATATTAATGGAGCTATATTTGCATTTTCAATTAAAGAATTTATTAAAAATATGAATTTTCCCTCTAACAATTCTAACGCTTACGTTATGAATGAAAAGGATAGCTTAGATTTAGATACAAAATATGATTTAAAAAAATTAAAAAAAATAATTAAATGAAAAGTAAATTTATAAAAATTAAAAATAGATTAATAGGCCATGATCACAAACCATTGATAATTGCAGAGATAGGCATTAATCATAATGGCAGTCTAGCAATAGCAAAGAGAATGGCTGATTTGGCGCTTTATTCTGGTGCAGATGTTATTAAACATCAAACCCATGTTGTGAATGATGAAATGTCTCATGAGGCAGATTTAAAAAAAGTGAAGTATATTGGAAAATCAATCTATCAATTAATGAAAGATTGTGCATTAAGCGAAGAAGATGAGTTAAAACTCAAAAAACACGTTGAAAAAAAAGGAGGAATTTTTTTAAGCACTCCATTTTCAAGGGCTGCTGCTGATAGATTGGCAAAGTTTAATGTACCAGCATTCAAAATTGGCTCTGGTGAATGTAACAACTACCCCTTAATCGAGTACATATGTAAATTTAAAAAACCAATTATTTTAAGCACTGGCATGAACTCAATTAAAGAGATCAAAGAATCAGTAAAAATTATTAGAAAATTTAGAATCCCATACGCCTTATTACACACAACAAACATATATCCAACTCCTTTTCATCTTGTAAGACTAGAAGCAATGAGAGAAATTCAAGAAAACTTTTCAGACGCAATCATTGGACTTTCTGACCATACAGTAAATAATTTAGCTTGTTATGGAGCAATTGCAATGGGGGCATCAATTATTGAGAGACATTTTACAGATAACATTAGACGTAAAGGTCCAGATATAAAAAATTCAATGACACCTAAATCTTGCAAAGAACTTGTTGAAGCATCTAAAATATTATTTCAAATTAGAGGTGGAGAAAAAAAACCAGTTAAGGAAGAAAAATCTGTGATTGATTTCGCTTTTGCATCAGTAGTGAGTATTAAAGAAATTAAAAAAGGTCAATTGCTTAACAAAAAAAATATTTGGGTTAAAAGACCTGGCACAGGGCCTTTTTATGCAAAAGATTATAAAAAACTATTAGGCATTAGAGCCAAAAAAGATATTGGAATAGACAAGCATATAAAAAAAGATGATATAAATTACTGATGATCAAGATAGTATGTTTAACAGGCACAAGAGCAGATTATCCAAGGGTAAAAAGTGTCCTTTTAAAATTAAATAAAAATAAAAAATTTAAATTAAAACTAGTAGTCACTGGAACACATTTATCTAAGAAATATGGTTATTCAGTAAAAGAAATAATCAAAGATAAATTGCCTATTTCACAAAAAATCAAAATAATAAAAAAAAATCATAATACATTTGTTGATGTCTCATTATCAGCATCTAAATTAGTTAAAGAATTTTCAAAATATTTAAATTCTGTTAAGCCAGATCTAGTTTTACTAACTGTTGATAGATACGAGACCCTAGCTTCTGCAGTGTCTGCTTTTTTAATGAATATACCTATAGCTCATATTCAAGGTGGTGAAGTTACAGGAACAGCTGATGAAACTATAAGGCATGCTGTAACAAAATTATCTAATTTTCATTTTGTTGCTAATAGTGATGCAAAAAAAAGATTAATAAAACTGGGGGAATTTGAAAAAAATATTTTCAATTTTGGATGTCCTTATATTGATGTAATAAAAAAAATAAAATATTCATCAAAAAAAAATTTATTTAACAAATTGAACTTAGACTTGAATAAAAAAACAATTATCTTTATTCAGCATTCAGTTACTAGCGAGATTCATGTAGTTAAAAAACAAATTCAAATTACTATTAATGCTTTAAAGGAATTTAAAGACACACAAATAGTATCAATTTTTTCAAACTCTGATGCTGGTGGTAAATTTATTATTGATAAGATGAAAAAAAATAATCAATTTAATGTTTTTCCAAATATAGATAGTGAAGATTTTTTATCATTAATGAAACATGCAAATGTGATGATTGGTAACACATCAGCTGCGATCAGAGAGGCTCCAAGCTTTTCACTGCCTGCTGTAAATATTGGTACAAGGCAAAATAAAAGATTAAGAGCAAAAAATGTAATAGATTGTGAACACAATAAAGACAAGATAGTGAAAGCGTTAAATAAAGCCCTTTATAATAAGAAATTTTTGAGCAAATTAAAAAATATAAAAAATCCATATGGAGATGGTAATTCAGCTAATAAAATAGTAAATAAACTACTTAAAATAAACTTAGAAAATTTTAATATACAAAAAACAATATCATATTGAAAACTAAAATTCTAATTACAGGTGGTGCAGGGTGCATTGGTTTTGAAACTGCAAAACAGCTATTGAAGAAAAATTATGAAGTAGTTGTTTTTGATCTTTACGAACAGTTATTGAGAGTAATGAGTGAATTAAAAAAATACAAAAATTGTAAAATTTATCACGGAACTATAATGGATGTTAATGCATTAACAGAAGCTGCTAAAGACTGTCATTATATTATTCATTTAGCTGCTTATTTAGGAGTTAATAGAACTGAAACAAATAGGTTAATGTGTTTAGATTTAAACATAAATGGAACTAAAAACGTACTAGATGCAGCTGTCCTAAATAAAAACATAAAAAAATTTATATTTGCCTCGTCTTCTGAAGTTTATGGAGAGCCAATAAAAAATCCAATTACAGAAAAAGCGATCACACAAGGAAACACAGTTTACGCCGTTTCCAAGTTGGCTGGTGAAGAGCTAGTGAAAGCATATTCAAAAAAATTTCCAAAAATGAAAAGTACTATTTTAAGATATTTTAATACATATGGACCTAATCAAATAGCCCAGTTTGTTGTACCAAAATTTTTAGATAATATTAAAAAAGGAAAAAGTCCAATAGTCTATGGAGCTGGAAGCCAGGTAAGATCTTATTGTTATGTTGAAGATACCGCGGCTGCAACAATTAAGTGTATTGAAAATAAAAAAACAAACGGAAAAACAATCAATATAGGAAATAGTAACGAACCCATAAGTCTTAAGGATTTAAGTAGTCTATGTATAAAATTGTTTTCGAAAAAGAAAATGAAAGCAAAATTTGTAAATAATTTTAAAAAAACAGATAGATCAAAAAATAGAGAAATTTATGAAAGATATAGTGATACTACATTCGCAAAAAAAATAATAAATTTTAAAGCCAAAGTAAAATTAACTGAGGGACTTAAAAAATTAAATTCTTATGGAAATTTTAGAAATGCTTGGTCAGTAAATGATGAAAAATATTATATTGATTAAATATTTATGAATTACGCAAAATTAATCTTAAATAAGATTAAAAATAAAAAAATAAAAGTTGGAATAGTTGGCCTGGGTTATGCTGGACTTCCATTACTAATTGAATTATTCAAAAAAAAAATTTATACCATTGGTTTTGATATTGACCAAAACAAAATTAAAAAAATTACAGAGGGCAAAAATTACATAAAAAATTTAGATTTTAAATTTATTAAAAAAAACTTAAAAAGAAATTTGGTTACATCAAATTTCAAATTTATATCAGATGTTGATATTATAGTTTTGTGCCTACCAACACCTTTAAAAGCAAAACAAGTTCCAGACATGAAGTATATAAATGATACTATAAAAACGATTAAAAAATTTCTTAGGCAAGGACAGGCAATATCTTTAGAAAGTACCACTTATCCAGGTACCACAAAAGAATTGATATTTGATAAGATAAAAAAAAATTTTGAGATTGGGAAAAATTTTTTTATTATATATTCTCCAGAAAGAGTTGATCCAGGTAATAAAGATTTTAAATTAAATCAAATTCCAAAAGTAGTCAGTGGGATATCTTTAAACTGCCAAACAGTAGCCGAAAGATTTTATTCTTTAATTTTTAGTAAAATAGTTCAAGCTAAAAATACTGAAGTGGCTGAGTTTTCTAAACTTTTGGAAAATATTTTTAGAAGTGTGAATATTGGCCTGGTTAATGAAATGAAACTTTTGACACAAAAAATGAATCTCAATATTCATGAAATTATTAAAGTTGCATCATCAAAACCGTTTGGATTTATGCCTTTTTATCCAGGCCCTGGATTAGGTGGACACTGTATTCCTATTGATCCTTTTTATCTTACATGGAAAGCAAAAAAATTTGGTTTTGAAACAAAATTTATAAAAACAGCAGGGATTATAAACAATGATGTTACGGTAAATATTATAAAAAAGATAAACAAATTATCAAAGAATAAAAAAGTTTTAATAATCGGTTTGTCATATAAAAAAGATATAGATGACATGAGAGAGTCACCTTCATTAAAAATTATGAATGATTTGAGAAAATTAAAATTTAAAGTTGATTATCACGATAAATATTTTCCTATATTAAAGAAAAACAGATCTTTTTTTGAAAAAAAAAAATCTGTGAATTTAACTAAAGAAAATTTAAAAAAATATGATTTAGTAGTAATCTCTACTAATCATACATACTTGAATGTTTCAAAAATTTATAAATATTCTAAAATTATTTTAGATACTAGAAATGTTTACAAATTTTCATCAAAAAAAGTTATTCCATGTTAAACTTGCATGATTAATTTTTGATTATATAACTTAGACAAATATACAAATAGATTGAAAAACTTAAGAATTATTCCAAAACTAGATATTAAGAATTTAAGTTTAGTAAGTGGAAGCGCAGTAATGCGTGTAGCTGACCAGTACTAATAGCTCAATTGGCTTGATTTATGTACTAAATTTTTTATTTTGTAATAGATTTTTTTAAAATCCATTCATCTTTTTTTATATCTTTTTCCCAAAGATGGGGAGATCTAAACTTATCTATTGTTTTCCAGAAATTTCCTTCATCTACATCAATATATTTTAAGAATTCTTTAAAATATTTTTTTGGGAATTCAGAGTCATATTTTTTTATAAGATGAACGGCTTCCTCTCTAGTAATTTTTTCATTTCTTACTTCTTGGGAAGAATCGTATGTCGCTCTACCTATTCCAAATTTTATAAAGGTACAGTAATAATGAAATGGATCAATTTTATCATCAATACTTGAATATTTTGAATACGATCCCTCTGTTCTTTCAGTATTAGGTTTAAAACCGGTATTTTTAGAAGCATAGTAAAAACACTCTTGTGGGTCCCATCTCAGATAATACCCTAAAAATCTTTGTTGAATATTAAGCTTTTTTAAATCCTTCTTTTTTGGTGGTAAATATGGGTTAAAATCATTTAATCTAAAATTATATTTATCTATTATCTCTTTAATAGTTAGAGTTGATAATCTTATATCTTCTATTTTTTCATTAGAAAAAAAACTCATATCCATTTCTGGGTTTTCGTTTTCTTCTAAAGCATTTCCATATTCGGCTTGGTTTTCTCCATAAAAAATTAATGGAACATTGTATTTTAATGCTGTCTGTGGGCCAATTAATTTTTGGCCAATGATAAAAGGTTGAAATGGATGTAATAAATTTTCAAAAGCTAATTTTGTTAATAGTCTATGAAGCTTTCCATTGGGAGTAAATAATATATTATCTAACCCACCATCGTGAATCCAATTTGTAAAGTTTTCCCATCCAATCTGAGTATATAAATGTGGAGCCCAAGTCACAGTTAAAGGATTCATGCCATATTTATATTTTAACAAATGTGAAGCATAAGCACTATCTTTGCCTCCACTACCTGGAATTATGCAATCATACTCGCCATTATTTTTTCTATGTTTGTCTAAAAGTTTAATGAGCTTACTTTCTCTTTCTTCCCAATTTATTTTTTTTTTTGTATTAGAATAATTACAAGCTTCACAAATTCCTTTATCATCAAATTGAATACCTTTTTTTTCATCATTTAGATTTTTGAATTCCACAACACTTCTTGGTCTTTGATTTGAAATTGAACAAGATTTACAAAATTTTATTTCATTAGGTAATCCATATAAAGAATAATTTTTTTTCATTTCAATTTAAATTTTCAAAAGTGGATTTTAAAAAATTTAGCCCGACATCACCACTTTTTTCAGGATGAAATTGTACACCAATCAAGTTTTGATGATTAGATGATACTGAGCAAAAGTTTATATCTTTATATTCTGAAGTAGCTAGGATATTTTTTTCATCATTTGGTTTTCCTATAAAAGAATGAATAAAATAAAACTTTTGTTGGTTAAATTCAGTTAAAAAGCCAAATTTACCTAAATTTTTTTTTACATTTATCTTTTTCCACCCAACATTAGGTAATTTGTAATTTTTTATATCTGATATTATGTCTACCTTTCCACTAATTAAATTTAAACCAGGAATATTTCCATTTTCAGAGCCTTTTGTGTAAAGCAATTGTTTGCCAAGACAAATACCTAGAATATTGTTATCTTTATTTGTTAAAAATGTTTTAATTTTATCATCAATTTTCTTTTCTTTCAAAATATTCATTGCTGAATTAAAAGCTCCCACACCAGGTATAATTAATAAATTAGAATTTATTTCATTTTTATCAGAATAAAAAACTGTACTGTATCCAATTTTTTTAATAGAATTTTTTAAACTTCTTATATTTCCCATTCCATAATCTAAAATACATACTTTTTTCATAATACTAATTTATTTTTTAAATTTTTAATTGTAGTTTTTTTGTAATGGAGTATCGAAGCAATTGAAACTGAACAATCGTCAAAATTTTCTTTAATATATTTTATATCTTCTACGGATCCACATCCACCACATAATATAATCGGTTTATAAATTATGTCATAAGTTGACTTTAGCAAATCAATATCAAAACCATTTTCGGTACCTTCATTATCAATTGACGTTAGAATAATTTCACCACAGCCATCATTTTGAACTTTCTTTATCCAATCAATAAGATTTAAACCACTTTTTTCACGCCCGCAATTAGTATAGGGTTCCCACTTATTATGATCAATTTTTTTTGCTTCTATAGATGAGATTATCGTAGAAGATCCAAATATTCTCGACGCTTCTTTTATAAGTTTTTTATCATTTATCGCACCAGAGTTTATGGCCACTTTATCAGCCCCTGAATTAAGTGCTTTCTCAACATCTCTTAGATTGTTAATTCCACCACCCAATGTTATTGGTATAAAAATTTCCTTTGTAATTTCTTCAATAAAGTCAAATAAATTATTTCTTCCATACAAACTTGCAACAGAATCCATTATTAAAATTTCATCCGCATAGTCACTTGAGTAATTTTCTATAATTGATTTTGGATCACCTATTTTTCTTAAACCTTCCAGATTAATCCCTTTAATAACATAATCATTTTTGATATCTATTCTGGGTATAATGCGCATTTATTTAAAGAGATTTAAAAAAATAATATAAAATAAATTTTAATGATTAACAACTACGAAATTGTAAGTTTAATACCTGCAAAAGAATATTCAAGCGGTCTAAATAATAAAAACTTTAAAAAGATTAATGGTCTAAGTTTATTTGAAATTGCAACAATTGCTTCAAAAAAATCAAAATTGATTGACTGCACTTACTTATCATCTGATAGTAAAAAAATTTTTAGATTTTTATTTTCTCAAGTGGATTAAATCAAACGAAGTAAGTCCACTAAATCATCAAAAATCAAAAATTTATAGTGACAAAAACCTAATAAAGGATACTAAAAAAGAAATGACTATAAATTTTGGAAAAATAAAAAAAGGGCTTTTGGTAGATATTTGGAAAGAAGGGAAAGAGGAGATATTAATTTTTTAGAAAAAAAATACGATTCAGTTAATTAAAAGAGTTAAATAATTTTTTATATTTAAGTAAGTAAATACCTTACATATATCAAAAAAAATTTGATTTAATGAAAAAAAAAATATTAGCATTAGTTTTAGCAAGAAAAGGATCTCTTAAAAGAGGTGTTGTAAAACTTTTAAAATTTTATTTGGATCAATATTTTTGCTATTTCCAAAATTTCCAACATTTTCTGCAGCTGCTAATGAGGCGAGTAGCATAGATAATGCTGGGTCATTCGTGATTTTTAAAAAAATAGACAGTATTGATAACATTGTATCACCAGAGCCTATTTTATCTACAACACTATTAGCGTAGGAAGCGGAATGTACAAATTTTTTACTTTTGCAATTGAAGAGAAGAGCGCCATTAACACCCATTGTTATCACAATAAATTTTGTATTAATTATCTTATTTAATTTTAACACTAGTTTTTTAACATCGTTATTTCTATCTCTTAATTCATGTCTCAACTCACCTTCATTTATCATGGTTATTTCTGTTTTTGAAAATTTATCTATTGAATGGTGGTAAATATTTGCTGCATTTATTTGTGAATTAACAGCTAAAAATTTAGATTTGTTTGCTACTAATTTAGCAACTTTATTTGAAAATATATTATGGCCATAATCAGCAACAATTGTTACATCATAATTTTTTATTTGTTTATTTATTTTCTTAATCAAAATATTTTCTTCTGAAGAGTTTATTTGATTATCACTAAAATCATAGAAACCAATTAATTTACTTTTAGAAACATTATCAATATATTTTTCTTTTAATATTGTTTTTAATCTTGATTGTATTAGTAGATTAGTCGAAACTGTTTTGATAATTTTTGATTTAATGAATCTTTGAAATTTTTTATCATTTCCAATCATTGAAATTAGTTTTACTTTTTCACAAAATTTACCTATATTATTTGAGATCGCTGCTGCACCCCCAAGGTATTCTTCATAATATAGTTTTTGAAACATCATAATAGGATCTTTACCTGATTTTCCTAATGGGTCACAAAAATTATATTTATCAATAATCAACTCACCAATAACTAATACTTTTAATTTTTTAATTTTAGATAATATTTTTTTTATTTTTTCAAAAGTATAATTGTTTTTAATTATTGAAAATTCTTTTTTTTGCTTATTATTTAAAACTAAATTATGATCTGTAAGAATTTTTGATGAACTAAAGGATACCTCATTTGTAATGATAAATTTTCCATTATTATTTTTTAAAATTTGTAATTCTTTAGATATTTTTTTTGTAATATCATCTTTTTTATTTTTATAATCATTGCCTTTGCAATAAAAATCTGGTTTTAAAGCCTCAATGGCTGGAATCGCAGAATCTGAATTAATCTCTGAAATATAATCTATACAACTAATTCCTTCTAAAAGTTTCTGACGAGTATCATTTTTAAAATATGGCCTATTTGGGCCTTTATTTATAAATTTATCACTTGTAGTGGTAACAATTAAAATATCACCATGAGCTTTGGCATTTTTAAAATGTTCTAAATGTCCAAGATGAACCAAATCAAATACACCATGACATAAAACAATTTTTTTATTTTGTTTTTTTTTAAGTTTTATAATTGATGATAGATTTTTTAAGTTAAATATTTTATTTTTCATAAATTACTTTATATATTTAAACCAGTCATTTGTTGCTAATTTTATTTTTTTAGGTGTCCATACAGGTGCATTTCTCCAATAATTGATATCTTTTAATAGTAATTTTATGCCTTGATCAATTGTAATTTTAGGTTTCCATTTTAAAAGTTTTTTTATCTTAGCAGTGCATGCAAAAGTTATCTTTGGTTCTCCAGGTCTATTAGGGATATAAGTTTTATTTCCCTTTAAAAGTTTCGTGATTTCATTCACCGAAATAGTTTTTCCTGAACCAACATTTATTATTTGATTCTTTATTTTTGATTTTGAAGCTTTTTTCATAGCATCAATAATATCTGTCACATATGTAAAATCTCTAGTTTGATTTCCATTACCAACTATTGTGTAAGGTTTGTTGGCAATTTTCTGTGCCAAGAAGACGCCAAACATTGCACCGTATGTACTGGAGGTTCTTGATCTTGTACCATAAACATTAAAAAATCTTAATGAAATCACATTTATTTTGAATAGCTTGCCCCAATGCATACATAGGCACTCACCCAAGTATTTTGTAAGTGCATAAGGATATTGGCATGAAATTTTTTCATTTTCTTTAGTGGGGTAATTTTTTGGTATTCCATAGCAAGAAGATGATGCGGAATAAATCAATTTTTTTACAGAGTATTTTTTACACGCTTCTAAGACTTTTAGTGTAGCTTCCACATTTGATTTGAAATACTTTTCAGGATTATTAATACTAGGTACTATATCAGCTAAAGCAGCAAGATGAAATACACAGTCAGCATTTTTAAAATATTTTTGCCATTTTCCTGTTTTTGATAAATCACATCTAAAAAATTTAATTTTTTTTTTAAAATGTAAAATATTTGCTATTCTCCCAGTACTTAAGTTGTCAAGAACAATAACTTTATTTTTTTTATTTTTAATTAAATTTTCAATAAGATGGCTGCCTATAAATCCTGCACCACCTGTAATTATATATTTCATTTTTTATATATTAAATATTTGCACATGTTTATGTTATAAGCTTTGTTTGAGGTGAATTCTTTAGTCTTAATTTATTTTGATCTAAAACTTCATCTATAAAAACTTCTAAAGTTTCATCTATTTTTTTTAGAGCTATTTCTAATTCCAAAAGAAGATTCTTTTTGTCCTGAACATCTTTAAATTTACGGTCAACCCCAAAATTAATTTTAAAGTTATGATCAATACTTTGTATTGAAATATTTTCCTCTGAAAGGTTATTTTTTTCAATAATTTTTTTTACAACTAAATTTATTTCTTTTATCTTAATTTCCTCTGGTAGATTTATCCACTGATATGATTTGCGATAATGATTTTTATTAACATTAAAGTCAGTTGAACTGTTTTTTTTATAATCATTAAAAATTTTTCTAATAATCTTATTTAAAGAGTCAAAGTGCGTTCCGGCATGAGAAGGGAGTATAATCCCAGGTTTTGTTATGCTTCTACCTTGTAATCTGATTTTTTCTTCAAGATAAATAACCCCATGATCTGATGCTTCTTGGATATTCTTTTTTATACAAATATTCATAAAAGCATCTATTAATTTTTTTAATACAATTTTTTCATTACAATTATGATAAAGATCAACAATTATTTTATCTTTAACTAAAAAATAAAGATTATATTTATCAATAGAACCCATGTATAAATTTTTATCGGTTAATTTTTTATTTGAATAATAATCCTTGAAGTTCATTTTTTGGAGATTGGTTTCATAAATTTTTTCAATTTCTTTATCTGATTTAAAAATAGTAATTTCTTTTTTCTCATCAAATTTTTTTTTATCTGTATCTATATTTTTTAGGTAAGATTTTTTAATCCACTTATATTCTTCATAATTTTTTTTATTTATTTTTATATCTAAAGTTTTGATATTTTGTTTTTTAAGATTATTGAATTCTCCAATTTTTTTTAAAAATAGTTCAACATTTTTAGAGAATTCATTATCACAAGATAATTCTTTAAAAGAAATAGAAAATTTATAAAAGTTTGCTTCAATTAACGCATCTATAAGATTGTTGAAACTTTGTAGTTGAGACGTTCCAGGCACCCAAAATTTTAAGTATTCCTTTTCCTTGCCGAAACCTCTTAAGTTATCAAGAAGATTGTCATCATAATTATTAATTAATTCATCAAAATTTATTTTTACCATTAGTTTTCAAAAATTATATGAAATCAACGTGATCAGGAATATTTGTGTTTGGTTTTTCTATCTTGATTTTACCCTTCATGTGATTATCTAAAGTTTCATTAACTTTATGTTGCAAGCATAAGGTTGCACACATTTTTTGAGCATTGAATTTGGGTGAAGATAGGTAATTCATCACTTCCCAATATTTATCAGACTTCCAAAGATCTTTGAATCTTGTGTCACATATATTACCTATGTGAAATTTCTTATATTTTTCATTAAACAATCCACCACACGGCGCGACTAGACCTGAGCCTGACAATTGAATCATGAATGGTGCTCCATAACATCTTTGGTAGGATCTATTATTACTTCCTTTATCTTCTAATTTCGACCATTTGATTACACATTTATAATTATCATCAGATAAATTTTCAGCTTCCTTTAGTAAGGGATAAAGTTTTTCATAAGCATCATAATCTATTCCTAATCCACCATCTTCGTTGTCAGAGCAGTGTTTAATGATTGCATAATCAGGCTGTATTTCTTTTCCAAGTTTGGCATAAGGGAGAATTTGATCTCCATCTTTAGGCATGAGAACCATTTGCATGCCAACTGTAACCTTAAGATTATTTTTTTTTTTAAACTCGACCATATCTCTAATGTTTTGGCATACTCGCTCAAATGCACTCTCTTTTACTCCCATTATTTCTGCGTATCTTTTTTTTTCACCTGCAGAGAAATTTATTCTTATGTATGTTAGATAAGGTAATATATCTTGTAATTTATTTTTAGTTAAAACAAACCCATTTGTTCCAACAGCCATTGATAAGCCTAAATCGTGACCATATTTGCAAGCATCAACAAAAACTGGTGATATTGTACTTTCACCATCAGATACAAAGCTTATGCCTTTAACTCCTATCTCTGCGCAATCATCAAGAAAATCGAATATAACTTTTTTGTTTATAACTTTTCTGTCATTTTCTTGAAACATTGCATAACAAAATCCACATGAATAATTGCACGCTCTTGTCAGAGCCATATCAATTGTAATTGGAGCTATTCTTTCTCCATGTTGCCACTTTTCTACTCTGTCTAGATGCCAAGCAATTTTAGTGCCATCTAATATTAAATTGTTATGTTCTTCCATTTAAATAATTTATCTTATCTCTTTAAAATTACTAGTATTTTTTAATACTATTATTGATTTAGCTCAAACACCAATACTGTTCATTAATTGAACTAAATGTTCAAAAAATGAATAATATATCAATTTACGTTGATTTTTGACGAATTTTTGAAAAATTAATAAGTCACCAGGATTTTCTTGGTAATTGAACAAACTTATCCTTTTTAATTTTATCAAAATTATCTATGGTTTTATGCACAAAAAATGCAATAGTTTTATTGTTTTTTATAAACACATAACCATTTTCAAAAAGTTTTTTATTTAATTCAGCAGTAGGGCGCTGGACAGTAAGAGATAAAAAAATATATTTATCATAAGAAAAATTTTCCATTATATCTGTCTCTGATCCTTCCGCAGCCAAACTAAAATAGTCAATTATTTTAGGTGCATTAGCTTGAATCAATATATCTTCAAGTTTTTTTGTCTTTTTTGAAATAATCTTATTTTTAGATTTTTCAATATATTGAAATCTTTTAACTAAATTATTATCAAAATTTTCACCAATAATGCCTCCAGTAGGTCCATCTTCTAAAAACTCAATATTTTTAACTGATCCGCTTACCACTTCATTTATGCAAGTACACTTTCTATTTTTTTTTAAATATGTAAAAAATTTTGAATTCCCCTCAATAGCAATACCATCCCAATTAAAAAAGGATTCTAAAACATATGTATTATTCTCAAGTAAACCATTAGTTGCAGCTAAATCTAAAAAATATCCTTTTTTTTTATTGTTAAAAATTTCACTTACAACCCACTTGTCTTGCTCTTTAGCGCCAAAAAAATTTAAAATACCTAATTTTAATAATATCATCTTAGGAAGTATAAAAACTTTAGCTTTAAGGTATAAAAATTTTCAATATGATCTTGGAAATCTAGTATAAATAAATTTATTCATTTTCAAGCATATCAAATAACTCATTCTCATTTTTATGAATTACTAAACTATACGAAAAAAGATAATCAATTATTTTAGTATTTATATTTTTTTTTGAAAATGATAAATCCTCTCTCGCAAAATGTATTTCATAATTATTGTTTAGGATTTTGTTAAATAATTTTAAATTAAAATTATTTCCATGATTGAATTGATTAGCTGTAAAAAAAACAACACCATCTAGATCTTTTGTTTCACTTAATTTTTGAAAAATCCAAGGTTGACTGGCAATTGCTCTATATTCTTCTGAGGCATAGGCCGTAATAGCTCCGCTTTCTTTTTGAGCTTTATTTTTTATAATAAGATGTTGTTCCGACAAAGGTGATGGAATTAATGTATCAACACAAGAATAAAAATTTTTCACGCTAAGATCTCTTCTTTAGTTTTATCTAACGCCAATTTTGTAAATTCTGAGATTTTATATAAGCGAAAGAAATGTAAAGGAAATTTCCTACCCGAAGGTGTAAATAAACCCTTGAATCTAATGTTTAGTGAGAATCTTGTTTCATTGGTCTCATTAGTATCTGAACCATGATAAATATAGGGAAGAAAAAAAAGTGCCTCTCCAAATTTAACTTTTGGGTATTCTTTTTTATCCTTAAAGTAATTTAAAAATTTATTCCAATTTTCTGGTTCTTTTTTTAAAAGTTTAAGTCCATCATGTGTTGAGGTTAAATCTATGGTATACATAGATTTTGTTTTATTGCAGTCAACTAATGGTATCCAAATCACAAGCTCAAAAAATGAATTTGGGGGAGCATCTCTGTGAGGTATTGTTGGATTCTGATCTTTAGGTGTCTGAATTACTAGGTTGATTGTTTTCTGTACTAATAAATCATTTCCTAAATAAAAATTTATCTCCTTAGAGAAAGATTGATAAATTAAATCAACTAACTCTAAATTATTTGAAATTTTTTTTATAACTTCTACTTTTTTTTTATTTAAATCTATATCTGAAATATTTTTAACTAATTTGTGAAAATTGTTTAAACCTTTATCAATATCTTCTTCATCAAGTTCAAATTCTTCACTTATAAAACTATAAACCTTTTCTCTTAAAAGTTTTAATTTCAATAAATTTGAAGCTTCAGTTATATTCCAGCCCAAATCATAAATTTCTTTTTTAATCATATTTAGTAATGAATCTGATCACTGTACTTAGTTAAAATTTATTATATATATCTATATACACAATGAAAAAAAAATATACCAGTATCTGGTGGCACAAATCAATTGAAAAAAAAGAAATAATTAAATCTATTTCTAATATTATTAATTCAGAAGAATTGACAACAGGTAATACCACTCAAAAATTAGAAAATGAGATTGCTAAGTTTTTAAATATAAAACACATCATAATGGTATCAAGTGGCAGTATGGCAACTTTATTGGCATTTATGGCCCTAAATATAAAGCCAAATGATGAAATAATAATTCCTAATGTGGGCTGGATATCAGTTATTAATGCTTGCAAAATAATAGGTGCAAAACCTGTTATAATAGATGTAGAAAAAAAAAGACCAATCATTGACATAGATCAAGTAGAAAAAAAAATAACAAAAAAAACCAAAATTATTTTTCCTGTTTATATGAATGGCAGATCGCTTGATATTCATCGACTAAAAAAAATCTCTTCAAAAAATAAAATTTACCTAGTGGAGGATGCTGCGCAAGCATTTGGAACAAAATACAAAGGGAAGTTCTTAGGAACTTATGGTGATATAGGCATATATTCAACCTCAATTACGAAAACATTCACATCAGGCATGGGTGGATTTTTATCCGTAAAAAATACAAAACTTGCAAAAATAATTTACTCTATGAGAAGACATGGATTTACAGATGTCCAAAATATTAAAAATTGGAATAAATATGGAGGAAATTTTAAGATAAGCAATTTAGAAACCTCAATGGCCAGGGTTCAATTAAAATATATTAAAGAAAAATTTTCTACAAATATTAATAATTTCAAATATTTTGTTAAAAAACTTAAGCATTTGGATAAATTTATTAAGCCTGTAAATTTAAATTTAAATTATGAAATACCAGTCTATAATGAATTTATTTTAAAAAATAGATTACAATTTGCCAATTTTTTAAAAAAAAATAATGTTCAAACAAGACTCTCTAGCCCAAATTTTGAGAATGTAAAATATTTAAAAACAGTTTTAAATAGAAATGGCTACCCAAATTCTAAAGAAGTACAAAATAACTACATTTATTTAGAAAGTGGTCCTGGGCTTAAAAAGAAAAGAATTGATGAAATCGTAAAAATTATAGAAAAATTTTTTAAAAAAAATAATATTTAAATGTTATTTATTTGACATTAATATTTAATAATCTTTTGACGTTATGGTATAAATCGTTATTAAATGTGTCTTTATACTTCTTAGACTCTATTGCATCTGCAATTTCTATTATAGCCTCTTCAATGGTGTGCATCGGTTTGAAACCTAATATTTCTGATATTTTGTCAGAATTTATATGATAAGATCTTTTATCATCACTATTCTCATATTTAATTGTAATTTTTTTATTTTCATATTTTTTTTCCAGAACTTTTTTTACCATCTCTGCTAAATCTGATATTGATAAATTTTGATATCCAACATTAAAAATTTGATTTTTTATCAATTCGCTTGGGGCCTCAACTAATAAATTTACAGCCCTAATATAATCTTTTATATTTAAATTTGGCCTTAATTGTTCACCTCCAAAAACTCTTATAATGTTATTAATCATCGCATGATTTGTTAATATATTTACTGACAAATCAAAACGTTGTCTCGAAGAGTAACCACAAACGGTTGCAGGTCGAAAAATCACGCCCTCGAAATCTGAATTAGTGTTTTTAAGAAGAATTGGTTCGCACATCCCTTTGTACTTATTGTAATCTGTTAATGGGATTAAAGGGTGATTTTCTTTAACATTTTTTTCTTTGGAAACACCATATACTGAACTTGTGGATGCATAAATAAATCTACTAATCTTATTTTCTTTAGCAGCTATAACCATAGGCTCAAAACAATCAAAATTGATTTCTTTTGATAATTTTTCATTTAATTGGTAGCTGGTATCATTTGAAACACACGCAAGATGTAAAAAAATATCATGATTTTTTGAACATTTTTTTAAATATATTGTATCTCTTATGTCTCCTTTTATAATTTCTAAATCTGGATTTTTTGGAAGATGTTCGCTACCAAACCACATGATGTCAAAAACTGTTACTTCATAAGAGTTTTTGAGCAGAGATTCCACCAATCTACTTCCCACATAACCAGCACCACCTGTTATGAATATTTTTTTTTTTATCATATTAATTTGTTTTTTTAGAATTAATTTTTTTGTTAAATGAAAGAATTTTATTATATATATTTTTTGCTGTTATACCATGATCTTTCAATAAATCATCTTGAGTTCCATAATTTTTGATATTTTTATCTTTAAGTGCAAATGAAAAAAGTAACCCTCTATAATTGTGATCATAACACATACCCTTAATGATTTGAGACAATCCATTTATTTCAGAAATATCTTCTAATGTGATGATTGATTTGAATTTTTTAAAAAATTTGTAATTATTTATATCATTTAACGGTTTTAAAGTATGATAACTGATAATTGTAGGAAATATTTTTTTCTTTTTTAATTCTTTAATTATTGAAAAATAAAATCGAATTATGGGACCACTTGCAACAAGGCAGATATCTTTCTTGCCATCTAAAATTATTCTAGGTTTGCCAATTTCCCACTTATCATTAGACTTATCTGAATAATCTTTTTCACCTGATTTACCTATTCTTAAATAACAAGGCGATTTATTGTTTTTGCATAAATAAATCAACATTGACGCTAGTTCTTTTGAATCACAAGGTACTAATACTTTAAAATTTGGTAAGCATCTTACTACAGAAACATCTTCTGGGGTTATATGTGTGCCACCTAATGTTGAGTAAACAGTACCTGCACCCATGCCAACAATAACAACTGGTAAATTTTGATATCCAATATCAATTCTAACCATTTCAAAAGGTCTAAATAGTGCAAAAGATGCAATAGTATATGCAAAAGGTTTAAAACCATGCATAGCTAAACCAGCACACATACTAATCATACTAGACTCAGCTACTCCTACATTTATAAATCGGTCTGGATATTTTTTGCTCAGTTCTGCCATTTTTCCTGCAGGGGAAATATCAGCTGCAACAACTCTTATTTTTTTATTTTTCTTGCTAATTTTGTAAAGCACTTCAGCAAATTTATTTCTCATATTATTTATAAAATTTATTCATATAATTTAAAGCTTCATTATATTCTTTTTTATTTGGAGATCTATAGTGCCACATAGGAACATTCATCATGTAAGGAATAGGATAACCTTTAGTAGTGTTACAAACTATGGCAAGAGGCTTATTTTTTGGTTTAGTTTTAACTGCACTTAAAATCTCACTTACTTTGTGGCCATTACAAGATTTAGTATGCCATCCAAATGCTTTAAATTTGTCCACTATAGGTGTCAATGTAGGATGTGTATCTTTAGAAAATGTAGAGCTTTGTAAGCCGTTTGCGTCTATAAAAAGGTAAATATTATTGATTTTTAAAGATGATATCATTAAGGCGTATTCCCATGTGGAACCTTCCATTAATTCTCCATCACTGATCACAACAAACAAATTCATATTTCTTTTTCCTATGGCTAAACCAGCAGAAATACCTAGCCCGTGACCAAGAGAGCCGGTAGCAGCCTCTATACCTGGGTTACCATAATCAGGATGGACACCTAACTTACTATTTTTTTGACAGTAACTATGTAGAAATTTTTTTGAAATAATTTTTTTATGATTTAAAATAACGTATTGTAAGATACCAGTGTGACCTTTAGACAAAATAAATTTATCTTTTTTTTTCAATAAAAAACTATAAATACTCTCTAAAATTTCAACTGATGAAAATGAGCCACCTATATGTAGTGCTCCAACTTTTTGTGACAATTCAAGAATTTTTTTTCTATACAAATAACTTCTTAGTTGAGATTGTTTGAGGGTAAATTTATTAATATTCTTCACTTAAATTTACTAAAATTGATATTATTGACTCTTCTTTTGAAATCATTAAAACTGTTTGAATTATTCCATATTTGCTTTTTTGTCCACCAAAAATGAAGTTTATCAACAGATACTGATCTTCCAGAAGAAATTTGATCTTTTAAGCCAAAACCACCACCCCAAATGAAATTGAACTTTGCAAACCAAGGCACACACATCATTCCAGCTGGCTTAAATGTAAAGAATAATTTACCTTTGGCCATTAAGTAAAAATCGGAAAAAATGGATTTAGAAATATCCTTACAAAAAAGTAAATCTAAGTTATTCTTTTTTGAAATTGATTTAGCAAAATTACACCCAGTTTGATCAGAAATAATTATAATTGGCAATGTATTAACTTTTTCTCTTAAAATATTATAAAGTTCAATAAATTCAGTCTTTTTAATATTTCTAAATTGTGACCATTTTGAATTTTTTCTTATATGCCAAGTTATATATTTTTTAGGAAAATTTTTTTTAGGTTTGTATTTATCGAAGTCATGCTTATTTATTAAAAAATCATTTAATTGTTTTTGATTACAATTTATCAACATTTTATTATACATCGAAACAAAATTTTGTCTTATGTCTTTTCTTTTTAATATATCTTCTTTGTATGGAATATAATATTTGTTTAAGTTAAGTTTTTTAAAGTCTTTCCAAGAAATGACACAGACTTTGTGTAAAAATTTAGATAAAAAAATTTTAGAACAAGCCACTTGTATCCTTAGTATATTTCTTTTAAATTTATTTAATTTTTTAAAATCAACTATGATTAAAACTTCAATTTTTTTTTTATATTTTACAAAACACTTAAAAAAAAACAAGTAACATATAAAATCACCAATAGACCAAGGTCCTTCATACGACTCATAATCATAAACACCCATAATCAATTCATGATCTTTAATATTTGTATGTTTTCGTAATTCTAGAAAGTTATTAAAATATGGTTTTAAACTTAAAATTGAACAATAAAAAAATAACAAATACTTCTTAATTTTATTTATATAATTCACAGATAGCTTATATCATCAAAATGTAACAGTTCAATAATTGAACACATTTGTATTTTGTAATAAATTATACTAAATTAACGTAATTATTATGAAATTTTTAAAAACTTTTTTCTATTTATTAATAAATCAAAAAATTATCTTAATAAATAGCCCATTACAATTAATTAACTTTAATGAATTTTGTTTTATAAATGAAGACTTTAAAAATTATAATAAAGAAATTTTTGTTGGTTATA
>ENA-UOXV01003095-UOXV01003095.1-marine-metagenome-genome-assembly--contig:-NODE-3095-length-20789-cov-8.026189_pt1 | contig 20789 bp, 21 predicted proteins | sample MGYA00238165_ERZ766961 | MGnify/ENA primary metagenome ERZ766961 (study PRJEB28924, sample SAMN03173240) | marine metagenome | biome: Marine; feature: Water; material: Subsurface seawater | place: North...
CAATAATTTCTACGGGCTAAATCCTGTGCTATGAAAAAGCCCCTTCTTCTTGTATTACTCGTAATTCTTATTGACCAAGCATCAAAGATTTGGATCAAGACCAATTTTTATTTGGGTCAAGAATATAAAGTAGCCGACTGGTTTATTATCCATTTCACGGAGAATAACGGGATGGCTTTCGGAATGGAATTCGCAGGGGAATACGGAAAGCTCATTTTAAGCATTTTCAGAATTCTAGCAGTTGCCGGAATCCTGTATTACCTCATCAAAATTTCCAGAGACGGAACCCACAAAGGTTTGGTCTACAGTATCGCTTTGGTTTTTGCGGGTGCCTTAGGGAACATCCTAGATTCTACTTTCTACGGACTCTTATTTAATGACAGTTACCATCAAGTGGCGGAGCTATTTCCTGCTAGTGGCGGATATGCCCCTATGTTATATGGAAGGGTAGTCGATATGCTTTATTTTCCACTATTCAGTGGATTCTTTCCTGATTGGTTTCCAATTTGGGGAGGGGAGCATTTCTTGTTTTTCCGTCCGGTTTTTAACATTGCCGATACTGCCATTTCAGTGGGTGTTGGTATGATCATCGTATTTCAAAAGAGATTCTTTAAGAATCCTAAGATAGAAGCTGCTCAAGACGAAATGAACGCTGAACAAGAGCCATCCTAAGCGAGTCATTTTGATAAACAATCAGCAGATCAGTTTAATCATTCCTGCCTACAATGAGGCGAAGAGCATCGACATTGCGATTGAAGTAATTCGCGACTATGAAAAGCAGCATGGCAAGTTTGCTGAAATCATTGTGGTCAATGATGGCTCAACTGATGATACGCTAATTCGAGCTCAAGCGCATGAAGGAGTTCAGATAATAGATAAAAAGCAAAATCAAGGAAAAGGCAAGGCAGTGCAAGACGGCATGCTCAAATCGACATCGGATTGGGCCTTGTTTCTGGATGCCGACTTATCCATCCCAATTCAAGAGCTTTTGAAGTTCATTCCTCATACCGAAGCTTATGATCTTGTAATTGCTTCTCGAAACCTGCCTGAATCAAAGAGAGATACTAAGCAAGCTTTCTATCGCACTGCCATGGGAAAGTCTTTTGCCTTTCTTGTACAGAGTATGTTTAAGACGCCTATTCGGGATACCCAATGTGGCTTCAAACTGATTAAGAGGGCAGTGATTAATCAAGTATTTCCGAAAATGAGTGTTTGGGGCTGGTGTTTTGATGTTGAGATGTTAATCTTGGCAGAATCCTTTGCTTTTAAAGTAAAGGAAGTACCTATCACAATCATTGACAGAACAAGGGCTTCAAAGGTTCGCCCAATTCGCACAAGCCTCGAGATGTTCAAAGATCTTCTTCGTATTCGTCGCAAATTCAAGCGAAAAGAATATAATTGAGCAGCGTTCGTTTTCAAGGGTGATCAAATTCTTAGGTAAAATTCCGTTTTTAGCATATGCTACCGCTTTCGCGTCGCTCATTGCTGTTTACGCCAAGGTTTTTTTCGCGCCCAACTCTTATCTTTTTGGCGCCTGGGGTGATGGAATAAAAAATTATTTCAGTTTTCTCTTCAGTGCACAGCACGATACAAGTTGGTGGTATACCAAGTCGATGAATTACCCATACAGCGAGCTCTTGCTGTATACAGACGCACAGCCTCTTTTAAGTTGGAGCTTTCGAATCTTGTGCGATGTCTTTCCGGCATTAAGCGACTATGGTGTAGCCTATATGAACTTAGCTATGCTTCTTTCATTGGTGTTTGCTTACGTCTTAACTTATTTGGTACTCAAACGACTTGGCATACGATCTTGGTTCGCCTACTTATTTGCCTTGGGAATTATGGCTCTTCAGCCACAGATATTCCGCATGGCAGGGCACTACGGATTATCTTACGCATTTGTAATTCCTTTAGCTATTTACCTTGTTCTGAGCTTTCAAAATCGCTGGAACATAGCTAGGGCCCTGCTAGAAGGCTTATGCAATTTCTTAATATTCTTTCTCCACCCATATTTAGGTCTGATATTCAGTGTGAGCATAATTTTCTTCGCCTTACCAAACGCGGCCCTTTCTTTTCAATGGAAAAAGCTCTACCCTCTATTAGGAAGCTTTTTGGCAATTGGGCTTTTCATGCTGCTCACAAAACTTGGCGACCCGCATGAAGGAAGAACTCCAGATCCATTTGGCTTTTTAATGTACCGAGCCCAACTCAAAACAGTATTGCTGCCTCATCACCCACCGCTCAAACCACTCGTTCAATCATTCATTAAAATTGGTGGACAACAGTGGGAAGGCTGGGCATATCTTGGACTCAGTTGCGTATTGATGATCTTCATAATGAGCTTCCGTGGAATCCTTAAATTGGGTAGAAGCTTAAGAAGAATCACGAGTGTAAGTTCTTTGTTATTCATTACTGGATTGTTGTCCTTACTCTTTTCACTTGCTATTCCTTTCACGCTTGGCTTAGAAGAATTGATTCCATACTTAGGTCCTTTGAAGCAATTTAGAAGTCTTGGACGTTTCGCATGGATCGCGTTTTTTGCCTTCAATTTTGTAGTGGCATTCAAGCTTTATGCTTGGTATCGATTGTATCGAAAAAGGACACAATGGGCAATCCTAATCGTTCTTGTCCCCTGCGCTTTTATGCTCTTTGAAGCCTGGCCTTATCATCAAGAAGTGTCCTCAGGAATTAGTAGAGGTGGCAATGCTTTTCTGGCAGAAGACAACAATTTTAGCAGCAGCGAGTATATGGCCATTTTGCCAATTCCGGCACAAGTGCACGGTTCCGAAAACTTCGAACTTCCTGGAGATGAAGAAACCAATGCCAAGTCTTTTTTAATTTCCTATAAAACGGGAATCCCTGTCCTTGGAGGTTCATCTGGTCGTACTTCAATCCACGAGGCACACAAACAGGTTCAAGCCATGGGTCCTGAGTTTTATCCCAAGCTTTTAAAAGAGGAATTCCCCGACGGAAAGCTCTTACTAGTAAGAAGAAATAATTGGCAGATGAATCGCTATGAACGGAACTTATGGTCTAAGGCTGATCAACTTGAATCAAAAGGAATATGGGATTTTGCAGAAATCGCTGCTTCAGATTTTCTTTCATATAATCCAAAAGAGATTCCTGCAGATTCATCTTATTCAAAGCCGATTTATTTCGATGATTTCGATAAGCTTGAAAGTGATTACGTCATGTCGGGAACTGGAGCAATCAGCGGATCTAAGCGTCAATATTTGCGAATCGCTCAATTCGATTCCAGCCTAAAGCCGGGCAACTATGTGCTGAACGTTTGGGTTTACACCAAGGGTTATTCAATGCCTCAACAAAATGTTCTTCTAGAAGTGAAGTACAAGGGAGAGGAAGGCCTTCCTCGAATCGCATCTGTAAGTCCGGGTAATTCCGTAGTGATATTAGAAGATTGGTCGATGCTTGAAATCCCATTCGCGATTGATCGTGAAATTGAAGTTGCCAATTTGGTAGCTAAAGGATCGAGGCTTTCAACCCAAAAGGCTTATTTTGATAATCTAATGCTTCGAAAAGAAGGCACGAATGCAGGGCTCTGGATAAATGAGCAACAGATGCTTTGGAATGGATTTCTTTTGAGCGCTAATTAGAATTGCATTTCAGGAATATCTCCTTCAACAATTAAGCGACCTTCTGTTTTTGCCACAATCTCCTCTACATCAACCCCAGGAGCTCTTTCAATTAGACGAAAACCATCCGAATCGGTAACTTCTAAAACGGCTAAGTCAGTTACTATGCGTTTCACACATTGAACTCCTGTGATAGGTAAAGTACATGCCTTAAGAAGCTTCGAGTCGCCACGCTTATTGGTATGAGTCATGGCCACGATGATGTTTTCTGCAGAAGCCACAAGGTCCATGGCGCCGCCCATTCCCTTGACCATCTTGCCTGGTATCTTCCAATTGGCAATATCGCCGTTATCGGCAACTTCCATTGCACCTAATACCGTAAGCTGAACATGCTGACCTCTGATCATCGCGAAACTGGTACTTGAGTCGAAAATGGCTGCACCATCTTGAAGGGTTACTGTTTGCTTTCCAGCGTTAATCATGTCGGCATCTTCTTCTCCTTCCACAGGAAAGGGTCCCATGCCCAGGATTCCGTTTTCAGATTGGAACTCGACGCTGATGCCTTCAGGTACAAAATTGGCAACCAGTGTTGGAATACCGATTCCAAGATTTACATACCATCCATCCACAAGTTCTTGGGCGATTCTTTGAGCAATTTGCTGTTTATCTAAGGCCATATTTTATGCTTTTGGACGTGTAGTGCGTTGTTCGATTCTCTTTTCGTAGTTCTTTCCTTCAAATATTCTCTGAACAAAGATTCCGGGAGTTTGAATGAAGTTTGGATCAAGAGATCCTGGTTCGACCAATTCTTCAACTTCGGCAACCGTAATTTTACCGGCCGTGGCCATAACAGGATTAAAATTTCGTGCGGTTCCTTTATAAATTAGATTACCATTGGTATCGCCTTTCCAAGCTTTTACAAAAGCGAATTCAGCTGTTAGGGCCGATTCAAGAATATGTGGTTTTCCATTGTATTCTCTCACCTCTTTCCCTTCACCAACTTCAGTTCCATAGCCGGCTGGCGTAAAAAAGGCTGGGATCCCAGCGCCTCCTGCTCTGCATCGTTCAGCCAAAGAACCTTGTGGGATCAAGTCAACCTCTAATTCACCTGAAAGCATTTGGCGCTCAAACTCATCGTTTTCTCCGACGTAAGAAGAAATCATTTTTTTGATTTGCCTGCTTTGGAGCAACAAACCAAGGCCAAAATCGTCAACGCCGGCGTTGTTTGAAATGCATGTAAGGTTTTTGATTCCCCTTCTTTGCAATTCGCTGATAGCATTTTCAGGAATGCCGCAAAGGCCAAAACCTCCAAGCATAAAGGTCATGTCATCTCGTACCCCGTCTAAAGCTTCTTGGGCATTTGGAAATACTTTATTCATCTTAATTATTTGTCGTTAAAATCCTCTGGGTCGAAACCGCCGTTGTTCTGAGATTGAAATTTATTACAATCCAATTCAATATTGAGGGTTTTTTCAGGTTTTTCGAAATCAGATTGACTGATATTCAGCTTCTCGTCATCATAAACGCTGTTCATATAATAGGCCCAAATAGGAAGCGCAGTGTTAGCACCCTGGCCGTAATAAGTAGTTCGAAAATGCACCCCTCTGTCTTCGGCACCAACCCATACTCCGGTAACTAAATCGGGGGTAACACCCATAAACCAACCGTCACTGTTGTTTTGAGTTGTACCTGTTTTGGCCGCAATTTTCGAAGAAATACCGGTGTAAGGTCGGTTATCAGAAGGCTGAGAGCGCAAACGAATTCCTGTACCCAGTACTTTTCCATCATGAGAACCACGCACACCATCTACAATTCCCTTCATCATTTCCAGCATTACATAGGCAGTCTCTTCATTCATGGCCTCTCTTGTTTCAGGCACAAAATCAATAACCACATTTCCCTTGCTGTCTTCTATTCTTGAAATGAAGATAGGTTCCGTCCAAACTCCTTTGTTGGCAAAGGTCGAATAGGCACCTACCATTTCATAAACTGAAAGGTCGGCAATACCAAGGCATAAACTTGGAACCGGTTCAATATGAGACTTTATACCAGCTTTCCTTGCAAAGGCAATCACTGCTTTAGGACTGAATCGCTTGAGCAACCATGCAGTAATGGTATTCATTGAGTTTGCCAAAGCGTACTTTAAGCTCACTTCATAACCATATTCTCCATCACTGTTTTTGGGAGTCCAGTCTTTCAGCAAGCCATATTCCCCTTTATAAAAAGTGTAAAGTGTGTTGGTTACTTCATAGCAAGGAGACATACCTTCCTGAATTGCCAAACCGTAAACAAAAGGCTTAAAAGTGGAGCCAACTTGTCGTTTTCCTTGTTTCACATGGTCGTAGGCGAAATGCTCGTAATCAACTCCTCCAACCCAGGCTTTCACAAAGCCAGTGTGGGGATCCATGCTCATTAGCCCTGCTTGTAAAATACTCTTGTTGTACTTGATGTAATCAACAAAAGACATCATGGTGTCCTTTTCACCTTCCCAAGAGAAGACCTTAAATTCCTGTGGCGTATTGAAAATTATATCGATAGAATCAGCTGGAACCACATGGGTTTTATGCTCACAATCGGCCGCTGAACATAGCCAGTAATCTTTTCCATCTTCAGTTATTTTCGAAACAAAGTCTCCTCTACGTCCACAGTTCGCACATTCTTTTCCCTTGAGGATTCTATACTGGGAAGAGCGTTTGATAGAAGTATTTAAAATGCGATCAACTTCGGATTTGGAGAGGGTATTGTGAAAAGGGGGACGTTTCCCCTTGTTGATGTCACGGAAAAAATCTTTTTGCAGATTAGTCAAGTGAGAAGCTACCGCATTTTCGGCGTATTGCTGCATCCGAGAATCGATGGTGGTATATATTTTCAAGCCATCACTGTATACATTGTAAGGATCACCGTTTGGTTTTTGAATAATGTATTCTCCAGTAGCTTCGTCTTTCGCCTTGAACATTTCACCCAACTTGAGTCGGAGCATTTCTCTAAAATACGGTGCTGGCCCAGTTTTGTGGTCTACGCGGTTAAAATTCAATGCGACTTCATATTGTTTTAAAGAGTCTAGTTCTTGATCTGTGAGCAGCTCGTTTCTTTTCATTTGTCCCAAAACAATATTCCTTCTGAAGAGGGCATTATCAGGTTTCCGAACAGGGTTGTAAAGGGTTGGGTTTTTAGCCATTCCTACCAACATGGCGGATTCTAAAATATTTAAAGAATCAGGACTCTTGCTGAAGTAAACACTGGCAGCTGATTTGATTCCCACTGCATTGTTGATGAAATCGAATTTGTTGAGGTACATCGTGATGATCTCCTCTTTGGTGTATTGCCGCTCCAGACGGGTGGCAATAACCCACTCCTTAAATTTTTGAATTACCCTTTCGAGCTTGCTAGCTGGCCGATCATGGAAAAGCATTTTGGCAAGTTGTTGCGTAATGGTACTACCGCCTCCTTTACTTGTGGTTCCTGTAAGAACACCCATAACCACACGAGGCAGAGCCCAAAAGTCAATTCCTGAATGATCATAAAAGCGTTCGTCCTCTGTCGCAACTAATGCTTGAGGCACAAAAGGACTCATTTCTTCATACAAGACATTGGTTCTGTTCTCGCGATAATATTTCCCGAGGAGCATCTGATCGGCAGTATAAACCTCAGAGGCGAGGTTGCTTTTTGGGTTTTCTAACTCTTCGAAACTTGGCAGTTCGCCGAGGTAGTCATTCGACACCAAATAGAAAAGTAGGACCAAGCCAAGTAAAGGAAGGCTCGCTAAACTCCAGAAGATTAACAAGAACTTTCCTAAACCCAAAGACGCTTTTTCTTTATCAGCCATATGAAGTTTTAAAATTAAGGCAATTCAGAGTTGGGCTCAATATTCTTTAACTCTTTTTCAAGAATTACAATGTTCAATTCTTCGTAAACCACTTTCCAAGTTGAGTTTGGACTAAATAGTTTCAGATGAAAAGCATTCAATTCTTCCGATCCATCACGGTCCGTTGCCTCTATTTTCAATTCGGAAAATTCAGTATTGGGGAGCTTCCAAGAACGCATTCCACTGATGCTTTTATTTAAAACGATGAGTGCGGGTCGGTGCCCTTCTATTTCTGATTGAGTAATCCCGAAGGTGTGGTAGGCATTGGTAAAATGCTCCTTGGGAACATAAGAGTAATAGTCGCTCAGAATTTTAATCCCAGCCTCGTATTCCTTAGCCATCCATTCACCTGCTTTTACATATGGATGTTCCATCTTTTGAGATAGCTCAGAATAGATTTTCGAGGAGGAGACAATGGGAAAAGCTAGAGCGATCAATAACACTAAGCTAATGATCAGTGGTTTTTTAACGCGTTCTTTTATTAATTGAAGCCCATAAAATCCCGAAATCATAAGTAAGGGAAGCAAATGAAATAAATACCGAGGGCGACGCATATTCACTTGAATCATCAAGTAAGCTAGACCCAGAATAAACGCAATAAGTAAGATTTGGACGTAGCGGTGATTTGAGTTGAGGCCAAGTTTCTCTCGCCAAACAAAAAAGCCGAGTGCAGATAGAATTCCCAGAATCAATATTGGGCCAAGCTGGTCCCAAAAAATACTTAACCAGAGCAATGGGTTATTTGATTCGGCACGCCAATGACCTCTTGCTACATGCTGACTCTCGTATTGAAAGTCTTCTACGAAAAGAGACCAATCGCTGATTACGTATGGATTGCTGGCTATCCAGGCAAACAAGAAAAAGACCAGGCAAAGCATGCCGTATGCAAGGAGCTGTTTGAGTTTTATTTCCTTGGCTAAGAATTGAAACAACAATATAAAGGCGGGAATCGAAAGCAAAAATATCCCCGAATATTTAGTCCCAAAAGCAAGACCAAGAATAAGTCCCGAACTACTAATCTCGAGGGGCTTAATTCCGGGTTTACTCAAGTAATAAACGGCCCAACAGCACAAACACATTTGCAACAAATCAGGGTGAACCATTTGGGCATATGTGAATACACCAGGGCTTAGTAAAATAGCAGCGCCACAAATAACAGATAAGCTCAAGCTTAGATTTAGTCTCCGACAAGTAAGGAAGATAAATAGCCCAGAAAGCATCCAGCTCATGAATGAAATGGCACGCAGGCAAACTGCTATCAGTTGTTCATCGGAGGTGTCAACCCCCAGGAAACCAAAAGCTTTTACGAGAAGATGAGTGCTGTTAATATAGAAATAGCCGTAGTTGAAAAATCCGCGTGGGTCGAAGTCGCGATTATTTACATTCTGTAGGAGTTGCCAAGTACCCGCTCCTTCGTCAAGGTTAAAAACCTGAAGAAGCTCTATGTTTTTGCTTGCAGTATCAAGTTGACTGATTGCCAGTAAAGCGAATGTGCAAAGAACAAGCATCACAATACCCGGCACGATGGCTTTTGACCATGCTTGCATTACTCAGTGCTTTTTTCAACCCGCAGTCCTACATCCCATATTCCAGGAAGTACTTCTTTTCGCATGGCTTGTTCCATTTTAATCTGGTATTCGCCAGTCATTGGAAAGAGTAGTTTGTAGCGAAACATAACACTTGAGGATTTAATGTCGCCTAAGCCTTCACCATACCATTTACCTTCCTTATCAGCTAGCAAAAACTGAAGTGTGTCAAGTTCAGATCTTCCATTAGGATAAACTGTTTCCATAAAAATGTACAAGTTCGAATAGGCATATTCAGTGCCATTTCTCAAGTTGAGGAACAGGTTGTAGGCTTCATCCGTTGACTGAATGTCGACCACAAAGTCAAGCTTATTATCAACAGACCAAACACCTTCTGGAATCGCTTTATTCTCTTCATAAATAATGTCAGAAGAACATGAAATCAGGATGCTACTAATGATAAAAAGGAGGAAGTATTTCATGTTGCTTGTTTGGCGAGTTTAAATAAGCGCATGCATTTGATGGAAAGATCCATGAATAATATTTTTGGATTTGCATTTCGCTCAAGGTGATATAAAGCTTGGTCAAATTCCTTCTGAAAGTACATACAAGTTTTGTGATTTACATAAGGAGCGAAGTTCTGAATCCACTGCAGCAAATCTTGACTCGAATATAAAACCGCGTCACCAGCATAATTCAGCATTAAGCTCTCTCTAAATATTCTTAAGCCAAAAAGTAGCAAACTCTTTTGTGCCTCTCTGCTCATCTTTGATGTGGCATCGGAGAATTCAATCAAACCGGCGACATCTTTCTTAAAACAAGTGCGCATCCAATGTTTGAAATGTTCACTAAGGTTATGGCTGAATTCATCTTCATTTAAGAGCTCGAGCGCTCGGGTATAATTCCCATCACTTAGGTGGGCAATTTCTTCTGCTCTTTTAGCATCTGCGCCTTCATTGGCCATTAATGCGCTGCTCAAATCCTGGGATTTAATCGGGCTAAGTCTGCTGATTTGAGTTCTTGAAAGAACTGTGGGAAGCATATGTTCTGTTGACTCAGCCAGAAGAATAAATATGGTTTTCTGAGGAGGTTCTTCAATGATCTTAAGCAGCTTGTTAGCGGCGGAAGGATTCATTTTTTCCGCATGCCAGATGATTAATACTTTAAACTCCGATTCGTAAGGCTTTAAGGTTAACTGACGAATTATATCTTGGCTTTCTTCCACATTAATCATCGCCTGGCGGTTGCCAATATCTAACAAGCTCAACCACGATTGATAGCTCATGTATGGATTATTCTTCACGGCTTCTCGCCATTTTGGAAGAAATTTCGAGCTGATCGGTTTGTCTTTTACCTCGTCATTTCGGTTCACAGGAAACACAAAATGAACATCAGGATGCACCAAATTTTCACACTTCAATTTTGTTCCAGAAGGATCTGAACTACTGCTAACCATCAGCTTTTCTATATAAGCTAAAGCCAATGCTAGTCCACCATAGCCGTCTTTTCCCACGAACAACTGGGCATGTGGAATGCGCTCAGAAGCCAAACTGTTTTCCAGTTGTTTTTTGAGTTTTTCCTGTCCTATGATTTGATCAAATTGCAAAAGCTGGTCTTATTCGATTATCGACTCTAATAGAAGTCTAAATTTGCGCTTCAAAATAAAACAAATTAGAGCCCTATGAGCAGTATCGATACCGCTGATTTCAACGGAAAACGAACATTAATTAGAGTTGATTTCAATGTTCCATTGAATGAGCAACTTGAAATCACCGACGATACCCGTATCCGAGCGACGATTCCAACTATCAAAAGCATACTTAATAAAGGTGGATCTGTAGTGTTAATGTCTCATTTAGGTCGTCCAAAAAATGGACCTGAGGAAAAGTTTTCGCTTAAAGCCCTGGTGGGTCGTGTTGCTGAACTTACAGGAGCAAAGGTTCATTTTGCTGATGACTGCATAAGTGAGGCCTCTTGTGAATTGTCATCCCAGCTCAAGGCGGGAGAAATTCTACTACTTGAGAATCTTAGATTTTACAAAGAGGAAACAGCGGGAGATCATGAATTCGCTTCAAAATTGGCTCGACACGGTGACATATACGTTAACGATGCTTTTGGTACTGCCCACAGAGCGCATGCTTCTACAGCTATCATCGCTGAGTTCTTTCCAGAAGAAAAGATGTTTGGCTACTTAATTGAAAATGAATTACGAAGTGTAGAACGCGTTTTAAGTGCCTCAGAACATCCATACACTGTCATTATCGGTGGAGCTAAAGTGAGTTCTAAAATCAGCATTATAGAAAACCTGCTCGACAAGGTTGACAATATAATTATTGGTGGAGGCATGGCTTTTACCTTCGTGAAAGCTCAGGGTGGACAAGTTGGAAGCTCACTAGTTGAGGAAGACTTTCTAGAGACAGCGCTTAGCATTTTGGCAAAAGCAAAAGAAAAGGGTGTTCATGTTTTACTTCCTGAGGATGCAATCATTGCCGATGCTTTTTCTAATGAAGCAAAGAAAATGGAATCACCCATCAACCAGATTCCTGATTCATGGATGGGCCTAGACATTGGTTTTGATAGCGCGATTGCTGCCAGCGACATGGTTAGAGCCTCTAAAACAGTTTTGTGGAACGGACCTATGGGCGTTTTTGAATTCTCTAACTTCCAAGCAGGAACCCGCAGTGTAGCTGAGGCATGTGCTGCGGCAACACGTGAAAATGAAGCCTTCACTTTAGTTGGTGGAGGTGATTCGGTAGCGGCGGCGAATAAGTTCGAGCTTGCTGATCAGCTCTCTTATATCTCAACTGGAGGTGGAGCTTTGCTAGAATACCTTGAGGGAAAATCGCTTCCTGGAATAGAAGCTATTAGGAACTAATCGGCACTTCCGACAAAGCACTTTTAAACTCTGGTAGGATAAGTTCTCCTAGGTCATGTAGAATTTTGAATGCCTGACTTTTTTCTAATCCTTCTTGATCAATCCATTCGAAATCGGAATTGAACTGCATAATGATTACCAGTAGCACGCTGATAATCACTACTACTTTGAGTGAAGAAAAGAGAAGGCCAGCTAGCTTATTGAGCATGGAGAGTGCCATCAGTTTGATAATTCGTTCAAGCACTTTTCCTAAAAGAAAAACAAGGAGTACCACAACCAAAAAGGTCAGTGCGAAAGATAAAATGGGAAGATGTTCCGATTGTATTTCAAGTTCGCTTTGAAGAAAGGCTGAGGCAAAATGGGAAAATTTCCATCCGGCAAAAATTCCAAGAAGCAAGCCAACAAGACTCGCCAATTCTAAGATTAAGCCCCTGCGGAAACCCCGCCAGGCTGCCAGTAGAATAGGCACTAAAAATACAATATCTAACCAATGCACGAGCCAAATCTATAGGCTGCAATGGCTCAGTATTCGAATATTCTCAGAAATTATTAAAAAGGAAACCTTAATGAAAAGGCTTTAATCGTCGTCGCTGCAAATTCGAAGAACCACCGTTTCGTCTACGGTCTCATATTCTTCAAGCGTAATGAAACCTTCAGCGCACAATGTATCTCCCACGAGAATAGTTCCGATGTTAGGGAATGTTCCAGTGTCTCTCGCAACAACATCATATTTGAATGCTTCAATTTTTAAAACTGCTGGGTTCTCAAATTCGTGTTCTGTTCTACCTGCAGCACTTGTTAATTGAGTGTCTTTTACAACACAAGGCTTTTGATTAGGTTGGTCAATGCAAAACAATATTACCGTTGCTTCAGCAACTGGCTCTCCGAGAGAGTCAATAACTAAAACCTCAGCTTTTGTGGGGTTTGATTCACATGAGAAAAAAAGTGGGAGCGCCACCAAAAGGGTGAAAACTGTGAACCCAAATAACTTAATTGACTTCATTTACTCTGCCTTAGGCTGGCAAATATACGAAAGAAAAGTAGTTCTGATTCACATGCCTTTTCTTAAAGGTCAGAAATGAACTTTGTTCAGCATGGTACAGCATTTGAATACCTTTGCGCCAAATACCTTTTGAATGAAAAAATTAGCTTTCCTATTGGCTCTTTTATTTGTAGTCCCTTCTGCCGTTCAGGCTCAAAAAAAGAAGAAAAGAAAAAAGCAAATTGTGCTTATCGAAACAAGCTTCGGTGACATAAAATTAAAGCTGTTTGATGAAACGCCAAAACACAAAGAGAATTTCCTAAAATTAGTTGAAGAGGGAAGCTATGACTTGACCTTATTTCATCGTGTCATCAGTGATTTTATGATTCAGGGTGGAGATCCCGATTCAAAAAAAGCAGCAGCTGGAGTTGCCTTGGGTAACGGCGAGCTTGGTTATACTATTCCCGCAGAGTTTGTAGACTCTCTATTTCACAAGAAAGGTGCCCTAGCGGCAGCACGGTTGAGTGATGATGTAAATCCTAAACAAGAAAGTTCGTCTTGTCAGTTTTACATCGTTCATGGACGCAAGTTTTCAAAAACTGACTTGCAGATGATGGAGAAGCAGATGAATAATCGAATTAAAAATGGCCTTTATCAAAGTTTCTTCGACAACATTGAAAATGTATCCTATCGCAAACGGTTCTTAGAATTTCAAAAGAGCAAAGACCAACAAGCTTATGGAGATTTGATGAAAGAAATTGAACCCCTAATTGAATCGGATTTCATTGAGAAAAAGTTCGCTTTTAGCGAGGCACAAATCGAAGCCTACAGCAGTGTAGGGGGCGCACCTCATTTAGATGGTGCTTACACCGTGTTCGGTGAGGTGATAGAAGGCTTGGAAGTAATTGACAAAATTGCTGCTCAAGAAACGGACCCAGCTAATCGTCCAAAAAAGGATGTTAGAATCCAAATGAAATTGGTCAAACGCTAATCATATTCTTAGTTTTGCAGTCTATGGCAACAGATGATATTCTAGCGCAAGTATCTCAACACCTTGAAGAGGTGATGTCCTTTTCGGAAACGGATGCTGCCAAACTTGAGGAGTTTCGAATCAAGTACCTTGGATCAAAAGGTATTATAAAGGAGCTTTTTAAAGAATTTCGAAACGTACCAAACGATCAAAAGAAATTATTCGGGGAGCAATTAAATAAGCTCAAGGAGAATACTCAAGCAAGGTTTGACGAATTAAGTGCATCGAGTCAAGGAAGTCAAAAATCGAAATCCGATGAGGAATTTGATTTAACAAGACCTTCTGTGGGTTCGAGTGTAGGAGCGCGCCACCCAATCAGTGTTGTGCGCAAACGCATCCTTGAGATCTTCAAAAGAATGGGTTACAGTGTTGCTGAAGGCCCTGAGATCGAAGACGACTGGCATAACTTCACCGCCTTAAATTTTCCAGAAGAACATCCTGCACGCGATATGCAAGACACCTTTTTTATTGATAAACAAGTTGCCTTGCGTACCCACACTTCTTCAGTACAAGTGCGTACCATGGAGGAAAATGATCCGCCAATAAGAATTGTAGCGCCAGGAAGGGTTTTTAGGAATGAGGCCATTTCGGCAAGAGCTCATTGTATTTTTCATCAGGTTGAAGGATTGTACATTGATCAAGACGTTTCTTTCGCAGATATGAAGAAAGACTTGCTTCAATTTGCCCAAGAATTTTTTGGCGCAGATGCGAAAATCCGCTTGCGTCCAAGTTATTTCCCCTTTACCGAGCCTAGCGCAGAGATGGATGTTTATTGGGGATTGGAGACCGAAGCGGATTACAGAATTACAAAAGGGACAGGTTGGCTCGAAATTATGGGTTGCGGAATGGTCGACCCTAATGTGCTGAAAAACTGTAAGATAGATCCAAAAAAATATTCAGGTTTTGCCTTTGGGATGGGGATTGAGCGTATTGCAATGCTGTTGTACGGCGTAAAAGACCTCAGACTCTTCTTTGAGAACGATATTCGCTTCTTGAAACAATTCGAAAGTGCATGGTATTAATACTTAGTGCCTGAAAATCAAGTATTAAAAAAGATTGACTTTATTTTAATAAATGTCTTTCTTTGCAACTGAAATTCAAACTAAACTAGAATGTCTGATATTCAATCAAAAGTAGTTTCCATTATTGTGGACAAATTAGGTGTAGACGAGAGCGAAGTAACTGTGGAATCAAGTTTCACTAACGATCTTGGAGCCGACTCACTGGACACAGTTGAGCTTATTATGGAATTTGAAAAGGAATTCAATATTGCTATTCCTGACGATCACGCGGAAAACATCGCGACCGTTGGTGATGCAGTGAAATACATTGATGAACACCAGGGATAATAATCCCTTCACTTTCTTTTATGGAGTTAAAGCGGGTAGTTGTAACCGGTTTAGGTGCGCTTACACCAATTGGTAATAATGTGCAAGATTACTGGAAGGGCCTTTTAGCAGGTACTTCCGGTGCTGCTCCTATTACTCGTTTTAACGCTGAAAGATTCAAAACTCAATTTGCTTGTGAGATCAAGGGGCTTGATATGTCTGAGCATTTCGATCGAAAAGAAGTTCGAAAGCTTGATGTATTCAGTCAATATGCGCTCATAGTAAGTCGCCAAGCAGTTGCTGACGCTGGGGTTAGTGTCGATAATATCGACCCTGATCGCGCGGGAGTAATTTGGGGTAGCGGAATAGGTGGTATCATCACCTTTCAGCAAGAAGTTATGGGATTTGTTCAAGGAGATGGTACTCCTCGTTTTAATCCTTTCTTCATCCCTAAAATGATTGCCGATATTGCTTCTGGGCAAATTTCAATTGAATTTGGATTTCGTGGACCGAATTTTAGTACTGTATCTGCATGTGCATCATCGACTCATTCGATGATTGATGCCTTCAACTATATCCGACTAGGTAAAGCTGACCTGTTCGTTTCAGGAGGATCGGAAGCTGCTGTAATTGAATCTGGCGTTGGCGGATTTAATGCTTTACATGCGCTTTCAACCCGAAATGACTCCCCTGAAACGGCCAGTCGTCCTTTTGATAAGGGCCGTGACGGATTTGTTTTAGGTGAAGGAGCAGGTGCTATTATACTCGAAGAGTATGAGCATGCTAAAAAACGTGGAGCGAAAATATATGCGGAAGTGTGCGGTGGTGGAATGTCAGCAGATGCTCATCATATTACAGCCCCTCACCCTGAAGGTTTGGGAGCACTTAACGTGATGAGAGCAGCCTTGAGTGATGCTGAGATGAATGCCGATGAAATCGATTATATAAACGTTCACGGAACTTCAACACCACTAGGCGATATAGCCGAAACTAAAGCGATTCAACAAGTTTTTGGAGAACAAGCATACAAACTGAACATTAGCTCAACCAAATCAATGACCGGTCACCTATTGGGTGCTGCTGGAGCCATTGAATCGGTTGCAAGTATTTTGGCAGTTCAAAATGACATTGTTCCTCCAACAATCAATCACTTTACTGACGATGAAGGTCTTGATCCTAAGATGAATTTTACATTCAACAAGCCTCAAGAAAGAGTAGTTAATGCTGCTTTGAGTAACACCTTCGGATTTGGCGGTCATAACGCTTCAGTGATCTTTAAGAAGTTCAGGGACTAATCCTGAAACACTGTTTTCCTTTTTAAAAATATTTCAAAAGCCTTCGGATCGTGACCAAATGGTCGCCGATTTCTTGATTGCTCATTTTGGAGTGAGCACATCAAACTATGCCTTATACCGTGAGGCGCTGAGGCATAAGTCTGCCTACACCGTTAGGAAAGGTTTGCCAAGTAATGAACGCCTTGAATTCCTTGGTGATGCCATGCTAGAAATTGTGGTGTCAGACTATCTCTATCACAAATACCAAGATGGAGACGAAGGAGTGCTCACCAAACTTAGAGCGAGAATTGTGAGCAGAAAGAACTTGAATAAGGTTGCCACTGAAATCGGATTACCAGAGGTCATTAGCAAATCTTCAAGGATAAAAAGTGCAAATTCGTCCATTGGAGGAAATGCCTTAGAAGCAATCGTTGGGGCCATATATCTCGACAAGGGATATGCAAAAACAAAAACAGTGATTAGCGACAAACTGCTCGACGAAATGATGAGCATCGAGGAACTTGAACAAAGAGAAGAGAACTTTAAAAGCGTCTTACTGGAGTGGTGTCAAAAGGATGGAATTGAGCTAGCCTATGAAACGGCTGAAACAAAACTTAACACACACTCATTCGTGTCGAAAGTTTTAGTTAATCACGAAGAAGTATCTTCGGGAAAAGGAAGAAATAAAAAGGCCGCAGAACAAGACGCTGCAAAAGAAGCCATCAAAAAACTCAAAATCGAAATATGACTAAAACGGTTTTAGATTTTGACTTTGAATACGACTTCCAACTGATTGGTATAAGCTGTCATCAGAAGGATTATAGATTGGCCTGGTTTATAAATCAACAGCTAAAATGGGACCTTAAAAAAATGGCCAATGTTGAAGTCCCTCTTCCTAAAGGCATTAAAGAGTACTTTTCACGAAGTACTTATTCAGATCAGGCAATGAATATTAGCTATGATCTTGTGACAAATTTGGGTGCAGAGTTTTACTTGGTGCCTGAACACAGAGAAGCCGATTTCTTCATAAGAATAGATGGTGAACTCGATAATTCAGAAATGCAGCATTTGCTTTCTGAACTAAGAAAAATTGAAGTTGTTAATCTTGCATACAACTTGGAGATGAACGAATTAAAATCAAAGAATAACCTTTGTTTCGAATGAACAGATTACAGAACAAAACAAAAATTGTAGCTACACTAGGACCTGCTTCCACAGACTTAAACACATTAGAATCAATGTTTAAGGCAGGTGTAAATGTGTGCCGATTGAACTTTTCTCATGGGAAACACGATGACTTGGTTGAAACCATTAAGCTCATTAGAAGCTTAAATCATAAGTACAATGCTCATGTTTCAATTCTTGCTGACCTTCAAGGACCAAAAATTAGAATTGGAAAAGTAAGCGAGCCAGATGTGGTGCTCAAAAAAGGAAGCAGCTTGAAGATAATTACATCTACCGCTGATAGTAATGCGGAGCTAATTTCTATCAATTATGAGAACTTCCTCAACGATGTGCAAGCGGGAGAAAAAATTCTAATCGACGATGGCAAACTTGTGTTGGAAATCAAAGAAGTACAGGCAGATCATGCGATTGCTGAAGTACTCTTTGGAGGTCCGCTTTCTTCAAACAAAGGAGTTAACCTGCCGAACACAAAACTTTCCCTTCCTTGCCTAACAGAAAAGGACATGAAGGATTTGGAGTTCGCTTTGGAACATAACCTTCCTTGGATCGGCCTTTCATTTGTTCGTTCAGCGAGTGATATTGATGAACTCAAAGCGTTAATCAAGAAGAGTGGTAGAAATTCAAAAGTGGTTGCGAAAATTGAAAAGCCCGAGGCGGTTTCAGATTTGCATGGAATTATTGAATCAAGCGACGCTCTTATGGTGGCCAGAGGAGACCTCGGTGTTGAAGTGCCGATGGAGGAAGTGCCTTTGATTCAAAAGAACATCGTAAAGCTTTGTCGTAAAAAATGCAAGCCTGTGATCATCGCTACACAAATGATGGAAAGCATGGTGAGCAATATAAATCCAACGCGCGCCGAGGTAAATGATGTTGCCAATGCCGTAATGGATGGAGCCGATGCTGTCATGCTAAGTGGTGAAACATCCGTAGGAGATCACCCTACTGAAGTGATTAAGGCGATGTATAAAATCATCGTGCATACAGAGCAGTTCAAAGGACTTTACTATAAGGACGGAAAGCGCCCAAGTTCGGAGGAGCGTAGAGTAAGTAACGCATTGTGTAGATCAGCTTGCGAGTTAGCTGAAACCATTTCTGTGAAAGGAATTGTCACCATGACTTTCTCAGGATATACTACTCAAAGGGTAGCATCCTACCGCCCTGATGCACTCATTTTTGTGTTTACAGGGAACGAAGAGCTACTTTCTAGAATAAGCTTAATTTGGGGCGTTCGTGGATTTTACTACGACAAATTCGTGAGTACAGACCATACCATTGAGGACATAAAATCTATTCTTAAAGATCTCGAATTTGTTGATGAAGGAGATCATCTCATTCACCTTGCGAGCATGCCTATTGCGGATCGTGGAACTACGAATATGATGAAGTTAAGTTCGGTGAAGTAAAACTTAAAGCAATTACCTTTGTTACAATCAAAAGAAAAAATCTGACAACTATGTATCCAGCAGAAATAGTAAGCCCAATGAAGGCAGAATTAACCCAAGTAGGTTTTGATGAACTTTTAAGTCCAGCAGAAGTTGATAAGGCATTAAATGCAGAGGGTACTGTGCTTGTTATGGTAAACTCAGTATGTGGTTGTGCAGCAGGTTCGGCTCGTCCGGGAGTGAGAATGGCTATCGACAACGGAAAAAAACCAAATCACCTTACCACGGTTTTCGCAGGTTTTGATCTCGATGCTACAGAGCAAGCTAGAAAACATATGTTGCCTTATCCTCCTTCTTCTCCAAGCGTTGCGCTTTTTAAGGACGGACGATTGGTGCACTTTGTTGAAAGACACCATATTGAAGGACGTTCCCCAGATATGATTGCAGAAAACTTGAAGGCTGCCTTCGACGAGTACTGTTAATAGCAGGACACCAAGCTTACCACAGATTTAGAATCATCCATTTACTTGCCAGTTTATTTTTGGAAACTGGATGCTAAGATTTCTTTTAGGGATGCTGAGCTAATGGAAAATAGGCCAATTCAGGGTTGAAGCTTAAACAACATAAAAGCTCTTGAGTCCCAAACACTGAGAAACTGTTAAATGAAAGCCACCCTAATTACAACAGTAATTAGGGTGGCTTGGGTGGCTAAATACCAACTAAGCACTGGCCTTCTATTTGATGACACTTTATAACTATAAAGGTCATAGACGTCGTACTTTTTACCCTTTCGCTTTGTTTCTACATAGCCGATATGGTTATTATTTATGTCGTAAACCTTAAAAAGGCTAGAATTGGAGTGTCTTAGATAACCAGTTGTTCTGCCTTGTGAATCACGGAGAGTATATGTTTACCGCTTAGGGTATAAAGTGTGACTTAACTTTATACCCTAAGCGGTAAACATTTAGCTGACGTTATACACCTGGAGGGGCCATCACGAAATCAATTTGATTATTGTCAAAAGAAATTTCACTTGGTAGTTCGAAAAACGTTGTTCTACCTGTACTTTGACTTAAGATTTTATACCGATAGGATTGACCAAAACAATTAAGACTCACTAGTACAAAGATGGATAACAAATTTTTTTGTGCCATATCTGTTAATTTTGATATAAAATATAAAAAAAACAGGTTATCAAAAAGTTTACGAGATTAGACATTTTGTAATGTCTAAGTCTATTGGAAGAAGATGAGTACCACCTAAGGGGGTGGTGGGTATTTCTTTGTAAACCGATTCAAACCTTTTCGATTGGTTTGAAAGTGGGTGGTTTTTATGTCGAAGTCAGGTTTTTGGGTTTGGGGGAGAACCTCCCTATCATTAAGATTACTAAAAACAAAAGGTACATGAGGTTATCAGACCTTCATAGATATCTGAACACTAAGATGATTAATAAACCACATGAGATTAATCAGGAACCACAACCTGAGAACGATTTCCAATGGAAGAACATATGGAGTAAGTGATGAGATTAAATGAATTTAGGTGTTCAGGTTTTTATTGACTTTCAATCAATTACTGAGGTTTTCTAAAACACCCCCTGCACTCTAGAGTAACCCCTAACATTTACTCACCTAATTAGTCTAAATTCGTTTCTGCTAAGTCAAACTTTACCTTTGAACTAAAAATTTATGCAGGTGAGATTCAGTTTAGTTTTTTTGATTTCAATACTTGCTAAGGCTGTCTTTGCTC
>ENA-UOXV01003097-UOXV01003097.1-marine-metagenome-genome-assembly--contig:-NODE-3097-length-20771-cov-6.087034_pt1 | contig 20771 bp, 18 predicted proteins | sample MGYA00238165_ERZ766961 | MGnify/ENA primary metagenome ERZ766961 (study PRJEB28924, sample SAMN03173240) | marine metagenome | biome: Marine; feature: Water; material: Subsurface seawater | place: North...
ACTTAAAATCCCTCGATCCTAGATCGTGCCGGTTCAAGTCCGGCCGCCCGCACCATCCGCTTTTCCCTCCATTTATAAATTTTGTCATTCCCGCGCAGGCGGGAATCTATCATTCGTCCCATGGACCCCCGCCTTCGCGGGGGTGACGTGTGGGAGAGGTGTATGGACCCCCGCCTGCGCGGGGGTGACGTGTGGGGGAGGTGCGTTTGACGTAATGGAGAGGTGTGGGTGACGTGTGGGAGAGGTGTATGGACCCCCGCCTGCCCGGGGGTGACGTGTGGGGGAGGTGCGTTTGACGTAATGGAGAGGTGTGGGTGTTGTGTTGGGAGAGTTGTATGACCCCCGCCTTCGCGGGGGTGACGTGTGAGAGATGTTATGGACCCCCGCCTTCGCGGGGATGACAAGTGGGGGAGAGGCAAAGGGCATAGCTTTTTTGGGAATGGTAAGTCTGTTTGTGGTTGTAGACTCCATTCTTTCGTCGCCCCGGAACGACGTTGTGCACCCCCCTCACCTAACCTCTCCCCCTACATTGGCCCGCGCCAATAAATTGGCGACTAGGGGGAGAGGTTAGGTGAGGGGGGGCAACCGTTAGCCTCTCAGCAATACTTCTCGGGGCCGTTCCACTGACCGACGTTGTAGCGATCGCCGTGGGCCCAGCCGATGGGCAGGACACGATCAATGTCGGCCAAGTTCGTGGGCGTCAGTTTGAGCTCAGCGCCCGCAGCCAGTTGTTCCAGGTGTTCGACGGACCGGGTGCCGGGGATTGGCAGGATGTGCTCGCCCTGGTGCAACAGCCACGCCATCGCCAAGGCTGCTGCGGATGTGCCCATGTCTTTGGCGAGGGCACGAAAGGCCACAGTGGCTTCGATATTCCGGCTCAGGTTGGGTTCCAAAAACCGGGGATTGGATTTCAGGAAATCGATGTTTTGGCTTTTTTCAAAATCGTGCGGGGTATCGGTCAAAAGACTACGACCGACCGGACAAAATGCGACCAGGGATGTGCCCAGTTCTGCCGTGCGTTGGACAAGTCCCATTTCTGGCGAGCGGGTCGATAGCGAATATTCTGACTGCACGGCACCGACGGGATGCACCGAATGCGCGACGGCGAGCGACGTTGGCGCGATTTCGGAAAAGCCGAATTGTCGAATTTTCCCGGCCTTGATGAAGCCCGCCAATGTTTCTGTCACTTCTTCGATGGGGCGCGCGGCTTCGCGTCGGTGGACATAAAATAATTCGACGTGATCGACACCCATGCGCTTTAGAGATTTGTCGAGTGATTCCCCCAAGTGTGCAGCGCTGTTATCAAAGACGCGTTCGCCGTCGTCATTGCGGGTGATGCCTGCCTTGGTGGCGATCTTAAACGTGTTGTCTTTTTGCTGTCCTTGTTTGGCCAAGAAAGCGCCGATCCGCTCTTCGGAAAGGCCCGCACCATAAACGTTCGATGTATCAATGTGATCGATGCCGAGGTCCAAAACCTTGCGCAAAACGATGTCAGATTCATCGGCATCTATGGGCCCATAAAAATGGGTCAAAGACATCGCGCCATATCCGATGGCGGATACGCTGGTTTCTGCTTGGCCTAATTTACGACGTTGCACGGGCTTCTCCGGGGCTTGTTGGTTGAGGTGACATTTTGACGTTAGGATAGCGTATCCTGCGTCTCGCATGGATCAAGTGTGTCCGCGTAAAAGCGCCCCCTCACCTAACCTCTCCCCCTACATTGGCCCGCGCCAATAAATTGGCGACTAGGGGGAGAGGGATTCGATCGCGTTACGTGACTACAGGGTCCCTCTCCCCTACGGAGTGGGGGAGAGGTTAGGTGAGGGGGCGCATAAAAACTAACGTATGACCGACCCTGTCACAGGACGCGGATATCATCGGTTCTGTATGACTGAATGAGAGGTGAAATCTATACCACATTTGAATTGTGTATTATTTTAAGCCATTTTTGCGGAACAAACCCATTTTCATAATAGGCTTTTAAAATCAATAGGTTAGTTAATTTATACCGAAAAACAGATCACCTGACTTATGCAGGTCCGACGACGGCCCATGACTTCATCAAACTAAACAAAAAGCGGACCAACAACAGCATGGCCACAACATTGACGGCAAACAAAAAGACCACTTCCAGATAAACAAAAGAGGTTGAGCCCAGCCCCCAAGTATTCATCGACATAAAGAACATATCGATGACCTTGACGATGATGGCGATCAGGATCAGAGCGATGCCGGTCTTTTGCGTATCATCGGCAAAAGCCTTGGTCGCGTCTGAGGCGTCATCGGCGACCTGGAAGTGAACAACCCATCTGCGCTTGTCGAGGAAGACACCATAAAGCGCCATCAGCAGGGCAATATCATCCTCGAGTTTGATTTCTTCTGTGATGAACTCTGCCGAATAGTGTTGCGTCAGAAAGACGATTTGCTCGGTGAATATCCCAAGCGTCCCGATCAATATCCCAGCGGTGAAAACCAACAACATATAGCGATTGAGGGCGACGGCATAGATCATCATTTTAGCGGTTCCGGTTCGTTGAGAATCCATTTTTGCAGAACAGACATCAAAGTATCCGGGCTGTCCGTTGTCATATAAAATTGGATAACGCGATACCCCCTCACCTGTCCTCTTCCCCATTTCATGAGGGAGAGGGACCCTGTCGATACAATTCTCTAACTCATCCCTCTCCCCCCTCTCAGGGGGAGAGGTTAGGTGTGGGGGCAATGCATCAGGCCGTGACCTCTCAAACGCTCGCTATAGACATTTTGATATCTCGACGCGAAGATACAGATGCTCGAAGGGGGAAAGAACGTGAGGCAAAATCTCGCGCAAAAAACCTATGAGGTGCTGACTGCCGATGGCGGGCGCTGGCTGTTGGATTCAGACCACGGTATGCGTTCGGCTGCTGTCGCGCGCGCCGAAGAAATTATTGCCGACGGCAACGTCGAAGGTGTCCGTGTCATCTCGGAAAGCCGTCGTACGGGTGCCGAAGAAATCATCTTAGAAGAAACGTTAGATGCGGTTGAAAACCCCGTCAAAATCGTTGCCATCGAAGACGCGCCGGTGTGCGCCAAGATCGACGACTTCTATACCTTGCCCGCACGCCTGGCTGCGGGGCGATTGCTCCGGGAGTATCTGGATCAAAAAGGTCAGACGGCACTAGAGCTTGGGTTTGATTACGGTGCGCTTCGGATGTTGGAGCGGAATGATGTGCTTTTCCCGTCTGCGATGCAGCGCGTCGGTGCGATTCACGCCAAAAAATCAGGTCGCAAGCCTGCCGAATGTAATGATGACCTGTATCGATTTTTTGAGCAGATCAAAGACAATGCGCGTGTCGCCGGGGATGACGAAGATCGTCAAAACCTGATCAAACAAGATGGTTTGATGGGCGTGATTGCGCAGACGTCCAAAGGTGACGCCAAGCAGCACGTGATTACTGTTTTGGGCATTTTGGCGGTGGCAATGCAAAAGCGTGGGGACTGGTCAGATAAGCTAGAGCTTGTGATCGAGCTATCTGATGGCGCGCTAGATGATCAGGTTCAAGTCTACTTGGATCCCATCGCGGCCGAGATTCTGGACAACAGCGCAGCGGTGACAGAAATCTTTGGCGGGTTCCCTGATGCCGCAACAGCGTTGATCGCGCTTATTCAATTGACGCAGGGACATTGCCCGATTGAAAACCCGCGTTCATGTATTGCGGCGTTCAATGATCTGATGGCCAAGCGCCCGATGCGCAATACCAGCCAATTGCTGCTGACGCGCGTTGCGAAATCTTTGAATGGCGTCAAACCGATAACGCGAGAAGGCAAAGACGCTGAGCGGGGTGCGTTCATCAATATTCTGCACGAATTGACCTCGGCAGCAGGCATCGAAGGGGGCCCCAGTATGGCAAGCGCCATCGCGTCGCGATCCCGAATTGTATTTGCTGAGCATGACGATTTGACGTTGGAGCAAGCCTTGGTTCATGTGATTTCGATATTTCCCTACCGGGCCGTTCGGCTGGGATATTTGCTCGACCTGATCTGCTCACCGCTTGGCCAAAGCAATGACAAAGTCGTCTTGGGTGTTCTTGCCAGGGTCGTGAAACAACTGACATCGTTGGCATCGTTGATGCCGGAAAATATGACCGCTCAGCAAACGCAATCTGTCATGGATGCTCTCCGCGATAAAATGGAGTCAGAACAGTTGCCAAAGCAATGGCGCGACTTGTTCTCGAAGACTTTCGATCAATTGGCAGGGGTCGCACCCAAAGCTACTGACAGCAGCGTTGCGAAACCAAACAAGCAACCTGAGGCCGCGTCTGAAACGCCCATACCCGAGGTTAAAAAGAAACCAGAAAAAACCAACGTGCAAACCAAACAGGCATCCAACGGCAACGGGATTATTCGGCGCGCAGCGGTTTCCGGGGATGTTTTATTCCATGAGGGGGATGACGACGAAGAAGCCTATTTGATCATGGATGGCGAGATCGAAGTTTTTCGACAATCTGGCAATGAGGAAGTTGTATTGGCGACGCTAACGCGCGGCGATATTTTGGGTGAAATGTCATTGATCGATAATCAGCCCCGTATGGCGTCGGCGCGTGTTGTGGGCGATACAAAATTGACCGTCATCACACGGGACGATTTAAATCAACGTCTCGCCAAACTCAGTAAATCGGACAAAGTTCTGCGGCGTCTTATGGATGTGTTTGTGGAACGGTTGCGCGGCCAGTCGCAATTGATGGATTAACGAACGCTACGGCTTACCGCCATGGGAATGCGGACCGGGGGGCCAACGGACCATCGGGCAGATTTAATTCATCTGCAATTCTCAGGCCTTCGTTCCATTTCGCCATGCGCTCTGATCGGGTGAACGAGCCGACCTTTAATTGCGGCGCTCCCCAACCCACAGCCAAATGCACGATTGTGACGTCTTCGGTTTCACCGGAACGCGCGGATACGATTTGCCCAAACCCTGCCTTGGTGGCCGCGTCGAATGCCGCCTTGGCTTCGGTTAAGGTGCCCGCCTGATTGGGTTTGACCAACAAGGTATTACAAAGCTTATCCTTGGCCGCCATACGCACCCGATCAGCATTGGTGACAAGCAAATCATCGCCCACCACTTGTGCATTTTCGCCGGTGGCCCAAAAGAATTTCATCAGTCCATCGAAGTCATCTTCGCCAAGCGGGTCTTCGATAGAAATAATGGGGTAACGTTCCATCCAATCGACCAGCAGCGCGCACATTTCTTCGCTGTTCAGGGTCGTATCGTCCTTTGCCAAAACATACGTGCCGTCTTTGCCGAATTCTGATGCGGCGATATCCAGGGAAATTGATACGTCGACTCCTGGTCGGTATCCGGCAGCTTCGATGGCACGGACAAGCATCTCCAGCGCATCTTCGTTGCCGTCGAAATCGGGCCAGAATCCGCCTTCGTCTGCGACGCCTGCAAGCTTTCCGGCATCTGCCATCAACAGGCCTGCATGGCGATAGACCTCTGCGACCCAGTCCAATGATTGTCTGTAGCTGTCTGCCCCGTTAGCGATGACCATGAAATCCTGGACGTCGACACGGCGCGATGCGTGCGCGCCCCCGCCGAATATCTGAATTTCAGGCAGCGGTAACGTGACATCACCCTTGGTGCCGGCCTGATCACGGATCATGGACCATAAAGACTGTTTTAGTTGGTTTGCCGCTGCGTGCGCCACGGCCATACTGGTGGCTACTGTGGCGTTGCCGCCGAGGCGTTTTTTATTATCGGTGCCATCAAGATCAATCAAGAAGCGGTCAATTTGTTCCTGGTCGCGCGCATCCTGTCCAATAAGTGTTTCGGCAATTTGGACCCTTACCGCATCGAGGGCGCGCTGCACATCCCAGCCACCAAAAGTCTTGCCACCATCTCTAAGGTCAATGGCCTCGTAGCGTCCACGTGAAGCACCTGCGGGGGCGATGGCGCGACCGACGGCGCCACCCTCTAGGCTGATTTCAACTTCGACCGTGGGGCGACCGCGCGAGTCCCATACACGTCGTCCATGAATTTTTGAAATCGTTGTTTTTGCCATGATGTTTCCGGTCTTTTGATGGTGTTCTATACGGCAGATGTGGCCAATGTCGTATGCCAGGACGCGCATATTTCTGATGGATGATCGACAGGTTTCAAAAGTAATGCGCTGGTAAATTGTCTGACGATGTCTTTTTGCGTTGTATCCGTGATGTATTCAACAGGGGACTTTCCATCGACCCGGGCCAACATCAATCCCGGCAGCAAATGCGCCGTGCGGCGTAAGATATCACCGGAAAGATCATCCGGCATTTCGGCGCGGTAGCCTTGGCAGAGTGCATCGAATGATTGTTTGAAGCCTGGGCATGCGGCTGGCGCATACAGGCATTTTAACAAAAGATGGTTCAGGCAAAACGCCACATCGAACGCGGGGTCGCCGTACCAGGCGCATTCTGCATCGATGAACACGGGGCTGTGGAAGCCTATCAAAATGTTCTTTGGGCTGATGTCCCCATGAACAAGGGCCACCTTTGTTTTCGCCGTGATGTCTGCCAGTGCGTGCAGGCGTTCAGCCAGCTTTGGATGCCGTTCTGCGGTCGCGAGCAGATAAGGCTCTATCCTGATATCAAAAAATGTGTCGTCGTTGGCAAAGTTGGTTGCAATGATGGGATCATTGTAGGTCTCGCGATGGATGATGCCGAGGCAACGTCCAACCTGTGCGGCAACATCGATATCGGCTTGGCCATTCAGTAATTCCTGCTTCCAATTTTTATGTGATGCAGGATCAAAAAAAGGCATAACGAAGAAACCTAGATCTTCGTCATGATGTAAGACATCTGGAATGTTTTGGGGCAGTAGTTTTCGGGCTGTGACGAGCCAGTCAACTTCGGACGCATTCCTAGAAACCGGTGCAAACCAATCATCTTTGACTTTTAATTTTTTGAGGGCGCGCTTCAAACAAATGGGACCGTTGACGCCATTCAATTGCCAGATGTCGGAACTGACGCCACCGCTCAACTGACTTGCGGCAATGCTTGATGGATCATCTATAAGTCCCGCTTTTAGGAGGGCATTAACGATGGTCGGGTCTAACGCCACACTCATTCCAGACCTTTCGCCAATTCTTCCGCAGCTTGGCGTAATCGTTCCACATGGCCCAGCGCAACGTCGAAAGACATCCGGATAACGGGGCCGTGTGTCGCAAGGGTTGCGATCATGCGGCCGTTTTTCGCACGGATCGGGACGGCAACAGCGACTAGACCTTGAATAAATTCTTCGTTGTCAGTGCCTATACCGCTGGCGGCAATTTTATCCAATTCAACCGATAGCGCATCGATCTCAGTGATGGTATTTTTTGATTTCTTTTCGAGAGGTAGCTTTTCAATTATGCGATCACGGCGGGTTCTTGGCAGGTTTGCTAAAAACAATTTGCCGCTCGCCGTGCAATGAAGCGGCACTGTCGATCCAGGCGGTAACTGAATGCGCAACGGCCATTCAGATTCTACCCGGTCCAAGTACAGCATGGATGTCGCAGCGGGCACTGTGATGTTGCACGTCTCGCCAATATCTCGAACGACGCCTTCTAGAATAGCATGGCGTTCACTGCTTTGCCCTTGGTTTGAAACAGCTTGTAAGGCCAATCTTGAAAATCGCTCACCAAGTTCATAGCTACGTCCGGTGATATCGCGCCGCAGGTAACCTTCTTCTATCAGCAAGTTACACAGGCGATGTACGGTCGCTTTGGGAAGCCCTGACAAGTTTTCGATGTCAACGGCGGTCGCGGGTTGCCCCATTTTCCCGACCACTTCCAGCACTTCTAGGACACGGATTGATCTTGATCCGCCGGAATGCTCGTCCACAAAACTCTCCCGTTCCTAATTAATAAGTATCATTTATGATACTAAAAGTTTCATTGTTGCAACTTCAAATCAATTTGGATACGTTTCAGGATGATTTCAGAGGGGGCACTATACGATTATATCGTTGTAGGCGCTGGGTCTGCTGGTTGCGTTTTGGCCAATAGGCTAAGCGCAGACCCATCTCTTCGGGTATTATTATTAGAAGCCGGTGGTCGTGATACAAACCCTTGGATTCATGTACCCGTAGGGTACTTTAAAACACTTCACAATCCAAAAACAGACTGGTGTTACAAGACGGATCCTGACCCGGGTTTGGCGGGGCGCAGTATTGATTGGCCGCGTGGCAAGGTTCTTGGTGGATCGAGTTCGATCAACGGTCTTTTATATATCCGCGGCCAGGCCGAGGATTACGAACATTGGCGGCAGCTTGGAAATACGGGCTGGTCTTTTTCTGATGTGTTGCCGTATTTCAAGCGGGCTGAAGACCAGGAACGTGGCGAAAATGATCATCACGGTAAAGGTGGCCCGATCAAAGTGTCGGACATGCGCGCCAAACGTGATGTCTGCGAAGCGCTGATCGATTCAGCTGCCGCAAATGGCATTCCCCGTAATGATGATTTTAACGGTGCCGTCCAAGAGGGGGCTGGCTATTTCCAGCAGACCGCCCATCGTGGCCGCAGATGGTCGACCGCTGTTGGATACCTCAAGCCGATCAAACACCGCAAAAATTTAGATATCGTGACCAATGCCCATGGGCTTGAGGTGCTTTTCGATAAATCCGACGCGACGACAACGACCGGTTTTGCCTATGAGCGGAATGGTCAGCGCGTTGAGGATTATCTGAGACCCGGTGGTGAAGTTATCCTGAGTGGTGGCGCGATTGGATCGCCGCAGATGCTCCAATTATCTGGTATTGGTCCGGGCGAGTTGTTGAACGCGCACGGGATTAATGTTGTCAAAGAGCTGCCGGGAGTGGGTGAAAACCTTCAAGACCATCTTCAAATTAGAATGGTCTACGAGGTCAACGTTCCCACATTAAACGAAGAGATCAACCAATTGATCCCGCGCTTGATGATTGGCATGCAGTACGTGTTCCAGCGCAAAGGTCCAATGACGATGGGGGCCAGTCAGGTCTGCATATTCACGAAGACGCAACCTCACATGGACACGCCGGATATCCAGTTCCATTTTCAACCCTTAAGCGCGGATAAGCCTGGATTGGAAATGCATCCATTTTCCGGTGTGACATCATCTGTATGTCAGTTGCGGCCTGAAAGCCGGGGGCGCATTGCCATTAAGTCGCCGGATCCATATGTGTATCCAAGCATTGAGCCGAATTACCTCTCGGCAAGTGTCGACCAACAAACCGCCGTCGACTCCATGAAGGTGTCGCGGAAGTTATTTTCTACAAACCCGCTCAAAGATTTTGTTGTTCGCGAACATCTGCCTGGTCTTGGTGTGGAAACGGACGAGCAACTTTTGGAATGTGCGCGGAATATCGCGCAAACCATTTATCATCCGACCAGCACCTGCAAGATGGGCAGTGATCCATCAGCGGTGGTGGATGAGCGCTTGCGTGTTCATGGCATCAAGAATCTTCGGGTGGCAGACGCATCAATCATGCCCAATATCGTGTCGGGTAATACCAACGCGCCGACAATTATGATCGGTGAAAAAGCGTCTGACATGATTCTCTCGGACCGCCGCCCAAATTAAACCAACCAGACTAAACCTGCACAAATTTTGTATGTCGCGTGGGCAAAAAAATCGGGGATCAGATAAACACTGATCCCCGGCGAGTTTTTACAGGGAGAGTATAGTCTCGGGGAAAGACTAGAAGTATTATTATACTATGTCTTTGTGTCGGAATTATCAGTGATCACGATCACACCTCGTAAATTTTGTTAAAATTATAGGCACTCATGAGTTTGCGTTGCGGTGGAGTCTTTCAACACCACACGCTATAATTCATCCATGAACCAAATAGCATCCGAGATGAAACGTGCGCGCAGCCCCGGAATCACTGGGTTTTTCAAGTCCCACATGGCGGTGATTGTGTTGTTAGCAATGATGTTGGTGGCACTTCCAGCCTATCTTTCGGCGATGGAAAGGCAGTTCATCGATATGGAATTTTTGGCATCCCTATGTGGGATTTCTGGTTGGGGCTCTTAGCTCAAACGGCCTATTGCTGTGTCATTCCATTAATCAGCTGTTCAAGCGATTCGGTGTCTTTGGACATAATGCGTGCGAACCAACGGATGGTCTGGGCCTCGTTATTAAATTCAAACGTACCGTCGCGATACGTGATACGCCAACAACCGGCATCGCGGTCTAAGGGGCGGGCATCAAGGCACAACTGATCGCCGTCAATCGTCCATGTGGCAGAAGCTGTATCCGTGAATTGCCGTTGTTCATCATCAGTACAGGCCTGGGTGATTTCGGCGGTGCCAGCTTTTTCTATAGCTACCATACGCGAGGCATAGCACGCGTTTACGCCGCCAGAGACATCGCGTGGGCCGTTTTCTTCCATGTCGATGGTCAAGCCGGATCGGTCGAACAGCCATGTAAGATGGCTGCCTGTTAGCGGAAATGTGCCCTTTGGTGCATCGGTGTCTTTGAGTAACACGGAGAACACCAACAATGCGCCAACTACGATAAGGGTGGGAACGAGAAGATTTCTGATCATAGGCCATCATCTCCGATAGATACCTCGTGCATCAAGTGACAAGTTATATAGAATCAGCACTTAATTGAATTGATAGGAAATAATTGAGATGTCGGAAGCGGGTGGCTTTCACATGTGGGCGACGTTCGCGATTATCGCTTTGGCGTTTGTCGCGTATTTTCTCGATAAATGGCGCATGGAACTGACGTCCCTTGGTGTGATTGCGACCATTTTATTATTGTTTCAATTATTCCCCATGGGTGGCGGTGGTTCCGTGGTTGGCGGTTCTGTCGTCGGTGGCTCCGTGGTCGGAGGTTCCGTCGTTGGCGGTTCCGTCGTCGGTGGCTCTGTGGTCGGAGGCTCCGTGACAGGAGGTTCGGTCACCGGTGGTTCCGTGGCCTCTGGTTCGTTTTCCCCCGGAGCATTGGCTTCATTGTCTTCGGGGTTATCGTCGCCGGCACCTTGTTGAACAGGCAGTGGCTCAGGCTCAATCTCTAATTCAGGTGTATCGGCATTGGCTTGGCGATCTAATTCAATGAAATCGTCGGGAAGAGGTTGATCAACATCCGGTGTGGGGTCTTCGCCACCTTCGGATCCAGCCTCAATATTAGGCAATGGGATTCCACGAACGGTCTCGGAAGTTGGAATTTCAATTTCTTCGGGAGCAGCGCCACCAGTGTTGTCGACGAACAAAGTGGCCGCGATCTCGGTCTGGTCTCCGGGTTGGACGTTTTCGAGGCCATTACCCTCGGCCATTTGCGGCGAGGCGCCAATGCCTTCTACTTCTTCAAGTGTTTCTTGTTGGGATTGATCACTAAGGACCGTCAGATCATCAAAAATCTGGGCGTCTTCTGACGTCGGGCCTGCGCCCTCGTCGTCTAAACCATTTGGATCGTCATCAGCCATGGATCAATGCGCACTCTTCAAAAAGATTCGGTATACCAATGACAAATATATAGTACCCAATCATTACGCCAACCTGTCCAATGGTTACATATTGTTGCTATGGGGGTTGGGACTCTTGATAGGTGATCTGAAGCGTGTTTGTGTGTGTTTAACGGAATATTGAGACGCTGCGGATATCGCTCGTTGTCTCGTATTGTTACATCGTTCAATGGATTACAGGTGAGATCATGGCCGGAATTTCTAATATTTTCCTAAAAATGCGCAGTGCTGAAATCGCATCAGTACTGCTGATTTCGGCGTGTAACACTTATGAGCCTGCGATCCTTGATGCCACTTATATTGTTGAGGATGCAACCCAGGCCATTGAGCGTCTGAATCGGGTTAAGGCGTTAGAGCCGTATGCTGATGAAATCTTTACTGCAACCCATATGGCGATCTTTCCAAACGCGAACCGACCGCAGGTATCCAAATTCTATGAAGGACGGGACGGTATATTACTTGCCCGCGATACAAACGGGACTTGGCGCGGCCCCGCATTCTATCGATTGCATCACCAGCACCTAATCTATGACAAGTATTTTGAGTTTTGGGACGAGTACGATGCGTACGATTACGGTTTCCCGGGGCGCACAGTTATCATGCTATTTAATGCGGGCACTGTGTTTGAGCGGATGTTGAACTCAGAAAAACTGACCATTGATACCACCGAATTCACCGATTACGCCTGGGATAGCGAAACCAACATGTCGACCTTCAAATTCGGCGAGGGTGGTGAGGTTAGAGTCTTGATCGAAGCGCCCATCAATGAAAATTGGCAGCATAAAAATTATTCGCTGTGGGATGCCGCGTGGATGAATTCTCAGACCGAGCTTGATGAGGGATTCTTTGGAGAACGGGCGCGCCCGCGTTTCATCTCACGGACCGAAACAGGCTATCCATCAACGCATCAATACCCAGCAGCCACGCGTCGCTTGGAAAAGGCACTTGAAGTCGCGCTTGAGTAGAAAATTTGGCTATCAAGGCGGCTTGAGACGGTTGATGAGATTCACCTTGATATAAAAATATCTCCCGCTAGGTTTGCTGCGGGCCACGCCTCCCCAACGAGGCGCGACCTTTCTGCGAGGAAAGGAGATATATAATGACCTCAGCACAACCGGGCATTCGTCCGGCAAATCCTAATTTTTCATCCGGACCATGTTCGAAGCGCCCTGGTTGGCATTTAAATGCCCTCGACGGCGCGTTTCTTGGTCGTTCCCATAGACATAAAATCGGTAAACAACGCCTCAAAGAGGTGATTGATCGCACGCGCGACATCCTGCAACTGCCGGATGGGTATCGTGTGGGAATCGTCCCTGCATCCGATACCGGAGCCATCGAAATGGCGATGTGGTCGGTTCTTGGCCCCCGTGGCGTCGAAGTGCTGGCGTGGGAGAGTTTTGGTAAGCAATGGGCCGAAGACATCCAAAAGCAACTGCGCTTTGACGATGTCACCGTTCGCGCTGCCCCTTACGGAGAACTTCCAGATTTATCCGCTGTCGATTTCGCGAGAGATATCGTGTTCACATGGAACGGCACCACGGGCGGTGTTCGTGTGCCTGATGGCGACTGGATTCCATCGGACCGCGAAGGATTGACGATTGTCGATGCCACGTCTGCGGCGTTTGCCATGGATATGCCTTGGGACAAGATCGATATCGCCACGTATTCCTGGCAAAAGGCGATGGGCGGTGAAGCGGCCCACGGTATGCTGGTCCTCAGCCCGCGTGCTGTTGAGCGCATCGAAAGCTACAGCCCGCCTTGGCCCATGCCTAAAATCTTTCGTATGAAAAAGGGCGATAAGCTCCGCGAAGATATCTTTGAAGGAGTTACCATCAACACACCATCCATGTTGTGTGTCGAAGATGCCATTGATGGCTTGAAATGGGCCGAGTCAATTGGCGGCTTGAGTGCGCTACTTGGTCGTGTCACCGCGAATAATCAGGCATTGGATGCATGGGTTCAAGGTGCCGATTGGATCGACTATATCTGCAAAGATCCAAAAGCGCGCTCCACGACGTCAGTTGTTTTGGTTGTCACCGCGGACTGGTTTCAAGCGATGGACGAAGCCGCACAACGCGATGCGATCAAAAAGCTAACGGGTGTATTGGAAGCACAAGGAGCGGGCTTTGATATTGGTTCGCACAAAGATGCGCCGCCAGGACTCCGAATCTGGTGTGGTGCGACCGTCGAAGCATCGGATTTGGCCGCTCTGGGGCCTTGGCTTGATTGGGGCATTGCCCAGGTCAAATCTGAACTGGTGGGAGATTAGAACATGGTCAAAGTTCTGATCTCTGACAAAATGAGTCCCCTGGCCGCCGATGTGTTCAGGGCGCGTGGCATTGATGTCGATGTCCGCACCGATATCGACAAAGCGGATTTGCCCGATGTTGTTGGCGAATACGATGGCATTGCCATCCGGTCATCGACAAAACTGACACCCAAGGCATTAGCGAAACCTGGAAACCTTAAGGTCATCGGTCGTGCTGGTATCGGCGTTGATAACGTTGATCTGCCGACGGCAACGCAGGCTGGTATCGTTGTTATGAACACGCCGTTCGGCAATGCCATTACAACGGCAGAGCACGCGATCAGCTTGATGCTGGCTTTGGCGCGGCAAATCCCGACAGCGAATGCATCGACGCATGCTGGCAAGTGGGAGAAATCTCGCTTCATGGGCGTGGAGTTGATGGGCAAAACGCTCGGCGTCATCGGGTGTGGCAACATCGGCGCCATCGTTGCTGACCGTGCACAGGGCTTAAAGATGAAAGTCGCTGCGTTCGATCCGTTTTTGACCGAGGAACGGGCCGAGACATTGGGTGTCGAAAAACTCGAACTTGATGATCTGTTGGCCAAGGCTGATTTCATCAGTTTGCACACGCCGCTGACCGATCAGACCCGCAACATCATCGATGCCACGGCATTAAATAAAACCAAGGCAGGCGTGCGTATCATCAATTGCGCGCGCGGCGGATTGGTCGATGAGGTGGCTCTGAAAGCAGGACTTGAATCCGGTCATGTGGCAGGTGCTGCGCTGGATGTGTTCAGTGATGAACCAGCAACAGAAAACCCACTGTTCGGTATGGACCAAGTGGTTTGCACGCCGCACTTGGGCGCGTCGACGTCTGAAGCGCAGGAAAAGGTCGCTGTTCAAGTGGCCGAACAGATGGCTGATTTCTTGCTGACGGGGGCGGTGACAAATGCCCTCAACATGGCGTCAGTTTCTGCCGAGGAAGCACCGATCTTAAAACCCTATATGCGCTTGGCTGAGCATTTGGGCGCGTTTGCGGGGCAGGCGACCCAGAGCGCGATCACGGGCATTGAAATCCGATACGAAGGTCATGTCGGGACGCTGAACCAGAAGCCGCTGACGTCGATTGTCCTCAGGGGCCTTTTGGGACCGTTGCTGGTCGGCGTGAACATGGTCAACGCACCCGTCATTGCCGAGGAACGGGGTATCAAAATTGTCGAATCCCATTCAGAAACAGCGGGTGATTTTCATACCCTCATCACGGTGTCCGTGACGACCGATGAACAAACCCGTTCTGTATCTGGGACACTGTTCAATCACGAACCGCGCTTGGTCTCGATCAAGGGGATCCGAATGGATGCGGGTTTAGGGGCGAACATGCTATATGTCGCCAACCACGATAAACCGGGTCTGATTGGTGCGATGGGGACGTTGTTGGGCGAGGCGGGCGTGAATATTGCGACGTTTAATCTGGGGCGTGCCGACAACGGCGGTGATGCCATCGCATTGATTGAGATTGATGGCCAACCCGCAGATGAACTCGTCCAACGCGTTCAAAACTTGGAGCACGTGGTCCACGCGATCCCGATGCAATTTTCATGAGTACGATGATCACAACCGATAACCCCACGGGGCATGATATCGAGGCCGAAGCGCACGAGGTTCTTGATGTCTTGGCCAAGGGCGGGGTGGCTGTCATTCCGTTGAATGTTGCCTATGGGATTGTCGGGCAAACTGAATCGGCTATTCGAAAAATCTTCGAAATCAAGAAACGTAGTTATGAAAAACCATCCGGCATGTTCGGGGGCGCTGCGGCGTCCGCCGATGTGCATATTCTAACGCCACAAGGACAAGAAATACGCGAAGCGTTGGTCCACGAAGCGAATTTGCCGTTTTCCATCGTGGCTGAGTATCGCAAAGACAGTCCGTTGATTGCCAGTGTCGATCCCTTTGTGCTGCAAACCAGCACCAAGGGCGACACCATGGATATGCTGCTGAACGCCGGGCCGTTTCATAACATGATGGCATCGATCAGCCATACGCGGAAAATGCCGGTATTCGGGTCCAGTGCGAACCAATCGCTGTCCGGTTCTAAGTATCAAGTTGATGAAATCGAAGCCGACCTTTTATCGGCCGTCGATATCGTGATTGATCACGGCCGTTGTCGTGATGCGAACGAGCAAGGTTTATCCTCGACGATTATCGATTTCAGGGATTTTTCGGTCGTTCGGGCTGGATGCCGATTTGATGAACTGACGGCGTTTCTTGCAGAGCGCTTTCAGGTGACATTGAAGGCTGCCTGACGCGATTGATTAAGCGGTGCTATCACCGATCCGTTGCGCTATTTTGTGATCTTCGCCAATTTTGCTGATGTCGAATGGCGTTGTCGTGTAGATCAGATTCAACCAATTCCCAAACAGGATATGCGCGTTCGCGCGCCATGTGTTGACGGGCGGTTGAGACGGATCATCACCGGGGAAGTAGTTCCGCGGCAACTGTATTTCATCACCTTTTTCGACATCACGGGCATATTCGTCGCCCAGTGTTGTTGAGTCATATTCCAGATGATTGAACATGTGCACGTGATTGAGCTTGGTATCGAAGACCAACGCGATACCGGCATCAGCAGATTCTGCCAATATCTGTAAATGCGCATGCTGCTCCAGATCATGCCGATGATTTTCGGTGTGTCGCGACACAGGAATGGGGATGGCATCATTCATGCCACGCATCAGTGGCGACGCTGTATCCAACACGCTGTGCCAGAAAACACCAAATGCCTTTTGATCCAGCATGTATTTAGGCACCTGATAAAAATGATACAGCGCAGCCTGTGCACCCCAGCACAGATTAAACAAACCGTGCACATTCGTTTGGGCCCAGTCGAATATATCGCACAGTTCGTCCCAATAGTTGACGTCTTCGAAGTCGAGTTTTTCGATGGGGGCACCCGTTATAATCAGGCCGTCAAATTTCTGATCACGAACTTCTGTCCACGGATGATAAAAATCTAACAAATGCTGCTGCGACGTTGTTTTAGGCGTATGAGATGTCAGCGACAGTAATGTGACTTCGACTTGCAACGGTGATGCGCCCAAAACACGCGCGAGTTGGGTTTCTGTCTTGATCTTTTCCGGCATCAGATTCAGCACAGCGATCCGCAATGGCCTTATATCTTGGCGCATGGCGTCTTCTTCTTTGATGATCGGCACGCCCTCTGTCTCGAGGATTTGCCGTGCTGGCAGCGCTGATGGAATCTTAATAGGCATTAATGACTTCCTCAGCCGACAGATGCGCGTTCTTCGGCACGTGCTCGGCATATGGATAAGTAGCGTTCCGCATTGGTTTTCGCAACCTCGTCGCGGTCACGCTGTTCCAACAGAACATTATAGATTAATTCGATGAATTTTTCAGGGTCTGGTACTTTGCCCGTGGTGGCATCGCCGCCCAAAAGCCGCTCTACGTCAATCTCGAAGCCATGTTTTTTGGCAAACTCGGCATAGCGCGGTTTTCGATCTTCGAGCAATAACGGGAACAACCGCCGGGCAAATGCCTTACTATCAACGCCCGAACCATCTTCAGGTTCGTCCGCAATGTGGCGTTCAATGAAATCTGGATAATAAAACAGTGGTTTAGGATCCGTTTGGGCGCGTTCTTTCAACGCGTCTTCGCCAGCAGCATTGGCACGGATGTATAAGACCATCGTAGACCCCGTCAGCGCGCTGATCACAGGGTCGTTGGGGGCATTCAAGTCGACGATTTCACACAGGCTGCCGGATGCGTCATTGATGAAGTTTTTACATTCATAAATACGCCACGCTTTTTCCATGAACCGCGGTACGTCCTGCATAGAGCTAATCTCTGCAGCGCGGTATTGCTGCTGACGCTCTAAAAATGTGGCTTTATCCAATCCCCCGTGTTTCGGGTCACCAAACATCCCAAGGTAGGTTGATACCGGGTCTAAATTATCGACCGAAATGTTGTGATTGATGTAGATGGAATCGGAACGCAACAGGTCCGCCACAAACGCATCTGTGCGCATGATCCGGAACTTGATGTTGTCGATAATATGCTCGGCCAAATACGCGGTGCCGATCCGATAATCTGCTGAATAATGGAACCAGTTATCATCACGCCGAAGCTGCTTTGACAGCATTGTCTTACCGACGCCGGACATCCCTAAAAGAGACACAGCATGGGGCAATTGGGCAAATTCATCCAAAGAGGGGAAGGCGTTTGGCATGGGATGGAACCTATCGCTTTTGCATATCAACGTTATTGAAAACGTGGGTGATCATTTGGGTTGAAGATTTCAACAAATCACAGTGGGGTCAAATACGTAATACAATCGTATTTCACTAATATGATAATCAGAATGATTCGCACTAACTATTTGTATTTTCGGCAAGTTTTTGATTGCCGATGCGCAGTACTCGGATGCTAAGCTGTACGTAAGGGAGGAGTGTTCTGCCTTGCCGCCAAAAACAATCAATATGCGGCATCGGGTAGAGTGGTGAAAAGATCACCATATCTCCGTCTAAATTTTTTAAACCGTTGCGAACACGCGGAGGAGACGTAATGCAAAAATCACTCAGTATCGATCCGGATAAGTGCACAGGCTGCCTACAATGTGAACTGGCTTGTTCCTATGACAATGAAAACGCATTCAATCCTGCGAAGTCGCGGATCAAGGTATTTACGTTCCACGAAAAGGGCCGGTTTGTGCCGTATACCTGCACACAATGCGACGAAGCCTGGTGCATGCATGCATGCCCTGTGGATGCGATCACGTTGGATAAAGCTTCAGGTGCCAAGATTGTTCACGATAACCTGTGTGTCGGTTGCAAAGTGTGCACCATCGCCTGCCCATTCGGGACGATCAACTACAACGCAGACACCGGCAAAGTGATCAAATGCGATCTTTGCGAAGGTGAACCAGAATGTGCAAAAGCCTGCCCAACAGACGCCATCACATATGTTGATGCGAACTGGACCGGGTTAGAGAAAATGCGCGCATGGGCAGAAAAAACAGACGCCAACCAAGCGTCAGCGTAACAGGGGAGGACAAGCATCATGGCATGGGCAAGACAACTCCTACGGGTCAATCTGACCGACGGAAGCATCAATAAAGAGCCGCTCAACATGGAGTGGGCGAATGATTATTTGGGCCAACGCGGTTTGGCGACCAAATATTTCACCGAAGAAGTCGATCCAAAGGTTGAGCCGCTAAGTCCTGAAAACAAACTGATCATGACCACGGGACCTTTGACCGGGACCACGGCATCGACAGCGGGACGTTATTCGGTTGTGACCAAGGGCGCGCTGACCGGAGCAATTGCTTGCTCTAACTCGGGTGGCTTCTTTGGTAACGAAATGAAGAACGCCGGATTGGATATGATTATCTTTGAAGGGAAATCGGATAAGCCGGTTTATCTCTTTATCGATAATGACGATATCAAATTGGTTGATGCTTCTGACATGTGGGGCACCAGCGTTTGGGACACCGAAGACAAGATCAAAAACGATCATCAAGATCCGATGATCCGGGTCGCATCAATTGGTATCTCTGGCGAAAAAGGTGTGAAATACGCCTGTGTCGTGAACGATTATCACCGCGCAGCGGGCCGTTCGGGTGTGGGCACTGTGATGGGGTCAAAGAACCTCAAAGCTGTTGCGATCCGTGGCTCCAAGGGTGTGACTGTCGAAGATCCAAAAGCCTTTATGGCGGCAGTGAGCGCGGGCAAAGAAGTTTTGGCGGGCAACCCGGTGACGGGCGAAGGCCTGCCAGCTTTCGGGACCCAGGTTTTGATGAACGTCATCAACGAAACGGGCGCACTACCAACGCGGAACCACCGTGATGTTCAGTTTGAGGGGGCGCATGCAATTTCAGCCGAGGCGATGGCTGAACCACGCGATTCAGATGGCAAGCCGAACCTTGTCACCAACGCCGCTTGTTTCGCCTGCACCATCGCGTGCGGACGGATTTCGACGGTGGATCGTACGCATTATACGGTTGCTGAACGTCCGCAATATCACGGCGCATCCGGTGGTTTGGAATACGAAGCCGCATGGGCCTTGGGTGCTGCGACCGGTGTTGATGATTTGGATGCACTGACATTCGCCAACTTCATCTGTAATGAACAAGGGTATGACCCGATTTCATTCGGAGCCACTGTTGGTGCCGCGATGGAGATGTATGAAGAAGGTTATATCACCGACAAAGAAACCGGTGGGATTGAGCTCAAATTCGGCAGCGCCAAAGCGTTGACAGACTTGGCTGAACTGACCGGAAAAGGCGAAGGTTTTGGGGCTGAGATTGGCCTTGGATCCAAGCTGCTTTGCGAAAAATATGGCCATCCTGAACTGTCGATGTCTGTGAAGGGCCAAGAATTCCCTGCATATGACTCGCGCGGTATTCAGGGCATGGGTCTGACATACGCCACCTCTAACCGTGGTGCCTGTCACTTGCGGTCTTATACGGTTGCGTCCGAAGTCCTTGGTATTCCTGAAAAGACCGACCCATTGGTCGCAGAGGGCAAAGCAGGCTTGGTTAAAGCATTCCAAGACGCGACAGCTGTTTTTGATAGTGCTGGCATCTGCGTCTTCACATCCTTTGCTTGGAGCCTGGAAGACGTTGCACCACAGATTGACGCCGCGTGTGAAGGCGACTGGTCGGTTGATCGTTTGCTCGAAGTGGGCGAGCGCATCTGGAACATGGAACGTACGTTTAATAACGCCGCAGGGTTTACTGCAGCAGATGATAATCTGCCCGCGCGATTGCTCAAAGATGCGGCGAAAACGGGTCCTGCGGATGGTTTGACCAATCAGTTGGACGTGATGTTGCCAGAGTATTATCAGCTTCGCGGCTGGACAGGTGAAGGCGTCCCGACGAGCGAGACGTTGAGCCGACTGGGTCTTTGACGTTATAGACCGACAGCGAAGGAGAATTCCCTCGCTGTTAACTTCAACTGTGCGAATTTGTGTTCGTGTTTCGTCATCCCTGCGAAGGTGGGGATGACGACTACATTTTAGGCGCGGATGTGCGCCGGGGAGATTTCTCATGACTTATGTGAT
>ENA-UOXV01003103-UOXV01003103.1-marine-metagenome-genome-assembly--contig:-NODE-3103-length-20749-cov-5.923988_pt1 | contig 20749 bp, 14 predicted proteins | sample MGYA00238165_ERZ766961 | MGnify/ENA primary metagenome ERZ766961 (study PRJEB28924, sample SAMN03173240) | marine metagenome | biome: Marine; feature: Water; material: Subsurface seawater | place: North...
GTGCTACCGGACGACGGGTGTTGGGACAGAGTCGCGTTCAAACCGGTTCAAACGGTGAGTATCTTTTTGTACTTGTACGGGAAATTAGACTGACTGACGGCGTGTTTTGTTTAACTCTTATTACAGGGTGCGATGGGATTTACCGAGTCAGTGTGGCAGTGCGCCGTCGCCGACGTTGTGGCTCGGTTCATCGCGGTGTCCGCCAAGGCGTGCGCGCTGCTGGCGACTAAGGCGCCTGACATCGGAGTCGGAGCGTTGTCCCGGGCGCTCGGGCTGGTGAGCGGGGGATCGGGCGGGAAGGACGGGGGGAACAGGAAGATGCGCGGTACGGGCGGGGCGGGTTCGGCGTCTCCCTCGGTACCGCTAGTGGCGCTGACCACGGAAGGGTTGACGCATAGGACGCCGGGACCTCTCCACGTGTCCGGCGACGGGACCGCGGGTGCGGCTCCGGGTCGCGTGCCGGTGGACCGCGGCGGGCGATCCGCGCACCGCAGGCTCACCGCGCGTCTCTCCCTGCTGGAGCACCTCTCCCTGACGCACAGGACGGCGTTGCCGATTCCCGTGTGGTTTGCCTTTTTCAGGGATGAAAACGAGCTTGGTTCGGCGGCGGCGTGCCTCGCGGCGGGCGCGTACCTCGCCGTGAAATTCAGGGCGGCGCTCGAGCGCGTGCACGGCGTGCGTGGCGCCGCGAAGCAGTGCTGGAGCGCGGAGGGGGCGGCGTACGGGACCCCGGCGAGCGCCGAGGACGTCGCGGAGTGCGGCGACTGTTGCGCCATCTGCCAAGAGCGGTACGAGCGGCCCGTGCGGCTGGGGTGCGAGCACGTGTTCTGCGAGGAGTGCGTCGGGGAGTGGTTCGAGCGGGAGCGGACGTGCCCGCTGTGCAGGGCGACGGTGGCGAGCGCGGGGGCGAGGTCGTACGGCGACGGCGGGACGGTCATGTACGCGCACGTGTTCTAGAGCTAGCGAGTAGACGACGGGGACTCACGCGTTGACGACACGAAATATTCGAGAGATTTTAGTCTTCGTTGAAAGAGGTTTCATTAAAAAAGCAATGTACAGCAGAGGTCACTGGCGTGTGACCTACTAGGGTTGCGCTAATTCCACCTCTCAAATGTGCATGGTTAAAATAAGTGTGTCTTCTTCAGGCATATGTACTGATATCGTCCGTTACCGTCGGGTCCGCGCAGCCGCGGGACCCGGCTCTCGCCTCGACGCGCCGTCGCTCTCACTGGGACGGGGAAAACATCCATTCATCTCTGATTAAGACAAAGAGTCGTCTCCTCCTCCCGGCGTTAACGCCGGACGCTTAGAGGTAGTGGAAGAAGGACTGAAGCACCGGGATGTTGCAGCCGCGGGCAGCCTTGAGGGCGATGTTCCAGGACCTGACGTGGACCTCGGGGCACACCTTCTCGGTGTTGATGTCGGGCGCGGAGACAATGGCGGCGCCGATGAGGTCAAAGGCGGCGAGGCAGAGCTTCTCGGTGTCCGTCATGGAGGCGCCGAGCGCGTTGATCTCGCCGATGATGGTGGGGAGACCCTGGGTGAGGTTGGCGTAGAACATGATCATCTCGTCGGTGTCCAAGTTGGGGATGAAAGCCTCGGAGAGCTGCTTGGTGTACTCGCTCGGGAGCTTGCGGTCGAAACCGGAACCCAGCAGACGCCTCCTCTCCTCCTTCTTGTCGTCCTTGTGCTCCTGCTTGAAGACCTCATCCTTGGCATCGTCCATCTTGGTGGGGTCGAACTCGGTCTCGCTGTCCTGGTGGGTGATGTCGGGGACGGTGAACTTGTCCTCGGGTTCGTACTTGTCCTGGGGGAGACCCTTGCGGTCGCAGATGTCAATCTCAGTCTTGAAATCCTTGTTGGCAACGTCCATGAGGTCGGTCTGCTTGGTGGCATCGACGAGGTCCTGAACGTGGGAAAAAATGGGGGAAACGCGTCAGAAATAGTTCGTATACCATCTTCATAGGTCACGAGTACAGGATAGTGCGGTATTGTGGGGTGTATGGCGGTATTCGGCGCGGTGGTTACCTGGTACTGGCCTCCGAGCGCGGCGGAAACCGCGGAGACGCGGAGGTAGGCGCGGGCGTAGAGAGCCTTGATGGGGGTCTGCCTGTACTGCTCGAGGAAGGCGCGGATGACGCCAATCTCAGCGGCGTCGTCGACGATGTCGGAGAGGAGGGGGTTGAGGTGGTCGCCGGTGCCCTCGTAATCGTGGGGGTTGTCGAGCATCGCCTGCGCGTCGAATTTCTCCCCGAGCTTGCCGCGAGAGAGGGAGAGGCCGAAGGTCTTGACGGGCTCCTCGTGCGCCATGCCGAGGGCGGCTCCCTTGGGCACCTCCTTCTTGGTCATGAACTGCATGGGGATGTGGTACTCCTCCGCGAACTTGGCCGCGACGGACTCGGTCTCGCGCTGCTCCCTGGCGCGGGCGGCTTGCTTGTGGGAAGGAGCCTTCGCGTGCCTGGCATCGGAAGTCTTCAGGGAAACCTGGGAAGTGTCCGCGATCGCGTGGGTGTAGGCCATGTAGCCGCACACAGCGACGACGATGGCGACCACACCGATGATCACGGAGGTGGGGGTGAAGAAGGAGGCGTTCTTCTTCTCCTTCTTCCTGAGAAGAGCTGCGAAAGGAGGGCGGGGAGGGCGAAACATCTTAGCATCCCTCGGAAGGTGTTACGCGTCCGAATGAAATTGGAGTCGGGGGATACGGGCGTCCCGGGGGCGCGCGCGCCCGCGCGGACACTCCGGCGGGGTACTCACCGTCATTCTCGACTTTGGTCGCACCCATCTTTGGTACGTTACGAGCGGGCGGCGAGTGCGCGCGCGTGCGTGACGAGTGTTAGGGCCTCCCCGGGCGGCGTCCAAACTTGTTCGATCTGGCCGTCGACGGCTACGATAAAGAGTCCTGTACGGCGTAGTGGGGTGATTTGGACGTTCTATGGGAAAATCTGGGTCTAATGACTCAAGACATTTTATATGGACCAATTTCTTGGGTCACGACTCAAGCTTTGGATCTTGCGTGTTAAAAATCAAAACTGGGTGTTACTCGTTCGCGTGGCGAAAAAAGCGGCCGGTTGCGAAAAAGTCGAAAACCGGTCGGCATTTTGTCCCAGTCGATGAGACGGAGAGAGATGGATCGAGTCGCACAACTCAGAGGCGTCCAACGACCGATATCGATGCCGGCGCTGTCGCTGAAACCCGGCGCATCGTCGCCCCTTCCGGGCGTCGCCCACGGCCGCAAAGGGAAGGGAACGCGCTCAATCAAAGGACGGACGATCGTCGCCGCCGCCCCGAACCCACCCGACGCGCTCGCGGACAAGAAGGTTGTCATCCTGGGCGGGGGCATCATCGGCAACTCGTGCGCTTATTTCCTGTCCAAGAGGGGCGTGCCGTGCACCGTGGTGGAGCGCGTGGAGATCGCCGCCGCGGCGTCGGGCAAGTCCGGCGGCTTCCTCGCGGGTGGATGGGGCGACGGATCAAACACCGAGACCCTGCACCGCGAATCCTTCAAGTTACACGAGCAGCTCGCCGAAACACTGGGACTGACCACCTACCGCAAGATCCCGACGTTGCAAGTCGCGGGCGGCGAACGAATGCCACTCGACCCGCCCGTGTCGTGGCTCGACGGCGACGTGGCGATGGCGCGGCTCATGGACGACGCCACCGCGCAGGTCACACCACTGGAGCTCACGCGACGGCTCCACGAGGAGGCCATGTCACTCACCGGCGCGGCCACCGTCTTCGGCGAAGTCGTCGACGTCAAGACGATCGCATCCGATGAAGACGGGTCCGCCTTGAAAGTATCCGCCGTTACCGTCCACGACGAATCCACCGGCGTCACCACCGAGATAGACGCCGATGTCGTGGTCGTGGCCATGGGGCCGTGGTCCACGCGTGCGTCGGAGTGGTTCCCCGATTTCGAGGTTCCGATGACCGGGGTCAAGTCGGTCAGCTTGGTGTACGAAGCGTCAGACGCGGTGGCGAACGAACCCGCGGCGCTGTTCTGCGCCGAGGATAACAACGGTTGCCACCTGGAGGTGTACCCGCGATCCACCGGGGAGGTTTACATATGCGGGTGCGGCGGGAGCGAGTACATCACGGAAGATCGGTTACTTCCGGGGGGAGATTTGGCCATCGCATCGGCGGTGACGCCCGACCAATCGAGGGTCGCGGCGGCGACGAGGAGTTTCGGGGGTCTGAGCGCGAGCGTGGGCGGGGACGGCCCGCGGCGGTCGCAGAGCTGCATGAGGCCGTGCCCGCCGGATGCCGTGCCGTACTTGGGCGCGGTACCCGGCGTGGAGGGTGCGTACATGGCGTGCGGGCATAACTGCTGGGGTATCCTCTGGGCGCCGGTGACTGGTAAGATCGTGAGCGAGTTGGTGGTGGACGGGAAGAGCTCGATCGACCTCAGCGCGTTCACTCCTGGGCGGTTCATGACGACGGCGCAGAAGCGGGGGAAGAAGATCAAGGGCGTGAACGTCGGGGAGCAGTGGTGACGACCGACGAGATGCGGTGTTTAGCGAAGCGTTAAGAATAGGTTTGCGAAATATTTCAACCAACGGAGCTATGAACAATATCAAGCGCAAAGCGGAGGATAGACGTACAGGAGCCGGCAACGATCGAGTCAAGAGTGATGGGACGGGATTGACGTCAGCGAGCGGTCTTATATCCCTTACGCCTTGAGGTTCTCAGCCCCGTCGGCGGCGCGGAGGGCGCCGAGCTCGGTGGGCGCCATCGTGCCGCAGATGGTGGACTTGGAAAACGCCTCCTCGGCGTTGGCTCCTCCCGCCACCTCCTCCTTGATCTTCCCCTCGATCCACTGGTACGTAACCGCGAGGCCGTCCGCGAGCTTGACGGACGGGGCGTAGCCGAGCTTCTCCTTGATGAGCTCGTTGTTGGAGTTGCGACCGCGCACGCCCTCCGGCCCGGGGATGTGCTTGACGGCCATGTCCGGCTTTCCCGCGAACCCGAGCGCCAGCGCCTGCATCTCGTTCATGGTCACCATCTCGTCGGAACCCAGGTTGACGGGCTCGGCAAAGTCGGACTTGGTCAGACGGAGGATACCCTCGACGCAGTCGTCGATGTAGGTGAACGAGCGGGTCTGCTTGCCGTCGCCCCACATCTCAACCTCGGTCGTCGCCGTCGCGGCTTTGCGGCAAAACGCGGCGGGCGCCTTCTCGCGGCCACCCTTCCATGTTCCGAAAGGTCCGTAGATGTTGTGGAAGCGCGCGATGCGGGTCTGGATGCCAAAGTCGGACTGGTAGTGCTTGTACACCTCCTCGGACGCGAGCTTCTCGAGGCCGTACGCGTCCTGGGGCTGCGCGGGCCACGCGTCGGCCTCCTTGAGCCCGGCGGAGAGCTCCGTGGTGAGCTGCGCGCCCTCGGGGTAGATGCACGCGGAGGAGGCGTAGAAGACGCGGGTGACGCCCTCGACGCGGCACGCCTCCATCATGTTGAAGGAGATCATGACGTTGTTGTAGAAGATGACGGAGTGGTTGGACTGGATGAAGCCCATGCCGCCCATGTCCGCGGCGAGGTTGAAGCAGTGGTCGCAGGTTTTGAGAACCTTCTGGCAGTTCTCGAAGAGGCGGAGGTCGGCGAGGATGAACTCGTCGCAGAACATCTCCTCCTGTGACGCGAGGTTCGGTGGGATGAAAGAATTCGTCAGTCTCGGCGGTCGGTTCGGTTCGTCTCCTGTGAAACGCATCGCGGAAAGCTCGTCGAAGGTGGCCCATCGCCCATGGGTTATCCGCAAATTTCACTTCAATCGGCGGAAATCGGCGCGACGGGTCCCCTTCGACGAGGCGCGCGCCGTGGGATGAAACGGGTGAAATCGATGCCGGGACGCACCGGCATGTGTTCGTTGCGCTTCCAGTCGCAGCCGACGATGTAGTGACCCTCCTCCTTGAGCCTCTTGGCGAGGTGCGAGGCGATGAAGCCGCCCGCACCGGTGACGCAGATCTTCAGCTTCTTCTCCGGCCAGTAGGGCTCGGTGCCGTAGACGCCGCGGAGCTCGTACCCGGCAGCGGACATCTTTACTTTATAAGATGAGGGAAGGTGTTTGGGGGGTTGTTGGGATCGAAAGGGCTCGTGAGAGGCCTTAGCGATTTGCGCACGCGTGGAAGCGGCGGTGAGTAGTGGCGTCGGCGATGACGACCGCCGTGGCAATAAAGCGCTTTACAGCCGCTGAGTGGACGGAATGGCCGATAAAGGTAAAAAACGAGACGTGGCTTCTCCGTGAGAGGTGGAGAAGCTGTCTGCGCCAAAAAGAAACAGCCGTATTTTTGATCGACTCCCCCGTGAATAAACCACGGTCAATGACCCTCCGTCGATGCAAGGGAGTCTATTAAATCATATCCGCCGACGCTTCACCCGTTCCAAGTGATGCAAGTGAAGATAAGGACCGATTGATAACGCCATTGGTCGCAGAACTCGACGGCTGCGAAAAACTCTCAAAACTCTCGCGCCCGCATTTGGCGCCAGTCATTGTTGCGGCGCTCGATTTCAGCATCTCGACATCATGCACGCTGTGACCCCCGTCGCCACGGCGATGGCCGCCGACCTCGTCCCGTCCGTCGAGGCGTACCTCGAGGCCAACGGCCTGAGCGACACCCTCAAGGCGCTCAAGTCCGAGGCGAGCGCCAAGAAGATGACGCCGTCCAAGTCGGTGCGTGCGCCCGAAACGCCTCTCGACATCGCTCGACATCGCAATTTTTACGTCTCCACCGCCGTCGCCAGATGCGGCGCCCGCCCCGCGAAATGCGACCAGCGCTGACCCTCGCGTCCCGTTCCGACCCCGCAGGCTGTCAAGACTGACCTCGTGGAGATGGCCAACGTGTACATGGAGGCCAGGTGAGGACCTCGACCGCCCCGACCCGTCCGCCCGATCTGACGGCGGGGCGATATTTTTTCTCCGAGATTCCCTCGGAGCCGCCGCCGCCGCCGGGCAACAACCTTCGCCTTCCCGCGTCCCCGTCGCGTCGTTTCTTCTGCATCGCGATCGCTGACGCGCCTAATTCTTTCGTAACATTCGCAGGGGCATCAAGCGCAAGCTCGCCGCGTCCGACTCCGACAGCGATAGCGACAGCGACAGCGACTCCGACTCCGGCGACGAGCCCGCAGCCAAAAAAGCCAAGACCGCCCCGGCATCTTCCGACTCCAGCTCCGACTCCGACTCCTCCTCCTCCGACTCCGACTCCGACAGCGGCGAGAAGAAGGAGGAGGCGAACAAGGCACCCGCCAAGCCCGCCAAGTCCGACTCCTCCTCCGCCACCTCTTCCGACTCCGACTCCAGCGACAGCGACTCGGACTCCGATTCAGACTCCAAGCCCAAGGAGACGGAGAAGAAGGACGAGCCCAAGGCTGAGGTCAAGGCTGACTCCTCATCCAGCTCCGACTCGGACTCCTCCTCTTCCGACTCCGACTCCGACTCGGACAGTGGCGAAAAGAAGGAGGAGGAGAAGGCCGAGGTCAAGAAGGCTGACTCGTCATCCTCCTCTTCCTCCTCCTCGTCTTCCTCTGACTCCGACTCCGACTCTGACGAGAAGGAGGAGGAGAAGAAGGACGAGCCCAAGGCTGAAGTCAAGGCTGATTCCGGCTCCAGCTCATCATCGTCCGACTCGGACTCCTCTTCCTCTGACTCCGACTCGGACTCCGGCGAGAAGAAGAAGGACGAGCCCAAGGCTGAGGTGAAGAAGGCGGACTCCTCCGATTCGGATTCCTCCTCCTCCGACTCTGACTCCTCCTCCTCCGACTCCGACTCTGACGAGAAGGAGGAGGAGAAGAAGGACGAGCCCAAGGCTGAAGTCAAGGCTGATTCCAGCTCCAGCTCCTCATCGTCCGACTCGGACTCGGACTCGGACTCGGACTCCGACTCCAAGCCCGCGGCCAAGGCCATCGAGGACAAGAAGGATGACTCCTCGAGCAGCTCCGACTCTGACTCCTCCTCCTCCGACTCGGAGTCCGAGGAGAAGAAGGAGGAGGCCAAGGCTGAGGTCAAGTCCGATTCGTCCTCCTCGGACTCGGACTCCTCCTCCTCGGACTCCGACTCGGACTCCGACGAGAAGAAGGAGGAGAAGAAGGACGACGATAAGATGGACGTCGAGGAGGCCAAAGCTGACTCCTCGTCCTCGTCCTCGTCGAGCTCCGATGACGACTCGGACTCGGACACGGAGCCCGTCAAGATGGACGCGGACGCCGCCGTCGCCAAGCCGGACTCGAGCAGCTCAGACTCCGACTCGGGATCCAGCGACAGCGACAGCGACAGCGATAGCGACTCCGAGCCGGCGGCGATGGACGTCGACGAGAAGGCGGAGCCCGAGGCGAAGGCGGCGGCGTCCTCCGACTCGGACTCCTCGAGCTCCGACTCCGACTCTAGCGACTCCGATTCCGACTCTGGTGAGAAAAAAGAAGACGCCCCCGCCGAGAAACCGGCCGAAACCAAGGCTGATTCCTCCTCCTCCTCTTCGTCCTCCTCCTCCTCCGACTCTGGCTCGGACTCTGACTCAGACTCCGACTCCGATTCGCAGGGTAAGAAGGAGAACGCGGCTCCCAAGACGGAGGCGAAGGCGCCGGCGCCCAAGGAGGTTGAGGTTGAAGAAGCGCCCGCCACCGACGGACCCGCGGGGCCCCGGACGCGCTCGCAGAACAAGCCCTTCCAGCGCGTCAACGTCGAGGAGTTCATGGGTAAGAAGGGTAGCTGGGACATGAGCTACGAGGCTACGTTCGGGGAGGGCGGCGTCGGGTGGAAGGCGCAGGCGGTGCTCGGGCAGGTTAAGGGCGACAGGTTCAGGCACGAGAAGAACAAGCGCAAGCGGAGCACCTACAGGGGCGGGCTCATCGACGACGCCAAGGTCAACTCCATCAAGTTCGACTACTCGGACGACGAGAAATGAGACGGGAGGAGCCGCATATTACACACGGGGGGCATATTATAGCGCGATGTTTAAATCGACTTCAATTTTTGCTTGACTAATCTTACGTCGCGTCTCGGTCCACCGATCGCGTCCCGATATCAACGCGCACCCTCGCGTTTTCCGCCCGCAGCCTCGCGTTCTCCGTTCGTAACACGTCCACCTCCCGTTCGAACGATCGTACCCGTCTTCGGAGCTCCGACACCTCCCGTTGCATGCCGTCAGCCGCGGGGTTCAACGAAGAAAACGGAGCTTCGTAGACATCGTCGAAGCTGTCGTATGTGTCATCCACGGTTTCGAACCCGAGGGTCTGGTCCAGAAACGATCCCGCGCCGCTCAGCCCGGGACCGGTGGCGGGTTCCATCGACATGTCGTCGAACGATCCGCTCCTGTCGAAGCTTCCGGACATGTCCACGGAAATCACCGGAGCCACACCGCCGACGTTCCGGCGCACCCGCGCCCGCCGCTCCTTCCCTTTCCGTCGCCGTTGCTTCTTCTCCTTCTCCCGCTGCTTGTTCGTCGCTTGGACCAGCGTCGACAGCTGCAGCGGGACCACGACGAGCGCGGTCAAGATGAACGCGACCGTCGCCACCCGGCCCTGCGCGGTGACAGCGTCGAATGGCTGTCAAAAATAAACACACCGTCAGTATAATTTTCCATACGCGAATTAAAAAGAACTCACCTGCCCGATGCCCGTCAGCGTCAGAAACGACCAGTACAGCGCGTCACCGACGTCGCTTATGTCCGGGTTCGTCTCGTACTCCAAGTCGTAGAAGATCTCGCCCGCGATGAGGAACACGCACAGGAACTCCACGGCGACGCTGGTCACCTTGCCGAAGATCTTGTCGTCGCCGTCTTCGTCGCTTCGATCTTTCAACCTGTGATAAAACACGACGTCATACTAATTGCCCATGTGTAAATAAAAAGAAACTGTAAATGAAAAGAAACTCACCCGCCGTTGACGTCGTCGGCTAGGCGGAGCAGGCGTAACAGACGGAATAAACGAAACGTTCGTAAAACCCCGCTGCCGCCCAACGCACTGCCCACGAGCGTGGGTAAGACCGCCGCGAAGTCCACCAATGCGACTGGCGATCGAAGGTATTTGAAGCTGAACTCCTCGCTCCACGCGCGCAGGCAAAACTCAAAGAGGAAGATGGCCTCCACGGTACCTTCGCCGCTGGCGACCGTCGCTGGGTCGATGAACCCCGCTCTCGACGCCACCGCGTCGGGGACCCAATCGGGTAGTAACGTGGCGATCGCGATGGGGTCGGAGACGAAAAATCCTCCGTTGCCGCCGTCGAACAAGGACTCGCTCACGGAGATGCCTAGCACGAACGCGGTGGTGGCGATGGTCCAGATGCCCGCCGCGTCGACCCGCGCCAGTAGGTCCTTGACCTTCTCGCGCGGCTCCCGCGCGTGCCACTCCACCTTCTCGAACGCGCGCTGGGTCCGCGCCGCCTCGCGAAGCCCCGCGTCGAACTCGTAGTCGTCGAACGAGCCCGAGTCTCGAGAGTCGAAGAAGCACCGAGTGGGAAGCATGACGTGTTGTGCCGACGCGCGGTTTCGCCGCCGCGTTCGATGCCCACGGACCGCCAGCGCCGACCGAGTCGCCCCGAGCGCTCGGCGCGCACCCATGTCGGCCGCACGCGCCGGCGACGCCGCCGGCGCGACGCGCGATACCGTCCACATATCGCGCCCCTTCTGCGGTGCGTGGGTCACACGCTCGGATAAAGTGAGCCTGAAAATGAAAACGCCGACACATTTTTCGGCCGATGGGTTAAGGTTACGTCTGGATACCATACGAGTTCCAGCCACATTTGCTAAAATGGGTCCAAATTTTTGGGTCCAACCTTTTTCAAACGAGCGGCGCCGACAAGTTGTTTTTTCTCCCCGATCGCGGCGGGACCATCAGAGCTCTCTCGCGCCGTTCATCGGCCTTTAGACTCCGGATCGGACGACCACGATGGCGGTTCCAGCCGCTCAGGTCCAGGCGGTGCTGGACATGTCCAACCTCACCGCCTTCGAGCAGCTCCTCGGCGGCCTCACCAGCGTCGACAACGCGGCGCGCACCCAGTACGAGTCTCTGTTCAACGAGTGCAAGAAGCAGGGCGACGTGCTGTGCCTTCAGCTCGTCAAGGCGCTGCGAACGTCCGCGATCGTGGAGACCCGCGAGATGGCGGCCATCTTACTCCGCCGCGTGCTGACCAAGGACGAGGTGTCCCTGTGGGCCAACCTCCAGCCGCAGACGCAGGCGGGCATCAAGGGCGAGCTGCTCAAGTCCTTGCACGAGGAGCAGAACAAGCGGATCGCGGGCAAGGTGGGCGACACCGTCTCCGAGCTCGCCGCGGGCGTCTACGAAGAAGGATGGCCGGAGCTCCTCCCGTTCCTCTTCCAGTGCGTCACCGGCGGCGCCGATCCCCTCAAGGTGACCGCGCTCAACGTCTTCGGCGAGCTCGCCGCGTACATCGGCGACTCGCTCGTCCCGCACCTCGCCACCCTGCACGGCATCCTGGGCCAGTGCCTTCAGGCGGCCGACATGGAGGTCAAGCTCGCGTCCCTCCGCGCGTGCTGCGCCTTCGTCGACTCGCTCGAGAACCAGCACGACAGGGCCAAGTTCCAGGATCTCCTGCCCGCGATGCTCCAGACCCTCGGCGGCGCTTTGCAGGGCGGCGACGAAGCTTCGGCGCAAGACGCGCTTTCCATGTTCGTGGAATTGGCGGGATCTGACCCGAGGTTCGTGCGCAAGCACCTCGCGCACGTCGTCGACGCCATGATGACGATCGCCGAGCACAACGACCTGGAGGACGGCACCAGGCACCTCGCCACCGAGTTCCTCGTCACCCTCACCGAAGCCAGGGACAGGGCGCCTGGTATGATGCGTAAACTTCCCAACTTTGTCCCGCGGCTGTTCAACTGCCTCGTCGCGTTCTTACTCGACGTCGAGGATGAGCAGGAGTGGCACACCGCGGAGAAGGAAGAGGACGGCGACGCGGGCGAGGGCGAGAGGTACGACGTCGGGCAGGAGTGCCTCGATCGCGTCGCCATCGCGCTTGGCGCCAACACTGTGCTTCCGTGCGCGGCGGCGACGATCCCGGCGCTGCTCGGCGACGGGGACTGGCGCAAGCGTCACGCGGCGCTCGTGGCGCTCGCGCAGATCGCGGAGGGATGCGTCAAGGGCATGAACAAGGACGTCGCGGGCGCGGTGGCGCCATGCCTCGGCGCGGCTACCAACGATCCCCACCCGCGCGTGCGTTGGGCGGCTGTCAACGGAATCGGCCAGCTGTGCACCGACCTCGGTCCCAAGATCCAGGAGAAGGCGCACGCGCAGATCTTACCCGTGCTGCTCAAGGCCATGGAGGATTCATCGCACAGGGTCCAGTCGCACGCGGCGGCGGCGATGGTCAACTTCTCCGAGGGATGCCCCCCCGAGCACATGCAGCCGTACCTCGACGCGCTCATGAACAAACTCCTGCAGATGCTGCAAGGTGGCCACCGCATGGTCCAAGAATCCGCCTTGACCGCGCTCGCGTCCGTCGCGGATAACGCGCAGACCGCGTTCGCCAAGTACTACTCCACCGTGCTCCCTTTCCTGAAGCAGATCTTAGTGGGCGCCGCGGGTAAAGAGCACAGGATGCTCCGCGCCAAGGCTATGGAGTGCATCTCCCTCGTCGGCATGGCTGTCGGAAAAGAACAATTCGCGCCCGACGCCAGGGAGGTGATGGATCTCCTCATGCAGCTGCAGGCTGGCGGGTTCGAGGACGACGATACCACCGCGTCGTACATGCAACAGGCGTGGACGCGGCTGTGCAAGTGCCTCGGCCGCGACTTCATCCAGTACCTCCAGGTGGTCATGCCGCCGTTGCTCAAATCGGCGCAGCTCAAGCCGGATGTTCAGGTGACGGATGCGGAGGATCACGAAGAGGCGGAGGAGGAAGAGGACGTCGAGGTCATCGCCGTGGGGGACAAGCGCATCTCCATACGGACCTCCGTGCTCGAGGAGAAGGCTACCGCGTGCAACATGCTGTGCTGCTACGTCGACGAGCTCAAAGACGGGTTCTTACCGTACCTCCAGCCCGTGGTGGAGACGATGGTGCCGCTGCTCGATTTCTACTTTCACGAGGATGTGCGCAAAGCAGCGGTGGCGTCGCTGCCGGATATCCTCCGCGCGGGTAAAGCCGCGATGCTGAAGCAGTGCGTCGCACCCACCGGCCAAACGGTGGACGCCGCGTACTTCCGCCAGCTCGTCGGGTACGTCGTCCCGCCTTTGATCAAGGCGCTGAGCAAGGAACCCGAGGTTGAGATTCAAGCCGCGATGCTCGAGTCCCTCGCGGATTGCGCCGGCGTCGCGGGTGAGCACATCAGCGAGCACATCGCCGCCATGATCGAGGAGTTCCAGAGCACCCTCAAGGGCTCGTTGGAGCGACGGGCGGAGCGGAACAAACGCGCCGGCACCGAGGACTTTGACGCCGAGGAGATGGAAGCGTTGACGGACGAGCAAGCCGCCGAGGACGAGGTCTTCGACCAGTTCGCCGAGTGCGTCGGCTCACTCCTACGGTCCCTTCACGCGCCCGTGTTACCCGCGCTCGAGCCACTGCTCGCGCAGTTCGTGGCGCCCATGTTGGGACCCGATCGGTCCCCAGAGGAACGGCGTATCGCCATCTGCGTCTTTGACGACGTCATGGAACACGCCAGCGACGGCGGAGCTTCGCTTCGGTACCTAGACGGATTCGCGGGGCCGTGCCTGGCGGGGTGCACCGACGCGGACGCCGACGTGCGCCAGGCGTCGGTGTACGGCGTGGGCGTCATGGCGGAGAAGCTGGGGCAGGCGTTCGCGCCGCACGTGCCCGCGAGTCTTCAGACACTCGCGCAGGTGATCCAGGCGCCGGATGCCAGGGGTGAGGAAAACGTCAACGCTACGGAAAATGCAATCTCGTCGCTTGGTAAGATTTGCGAGTTTCAGCGGGCGTGCATCCCGGGCCCGGAGAGCGTCGTGCCGCAGTGGCTGTCGATGCTGCCGCTGACGGAGGACAAGGTGGAGGCGAGGGCGGTGCACACGCAGCTGGTTCGCATGCTCGAGGCGAACGACCCGCATCTTCTCGGACCGAACAGCGAACACCTCGGGTCCGTGGTGAAGGTGTTCGCCACAGCGCTGCCCACCGCGGGTTTGTCCGAGAAGCTCCAGCTGTGCACCGTGGAGTGCGCGGGTAAGATGAAGGCGCTGCTCATGCAGATGCAGGGAAGCGTCCCGCCGGAGACGCTGACCCGCGCGTGGAGCGCCATCACCCCCGAGCAGCAGCAGGCGCTGCAGCAGGCGATGCAGGCGTGATGGATGACTAATAAGAGGCTTTGAGACTAAGAGTGCGGGGGGTAATTTCTTTTAATAACATCGTCGCGATATCCTACTGATGACACGAACTCGCGACGGGGTGGGGTGCTCGAGACGCTATTTCTTGGAGATGTGATCGTGGTGTTTGAACGGCGCTCCCGCGGTTGGCTTTTTTCTCGGTTCGTACTGCTTGAGCGCCTCTTTGACGCCGTTTGGTCCGTCCCACGTCTGCTTCCACCCGTCCGCGAGCGGGTTGGGTTCCTCTTCGGGGAAGTCCTCATTGAACCCGCCGAAGTACGTGGCGTCGAAGCGTGCGTTACCGATGAGATCGGGCCTGTAGACCGCCTCGGTGAGGCCGAAGGTCCGCGGCATGATGCCGTTCTTGGCGCCCTTGTCGAACATGTACACCTCCTGGAACGGGCCGAGTCGCATGGAGAGGCGCCACATCGGGACGCCGGTCTTCGCGGCGACCTTTCGTTTGACGTCGTTCTTCATGTCGGTGTGCTTCATGTCGATCTGGGACGGGCGGAGGGGCGGAGGATGTCAGTGGGTCGACGGCGTGCGCGACGATGGGTGTGGGAGACGAAACGGTCGAGGGTGATTGTCGAGGGTGAGATGGAGCGATGTGTCCGGGCGCGCACGTCGACCCAGTTGATGTCGTCCTGCCTGTTGTCGGGGCGAGGGACATCGAAGTAGCACGCGATTCTGGTCTTCATTTTATGTCGTCGTCACGCGCGGTGCGTTGTGTCCTTGGAAACGACTGACGGTGGGAAAACGCACGTGGGTTTACCGGGTGTCTTCTTGGACTGACCGCTGACCGATCGGGTTTTTCCGTTCATCGATGTCGATTAGTCTTGAGTTAATTCTTGAGTTAATTCCCGAGCGCACGGATAACGGCCGAACAATTTTGGTTCAATTTGGAAAACCTAGCTGGCACCCTGACTGGCGCCCGTGTTAACCTGGAGAATTGCCGTATCGACGCCAATTTGAGAAGCCCAGAGGCACGCGGTTGGCGTGGGTGGCGCGCCGGGGAGGCTAAGCGCGCGCGCGTTCGGACACCGTATCGGGTCAGGGGTGCCCGACGAAGCGTGACCGGCGTCGAGGGGGAATCGGATCGATCGCCGCGGGGGCAATCCGGTGAACTGGAAGGTACGGAATCAGATTCAGTGCCCAGGTTTCTGACTGTTTACGCATACGTTTGGGGTGCAAAACCTAACGGGCGCCAGCGGCGTCGAGGCGCGACCGACGACCCAGATCTCGGCGGGTACACCACCCACCACACGGGCGGGACTCGTCGGTCGCGTCTCCGGGTCGAACACATCGTCGCGTCGCCCGGACATCCCCGTTTACCGGCGCCTAGGGTTGCGAAATCAATAGTTTCCCGCCACCTTTTCGTTGGCACCGCACCGCAGGCACGGTGCGCTGTGGGCGTTTTGGTGGTGACCCTGGGTGCCCGGCACGCGGTTCTTGACTCGTTTTCGCCTCGGTCGATCGTGCGAACGACGCGGCCGACGAACCCGTCGCGTTATCGAATCGATCGCGACGTGATCGGCGCGGTCCGGGCCGCGTGTGCGCGCCCGCCGCGCCCACATCGCGCGCGCTTTTCAAACTTTTTCAAATTTGCCCCAACCAACAAAACCTGCAAAATAATCATTCCCGCCCAGACCCCTGACCGATCCGTCATCCACGATCCAACAGGTGAACCAGAGCGCCATGGCGGGTGCCAAGGGAAACAAGGGCGCAGCCGCTAAAGCCGCCGCCGCCAAGGCTGCCAAAGCGGCCGCGGCGGCGGCAGCCGCGGCGGATGACGACGACGAGCCGTGGGTCGTCGACATGCAGACCCACGTCCCGCTCGACAAACAGGACACGACCGAGTTTGACCCGATCCCGCTACCCGACCTGCCCTCACTCGGCGAACACGACGACGAGACCGAGGAGGCGCGCAAGGGCCGGTACGCCGAGGACGATGCGGTCATCGCCGAAGCTCGCAAGATTCGCGAATCGAGAGCGGTGCTCGGCGCGAAGATCGCCAAGGGTCCGTACGGCGTCGATAAACGCAAATCTCACTGGGACTACGTCCTGATCGAGATGCGGTGGATGGCGGCTGACTTCGCGGCGGAGCGGGACTGGCGGTTGGAGGCTGCGAGGCAGTGCGCGGAGATGAGCGCCGCGTGCGAGGGGGCGCCGCCCGCGCGGGAGGAAACGTCGGAGGAGGCGGCTCTCGAAGAGGCGGGTCGCGCGATGTGCGCCCGCGTCGCGCACGAGGTTGGGCATTTCTGGGAGAAGGCGTGGAAGCGCGCGGTGGAGAAGCCCATTCCCACCGCCGCCGAGCTGGTCCCGGAGGCGAAGGATGACGACGGCGCGAAGGATGGAGAGACGGGGCCCGACGACAAGAAGGAGGACGAGGGCAAAGAAGGGGGCCGAGCTTCGCGGCGCGCGGCGGCGGCGGCGGCGGAGACGGCGACGCCGCCCAAGGCTGAGAAAACCGAGCCCACGATTGAAGCCACGCCCGAGAAGAAGGAGGACAAGGCGCCCAACACGAACGGCGACGAAGCGGGCGACGGCGCGGCTCCCATGGACGTCGCCGGCGCGGAAGACGCCGCGGTGAAAGCCGAGGGTACCGGCGGCGACGGCGCCGAGGCTGGCGACGACGCGGTCGTCACCCCGACGCCGATGGCGATGGTCCGGTCGCAGAGCGTCTTCCCCAAGACCCCGCCGCCTCCGCCCGGCATGAGCGTCATCGAGCAGTGGGCGGTGTTGAAGCTCACCGGGGACATCGCGCGGCTGAAGAAGTCGATCATCAAGAAGGCGATTCAGGACAAGGAGGATGAGGAGAACGCGTCCAAGAAGGGGAAGAAAGGGGGACGGAAACCCGCCGCCAAGGGTGGGAAGAAGACCGCCGCGGCGCCCTCGCGACGCGGCCGCCGCGGGAAAGAGGAGGAGTCCGAGGAGGAATCCGAGGAGGACGACGAAGACGAGAAGAAGGATGGCGACAATGGCGCTGCCGAGGACGGCGACGCCGCGGCCGCGATGCCGCCCCCGCCGCCCGTCTACCTCCCAGGCGGCGTCCCCGACGCCGTCCTCGACGCCGAACTCGACCTCGACTCCGTCGCGCCCGGAACCCCGCCACTCGTCGAGGAACTCTCCCCGCTCCTCTACGACTGCTACCCGTCGCACACGGAGCAGTGGTGGGTGGACTCCATCAAGGCGGAGGCTTCCAAATTCGCCGATTACGAACGGAGGCTACGGGACTGGGAGGAGAGCGAGCGACGGCGCGCACGCGCCGTCGTGGAGGCGGCGCGCGCCGCCGCGGAGGCTGAAGCCCTGCGACTGGCGAACGAACGTCGCCGCGCCGCGCAAGCTGCGTTGGCGGCGCAGCGAGCGGCGGCGGCGGCTGCGGCTGGCATGGACGAATACGGGAAGAAGCGGAAGGCGCAGTACGTCATCGGGCCCGGTGGGAAGAAGATTCGCGTCTCGGAGTCGCAGCAGCCTTCCGGGATGGAGTCGGACAGCGACGAGGAGGACGACATGACCCTCGCGAACTTGCAGCGCGGCGGGAAGAAGGGGAAGAAGGATTTGGAAAAGAAAAAGTCGCACAAGAAGAAGACGCGGTCCACCGCCGGCATCGCCAGGCCGTGGACCCCGGTCGAGGACCAGCTCCTGTGCGCCATCGTCCACGAGTTTGGCAGCAACTGGGGGCTCATCACCGACGTCTTCGCGGCGTCCGCGCCGTTCAAAGGGGTGTACCGCAGAGCCGAGCAGTGCAGATGGCGGTTCCAGCGACTTACGCAATCCGCGGAGGGCGAAGGCGACCCCAACGCGGTGGCTGCGCTCAACCTCAACAAAGGCAGCGCGCGGCAGGTCATGGCGCGCGCGTTACCCGTCGAGGACAACACCGCGAGGTTCCACTTCGACCGCGCGGCGCAGGCGCAGGCGAGGCAGCACAAGCTGCGAAGGCAGCTCGCCGCGGAGCGCGCGGGGTCGGATCCCAGCAGACGGGTGCAGGCGCACTCGTCGTGGGGAGCGCACGCGCAGCTCGGCGGCGCGGACCCGGTGGACATCGCGGATCAGGCGTTGATGGAGGCTGCCCGCGCGCAGCAGCAGCAGCAGGCTCAGGCGCAGGGTGCGATGGGCGCGGGCGATCCCGCCGCCGCCGCCGCCGCGGCTCAGCAGCAGCGGCAGCGGCAGATGCAGATGCAACAGCAGCAGGGTCAGCCCGGCATGCAGGGTGGCATGATGCCCCAGGGCGGGATGATGCCGCAGGGTGGCCAGCCCGGCATGCAGATGCAGCAGATGCAGCAGATGAACCCGCAGCAGCGCCAGCAGTACATGCAACAGCAGCAGATGCAGATGCAACAGCAACAACAGATGCAGATGCAGGCGCAGGCGCAGGCGCAGCAGCAGGCGCAGCAGCAGGCGGCGGCGGCGAAGGGCAAAGGCGCCAAGGGCAAGAAGGGTCCCGCGGGCGGCGCCTCGGGCGGGCAGATGATGGGGCAGATGAGCTACCAGCCCATGCCCGGTCAGGCGACCGAGATTCAGATGCCGCAGATGCCGGTGCCGCAATCGCCCGGGAAGAAGAAGGGCAACGTCACCCCGGTTGGCATGGCGCCTGGGTCGTACTCGTTGGGTACCGGCGGCGGGCGTGGCGCGAGCGCGAGGCAGGCGTCGACGCCGAGGGGAAGCAAGGGAAAGAAGAAGGATTAATAGGCGGTCACTTAGCAAACTGAAGTACTAACATTAGAACCATCACACACAAAGCAAGTGCACTCGTCGGTCATCTATCTCGCGTCGTCGTCGATGCGTGCGTTTCATTCATTCGTTCATTCGTCACATCCGTCGTCCCCGTCACCGACTCGTCAGTAAATTCGAATTCCCGCCCGTTCGTTTCCTCCGTCCAACCTCGCGCATCGGCATCGTCCCCTCACGCTCCAGCTCCTCCTCCCACAACTCGCGCGGCGGATCGAACTCCAAGCCTTGCTTCGCGAAGTAATTCCGCAAGAACGGCTCCATCTTAAACCTCCGCCGGCAAAAAGGCCGAACGTCCTCCCCGCCGGCTACCATCTCCCCGAGCTTCCGCAGCATCGGCATCAGCTGCACTCGAAGCCCGGCGTCGGATGGGTCGCCCGTGAAGCTCACGATCGGTATCCCGTTGTGCGGCTGGAGTAGAAAGGAGAACGGGTTGTTGTCGACCAACACGGTGGCGCTGAGATCTCGCCCGAGCCTCGCGATGTCCTTGACGTGATCCCTCAGCGGGGTCTTCACGCACGCGGGGCGATAGAGCCTGTGGTGGATCCTGTCGCCGCGTGGATCGAGCTCGTCCAGTAAGGGCCGCGCGTACCCTTCCATGCCGGCCGTGAACACGACAACCTCGGCGAAGGTTGCGAGCTCCGCGAGAAAGTCCCGGACGCCCGGCCTTTCAAAAACCGTGCACACCGGTTCCGTGGTCAAGCCGCCGGCGCCTTCCATCCGTTCCGCGAGGGCGTCCATGCCGTACGATCTCGCCCAGTCACCGCTTCTGGACACATTTCCAGACGTCGAAGCGACCAGCGGGCAGGGCTCGTCCCCGTGAAATCCGCCGAAATGATTTGGATCCTTGTGAAGCGTAAACGACTTCGACTTGGCGGCGACTTCGGGCCGCCGGAGCTCATCCGGAACTCCGCCGTTCACCTCGTGATTGTACGCGCAAATCAACGTCTCGTCCAGGTCGAGGACCACGCACAGGTGCCGCCCGTCGACGTCGCGGACGAACTGGTTCGCATGTTTCGAACGCGTCGGCGGCAGCGGCGTCCCGTCGTCGACGGTCCGGGATCCCGTCGACTTGGAAGGTCCCGGCGCCGGCTGTGCGGATCCGAAGGTCAGCCGTCCCGCTCGCGCGGCGGCGTCTTGGGCGTCCACGGGCGCGAGCGGGCGGCGCGTGACCTCGCCGCCCCCCACGTCATCGTCGGCGACGGGTGACGGGGGTTCGTTCTCGTCAGGCCCGGCGTCGAGCGCGGGGTCCACCTCGAGGTACTCCGCGACGTCGTCCTCGTCGAAGGCGCCGTCGCATCCGTCCGAGTCGCTGGATCCGCCGTCCGCGAACCTGCACCCGCATTCGTCAAGCCGGAACCGCGAGTCGCCGTCGACGTCGCCGGGGTGGAAACCGAAAGGGTTAGCGTCCTCTTTGGGCGGCGGGAGGGGCGCGCGCATCGCCGGAGTCTTCGGCGGCGTCACGGCGGTGGAATCTACGATGAAAAGATGCGCGAGCGTTGGCGCAAGCTCTGGGCACCCTTTGAGTTCTCGGCGCTTGCTGAAGCCACCCGCGTGGGGGTTCGGGAGGATTCCGGCGCGCGATACGTCGGATCTAAGCGATCACCGGGTTACGAACGCGTCACCCGAGCGCGTTCACGTGCCGTTCGCGTCGCTATCGATGGTCCACGCGGCCGCCGTGCGCTCAGACTGATTTAAGGTCTTTTCACCACAGCTGTGTCAGCACCCTCGAGCCTCGTTTCCGGGATTGTCTCGTGACTGGCGGCGG
>ENA-UOXV01003108-UOXV01003108.1-marine-metagenome-genome-assembly--contig:-NODE-3108-length-20723-cov-9.816915_pt1 | contig 20723 bp, 19 predicted proteins | sample MGYA00238165_ERZ766961 | MGnify/ENA primary metagenome ERZ766961 (study PRJEB28924, sample SAMN03173240) | marine metagenome | biome: Marine; feature: Water; material: Subsurface seawater | place: North...
CATCCTCCTTTGGAATCTTCTTGCATGATGAGCATTGGATGTTATCATAGCCAAGGCCATCATCCGATTCCCACGTGCGAGCAGAGCATCGGTCGTCGTGGTATTCTTCATCTTGCTTCTCCTGTTTTGTAGCCGATGTCTTTGCTTTCTTTGGAGAAGACTTCTTGGCAGTAGCTTTCTTCTCTGAAGACTTCTTCTTGATGACCTTCTTCTTCGCCTTTTCTTCTTCTTCCTTTTGTAGTTCTTGCCCCATGTTGATGATCATGCGTTGTAGTTCTTCATCCTGTAAAATGGTATCCAGAGTAGGAACGGTACCGGTCCCTGGCTCCACCACCTCATACTTCTCAAGGAGGAACTCGATGAGTGTGGTAACCCTCGGTCCTGCGAGTCCCTTGAAGCTGGGGTGAGCGGTGGAAGCCATTCTGGTAAGTGGGAGTGAGTGAAGCAAGTAGTTCGTAAGTTATTCAATGTCTTTGTTTGTTCTGCTAACACTCTCAAAGGGAATTTCAAATTTATTAGAATCCAGGAAAAGATTACTTCAATCTCCCAAGAAAACGAAATTTGAAACTCGCTTTGAGAGTCATAGCAAACACAAACTGAACACAGACACTCACAGACACTCACAGACAGACACTCACAGACGCTTGCTTGCTACAGACAAAGGAAAGAAGATGGCTCCTGTCAACTTCTCTGTCGGGGACCGAGTCATTCACACCAACTGGATGTACGGCACTGAACGCATGGGCACCATACAACACATCGGTGACCCAGTGGAGTGTGGTGGAGTCTTCAAGGGAGAAGTTGAGGCAGTGGCCATTGTAAGATTCGCCACGGGCACTATCGCACATACACCTCTCAGGAGCCTAAAGCCATACGAGACTCCGAAGTATCCTCCCGGTGTCATCCCTGCCAAGTTCTACCTGGACTGCCCTCTTGAAGAAATCGGAGAAGTTGAAGACTACATCATGGAGAATGAGACTCCGGGAGGAATTCGCGAAAACGCCATCAAAGAAGAAATGAACGAAAACGATATGGCATCTATTCTCTCTGGAGAATCTAGGGACACTGCGCTACTCGGTATTGATCCGAAAGATATGGACGATTTTGAAGACATGTGCAACATGCGTGAAGAATATCACCGCCTCATCGCAAAGTCACCACAAGGAGGGAGGGATGATTCTTCGGTCGCTCATAATATGGAGATGGGCAACCGTCTATACGAGAGGAATGCTGTCTTGAGGAATCGGATAAAAACAAGCACTGAAGGTGTGGAAGAGCTTGACTCCAAAGATCGCATCATGGTTGAAGCTACGATGAAGAAAAAAGGCAAAAACTACATGAGTGCCACCACGAAATACGGTGCCCTCTACATCGACTTGAAGTATACAAAGTATGTTCCCAACATTGGAGAAAAGTTCAAGTGTGTCATGGGTATCAAAGGCCCTACAGGAAACTTGCCATGGAAGTGCTACAGAATAGTATAGTATAGGACAAAAAGAATAAAGGAAAAAAGAAAAGAAAAAGAAAAAGAAAAAGAAAAAGAAAAAAGAAAAAGAAAAAGAAAAAGAAAAAGAAAAAGAAAAATAAAGTTTTTTTTTATATTATATATTATAATAACTTAATGGAAGAACTAAAAAACTTAATTCAACAAGGGGGGGATGGTGCTATGAATCTTATTAATAATCAAAGTGGAGGTGCCGCAGCGATTGTTTTTCAGGTAATATGGATCGCAACACCAATTATTTTCTTTTTAGTTTACTACTTTTGGCATTTAGGATTAGATAATGAGAGAGCTGAAATAAAAAAAGATGATGAAGGATATGAATATAGGGATTATATTATTTGGGGTAAGTTTTCACTCAAAGTGTTATTAATGATGATGGCATTATGTTATTTTTTCAAAGATGTTCTTGGATGGGTAGTAGTAAAACTTCCTCCATCATTGAATCCGGGAAAAGATCTAACTGGATACTATTGGACGGCAATGTTCTATTTAATGATCATAAGTGGGGCAATAACTATAATATTTGGAGGCCTTAAATCAACAGCATATCAATACTTTGTTGATGATTTATATGATGATAGAACAAAAATGAAACAAGTATGTGTTGATTTTGGATGTGGTTATGCCCCTCATGGAGATGGTGGTGTTACAAGAGGTGATAAGGTTTAAATTACTTCATAAATGAGTTTCTCCCAATGCTTAACAATATTTTCAGGGCGAAGTTTATCAAGACACTTTCTGGCTTCTTTTGAATTGACACGCCTTACATCGGGAGACGTATTCCATACATCTTGAAGGGCTTTACTGATATTCTTAATATCATTATCATAATCATCTACATCTACATCATAAATATATACATTATCTTTTACTTCTTCTATGATCTCTTTAGGACCATCAATATTTGAAACAACTACTGGAATACCTCTATCAATGGTTTCACATATTGTATAACCAAATGGTTCATATATCCCTGTGATACAGTTAACACCTACATTTTCCCAATAATAATCTTTGTCTTTTTTGTTTGAAGAGAATGGAATAATAACAAGGTTTTCTTCATATTCTTTCTCTAGCTTTCTCCAATATTCATTGTCATACTTATCGTAGTCTACGCCCATGTTAAATACCTTGATATCATCCTTCTTCAGAAGATCTACAGCAAGAATAGGAAGTTCTGGACGCTTCCTTGGAACGTGTCTCCCAATATATCCTGTGTTATTCAGAGAGTAATCTACATCAACTGTATCATTCTTAAACATTTCATCGTATTTTGGTGTATAAGTATTGTAAATAACCCTTGTTTCGGTATCAAATGATGAATATCCAAGAGTATTATAATAATTTTCTTCAGCTTTGCTAATAAGGACAACATAGTCAGAAATCATGAAAGTTGTTTCTTGACGATTAAAGTTGTTTGTATAACACGAACCCATATTCGTAATGTTTTCCATGCGAATAAGTGAATGACAGACAGTGATTATTTTAAGCATTGGGTAAAATTCTTTTATCTGAGAAATAGTTTCTTCAACGATCCATAGATTATTAATACATATATCAATATCGCTGAAAACATTCTTTGTATCTTCAATATTGTTGATTACTCTCAGGTTCTTGTATTTTGTGTGACATTCTTCAGGTAGAGTATCAAGGTGAGCAAGGAAGATAGGATAAACTTCAAAGTAATCATTATCTTCAAACATCTTGATAAAGTTTACAATCCATGTAGCTACTCCACCGTAAACAACGGGAGGTATCTCGTTTGTAAGCAGTCCGATCTTAATCTTCCTTCCAAAGTCTTTTCTTTCGTATACTACATCTTCTCTTTGTGTTTCTGAAAGTTCAAGAACACTCGTGATCATTGACTTAAATACTTCCATCGCAATCCGCGTATCAAATGAATATCCCCTTGTGAAGTTAAATCGTTGAAGCATCCCAACGAACACCATGAAGACACTGCTGAATACACCATAGATGAAGGAAACTATATTCATCTTTAAAATCCTTTAGTTGTTGTTTTATAGTTTCTGTAAAAATGTTTTCAAATTTAATTTAAGTTACGAATTAAGAAATATAGTTCAGAATAATTCCATGTTAACTTTTTAGCTGAAAATTGTTCACAATTATTGGGATTAAATTGTTCAGGAAGGATAAAATCGCAATCAATTGTAAGTATCTTTTCGAGTATATCATTAGCTTTTATAAATAAGTCATTATTGGGATTTGATATAGCTCTATCCATACTTTGTCTTTTTATTTTTGTATTTCTCTTTTTGTAGATTTCTAAATAAACTTGTGCGAGAGATATTGTACATATTATCCATGCATGGCCATCATAATATTTATCATTGATATATCTTCCAATGCATAGATTATCATCATTATTATATTTTTTTGAAAAATAGTCTACTAAATTATTAATCGTGTGTAGTGTATATTCCAATGGGATTTTTTCTAGTATTTCGGAATCATAATCAATATGGCAATAAGCTAACATATTAGCAGCATCCTCATACTTTGTAGTTTGACCTCTTTCATCAAAAGATGATATAATAAATTTACCATTTTCATTTTCGCAAATATGATCGTCTAATGAAACAAATAACTGAACCACTACTTTTTCTACTTTTGCGAATGTTTCTTCATCTAATTTAAGATATTTATTAAGTTTTAAACAATCTTTTAGAAACTTTAACTGAACCATCCTTGTATAAAAATGCCAACCTTTCTTTTCTTCCCATAAATCAAATGATACTTTATCAAAGTTTTCTAATAAATATTTGATATCTTTTATAACAATCGGACGAATCAATTTATCGATCATTATATCGTAGTTATATTTGAATAAATTGATTATTTTAACCATCATGATACCTCTGAGAGCTGGACCATCATTTTGAGGTCTCCCCCATTCTCCATTAAATGGGGAACAATCTATATTTATTTTAGGTTCCCCTAATCCAGATAAAGTATCTAGATCCTGAACCTTACTTTCATTTTCAATATAATTGATTATATATTCAAAATATTTTGATTCTTTTGTCCTTTGAAACATATCTATAAAAACACGCATCACTAAGGCTGAATCCCGTATCCAATGGAATTTATATGGAGGAACTGTTGAAGGAGATGCGATTATAATACCTTTGTGTGTTGTAGTGTTTGTATTTTCTAGAATCCTTTCTAAAATCTTAGGTAAATACGCCGACATTATATATTATACAATCTTTTATTTTTTTTGTAAAAAAAATATAAGAAAATATATGAAAGAATATTTAACAACTTGGATATGGTTTTTATTCGTTTTGTGGATGATTGGAAATAGTATCGGGATGAATATTACAGAATATATCAATATGTATTATTTAAGTGTAATATTACTCTTTGGTTATATAATATTCATTTTTGTAGACATGAATATCAAAAGTGAAAAATACGAAAAAAAATTCTATGTAATGAATGCGATATTACATGCGTTACCTTTAGCTATTTTGTGTGTGAAAAGTAAAATAGATGAAAAGTATGCGTTTGAAACAATGGTATGTGTTTTAATCCTATATATCATTTATTTAACATATTTAGGGACTGATATAGTTAGTGTTTATACAGATGATAGATTTAGATTTCACAGTATTGGTGATATCAAGGAATATTTGAATAAGCGTTTATCATAACTTTAGCTAAGTTAATATTTTTTACGTTTAAAACTTCTATAATATCCTTTTCATCATAGTGATAACCTTGAAGGATTAAATGTGATATTCTTTTATCATCTATTTTTTCTCTTATACACATTGTTATTAATTTTTCTTTGAGAGGTATTAACTTGAGATATTTATCAAGTATCATATTTACAAATACTATATTATGTTTTCTCTTTGATAAAAACAAAGCAGAAAATACACTAGGATGTATATAAGAATTTTTAGTCATAAGATAATCAAAAAGAACAAAGCAATTATATTCAATACATTTTGATAATAAATCACTATTATTTTTTAACTGATCGTATCCATATTTTATATAACAATGTTGAAACAACTCAATGTAATTCTTTGATATCATTGATTTCATATTATCTCTTGTTACATCGGATTTATTATTTACAACAATATAAAATAAAATATCTTCAATATTATTGAATCTCATAATTAATGTACTGAATTTTCTATTAACAGTTTGACTTAAACGTTCATAATGATTTACAATAAGATAACTTAATGTTCCACGATGTATATATTTAATAGCTTCAATGAAAATAGATTCTATTTGATCAACAAAAGGATTTCCATAACTACTTGATTCTAATAAAAGCTTTACTATTTCTACACGATCATATTTAACGGCCTCTATCATAGGACTTTTATTTTGAGAAATACCAAAAATATCATTACTCGCTGCTAAATGAAATTTGTTAAATATAGTTTTCAGAAAATCTTGATAGTGAAATCCAGTCTGAATAACATCTACTCTATTTTTTATGATTAAATTTTGTATGTTTTTTAGAGATAATACTATATTGTTATCCATTAACCATCTAAAAACATGACACGGTGTATTTTTTAAACATAAATAATTTATCTGTGAAGATCTTGAATCTATTATAGCTCCTGGTGTAGGGTCTATATTTTGATAACTTTCAAGGTAATTGTCCTTACTTATTTTAACCCACATATATTCTTTTTCTTCAATATATCTTTTAAAAAAATGGTTTACACCTTTTAATGATAATATAAAATTTATATCCATTTTCAAAAAAGATACCTTTCCCATATCATATTTATAAGGATTGTTTTCTTCTAAATTATTAAAGATTAAATTAATGATATCTTCTGGTAGATTATCAATCATTGATATAGTATTTCATATATAAATTTGATTTTTTTGTTTAAATAAGTATCAAACAAAAATGGACGATATCGTTCACTATATTCGTATGCAAAACATGTTACTACTCAAATATATATCTTATAAAGAAGGATGGAATTACATTGAACTTTGTAGGAAATATTTAGACCAATGAATTAGTACGACATAATGGACATGAGGGATCTTTATTGATCCATTCTATAATACAATCTTCGTGATAAATGTGTTGACAATCAAGGTAGACAATATCTTTAGTTTCATCGAAATCTTCTAAACATATACTACAGCATGAACCATTTGATATAACATTGGGATCAACGGTATTACTTTTTATTTTTTCTACAACTCTTGGACTAAGAGTTTGTTCTTGAGTTAATCGTATATTTAAATCACTATCTCGTTCTGATCTATTTAATCCACGAAAACAATAGCAAGAAAAGTATAATATTAAACCTATCATCAAGTAACCCGTCTGCGTATCAATATTTAAAAATGAACCGTAATCAGAATTGTTGTAGTTATTGTCATAATAATCACCACTATAACCATCTGGATCATGATATTCTAATCCTTTATTTAGTATTGGGTTATCCATTATATAAATAGTATGTAAAAAAAACTTTATATGAAAATGGTTTTATTTAAACATGTGGGAAAGGAACCTGACCTACATCCCAATACCAATATTTTCTACGTCTAGTTTGACCAGTCCATTCTGAACTGTAACGTTCATATGATTCTTCACATGGGTATTCTAGAAATTCCTTTTCACATGCCTTCAAACGCGATATGTTAGATCTTTCAAGAACGACCCAATATTCATCATAATAGTAACCACCCCAGGGTTGACGTTTAAAATCAGGTGGCATATTGAATCGTGGTACACATGATACATAGTTCGCTTTTTCTGGATTAGGAGACTGGTTGTGGAGAAACTCGCCATTCGCACCATACTCTACTTCTGAAAAGATAAAATCTTCTTTCCAATTGAAAGAGTAGTTGAGGTCAGTATCTCTTTCATCGTAAAAGTAGATTGCAGGACCAAGGACACCATTCTCATCCGTACAACCTGGTTTTGTATACTTGTAGTTTCTTTTGTAGCCTTTCTTAAGCGTATCCATGTGAGACCAAATGAGATCCCAGCGCTTGACTGGTTCGATCCAATCAATCTGAGGTGAAAATGTCTTTATACCATAAAACTTAGTCTTCACAGTACTTTCCTTGGGAACAACCTTCAACTGGAAATCTTCGTGGATACCATGATCCTTTTTATCTACAACTTCTTGAAATGTTTCAGTGAATGTTTCATGTTTTTCTTTTTCTACTTTTGTAGGTGGTTTTGAACAACGCTTATTTTTGGATGGTTTCTTCTTTTTTGCTTCTTTGAAGGTAAGTGGTCCAAGCTTCATATTCCTTATTCTTCGCAGCATTTGAGTATCAAGATCTTCATCATCGTCAATGGGATGTTGCACATTCCTTTCATTTACTACGATAACACCCCTTTCATGATCTTCGCGAGGGTCTTTTTGTCCTTGAAGTTCTTCAATTTCAGTTCCGTAGAACATTGTCTTATCAAGGCCAACGCCATCCCAAGCTACATCAGCCCAGGTAACCTTCTTGCTGTAGAGGTGTCCTTCCTTCTCTCCAAGCTCTCTCCTGTGAACAGGGACGACGACGCCACCGATGTCAACGAAGTCAAAGAGGTGAGAATCCCCGAACATTTTCTTTCTCTTATTCTCTTTCTTTGTAAGTTGACACTATCACAAATTTGAAATCAAATTTGAAATATTTAGAAGATTTTTATATAAAGATAAAAAACGAAATATATAGGATAAAAAAAAGAGAAACAAACAAGATGAGTCCTGAAGATGAATTTGTGGTTGTGACAGCTGAACCTGTTTCTCCGGAAGCACCTTCCCCCGCTCCAGCACCAGAAAAGGAAGAACCCCCCGCCATTGTAACGGCGGAACCAGTGCCAGACAACACTTCATCTGATGAACGCACCTATGAAGAATTTATCAACGATATGACTCCTATGGAGACATTCAATATCAATGGTCTACGCTACTATGTGAGGAATGGAATCAGCGGTGAAAAGGTGCGCTCTATGATGAAGGCGCATGGACAGTGTGAAATCTGTTCATCACGCGCGCGGAAGTTTTGCACTCTTCTAGGACGAAGGAAGGACGACGACGACATTCATCCAGCTGTATTCCTGAAGAATATCCGAGGGCCAAAGGATGGTGGATGCCCCGACTGTTGTCTTTTCAATATCCGAAAGGAGGTTGAGGAGATGAATAAGTTTTCAAACTTCAATAATCCACGAATATTCATTGTTCGTGAAGACAGCTTTCCTCCAATTATTGATGGCGAAGACCCTAATACAGGCCTACCTTATGAGCATGTGACAATCTTTCCGGATGCTTTCACTGAAAAGGAAACGGCTGATAAGTTTGAACCACTCATTCACAAGTATATCGGAACAGTCCACCCACGTCTTTCAAGTCTTCTGGAACCAGCTGGAATCCGAACTGTTCAGAAGATCATGGATCGTGTATCTGAACTCCAGAGGCCAGGACACTGGTCATCTGTGCTAAAGTGGATTAAGCACCTTCACGATCTAGTAGAGAGGCCACGCTACAAGAAGGGGTACAATAATCTTTCTGCATGGGGGAAGTTTCATTTCAAGGTTGCTGCTATTACTTCAGGACGCATTGAGTCAGATGTTCACAAGGATTTCCATCAGGCAGAAGGTATTGTAAATGTTATTACTAATTCAGAATCTATTGAGGAATCTCTGCGTAAGATGGACGAAATTTCTAACCCAGATACATATATGCGGAGTCAGTTCAATCAGGCAATTCGTAAGAACAATGTCACTTCAAAGAGTGGTTTTGGACTTGCTTGGGATGGGAAGTTTACCGATGACTTTGATATCCATCTTCAGCCAATTACTCCAAGTGGACCTCATATCTTCTACGGTGTTAAGAAGCAGACAATGTCATGTTTCGGAGGAAATGGTTATGCTTCAGGAGATGTGACATATCTCCTTGATTTTGATGCGAATGCTGCGAGTGCCGAAGCGAATCCATGTGAAAATGTAAGCGTTGATATTCACAATGGTAGTGAAGCAGTTGTGGACGTATATGTCAACCTCTTTTCCCGAAAGACACGGGGAGGTGTTGATATGCCATTCACTGTTTTCCATCGTCAAGATGGACGAGACCCCGTAGAGATTGAGAAGGTCTGGCCTAGTAGTCGAGGGACAGGAAATAAGATGCTAATCGGACGTTTTACGATCTACAATAAGGATCTACTCTCTGTGGAAATGAGTGAGAAGGCTTCTCGTCGGGCGAAGGCACTCAATCCTAAGTGGGAGAAGTCAATGGGTAATCCGAAGTCTATCGTCCCTAACCTTGATGATTTTGATAAGAATATGGTTGTTACTTGGGATAAGTGGACAGAACTTCGTCCAAGTGCTCCAGAGTTCACACCAGATGTAAACAATGCTTTCATGAATATGACAGTATCACCTAGTAATGTTAAGAAGAAGAAGAAGTATGTGTGTGAGTATGAAGACTCAAAGCCACCGACTACATTTAATGGACTCCTTGAGAAGCTGGAAAAGGGGGATAAGCATCGTATCACATTCAATCATAGGGATTATACTCCTGGATATATCGCTAAGCCAGTCACAAATGAAGTAGTTGTGAAGGGGAGTGGATATGTAAATTGCCATTATAAGAACAAGTTCTCAAATCCAGTTGATCCTCTAGATGTCATTCGTTCTGGTGAACTGGGTAATGCTCGGTTTAATGAAAACTGGTTTAATTCAAGGCTTTATAGTGAAGCGGAAATCATTTCATTTGTGAAGTCAAATGGAGTATGGTTTGCTGTAGTCAAGGATGGACGACTTCCTAGTGGAGAAGGTACATCAGGCTTTCCACTTTCAGGTGGGTTCCGAGCGACTCATCTGAAGGCAGATTTCCATGACCTACGGGACAGGTGGGAGTTCTGCGATACCAATGTAACGCCTGAGGTTCAGGATGGGACTCCGATGATTGGAGCATTCCTTACAACAAAGACAATTAAGCTAACATTTGATAACAAGCCTCTAACTCTAAAGATGTAAAGACAAAAAAAATTTACACCTTTGAACATTTAAAACGCCGACCTAATTCAAATATTTTGTTAGTTTTCTTTTCCTTATTGATTATTTTTTATATATTTTGATTACTATCTTATGGTGATTTTTATAAATATGTATTGGTATTTTATCTAATACATCTTTTACATTATTAAACTAATTCATAAAGTTACTAAATTTTTATAACATAGATTTCATTAATTGTATTTCTTTTTCTTGCGTATCAATGATTTCTTTTGCTAAATTTTTTAATTTGGGATTACTTGTTTTATTATATATTTTATGAGATGTGGTTAATGCTGTAGAATGATGAGGTATCATTCTTCTTAACCATTGTTTATCATCAACTAATAATTGTTGTCGTAATAATAGTATTGATACACCAATAGATAAAATAATTCCAACAGAGAAAACTAACATATTAAAATGTCCCATTGATAAATAATGAACAATCTCGTGTGCCCACATCATGTTTGAAGCCATTAACAAACCACCATAAAATAGTGTTTGCGATATATACAAGTCTGAAAATCTATATGCTAATATGTTCATAGGGTTAAACAGCATACCAATAATGACCATTACGATAAACATAATAATTTGTCTTTTATATAAACTTGAATTCATTTATATAATATACAGATATAAAAAAATCGTCGTTTTAAATGTTCAAAGATGTAAATAATAGTTATAACATTAATAATCTTTATAAATCATTTTTTTATGCTGTATATACCTTTTCAATTTCCTTCATAACATCACCCAACTTGCGACCCTTGGGATTATACATGAAGAATCTATCTCCTCGTCGTCTTGAACCAGTTTGGTCTGGTGGAAATTGTTCTGTCCACCCTAGCTGTTCATTTAGATCCACCAATGGAAGTTCCTGGTGCGCGGCGCCCTGCTCTTGCAGCTCTTCCAGCATCTGCCAGATCGCTCGCCGGTATTCAGAGTAATCACGTATGGATGGAAGGGTAGTTAGAACACCTGTAGTGGGGCCGCTGATGGTCTCAATACAGAAACCATTGTGATAATCCCCATTCTTCTTTCCACGAAACTCAATCCAATCCCCTTCTTTAGAATATCTGAAATTAGGGTAGTTCTTTAGAATGAAATCCTCCAGAATACCTTTTACCCCTTCACCATCTTCTGGAAGAATTGATTCCCTGGCACGTGCCAAATGGTCCTCAAAATCATCGTGTGAGTTAAACTCAATTACCGTAAATTCACGCTTCGTTTTGTTAAGTTTGGTAGGGATAACTTTTTCTTCTTTCTTCATAACACCGACACCACCATCAACGAAAGATTCATAATAGGGGTATACAGTGTTGTCGTCTTCCTTCAAAAGATACTTTACATTCTCATATGTGATTTCACGGAATCCATCCCAATCATCTAGTTCAGAACCTTCATCTGTCCCATAGCCGTATTCTTCATCTGTCGTGAAAGACACAACTGTAACTCCATCTTCATCCTCACCTTGTTCGTTTTCTTCCTCGCTCATTTCCATATCTTCAGAATCATTCTTCTTAATCACGATTCCATCCTTCATCTCTTCAGCACTTTTTAGTGGATTTTGAGGACCTCCATCAGTTGCGGGGTGATTCGTGTAAGGGAAATTGTCTGATTTCTTATACGCCTCACCCTTGAGGAACGCGGTCCATTCATCAATCGGGACGAGTTCAACTTCATCTTCTTCAACTTCACCTTCTTCAAGCTCATACGTTTCAAGTTTGCAGTCCTTCATTTGTTCTTCATCTGGTTGTTCAGAATACATGAATCCAGCGACGTGATCGTATGTTTCTTTCCATCCACTCCATCCATCTCCGAGTTTTGTGTTGTTCCGGAAGCTGATGGCATGTTCTTCGTTGTCAAGCCATTTCTCAGCTTGATATCCCATGAGCTCAATCCCCACTAGGATACCCTTCTTGACGTCCTCTGAGAGGCCACCGCCGTCACCCATCATCTCGCTGAGAACCTTGTAGATGTTGGTCATTTCTCTTTTTCTCTTTTTGCTGTTTTCTCTTTTTGCTCTGAAGTGTTTTGTTTAGTATTCTTCTACTACAAAAATCAAATTTATACGCACTGGGCCTACCGGTAGGCCTGTGCCGCTGAGGCCGACGGCGGGCGGGCAGACGGGTCCCCAAACGCGTAGTCGTGCTTGGCGGCACAGGCTGCGACCATCGCCGTCACCCATCATCTCGCTGAGAACCTTGTAGATGTTGGTCATTTCTCTTTTTTCTTACATGAACAGATATAAAGATATATCTCATTATTATAAGAGATACTAAAATGGAAACTCAACACCATGTCAGGAAATACATGGATTATCATGAAAAATACACGAAAAAATATGGAGAAAATACAGTTGTCCTGATGCAAGCAGGAAGTCATTTTAATCTTTTCGCAGTAATCAACGATGAGGTAAATATTGGTCCTGATATTTATCATATCTGTCAGAATGTCCTAAACAATGCCCTTCAGGTTACAAAACAGAATAAAAAGAAACCAGAAATATCATTTGGAAACTGTTTGTTAGCTGGATTCCCTATTTATAGTATAGGAAAGTATGAAAATATCCTTCTGAACAGTAACTATACGGTTGTTATTGTAGAACAAATATCAGCTCCTCCAAATCCAGAAAGAGGTGTTACAAGAATTCTTTCTCCTGGAACAACGATTGAAGATTATAATAACAAAGAATCACGATACCTTATGTCAGTCTACATTGAAAAGAATGCTTACATGAACAAAGATGTCTTTATTACGGGATTGTCTACAATTGATCTTTCAACAGGTAAGAACTATTTACATTATATCTTGAGCAAAGAAGAAGACAGTGGATTGTGGATAGATGAAATTGGGAGGTATATTCACTTTTACAATCCATCAGAGATCCTTTTTCAGTTTGAAGGATTTGAGATGACTAAGAATGATATTATTCAAAAGTGGGATATACCTCACAATTCTATTCAGATAAATCATTTTTCTGAAAAAGAATACAAAAAGACATCTTATCAGAATGAATTTTTACAAAAGATATTTAATCTGAATATCATGATGGCCCCTATTGAGCATTTTGATCTAGAGATGAAGTCCGAAGTGGTTGTTTCTTATGTGTATATGCTACAGTATATTCAAGATCATCTTGTAAATACATTGGATAATATTGAGCTACCAGAGATGATGAGTGATAAAAATTGTTTATGTTTAACATCAAATTCTATTCGTCAGCTGAATGTGATAAACAATTATTCTTATTTTAAGGGTAAGAATGAATCATTACTTTCTATATGTAACTTATGTGTGACAACAATGGGAAGAAGATTGTTTAAAGAAAGATTAATTTATCCTTCGGTTGATCCCGATGTTATCAGAAAGAGATATGATTACATTGATATTTTCAGAGAAAACCATTTATATGAAAAGGTTTATTCTGAACTCAGAAAAGTATCTGATTTAGAAAAGTCATTGCGAAAAATGGGATTGAATATGCTTCAGCGGAGCGATTTTTTTTCTGATACACTTTCATTCGAATATGTTATGAAATTTCTGAACATTTTGATGGAAGAAGAAAAGCTCGTAGATAAGTATGACAAGAATATATGTCAGCCTTTCGTTGATTTCTACAATGAATGTAAGGAAACATTTATTTTTCATAATTTAACACAATTTGGTAATCTGGAGAGATCAATCATGAAAAAGGGTATTAATGTAGATATGGATAATTATGATAAGATGACAGAAGTATATCATAGCGATTTACTTAAGATTGCTGAAAGGCTTTCAGGACTTTTGGATGGTTCTGATACAAGTATCAAGGTTGATTTTGATGAACGGAATGATTGGTTTTTGTATTGTACAAATAAACGTGCTCAGACATTGAAAGAAAGATTAGGAAATCTTAATGATAATAGTATTCATGTCAAGGTTGATGGAAAGACACGATATAGTTTTAAAAAGAGCGACTTTACATTCAAAAAGAAGGATGGATCATCTACGATAATAAAGTTTGATGTATGTTCTGAACTTTCTGAAAAATTGATTGAAATTCAAGACAAGATTAAAAAGCTTAATAAGAAAGAATGGGAATCAAAGATGATCTACATGTTTCAGAAGTATAGTTTAGGTTTGAAGCGATTTTACTTTTTCTTATCGGAAATAGATTGTTATTGTTCTGGAGCAAAACTTTCTATTCAGAATGGTTACAATCGTCCTGAAATCGTAGAGCATGAAAAAAGCTTTTTAGATTGTAGTGGTATCCGACATCCAATTGTAGAAAAGATCCACACTGATACAGAATACGTAAAAAATGATATACGTTTAGGAAATGGTGGAAAAGATGGTATTTTATTGTTCGGAACAAATGCTTGCGGAAAGTCAACATTTATGAAAGCGGTTGGGTTAAATATTATTATGGCACAAGCAGGATTGTTTGTAGCTTCTGATAAGTTTATTTATAAGCCGTATACACAGATATTTACAAGAATTTTGAATAATGATAATATATTCAGGTCACAATCATCATTTGCTGTAGAAATACAAGAACTTAAAAGTATTTTGAGTCGTTCTGATAAGAACTCATTGGTATTAGGCGATGAACTTTGTTCAGGAACAGAAACAACATCTGCCCTTTGTATTATTAGTGCGGGACTAGATACATTATGTAAGAGGAAATCAACATTTATCTTTACATCACATTTACATGAGCTAACAAGGTTAGAAGAAGTAAACCGATTGGAAAACTTACGCGTATATCATTTACGTATAGATTATGATGAAGAAAAAGATATTCTAATATATGATCGTAAATTAGCGGAAGGGTCGGGTCCATCTATTTATGGATTAAAGGTTTGTGAAGCAATGGGGATGGAAAAAGATTTTATATCATTTGCGAAAGGGGTTCAGAACAACTTTGAAAAGAATAAGGTATTAACAACGAAAAAGTCACAATACAATAAAGATATCTTTATGGATGAATGTAAAATGTGTTTTAAGAAATGTGACGGACTTGAGACACATCATATAAAAGACCAACAGTTTGCGGATGAAAATAATATGATTGATGGACATCACAAAAATGTGAAACATAACCTTGTTCCACTTTGTAAGACTTGTCACCTAAAAGTAACAAATGGAGAAGTAGTTATGGATGGATGGAAAGAAACAAATCAGGGTAAATTACTCGTTTGGAAGGAATCTTCTAAAAAAGTAGTCTACAAAAAGAAATTTTCCGAGGAAGATGTAAAAAAAATATTAAAACTCAAAGAAGAGAATAATAGTCTTTCACAAAAGGATTTTATTAAAAAGATAGAAATTGATAACAATATAAAAATTGGTGTTTCGACTTTAAAAAAGATGGTTGATAAGACATATTAATAATTATTTACATTAAATTACTCATATCGTATGTCATATTCTTTTTATCAAATTGTGGTCTTTCAAGAGGAATTGGTAATTGCGAAATATCATTCATATACATATCGTGTTGCTTTAATTTTACAACGACATGATTTACACAGTAATCAATTACACCATTATTTAATTTAGATATTACTTGACGAGCTTCTTCATCAGATGTTACTGGAACGCTCCCTTCTTGTAGGTAGATAGATCTCATAACTGTATTGACTTCTTGAGGAGATTGATTGGAAATAACTTTACCTGTTTGTTTATTTACACCAAATCTGATTTGTCTTTGAATATTTGAGGTGTTTTCATTTGATAAAAATATATTACTTAATTTTGACCTTTCTATGATACCTTTCAAAGAATCATCGCGTTGATTGTCATAAATTATTTGATCTTCTAGAGCTCTGTAATTACTTATCTTTTGCGCGTCAGAAACACGACCATTGTTCAATCTTTGACCTCCTTCCATATTTATATTAATATATTTTATTTTTTTTATTTAATTTATATAAATGATAAATGCAAAAAGATTATTGAAATATCTAATTATGTTAGTTGTTGTTGCCCTATCTACATTTTACATACCAAATTGTTCTATTATCAATGAACATGCCGTTTATGTTGGATTATTAGCAGCAACAACATTCGCAATTTTAGATAACTGTATGCCTGAAAAAGTAATTGTTGATGGAGATTAAATGCTCGGTATATATTGCCATTTTAGGGATTGGCAAATTTTTTCCCAAATATTATCTTGTTGTTGTAGTTTTTCCCTACTTTTTAAAAGAGGGAAATATGTTAAAAGATCATCTAATTCTAATAATTCGCAAAATTTATGAAGGACGTAAGAATATGATAAAAAATTTTTCCTATCACTTGGACAATGTTCCATGAAAGGTGTTTGAATTTCTTTAAACATCATACGTAATTGATCTTCATATTGTCTTGTGAGGACAGGGGCTGGTTTTCCATTGATAATATTAATAATATGTGGGATATGTTCATAATATTTATTATATTTAAGCTTTTTGAGTATTTCTCTTACCGTTTTGTAAGAAAGTTCCTCTAACTTAATAAATTTATCTTTTTTAAGTTCTTTCATAATACCATTGTAAACATCTTGTGGAATATCAGTTGTTTCTTTTGCTTGGAATTGAGCCAACCATTCATTAAAATGATTAATACGTTTGTATGCGAAATATGAAGATTCTCTTGGTGGATCTTTATAAGAAACTTTTTCAGAATTAATGATAATTTTTTCAGTATATCCACACTTTTCACAACAGAGAACACTATCGATTGTTTTAAGTGTAAGCGTACTATTACAATTACTACATATATCTAAATTAACTGTTGTATTTTCGGGGATGACTGTATCATCAACTTTTACCATATATTTGTTGATTAAATCATCTGTTTTTTTTTCTTTGTTTTTTTTATTCATAAAGTCTAAAACACTTAATTCTTTATTTGTTTCTTCAATTGTTCCTTGTTTTTTAGAATAATATTCATTGAGTAAATCAGATGTTTCTAGATAATAGTTTATTTCATCTGACTTTTTTGTTTCTATTTTTTTTATTTCTGATTCTAAATATTTTATTTTCATTAAAACTTCATCTATTTGTTCAATTTGATAATATGATTCTAGTTCTCTCTTTTTTTCTTCTAAAATTTCATTATTATCTTTAAAATCTTTAACTATGCCCGTGTGTATTACATCTATTGTAACTCTTGTATCTGCAACAATTTTTTTTAATGGTTTATCTTTAAAAGACATATTATATTATTAAAATACGAATTACTTTCTTTAAATAATAATAAATTTGAAGAAATGTATCTGTTACTATTAAAATGAGTATTGAAGAAATAAACGTAAAGAATGTATACAATAAAATTGCGAAAGAATTTAGTGATACAAGGTATCGTCCTTGGTCATGTGTTGAAGATTTCTTAGATAGTGTGAAACCTATGAGTAAAATAGGTGATATTGGTTGTGGAAATGGGAAAAATATGAAATATCGTAAAGATTGTGAAAATTATGGTTGTGATTTTAGTCAGGGATTGGTAGATATATGTAAAATTCAAGGATTAAATACAATTTACGGTGATATTTTAGATATACCCTATGAAGATGAAACATTTGATTACACAATATGTATAGCTGTTATTCATCATTTATCAACCGTAGAAAAGCGTCAAAAGGCCATCGAAGAAATTATGAGAGTTACAAAAAAAGGAGGAAAAACACTAATCCTTGTATGGGCTTTAGAACAACCTGAAAATTCAAGGAGAAAATTTACAAAACAAGATAATATGGTATCTTGGAAAGATAAAAGAGGAAACTTAATGGGAGAAAGATATTACTATGTATTTAAGAAAGATGAATTAGAGGGTTTAGTAGATAAGTCTTTTACAATCTTAAAGAGTTTTTACGAACTAGGTAATTGGGGTGTAATCTTAGAAAAATAGGATAGACTCTTATTGGTTCATAAAATGTAAATAATAATCTTAAAAAGATAAAAAAATTGATACATTCTTCACTATACATTATATGTATTTTTATATAGATAAAAGTTCGGATTTTAAATTTTGGGACCCATAATAAATATAATAATAGGATAAAAAGGAAGCTACTATGCTATGTAATAAATTAAATTTATTACGTGTTAAATTATACGACTAAACTTTAGACTTTATCGTTTTCTATTTTTTCTCCTTGATTTTTTTCTTGTTTTTCTTCCTCCTCCTTGGTTTTGAGTTTTCAACATATTTTGTGATTTTATTAAATCAATTTCACTTTTATCTAAATCTTTATTTAAATCATAATTTAATGAATACATTCTTTTAGAATATTCATCTAATTCCTCATTATCTTGTTTTAATTTTTGATTTTCCTTTTCTAATTCTTCAATATGTTTTATTAAATCTACATAATCTTCTAAGAATTCAATGTGATACCTGTATAAATTTTTTCCATCAATATCTTCTGGTTGATCCCTTGTTCCTAACATAAAACTTCTGTCAGGGCGGGTCAATCCGTCTGGTGATGTTTGATAACCTGGAAGTCTAACATTGTTTGATAAAGATCTTGAAAGTGTATAGCTTGGTTCTTGAGTATACCTACAAGAATATATTATATATGTTCCATCTCCCATTTCTTCTATTATATTACTCATTTTAGTAAAACTTTTATCTCCATCTGGAATTGTTCCATGCCCAGAAGCTACAAATTTTATATAATTTAAATAAGTATTATCATCTCTTTTTAATCCATATTTACCTTTTTCAAAACAAATGATATTACAACCATCATTATCCCCAATATCTGAGTGTCCACAATCACTTCCATCAGTTTGTATTTCCATATCAGGTATTATATCACCTGGTAAATGTAATCCATATTGAAAATTAAATTGATTATTAGGATCTTCTACTATAGACGAATATTCAGAACCTAATTTTTTATATTTATCTAATAAAGGTTCAAAATTACTATGTAATTTTTTTACAGAATCATCCTTTTCAAAAATAGTATTTCCACCCATGTACAATTTCATAAATGGGACAAAAAGTTTTTTTATGCCTCTTAAATTACTCAACTGAGGAATACAAACATTTGTTTGACTTAATGTAATCACTTTTACACCAGATGGAATTCTAAAAGCTTGTTTATGTATAATATTTCCATGACCATGAACTATTTTTACACTATTCTTTGGACACCTTTGACTCTCGTTTGTAGCAACATCTTTCATAGTTCTTCTTTTAGAACCATTTGGCATAAAATCAAATCCTGTTTTTTCAATTTTTTTAAAATATTGACCGATAGTCGTATGAAATAATTCTTCATTTTCACTGTATATACGTTTTAAATATTCTATGTAATTTTTTTTAACTTCACGTCTTTGCATTATAATTGTTTCAATACTTGATCTATTAGATCTACCTTCTTCTTTAACTATATTATAAATATTAGCATATTCTTCACCATTTGGATCAAAAACATACATATATAATCTGTATAAATTATCATCATCATCATCAAATATCTGTTTTGGTATATATTCTTTTATTAGATGTTCTATTAAATCATTGTAATTAAACTCAATACCTAACTCTTCAAAAATAGGTATTTGTTCTGTTATTTCTTTTTCTAAACCGTCAAAAAAACCTGGGAGACTATTTAATTTTAAAGTTGATATTTTTGTTCTTAATAGAGAAAAAACACTATCTACATCTATCTTAAATTCTTTTTGTTCATCTTCATCTGAATCAGAAGAATAAATCATATTGGGTAATCCATAATCTTCCATATAATATTATATAATATTATATTATATAATGAAAAGAAAGTATACAAAAAGACAAAAGGGTGGTATGAATTCCTCAAGAAGTAGTTCAAGACCTAGAAGTCGTTCAAGACCTAGAAGTCATTCAAGGGCTAGAAGTAGATCAAGACCTAGAAGTCATTCAAGGGCTAGAAGTAGAAGTAGACAATCTCCAAGAAATCCTATAGATCAGGAATTATTTCAACAGGTAGATCCTATAGCTATGAATGTATACAGGAATACACAAGCAATACAAAAAATAATGAAAGAGCTAAATTATATCAAGAGAGCTTTAAACATTCCTGAACCACCTCCAGAAGTACCTGATGTTGTCCCGCAAGAAGTTGATGGTTAAAGAACAAAAATAATCCAAATTTAATATTAAAAATATGAGAGAATGTATAGAATAATATGGACAAAGAGATGTTAATGATTTCTATCATGAAGGATATAGATGAATGTA
>ENA-UOXV01003109-UOXV01003109.1-marine-metagenome-genome-assembly--contig:-NODE-3109-length-20718-cov-6.232299_pt1 | contig 20718 bp, 34 predicted proteins | sample MGYA00238165_ERZ766961 | MGnify/ENA primary metagenome ERZ766961 (study PRJEB28924, sample SAMN03173240) | marine metagenome | biome: Marine; feature: Water; material: Subsurface seawater | place: North...
AATTGCAGGTGCTCCCTCACTTCGTCAAAACCAAAACTGGATCGCCTCTCGTTCATACCGACCCGCAGCGAAAGAGTGTTAACGTGATTGGTGGCTCAGAAAGAGTCCGTCTCCTAGGACAAGCCCTAATCAATTTGCATGTGAGCGAAACCATTCCCGAGGTTTGGATTGCTTCAGATCGCAGGAGTAGCTGAGCTTCCTGACTGGGGGTATGCGTCAGTCGTCGTTTGCGATGGGCTGGGGCCCTCTTGAGAGCGACGTGCCTGGGACACAGCCGTGTAAAGTTGCTCATCGCTCCAACCGAGACCGGTCTCTGCACGGTCTGCGAACCATCCGCCCTCATCTTGTCAGTTGATTCCTGCTTCTATCCCTCAGTGGCAAGTGCCGGTATCTTCACTGCCCAGTACACGTGGTAAGGACACCACCCGGTGCCATGCACGCTTAAGAATCTTCACTGTCCCGAACAAAGAGTAAGGACAATGCCCGCTTAAGCAGTGCCACGGCTCGCTGGCGCCTTCAAATACTCGCGGTGCAGCTCATGCATACTCAAAGTTCTCGGGCGGGAGTAGCCCGAGCTTCCGCATTGCAGCACGGCGGCGCTGTTGCGGCGTCTGCGGCAGCATCTTGCGTGTGGGTTTTCCGCGCCCCGCGCCCCGCCCCCCCCTAGCCTCGGACATCAGCCCCTCACCCCCGGCAGTGAAGCTGACGTCTCCCGACGCAGGCTGGACCTCGGGAGGGATCTTCCCAGTCTCTAGCACCTGCTTTGCGAGCCGTATGGCATTGTCGAGAGCCTGCCGCGTGTCAAGGTACAAAGCTCCGTGTCAGCCGCGTGACTGTGTGGCATTCGCGCACTGTCGGAACGGTATGTCGCGGTACAAAGAGATAAGGATGGTCCAGGGCTGATGAAGGGGCGAGAGACTCGTCACTGCTGGGGCAGACCTTGTCAGAGCAGCGCTTTGGGATCGTCTTGTCAGTCAATTCTTGCACCTGTACAGAGGTAAACCAAACAGAAACGAGTCACTTCCTCTTGTGTGATTTGTCGAACCGCAGAGGGAATGGAGTAAGATTTCTTGACGGTGGTATGCGCTGGCATTTAGGGCATGCGCAGGGGCGCAGGGAAGTTGGTCGGGGCGCGGGGCCTGTTCGCGGCGAACCCAATGAATGGCGCGGTCAAGAAAGTGTAGGATGCGGAACTTTTTGCAGTAAGGATTGCGAACGCTGCCTGTCAAAACCTGGCCGGGCAGCAATGTATCATCCACAATTCGTAATTGTCCGCCATCCCTTGCTCATCGTCACTGGCGAGCAGGTCCTGGCCAGGAAGGCAGGAACAGCAGGGACCGGGCTGGGGTGGTACTGCCGACGGCCACGAGGCACCGTCTTTGACCTTCGCCCACACCATCTCGATCTGGAAACGCAAGAAAACATCGTCATTTCTTGCAAACGGATTTCCAGCTGGTCCTGGCCGCAGAATGGTGCGAGCAATCGGACCACACATGGGTGCTTGGTGCTGGGCGGACCTGTGTGACGGGCTTGCGGACACGATCGCATACGTCCACCCATTCGTCTTCATCTTCTACGCCCCCGACATAGTGCACCTTGACTCGCGACGCATCTGCATCCAGCTCGATCACGTGCGCGTCCCACCACTCACCCTCGCTCAGCACCTCAACCGCGCTCCCCTGCGTATCGCGCGAGCCTCTCTGACTCAGCAACGCCCTTATCCGCAGTGAATTTCTGTAAGATGAATCTAGCCTCCATGCGCTCCGGATTGACGCCAAGCCCTTACCGCAGCGAGGTCGCGCGCTGGGCTGATGAGACAGCGAGCAGGCATATTTCCCCGGGAAGGCAAGCCGTTTGGCCGAACAGCCATACATAGTTTGACCGTGCGCAATATTCTTAGCCGATGAATTGATATGGACGTTACCTTTTCAGGCCATGCATCTTTCTGAGATCCGGGAGCTTCCTCCTCCAGGTTCTCCATCTCCTCGTCGCCCCCCGTATCCTTCTTGTCGGCCTCTTGCTGCATTTCCCCGGATCCTTTCGCCTGTACGCCAACTTCAGTCCCCGTTTCCGTTTGCAGTCCCTCGGAACCCTCCTGATCACGCATTATTGTCGACTTGTCTGCTATTTTATCCGCCTGGTGAGCGACGCTCGCACCTGATACCGCGCTCGCGTTCACGTTCGGGCTCTTGGCGCGAGGGGGAAGCAGCACGCAGAATTTCTACGGCAAGTCACCTGTGTCCGAGGGGGCCAAATCGGTAAAACACTGGAGCGTCTCCGCGAACTTTGCAGGTGCCGGAGCTGCTTCGTGCTGAGCAGGATGTGCGCCATCCATGTTTCGTCCTTCGGCCTGTCAACTTTTGTGTAAAGCTTGACTTAAAAAAGGGTTGATTCCTTCCAAGCACCACAAACTCGACCCCGCCTGGGGCGCGAGCGCGAATGGTACGCATACGCGCCGTTCATGCGGCTGCTCTTTGCCTCGCGATCCTTTCCTCTAGTACTGTCTCTGCATTTGTACCTTCGCGCCTTAGCATGCCGCATCTTCGGTTGTCGAAGAGCGCACGGAACCGGGCTGGCCCTGCGCTTCTCCCACGGATGTGCGTACGTGGTGAGGGAAACGAATCGCGTCGCGCGATACTACTGCGCTGTAGTGCTACTGTAGCAGCATCTCTCGGAGCTGGGCTGCTGGGTCCCCGTCAGTCCTCTGCGGATGAGGCTCCGGTGGAGCTCAAGGCCGACAAGGCATACAATGGACCCAGCGCGTACGGCTTCAAGTTCAAGTATCCAAAGAGTTGGAAGCCTAACAAGCAGGTCGGAAACACCCATCTGTACAACCTTCAGGTGACATCAGGTAAAGAGGGGGGAGGAGGTCGCATTGCTTTGACGGTCGATCAGATCAAGGCCAACTCTTTGAAGGACTGGAGCAGTCTCGAGGCAGCTTGCGAGCGCCTCAAAGCGAACTTGGGCAAGTCCAGCAAGAACGGAGGCGCTACGTCTGTGGTGAGCCAAGAGTCCAATTGCTTCTTGCTCAATATTGCACCCGGTACCACGCCGGGGTTGCCTTTGAGCCTGAGGTCAAATCGTGGGGGACCAGGTGCAATCGAGGGAGTTCTCGAAGGGAGGGATGACCTACTACGAGATTGCGGTAAAGAACGAATCAGGTGCAGCGCAAGAACCGTGTGCCGGCTTCTGAAGTAAAGGCAGAGCAGAATGCGCTTCTGAAAGTTCCTGTCTTGCACCCGGCCAGGAACCCGTTGACAGTGGTGGTTTGGGTACAGGTGCACAGGAATGGTCGAAGCTAGCAGTGACAGCACAGCAGCTTTTCGCCCTGACGCTGTCAATCCCAAAAGCTGGCAACGATGTCTTTGCTGCTGAGGTCTGTGAGCATTGCCGGGCGCCTTCGCCAGCAGTGCCCACACCGAAAGGATAAAATGAGCAACCTGTTGCGCGGTTGGCGTAAAGGGCTGAGGCGTGTGCCCGGCACGAAGGTAATTGACTCGTTCACTGTCAAATTCAACTCCCTAGAGAACTTTCAGCAGACTGCGAAGGGCCAGGTCTTGCCCCCCGCTGTCATGACTTCAGGTTTTTCCCCATGGGGATGAAACGAACTGCAAACATCCCTTCCCCATTTAAAATGCATGGCCTCGCTGTTGGCCCCCATCTCCATACAGGCGCCAGAGGTCCTCGACTACATCAAACAGGTTCCTTCGGATATTGGGCGTGTTGAAGCTGGCGAGTTTTGAGCCGCGGGTCACACTTCCAACGCATAAGATGGAATGTGCATGCAGTTCACCATGTGGGATTGATGAGGGAGCTTCAGTCTCGAGTGCATCAGTACAGCGAAGAGCTTGCGATTCCGACACGTTGCAGGCGGAGGCGTCTCGCGCCATTTGCTGAATCGACCCCCTGTAGAATGAGAAGATTCATGAATCCGGTCAACGCTTCAGGAATGGACAACAACAGCACGAGTTGTTGTCTCAGTGACCCCGCGGTCGGGGAAAAACGTGAGATCTGAGCTGGTTTGCAGCTGCTGAAACGGCCTCACGTTGTTCCTTGGACGGTTCAAGAACAAACCGGCGAACGGGATTCCATTCGAAGTGGTCTGTGATTGGAGCCTCGTGCTCTGGCAAGCGTGTGGAATAGTGTCATTTCTGGCTCCGAAAAAAATTGAGTACGAGTGCTTGCTAGTCAACAGAAGTGGCTTGTGAGCAGTACCAGCTCCAGCTTGGTCCGCAGAAACAATGTCTTCGCACTCCACCGTAAAATCGTGAGTCTCGAGCTGGCCCATCCACACAACATTAGTCCAGCGCTGATCAACGATCCAGGATCAGTTGGGAATCATGGAGAAGAGAAGCAAGACGGACCTCGCCCTCGTCGTCAATCCCTATCCCACTTGCGATGGCATCTGTCTCCGCTTGCAGTTTCGGTGCATCTCCGCCATCGCGCTGCGAAACAGCCTGACGAAGCAATCCAAGATGAGCTATTGGAATTCTGACGCATAAGAAATCAAGACAGTGGGACCCGTACCAAAGGATGCTTCGGCCACCAGGGATAAGATGCGCGTGGAGGCGCTAACAAAGATGCTGCCGCGACTTCCGCTGGAAAAGTCCCGCGCTGTGCTTGCTGAAGAAGAATCTGCGCCGCATTAAATCGTCATCAGCTTCAGAGGATTGGAACAAAGGAGCCGGAGGAGCAAAATCAAAGTGCGACCTTCACAGGACAAAACATATCTGCGCCAAGTGCTCCTTGAGATTGCCAAGTAGGTGGGTGGTATTGTTGCGGTCTTGATCGGCCGCACCACCTGGCATAGCATTCTCATCAGTGCGCGGAGAAGCGTCATTCTAGGACCCGAATGTTGTTGTGCAGATTGTCAGCAACATTACCCGCATTCCAGCCCATCGAAAGATGTTTGTGATCGCGTCCACGCGAAACAAGTTGGGCAAATCTGGTTGAGACAACATCAATCAGAGAAGGGTAAAGACATCTTTTGCTGCGGCAAACAATGCACTCATCGGAGTACTCAAACATCACGATTTCAAGGCGCAGAAACAGAAAGTGGCTTTCAGCGATACGAGCGCACCCAGTTGTGTTCACAGAGGCATCCCAATTCATCGAAAGAATGAAATGCCCGCTTCTCCTCCTCACTTTCGCAGTTTATGTCACCAACATACATTGCAAATGCCTGCCGCATGATGTTTCAACAACGCCTCGCTTCACTTGTGACGTAAGGACCTGATTGTACCATGCAAAAGTGCTGGGTGTCGGGGGAAACAAACCATCCGGTTTCCGCTCGACTGCCGAAGATGCTGGGTCCGAGCTCCGTAGGGTAGCATGCTCTGGACCCACGCGCGCGGTGTAGCCCCATCACCCACGACTTCATCCGGTGCACGAGGATGCTCCTCGTTCGCGTCGTCCGAGGACGAAGCAGAACTCGCACGAGCAGGCGCATGCGGTGCCGGCAACAAGACGCGTCGTACCTTGCCAGCGGGGTCGAGCAGCACGCAGGTAACAACTCTGCGCCCTTCAAGACGCCACTCTTTCCCAATGAGATCCTCGCGCGGCGCCTCTACTGGCGCCGTCTCCTCGTCCTTGGATGGGGGCTTGCCCACCGATGGGGCAGGGGCAGCGACCCCGCCGAGAGCCTTATGCGCACGTAGAGGCGGTACGGCCGCTGCGCCAAGAGGCGGCGGCGCGTCCTGCAACGCTTCCTGGATCCACGCGCGGCGGGCACGAGCGACCGACTCGCCGTGTTCCGCGCGGATAGCCAGCGCTGCCTGTCGCGCGGCGGGGCCTGGAAGCAGGAGCCGCGGATTTGTGGTGAGCGTCTTGGCATGCTGGTGCATGAGCCAGCTTCCGGACGCATCACCAAGCGCTTCGAAGCGCGCACGGTGCTCAGCGAGGCCCGCACAGTTCTCGATCCAGAACGCAACGTCTCCGGGTGTCCAGTCGAGAGCATTTGGGGGTAGCCGGTCTCGTGCCGCCCGCCCTGCCTCAGAGTTCCAAGTCCGATCCAGCGAAGCGCGTGCCGCTGCAGCCTGCTCTTCTTCTGTCTCATGGCGCCACTCGCCCTTCATGCCGCGCAGGGCCAGCTCGGCTAGCGCCTCAAGCAGCCGAAACCGCACCTCTGCCGCGTTGCTCACCATGAGGGCCTGCAGTCGCTGCCCGGCGCCGTCCTCCACCTTGGCGCGGTAGTCGCGTTCTATCGCAGACAGCTGCAGGCGTAGACGCCCCACTTTGGAGATCCGCCGCCGGTAGAACAGCAGGCACGCACGATGCAGCACCACGCCTGCAACGTCGACCCGCTCGGCGTAGTCCCGGGCCGTCGCCAGCTCAACCTCTGCCTGCGCCGTGCGAAGTAGTGTCGCTGCCCGCGAGAAGTTTCCGCCAGAGAGATGCGCGCGCGCCAGGCGTGCGCAATGGTTTCCCAGCGCTGTCACATGGCGCACGTCCGAGAGCAGCGCTCGCACCGCCGCCGATACCGGAGGGCGGTCAAGGAGCGCCAGTCGCGCGAGCGCGGCGCGACCCCAAGAGGAGACACGGGCCGCCGCGCGGCGGGTGTGCGCCCACGACCGGCGGCGCAGCGCGCGCGCCGCGACAGCTTCGAGGACAAGCGCCTGTGCGGCGACGGCAGGGGTGCGCGTGCGGAAGAGAGCGCGCAGTTGCGCCGCGGGGTCGCGCGAGGACGCTGCCCGAGCGGCACGGAGAAAGCGGAGCTGCGCGGCCACGGGGAAGCCGCCGAGGAAGTGCAGGTCGGATGCGGCGCGCGCGCGGGCCACGCGGCAGACAGCGATGTGAGCCGCCCACAGCGAGGCGAAGCGCACCCCGAGGGGGCGGTTCGACTCAAGGCCCGGGTGGCTTGCGAGCGGCTGGGCGCGCCGGAAGCGCGCCTGCAGGAGAATCACCGCAGCAAGCTCGGGTGAGGCTGCCAGTTGGTGGCGCGCCCGTACTCCCTGCGGCGCTCACCGCGGCCCTCAGTGAGATGCGCCTCTTGCGGCGCCCAAGTGTGACTTGACAGTGGCACCTTGGTTGCGCGCGAGTAGTCCTCTGCGCCCATGGCGTTGCGAACAGCCCAGATCGTCCGCCCGGCCGCTCTCAGCTTCAGTACAAGTGCCACTGTTCCACCGACGTTTGATTTCGTAAGTTGAATCACAAACAGACGCGCGGCATCAGGTTGACATCGCTCGGGCTGGGATGGGCAAACCTCGCTGCTTCATGTCGGCAGACATAGCTGAAGCTGCAGACTTGAGCTTGCTCTGCTGCTCTTGTTGGAGATTTTGCTTGATGATTTTGTACTGCGTCTTGCATGTTCGGTTGAAGTGGGCCTCCAGGCGGTCGAGGCGGTCGCCAACCAGAGTGTGCCAGCGCTGCAGCAGGATGAACCCTCCGGTACGCAGCGGCGGCGGTGGCGTTGTCCTCGGGCGACGGCGATGTGTGCTTGAACCAGAAGCTGAACCCGTCTCAGATCCGAGTGTCGATCCTGGACCTGAGCTTCTCACTGGGCGCCTTGGACTCCCTGTGAAGCTGTGAAGCCCGGCTACATGGTCGTCCCCTGGCACAGCAAACTGATCGATCGGTTGCTGCGTGGCAGCCGAGCTTGGCAGAGAGCGTCTATCAGGCGTTTCGATGTCAAGGGATGGTATCTTACTCTGCAGCACGTCCTCATGAGGACGACCCGCAGGGATCTCCATCCCTCAGACGCTGCCTCACAACGCCGCAGCAACTTGACAAAAATCGTTAGATCGTTGAAGGCCGTTATTTTAACAAGGACCGTATCGGCGCGCAGGGCGGCGCTGCCTTCTGGCACTCACACACGGTAGCGAGCGGGCCAGGTGTGGAGAGGGGACTGTGTGTTCAAGCCGATTGGTGAGCAGCTCCAGGATGGCAGGCAAGGGTGACGCTGGCGTTAGCGGCGAGAGCGAGAGCATCGCGGATAAGTACTTCGTGTGCACTGAGTGCCTTGTCGAGGGCAATGTGCAGTCCTTCGTCGACCTCTTCTACCTCACACACGCATTGGATGGTGCAGAAAAAGACGAGGAGGAAACTCTTGCACTTGCGAGGTCAGAGTGGCCCCTTCACTGCCGTGCACGGCTGATCGGTAGCCATCGACCCGAGAGTGGACGTGCGCAGCGGAACCTGACCTGAACAAAATCTGCCATTCGGTGCACTGAATCGAGACTCGAATCCTGTGCAGTTATGAAACACTACAGTTCCTCAAGACGCAGCTGACTGAGGCGGAGGTTGCGAATCGCCAGGTGCGCTGACGCACCAGACTGGCTGCTGCTATCCGGCTTGTGGTGGCATGTTCTGGCCAGCACCGCTGCTGAGTGGAGCCTAAAGATGCTCAAAATGACGCTATTCTGACAAAATTGGTCTGGCAGGCCGAGCATGAGACAGTTTTCGCATCTTACATGGGCATCGCGCAATACTACCAGGACCAGCAGGACCACAAAACGGCTGTGTACTTCCTGACCAAGGCCCTGGATGTATCACGCATCGCAAAGAAGAGGGAAATGGAGGCAGAAGCGAACCAGGCACTTGGTCTGGCACATGAGAAGACGGGGGCGCTGAGAGCAGCGATCGAGTTCCACGAGACCCATAGGCGTCTTCTCGAGGAGGCGAATGTTGAGCTCCCACCGGCGTCGGGGCGGCATCTGATTGGCGCGTACAAGGCGCTGGCGGAGGAGCTAGAGCGGGAGGGAGACTACACGGGGTGCATCGAGAACTTAGAAAAGAGCCTGGAGGCTGCCTCATCACTAAAAGACCGCGCGGGGGAGGGTCTGGCACTCGAGCAGCTGGGCAATGCGCTGATGCAGCAGGAGAAGCACCAGCGCGCAGCGGAGCGCTTTCATCAATTCCTCGCCATCTGCCAGGAGACGGACGACAAAATCGCTGAAGGCTCTGCATACTCACTGCTTGCATCTGCGTACGAGGCCATGGGGGATCGCGCGCAGAGCATCAAGTTTTTGGAGGCCTTCCACGAAATTGCTCTCACAACGGGCGAGCTGTCGGCCCAGCGCGAGGCATGCGCTCGCCTAGGCGTCATCTTCAACTCCGCAGGCGACTTCATGCTGTCAGTCCACTACTTCACCAAGTCTTTTGAGATTTCGCGCTCGCTCGGAGACTACAAGGCTGTCGACTCCGCCCGTGTCAACCTTGGTGTTGCACGAGGCTGCGCGAAGCGTGCTGCCTACATGGACGTGATCAACCACAAGATGGACGCCCTACTTTCGTGGAAGAACCGACGCACGCCCATTGAAGACAAGTAGGCTGTATCTTTTGCTGTGCTGTATGTACAAATGTGACACTGCACCCAGTCCCGTTCCGCATGCCTCGTCTTTGTCACAGAGCAGTTGTGAGCGACGACGGCCTCAGCGCTCTCTCTAAAGGGGAATCTTGGAACTATCCTCCATGCTCTCCTCCTCCTCCCAGCTCTGTTCGGGTGCCTGCTGATTCGCACCGCCTGTGACATCTTTTGCATCCTGATCACTCTGCATCAAGGGTCTGGCGCGCTTCATTCCCAAAGCCGCCAGGCACTGGTTCTCAGCCGCATTCTCCTCCCGCGGTCGCACTTTTCTTGAGGGTGCACCTCGGCCAAGTAGTTCGTCGATTGACGCGCCTGCGCAATGCATAGCGGGATGGGGGAGTGAGTTCGTGTACTACCATTTGCGCGGTAGCCACGGCACAAGGCGGGTACCGCTGGACTCTGATGCCGCTCCGTCGCGATCTGAAAGGGGACCAGCATTACATGGTATGGTAATGTGCAAACCAGTTCACAGGCCGGGGCAAATCTGGGCTGGTACGTGCAAGCAGGAGGCACCTGTGTGTGCAGCGTCCGGCGTGGAACCCTCACTATCTACTTCGTTCGCCTCTCTGTCCTCCTCACCATCCTTCTCCTGGTCCACGGCCTTCTGACGGTCTTTGCTGCTCCCCAAGCCCCAGCCCTCGGCGGAGAGCTCGTCCATCTCTTCATTTAGGCGCTTCCACTTCCGATTCGACGGGATGTGGAAAACATTCTGTGCGAAATCGTCGTTGTGGGCTGAGATCTTGACCCTGATCAACCCTCCTGAGAGTCGCATGCAGCCGCGCGTCACAGTACCAGCCAGACTTGATCTACCCCCTGGCAGTGATTCGTCGCAACTCGCTCTCCCCTCCTCACCCGCCAATGATTTCACTGGTGCCGTCAGCAGCGGACACGTGGGTGCCACAGCAAACAGGATTAGCAGAGGCGCGGCGACTGTGCGCATTCCGACCTTGTCCTTTTTTCCAATTTTGACCAGATCGCCGCGAAATGGAACGCCGATGCATTCTTGCCGTCTTGGCTTGTCTCGCGTCCGTAACAACATCGCACGCGATTTTCGCAGGATGCTCAAGGACAGCTAATGGAAACACTAAACAGTCGTTGGGTATTTGTCCAGCCTTCGTGGCGAAGGGAGGCAGCGCTTGTGCAACCCATGAAGCGAGGGGGGTGTTTTTGGTGACTGCTCTACGAGGCGGCGATGACGAGGTTGCCGTTAGAGATCACACTCGATGGTCTCGGCTGGAGAAAGCTCTAGAGTGCGCGGTCTGCACTTCATTCCTCTTTCAGCCCGTGACGCTCCCGGACTGCGGGCATTCCTTCTGCGCAGGTTCTCCCACAGTGAGCGCCCGGATGATCTGCTCTGCTACCAATTGCGCGGTTCCACGTCCAGGATGCCTCAGGAAATGGGTCAATGAGGTCGTTCCTCGGCAGCTCCCCTACTGTCCCGTCTGCCGCGGCCTGATAAGGTCCACACATATGACCCAACAGCATCAGTTTTCGCGAGAAGCACAGTGGGCTGATCGACTGAGACTCATCTTCAACACTGCAGCCAGACCATAGACCATCTCCGTGAGAGCTACACGCTATCAGAGATCTCTCGCACTGCCTTTCAGGTGGACGCACAGTCCTTTCGTTGAGTGCTCTTTTTCACGAGATGAGATCGCCACGACGGCGGCAGGAGTACACGACCAGAGAACGACAAGAGATGGCCCTATTGAACGCGAGTTTGCATAGACGCCTGTTCAATTTGACAATCGGCCCGCAACGCGCAGAAGTTATTAGTCCAGGGTGCGGCGCGCTGTGTGTTACCTCCTCGAGCAATATGAAGGCAACCAGGACATTTGTAGATGTCTGCCATTCAATCTCTCTCAGGTCTGCAACACCGAGCAGGTTTGTGAGTCTCTTGCCTTTCGAAACGAATGTCTCAATAGACGCTGTCCTTGAAGACGTCTCAGATACGATCTTCCGCGAGAGTGCTCAGCAGGCAAGCATTCGCTGTGTACCCAGTGCACGCTGCGGCCCCGAGTCACGCGGGCATCCGGATTCTGCAGGGCGCAGTGGCGGGATTCTGGCAAGGTTTCTTCAAAGGGTCTGGCCCCGCCGCATATTACGATGAAAGGGACACCTATCTAATTGCTGCTTTCGTTCTTTTTCTGAAACTAGTGGCAACGCAGATTCTCGGCGGGTCGACTCGTGCTGAATGTGCGCCAGCTTGCGCTAAACGAAGCCTGCAAAACCACACTGACAAAGATCTCGCTATAGATTCTCTCCATATCTTTCGGTACGACTGTCGCCGTGTTCCTCTCCGTCATTGCCGGTGCACCACTTTCCTCCATGAACTCGATGCCGTGCGAATAAGCGAACTGGAGTCAGCGGCCGCCATGAGCCATCGCACGTTGAGATTGTGTTGGCGTCCGACTGATTGTGAGAATTGAAGCAGGCCTAGTGGCGGAACGGCTGATGGGCGTGTCCACGGGAGGTTTGCGCCAGATAGAGAGGCACGGCTAGAGAGGTCACGCCGAGGAGGCCGCTTTGTCAGGAGAGCTCGACCGGCTTGAGTGTCCCCCAAGACTCCCCTGCCCGCAGCGACACCTGTAAGGGGGATGGAGGTGCTGAGACATTCGATCTGGCGCTCGCATGGGGAGGCTTTCCGTGCACCCACGTCGATCCTCGAAGCTAAAGCCAAAAGGTTCTGGGCAGTTCCTTGAGTGGCACTGAGAGACCGGGCAGCGAATCGTTCATCGCAAGGACGACCATGCGAGCCACCTAGTCCCCACAGCCGCCCGCGTCGGTCCTGCTGGGTCCAGCCCGGCATGCGAGCAGGTATTCGAACTAGAGGTGTTGACAAGGTTTCTACAGGGCCGGGCACAGAGTAGAGGAGATAGTTGAAACAAAGACAAGTGAGGGTGACAGGCTCACGGGCTCGAGATGCTGCGGTTGGACTTCGACCAAGATCTCGTCATGCACTTGCATCACCACCTGCGCGCGGCGCCCGCGGCGGTCACGTGTGTCACGGGCGCGTCGCTGGCGCGCGTGCAGGCACCTGTCCAAGCGGAGCGGCCGCGCCCCCCCCCGCCGCCCCGCCTGCAAGCGCGCTGTCGACGGCGCGCAAGGCGACGCGTATCGCGTCTGCCGCGCTCCCTTGCACGCTCGTGTTCACGGCTTGTCGCTCTGCCGCGGCCCTGCCGCCGCGGCAGCCGCGCGGTGAGATGTCTGTGCTAGCTAGTGCTCGGCCCTCGTATCTCCCTCTTGGTTGGTGAGCGAGGTGCGAGCAGGCGGCATATGGAATACAGATGTTTGGAGGGAGTGCAGCGCGGGACCTTGCGGAGGCCGAAGGGCTGGAGAGGTCGGGGAGGAAGCGCTTGCGGCCCAAGAGGCTCGAGACAAACCCTGCGCCGGGCGTGAGCGTCGGGCGTGGGCGCCTGAGCGCGCGCAGCGCCGGGGGGCGCGGGCGGCGGGCGTGAACCAGCTGCGCGTGCTTGCACGACGAGGGCGCTCATCATCGCGCCGACTCCAGCGTAGGTGCGGCGGAAGGAGTCGGCGAGTCTCATCGCCTCGCCCTCATCGACGCTGAGCTCCTCGGCCAGCGCCGCAACGCCCATGCCGTACCTGGACGCGGTCCAAGAGGGCTCGCCTGGTCACTGGCTGGAGGGCGTGCCACGGTCTCCGGCGTGCGGAGAGAGCAGACACACATTAGGCCGTAGCAGAGACGCTTGGCGCGGGAGCGTTGCTGCTCGTCGACACTGGCGAGGGGCACTTGGAGCCATTGCGACGCCATGGCTCGGAACGGGTCGCTGTCCTCGGCTGCGAGCGCCTCCTTCAGCGCCTGCCCGCGAGCATGCCATCAGGGGGCCTACGTGTCGGTGTGTGGCCCGGCGCGCTGGCCGCCGTGTGAGGAACGCTGGACTGTGGCGCGGGGGTGAGCGGGCAATGCTACCTTGTCTTGCGATAAGTGAGCGATGATTCGCAGCTCCAGCTGGCTGAAGTCCGCACTGAGCAGAACTCGCCCTGCAGCGCGGTTCGGTTCACGAGCGCCGTCTGCAGGTTGAGCGGAGTAGGTATGCCCAGATGCTGGGCGGGCGGGGGCCTGGGCGCGCTATGACGCAGTCGCGGAGCCGCAGCTCGCCGAGCGCGTGGTCGTCGGGCGAGAAGAGAGGGGACAGGGCCTCCGGCAGCAGGGGGGTCGGGTGCGGCAGGCACTGGAGGTTTGGCGCCCGCGTCGTGATGCGGCCAGTCGGGCTCAAGTGCTGCACCTGCACTGCATGCACGGTCGCGAAGCCACGGCCCAACGCGCCACTGGACCCGCGTCCGCGCGCGCTGTCTGCAGCAGCCGGCTTGTTTTCTGGTGTCGGACGCGCGACATGCTGTATGAGCGGGAGAAGCGTGCCTGCGATTCCCCACGGACGAGACGGTCGCTTGCAGCGGGGCACAGCATGCGGCGTCCGAGTTCGAGGCGTTTACAGCGTGCTCGGGACGGTGTTTGGCCAAGCCAAACGGCGTGGGAAGACCTTGCAGGAGTGCTGAGAGCTTGCGATGGTGCACAACTGCGCGGCATAGGAGCGGGGCAGAGGGCAGGGCGGGTTTGTTTGCCACACGATGCGCCGCGATGCGCCGGAGCGTCTTGGAAGAGCACAGTGCGGCTAGGTTGCGCGCCTTCAAGCCCTGATCGAGCGCGCCGGGCGGGAGCGGGAGCGCAAGCCGCTCGTACAGCACCCGTGCCACCTCGGCAGAAGAACGCACGTTCACCGCGCCCCCTGCCGCCTGGCCTGCCAGGGCCTCGAGGCGAGCCAGGCCCGCGCGCAGCGCCTCGCGTGCGCGCTCCAGCCCATCGAGATCGACCGCCATCCCCGCCTGCTCCATCCGCGCCAGAAGCGCCATCGTCTGCATCTGAACCCCCCACGCACGCGCCCTCTTAGCGCCGCGCCCTCTGCGCGCGCCTCGCGCGGCCTGCGGTCTCCGGCGAGGAGCCAAAGACCTCGACGTTGCTGAAGTAGGCGAGGAGTCCGTGGTCTTCCAGCTCCGAGCGCAGCAGCGGGAAGGCGGCTGCGAGCGAAAGCGCGTGCGCGCACGCTGTCCCAACCTGCGGGCCGCGGTTAGTTGAGCTTTAGTGCGAGGAAGGAATGGGCCCGAGGCTCGCACACGGCCGTGTGCGAGCCTCGGTCCTCGACGCTGCAGCAAGCAGGGACCAGGCGCTGGGCGGCGCATGGTCGGCGCGCGTGCTTGGGCTTTGGGTTGCGAGCCTGAGAGAGGCGCGTCCGCCCTGTCCCCCCCCTCCCGAGAGGCAGGCACCCGAGTGCGCGCGCGAGGGCGATGGGCGAGAGCTCTGGAGCGGTCGACGCGGCGGCATGGAGGGAGACAGCGAGCCGTGGGGAGAGCGCGGCGGCGAGCAGGGTGTCCTGCACGGCGCCCTCGACGGCCAGCCCCGCGCGCCGCAGCGCGGGCACGACCGCCTTGCCGTCGTGCACCACAAGTCCGCCCCCCGCCGCGCGGGACAGCACCCTGCGCGCCCCGCGACCGCGCTCACGGCAGGCGCGGCACGAGGCAGCTCGCTGCGCGGGGGCGCGCGAGCGCTCTCGGCCCTCGCGCACTTTTGGTTTTTGCCTGCTGAGCCTGGCGAGGCCGTCCGCAACTCCGCACAGCTCTCCGCCGAAAGCCCCCGCGCCCGGGAGCGGCACGTGGAAGACCTGCGGCGCCCGTCGCAGAGATTCGACGTGAACAGGAGGATCAAGAGAGCGGGTGGGTAGTGCCGCGCGCCGCTCTGGGGACGGAAGAGCAAGGCCGGGGCAGAGGAGGAACAGCAAGGCCGGGGCAGAGGAGGAACAGCAAGGCCGGGGCAGAGGAGACCGTGTCGCCTCCCAAGCAGAGTGCCAAGCCGCCCGCCGCCCCCCGGGTTCCCGCCCTCCTGCGCGCGCCTGCGCCATCTTCCCTTTCGCGCGCGGCCAATTGATCTGGGTCGGCGTCAGGGCAGCCGGCCGTACGTCCCTCGCCGCGGGCGTCTCCCTCAGCGGAGACCGCGTCCAGTCTGTGCACGGCGATGGCGAGGAGCGCCGCCGCCGCGGCTCGGCCCTCCAGACGCGAGAGCGCAGCCTCGTCTGTCACCTCCACCCACCACGCCCGCTCCCCTGACCCGTCTCCCTCCCGCTGCGCCGGCGCATTCCTGCCTGCCCTGTCTGCGCGGTTGAACGCCGCCTGCAGCGCCTCCAGCCTCGGCGGGTCGTCCCGCGCCTCCGCCAGCTCCCGCTCACGCGCCCAGCGCAGCACCCGCCCGGCTTCTGCGCGCAGTGCTCGCCGCCCGGCTGCACCCGCGGCGGCAGGGTCGAACGGCAGCGCGCCGCCCAGCAGCTCCGCAACGCGCGGCAGCGCGCACTGCGCGAGCATCGTGACAGATGCGACGCCCGCCGCGGCGAGCGCGCGGGCAGCCGCTAGCGAGAGGCCTGGGAGGCTCGGGAGACGCAGCGGGCCGTGCGCGGCCCCGGCGAGGCGATCCTGGAGGCGGTTCGCCAGCGCCTCGAGCTGCCACCAGCGCAGAGCACCGCAGAAGGACGCCACCATCCCCGCGAACCCGCCCGCCTGCCCCACAAGGCCCTCCACCGCACCCCGCGACACACAGAAGCGCGCGGCCACCTGCGTCGCGACCGCAGCGCGCTCAGCCGAGCGCTATGCCGGGGCCGGCGGCGCGCTGTGGGTGCGGAACCTCGGCAAGGCAGCCGCCTGCGAGGACGGCCTCGAGCACCAGCGCTGCGAAGAAGCGTGCCGCGACCTGCCTCGCGCGGGCCGCGCCTGCGGGCGCTCCGCGGGGGAAGGCGGACCGGGCGCGGCGGGCGCGCCACGCGAAGAGCGCAGACTCCTCGACGCCGACGCGCGCGGCGACGGCGCGGGCGGGCGGGGGCAGCGCGGTGAAGAGGTCGAAGAAGCGGTGCCAGGGGACGTCGAGGGCGGCGCCCGCGGGCGAGACGGGCGTGACCAGGAAGAGCAGGTGCAGCTCCCCGCCTACCGCCAGCCCCTCCTGCTGCGAGCGCTGCAGGTCCTCGAAAACCGCCAGCGCCTCCCGCGGGCCGAGAGACGACGCCACAGCCGCCCGCCCGAGCGTTGTTGCTTCCCACCCTCCGCCGTCGCCGCTGGCTGTGGGCGAACCCTCGACTCCTGAGCCCGGCGCAGGCGCGACGAGGGCCGTGGCAGCCAGCCATTCCAGCGCGGCAGAGACCTAGGGGGAGGGGAACCGGTTGTCACTGAGCGAGGCACTGAGGTGGCGGGGCGGGGGCAGGGAGCACACGTGCTTGTCCGCGCACGACGGGCGCTGGTGGCCGAGGAGCGAGTCGTTGACGAAGGCCTGCAGGGCCGCGCGATCACGCCCAAGGCCCGCGTCTATAGCCTCGAGCACAGCACGTCGCAATCCAGCGGCCTCGTCCGGCCCAGAACCGTCGCCCAGTAGCAGGCACGAGGAGAGGGGCAGAGGCGAGGCCTGCATCAGTGCCAGAACCTTCGCACGCTCTGCAGGCTTGGCCACCACATAAGTTTCTCCCGCAAGATCCCGCCCTGCCCTCGGTTTCCGGCCCGTCAGACGAGGTTGCGCATCGAGCGCGGGCAGCCGAGTGCTGGGGCGTGCCTGCGCGGCCGGCGCGACCAGCCATCTGCTGGTAGCGGGCCACGTCGATGAACGTCGACCCAACATACGGGGCGCGCACGAGGACCCTGTGGGCAGGAAGGTTCACACCCGCCGCAAGTGTTGAGGTGGCCACTAGCACTAGCATTAACCCAGTGCGCATGGCCGCCTCGACCGACGCCCTCTCCTCTGCCGTGAGCCCAGCGTGATGAATCCCAACTCCATTTGGCACACACACCGCCAGAGCCTCATTCAGCCCCGCCGCACCCGTGCGAAGGCGCGCCAGCAGGTCCTTACGTGCGCTGTGTGCACGCGGCGACACGGGCGGCGCGGCGGTGGAGATGAGGCGGGCGACGAGTCTCGCACAGTGCTCAGCGGATCGGCGGGTCGGACAGAAGACAAGGGTCGGCAGGCGGCGCTCAGCGCTCTCGAGGCAGAGCGCGGCCACTCCGTCGGGGTCCTCCGGGCCGAGCCGCCCCAAATCGCGCACCGCAAGCCCCGCAGAGTCGTATACCTGCAGCAGACGCCCGGACTCATCGCAAGGTTGTGTATTCGTCAGCTTTTGTTCTCAGCTCTGGATTTTGCCGTACCTTTCCGTGTTGCAGGAGGAAGTGCGCGAGAGAGACTGGTCGGAAGGACGAAATGAAGAGGTCAGCATCAAGCCACGCAGCAAGGTCGCCCATATTTGGCAGCGTCGCCGAGAGACACACCACCTGCACCGCCGACCCCGAACTCGATTCGCCCGAAGCTTGCTGATGTCGCAACTTGGTGAGCAGGATCTCGAGCAGCGGGCCACGGTGGGGGTCGCCAAGCATGTGGGCCTCATCCACAACCACGAGCGCTAGCTGATCCAGCACTCTGTCAACGAGAAGTCGGTGAACGATGGCCCCGGCCTTCTCAATGGTGCACACTGACACCTCGGCGTGTGCACCGCGCGCCTCGAAGGCGTCCGGCCCTGGCGCGCACCCCGCACAGTAGGCGCGCACGACAAACGGCTCCTCGCTGCTCAGAGAGATTTTGGATCAGAGACGGCCCTCCACCTCGAGGAGGGCGTGCGAGACTAGCGACGCAAATACCCTTCACATGTCAAGTGTGGCGGGCGAGGGCTTACGCGAGAAGCTCGCGCAGCATCTGGACCTTCTCCTCCACGATCGCGACGTAGGGCTCGACCACCAGCACGCGCCGCTCTTGCCGCACGAGCGCTCTTACAGCAAGCACCTCGGCCACAAGGCTTTTGCCGCCAGACGTCGGCGCAGCGTACACCAAATTTCTCCCTTCCATCGCCCGCGTGCTCGACAGGCACTCCACCTGGGCCGCCAAGGCACGTCGCTTACGTCGGGCAAGCTGTCCGCATCGCCTTGCAAAGCTCAAGGTGGAAGAATTCGGGGGGAGAGACGGGTTTCGGGTGGTTCCTGCCACTCATACAACTCTAAGACGCCCAGAGCCCGATAAGCCCTTCGAACACTGGGAGGAAGGCCCCAGGCCGCCATCCAGCGCTCCGCGGCAAGCCCCCCGTCCTCAATTACCGCGTTCTGGTCTGCTCCGTCAGGGCTCTCTTCGTTTCCAATGACGCAACGCGCCACAGCCTCCCGCTGTACAATCCCAAGAGGCCCTGCGGAGCCGGCCTCATCCCTCACCAATTGAGCGGCCAAAGCCGCACCCTGCTGCAAGCCCTCTGATCCGGATATATCCAAACTTTCGTCACACCTCTGAGCGCAAGGGTAGCCTGGCGGTGGCGGCTCCTCTCGCGATCCTATGGACGAGGCAACCCGATCCTCACAAGCAGAGCAGACCCGTCCCACTTCACTTCCTCTAGTTGGGCTGGCAGGTCCGCGACCAGACCTCGTACTTCCATTCAGCCGGCCAAAATATCCCCCTTCTGTTGGAACGTCCCTCGTCTGGCTCTCACTGCTGTGCGATGGCCACTGCTTTCGGCTGGACATCTCAAGGCGGTACTGCGAGACAGCCCCCAACCGTCCGGGCGATGCCGGGGAGATCTCCTGATTCAAATGCTCCCCCGCTTCATTCTGACCAAAGACTAGAGCTAAAGCAATTGGATTAGGGTCGATCTCCAAGTCCGCGACCCCATCCTCGCCATCAAGAGCGTGAGAAGCGGCCGCGGCCGCGTCCTGTGCGCTATCCACGCCTGTCCTCTGCCCGATTCGCATTCCCTCCGGTGTGACCTGATTCGCACTTCGCTTCCGCGGCTGCTCATTCGGAGAGATCGAATTTCTACATGGGTACGTCTGCTGGGCTTCTGGCGTAGATCCGGGTTGCGAGGCCCCGGCATCATTCCGCATCCACCCCCTTGTTCGCCAGATCGACCCAGATCCACTCTAGGCGATGACCGGTTAAAACTCTTTTCAACGTTCATCCCGTGTAGGACGGGATGAACCGACACACAAAAGCCAGTGCCACAAACCTCACGCTCCGCGACTCTTGTTGTCCCTCCCCAGCATGTTTGTCCGCGCTAGCTGCGTCACCATCGCGGGTATCGCTGCCGTGGAGGCGTTTACTCCTACTGCCCTTCTCCACCCCACAACTTCGTCGCGCGGCGTGCCTGCCGTGAGCATGGTGGCCCGTGGCGGGGACTCGGCTGTCGGTCGGCGCCAGGCATTCGCGCTGCTCTCGACGCTTCCGCTTGTGCTGGGCAGCGTGTCGCCTGCGGAGGCAAAGAAGGCGGCCATAAAGCTGAACTCGGAGGGGCAGCCGGAGACTCCAGAGGAGCGCAGGGAGCGAATCAAGCATTCCCCCTCCCGGACCCACTCGGACCACCCGTTCCGACCCATCCGGCGCTCTGGCGGGGGGCGGTCTGACGGCAATGCCGCCACACCGCTCCGCTTCGCAATGCATACTCTGGCACAAATTGTATGTTTCTTTGCCTCTTTGCAGCCGCCGCTTGCGCACGGCGCGGGGACCACCCCCGCGCCCTCACAAGTACAGTGTGGGTCTCGGGCGATGCGGTGCGAAGTCTGACGCCTGTCGTGCTGTACGCAGGAAAATGCGCGAGGAGGAGGCTGAACGCCGCGCCGCGCTTGACGCCAAGGAGAAGGAACTCATGGCGGGTCTGAACCTCGCCCGTAGCGGCGCTCCTCTGGAACCGCGAGCCTCGTTGCTTGCGCTCACCCGCTGTTTCCGGGCACAGGCAAGGAGTTCAAGGAGGCTGAGCTCGGCTCCAACCTTCGCGGAGACTACTACTACCCCACTGCCCGCAAGCGCTACCTCCCGCGCGTCAAGCGCGTACGTCCCCTGCCCTCATCGGGGCGGCGCTGCAACAGCCCTCCGCCCGCTGTCCTGCCAGCCAGCGTCTCGGCAGCCGGGGTGACACGGGGCGGACAGGCCTTCGACGAGATCCAGGAACTGAAGGCGCAGCTAACGACAGATCCCAAGTGGGACATCATCGGCAAGTTCATCAAGGTGGGTGTGAGGCCGTGCGAAGCCGCGCCGAATGCAAGGGTGTGAATGCAAGGGCTTGAACGGCGCGATCCGCGGGCCGCAGCCCTCTGAACCCCCCGTGCGCTGACTGCAGGGCCCCGGCGACATCGGGTCCGCCATGACACTGTATGTCTCCGCCGCATCGGGCGGTGGGCTGAGCATCAACGCCAAGTTCTTCTCCGACATGAAGGCTGCCGCCGGGGAATACGACGGCGCACTCGGGACGCTCAAGGCTGCTTTGGGCAAGAAGGACTCCCAGGTCGGGACTCGACCGTACACGCCATCGTTGAAAGGACCTGCGCACTGTTGGCCCCCTGTGTGCGCGACAAGAGCAGTGCTCTGCGTCGCATTCAGCATGGTTCGGGCGGCGTGGCAGGCTGCA
>ENA-UOXV01003110-UOXV01003110.1-marine-metagenome-genome-assembly--contig:-NODE-3110-length-20714-cov-6.187521_pt1 | contig 20714 bp, 18 predicted proteins | sample MGYA00238165_ERZ766961 | MGnify/ENA primary metagenome ERZ766961 (study PRJEB28924, sample SAMN03173240) | marine metagenome | biome: Marine; feature: Water; material: Subsurface seawater | place: North...
CACGCCTCGCCGCCGCGGCGCCCGCGCGCCGCGGCGGGGTTCGCGGCCCCCCCTGGCGGGCTTGCGGCCGGGGACTGCGCGACGCCGCAGACTGCGGCGAAGCGCAAGCCAGAGGGCGAGAGCGCTCACGGGGACGAAATTCCGTGCAAGGCGGCGCGCGTGGAGGGCGTTGCGGGGCCGACAGGCATGCAGGCATGAGGCGCGAGGGCACGACGTTCTGTTCACACAGGACCACGCACTGCAGCTAGCTAGACGCAGGGGCGAAGGTGTCGTGGGCTCTGTGTAGAGAGATTTCAAGATTGTGGGTTGAATGCATCAGGCGTCTCAGGAGATCAGAGCCACAGCGCAACGCAACGCGGGCAGCGTGATATTCTTTACAAATAGCATCGGCCGGCACACGCGCTGGGCACGACGCCTCTCTAACTACAGGGTATTCGTTCAGTGCAGCCGCTGCACTGCGGCTGTACTGAAGATTTGTTTCGGTTGCATGCGCGCACGCTCGCCCCCGTGCCGCAGACCTTGCTGCTGCTCCTACTTCTTGATCAGTCCATCCTCCTCATCCTCGCCGGCGCCTGGCTCCTGCATCTCGCCCTGCATCTCAGAAAGCAGGCGCCGCGCCATCTCGATCTGGTGCGCCATAATGTCGAGAACCTTCTTCTGGCTTTCCATGATCTTCTCCTTCATCAAATCCACCTGATGGAAAGCCTCGCTGGAATCGTCCTCGATTATCGCCATCCACGAAAGCCCGAGAACAGTGAGCAGTGCAACGTCATTTGCAATCGACGCCTCGAAATTGTTTTGGTCCGTGAACGCTTCAAACGCCGTAAAAAGGAAGAAGTAAACCCCGCACATGGCGACGAGATAGGCAAAGACTTTGATGATGATCGACGGGCCCGCGAGCCCGTTTTCGAGCAGAGCTTCCTGGATGTTGCTACCCATGGTCGCATCGAGGAGCTTTGGCGGGATCGACTTGGCCACTTTGTTCTTGTACATGAGGATTTCCTTTGTCACGGCGCGCTGCACGCGTTGCTGGAACCTGCTGAGCTTGCTGAAGTACATCGAAGCAATGGTGAGCGCACCAAACACAGCGATCGCGTACGGCAGGGTCAATGCCGGCTTCACAAGGATGCCCATCACAACGAAGAGCATAATCGTCAAAATCACAAACACTGTCGCGAACACCATCAAGAAGAAGAAAACATAGAAGAGGACCCGAAGGACCTTTCGCGGATAGTTGTATGACACGTTGAGGTAGTGCAAGCAGAGCTCTGCGAATGCGATACCAAGATAGGTGAATGCCAGCGCATTAATGAAGATTGGCACCATGCTGAGGCCACCTGTCTCCGCGAGGCACGTACAAATGTCTGGGCGATATTCGCACTTCTGCTTTGTATACACCTCTTTGACGCGCGAGCCCAAGAGAAGAGGGAAAATGACAGGAAACACGGAAATAATCTGCTCTTGGATCACCACAAGTGGGTCCCAGATTGCTGACCTCGCTACATCTGCTCTGCCGATAAAATCCTCATAGAGGAAATAAAAATTGGTTTTGCCGCGCACAATAATCACGCTCTCCATGGGAATGTTGTCCTCATCATCGATATCGGGACCTTCACCAGCTAGAATCGCAGAAAGGTTCATCATCGTGAGCTCTGCTTTTAGCTTGCTCCTGCGATATTCGTGCATACGCGCGCGTCCTTTGAGGAACAAAGAAATGGTCACGGCTCCTCCAAAGACAAACGGAATACCGATCCCCATTCCAAGCAACATCAGCAGCAGCGGGTAGTCGAACGGGTCGATAAAGCTCACAGTGTTGGTGTTGGTTTTCAGATCCTTGCCAAAATATATCGGCAGTCCATCATACAGGGGCACGAAGGCGATCAATGAACCAATTGGCATGATCTTTGGCTCCTCCTCGGGCGGGTAGAGCTGAACTGTGTCTAGCAGCATACGGTGCATTGCGATCAGCCGCTTCCGAAAGAGACCGGAGTCTGTCGGGGTATACGCCGGGCAGAACCCTGGGTCCACGCGGGTATTCGAGTAGCCAAACTTCGGAGCAAGCAGGTCATAGCTCACGACGGTCATTATCCATGCGGGCAGAACCAAGTGTCGTATTTCCTTGGCTGCCATGAAGCGCCCATACTGGTAGTCAGGAGTGCCAGGACCCTCGAGAGACATCACGTACACGTCTGCGATCGGGAAGGTCGCTCCTCCCGGATGGAAGCCCTCGCCGCCAGCGAGCAGGACCTTCCCGTCGCGCTGGATGTCATTCTGAAACGGAACTGCGTCTGTCGCTGCAGCACCCTTGAATGAATGCACTGTCTTGTTGGTTCCCGAGCAATTACCCGGTGAGTCGGGCTCGCATCCTGCAAGAGTCTGAAAGGAGATTTGCCCCGTGTCGGATGTGAAGCGGAAGAATTGCCCGAGCTTCCCGGTACACCACGGGTATTTAACCGAGTCCACCTCCAGACCGCAGCGCGGCATGTCTTCGTCAGGAAACATGTCGGCACGAGAATACCCGCCGCAGAGAATTTGGCAACACTGGCCTGCAGTGTTGCACACACCTGGCGGGTCCAGGTTCGCCATGTCGCAAAGCGGACGGCAAAGGCACTGCGAGGATTCGGTTACAATGCAGCGCTTGAGGTCTGTGCAACCATCAATTCGGTTGTCGTACACATCTTGCTTCGTGGCAAATTTGCTCCCCAACGGGCACTTCTCCGACAATGCGATGCCGGTAGCATTATAGTTCACGCACTGCCACTCTTCGTCTGTTGCTGGGTCACCAGTGCAGACCCACGGCGTTCGCGGGTCACTTGCAACAGGGTCAACGATCTGGAGCCCGTCGATCGTTAACGTGCTCGCGCCCAGCACACGCAGCGATGCGCCGTGGTCTGGCGTCGGAAGAGACTCGAGATCAAGCGGCAAGGCCGAAGGAATCGCTTCCTGCTCACCCCTGTGGCTGCTTAGGTCCTGCGCACTTGGGGGAGCAGACGCAGTTGCCTGTGGTGCAATTCCAAATGCAGCTGCAACCGGTTCCGCGGAAACCAAGTCCCGGCGTGATGAGTTTCCTGCGGAGCGGAGCGTGCAGACACTTTGGCACGCATCGTCAACGTACAGTGAGCCTTTCGCTGCCGTGAGACAAACCTTGTTGTCACTCTTTTGCCAGAACTCTACAGAGGTGCGTTTCTTCGAGGTGACGGTCATATCCGCGCTGACACTCTTGAAGTTTCCCTCCATCGTCGTGGTGAGGTCCACGGCAATGAGTGATCCTCCAACCACATCATAGTTGAAGTATTTCGCCGAAATGTTTTGCAAATGCGCACGCATGAGGTTGCCCTTGAGAGTCAGCGCGTTCGGCCCGAACACTAGACCAAACTCAGGAGAATCAAGGTCCATCGGCCCGCTGCGCACCGTTGTAAGATTGTCACCAGTGGCCTCGATTGTAACCTCAGGAAGCACTAGCTTATCAGGGACCAACAACTCGACGTGGCACCAGTAGTCATTGTAGCGGACATCCTGTGGCTTGGTGTTGATGACCTGAAGAGTCGCATTGGCCCCACATGTGTCCGCAACAACCTTGATTAGAGGGTCCTCAGTGTGGGCAATCTGCATCTTGATGGCTGTCAGCGAATTGTCGGGCGCCGCACGCAATCGAGAGGGCACGAAACGCACACGACAGTTGTCGAGGCTCATGGTGACTCGTTCAGCCTTCTCAATCAGGAAGGTCTTCTGAAACTGACAAAGCGGTTCCTCAGACTGTAAAGCAATCAATGTTGCAATCAGTGCGCTCCCACAAACGATCAAGTGAATGAAGAACTGCGTATAGTTGGCTGTGTCTGGCGGCATGACATTCAACCGAACAGCAGCGCGTCCTGCGTCAAGCCGCTTTTTCTTGAGGTACTGTAGAAGTCCCCCATGCCGCCGCTTTGTCCACCTCACGAAGATGAACATCAGAATGGCACCAAGCAAAAGGCCAAGCGGCACACCGACAAGGACAGGAGTCATCGAAGATACAACTATTTCGCATTGGCGATACTCCAGGCCACCAATGATGCCAGCAAGCTTGTCCTCTACGCTGATTGGACATGTTTCAAACTCCGGCTTGTCAATACCGCCGATCATGCACTTACCACCGCAAACGCCGAAACACCATCCACAACCTGGTTCGCTGTTACAGCTCAAGCAGTCGGAAGCGTTGCAGCGCACTGGAGATCCGATCGTCATGTCAATCACTGCTCGCGTCAAGCCTTCTTGAGGTTTCACGTGAGGCTCTGCCTCACGAGAGTCCGAGCACCCCTCAGGCTTCTCCGCCCCGCAGACGTGCCGCCCGGAGCACTCGCCGTAGTTGAGTCGGTCATATGCCTGGATCACGAATGGCACATACCCCTGATAAACAGGGTCCGCGTCATACTTCAGCTGCTGAAGGAGAAGGTTCACCTCGGCGATCCGACCCTCAATCATCATATTGTACAGCCCTTCCTGACGATACTCCGAGAACCAGTTGTCCGAGAATGTTAGTATCTGTGAGATCAGCAGTGCGCCTCCGGTCGAGTGCAACGCCTCATCGTCTCCCAGCGTAAAAGTTACGGACACATTGCCGGCCTCACTAAAGCCAAGATCGACGTCTGACACCTGGATCGCATCAATCTCACCGTTGGACTTGATGGTAGTCGGCAAACGCGAAATTTCCGGTTGCAGTCTGCACGTAGTAGACAGACCGTCATTGTTGGCAGCACTGTTGAACTCACCGAAGTCGACGTAGCAGCGCTGTCCCTTTCGGTAGATGAGCACTGAATTGATGCCGCCAGAGATTACTGGGGGGTCATTGATGGCAACGACTCGAATGTTGATTGTCTCCTCCGCAGTGAGAGTGGCGTTGTAACACTCATCCGTGTTGCCAAGGTCCGAAACGAAAATTTTCATCTGGTCCCGGCCAAAGTAGTCTGGCAGCGCAGTGTACGACAGGAAGTTCTGTTCGATTCCCAGCTGTAGTGACAAGACATCTGTGCGGATTTGTAGGCGCGAAACATTGAGCATGCACGTGAGCTGGTCATCACATGGCTCGAGCAGCCCACCTTCCTTCATATCTGCTGCTGTGACGTTTGTCATGAACGTCACAACGTCACTCGAAAACGCAGTGCGACCAGGCGGAGGATACCACGAGAGAAGACCATGCCCGACCTCAATACTCACTAGGAGGTTTCCGGCGATTCCGCCGCCACAGACATCAGGAGTCGCGCAGCGACAGAGCGCAGTGCCACACCGACACGCGCGCCCGCAGGTGCAGCCACTTTCCCCTGCTGGCGGGCAGCAGTAGCGCCTTTGATCCAGGTTTGGCATGAGGTTTGCCTCGTTGGCATCAACGTCATGGATCCAGAGCACGTGAGGCCCGACATAGAACCGCGTGTCTTCGTCGACATCAATGTACTCGCGCACTGCCGCACCGCACTCAGAGGTGTAATCGGCGCTTGAAGGCGAAAGGCCAAAGCACTTTGCTTCGCGAGTCTTGTTAATCTGATCGACGCTGTAGTCCGCTGTGATCAATTCTGGTTGAGTTCGGCCGATATCGTATGTCATGAGGAAACGGGGCTTCTGCAAACGACGCCCGACGAGCGGACGGTCGTTGATGCTCTCGACTACTACTGGGATGCGTATCTCGTGCGTGAGCGGCTTCAATTCGCTCTGAGAATTACCCTGAGCTCCATTGTCAGAGACTTGAAGCAAAATGTTTTCCTCGATACCGTAGCGAGTGTTGAAATGAGGGTCTGGGAGGTACGTAACGATTGCCAGCGCCTCATTTATGTCGGCAAAGCGCCCACGAATAGAGATAAACTTGTTGCCAACAATTCCAGGACAAATGCCACAGCCCGTGCGTTCGCTCGCCCAAACTTCGCGCCGCCAGCCCGACAGATCGCTGTTCGTGGCACTGCCCTCCTGCGCGTGGCGGGGGTAAACAGTGCCATAGACTTGTGTCGTAAAAAAACCCCACGGCGAGTCGTCGCTCTTGAGGTTCGCGCCGTCCGAGCACTGCGGGCGAAACTGGCAACCGGCGCCAAACTGCGGCTCGTCAAAACGGATTCCAAGGTTGTCTTGATCCGCAAAGTGGACCCCGCGATACTCCTGTCCACCCTCCCAGTCGACGAATTGGATACGCGGATCGGGTCCGAAGCGTCCCTCGCGGCTTGAAACACCCGGCTGGACGAGAAACTCTTCGTTGAGGAAAAGACGCCCGTGCTCGCACGACACGTTTAGAGTGAAGAGACGAGTGTCAAAGAGGTAGTCCTTGTAATCAGGATCTGTGATCATGAGGCCGTCAACCTTGAGAGGGTGATTCACTGTCGAGTCAGCCTCGTACTTTGCCTGAAGAAAGTGGAGAGGAACGTCCTCGTAGGCCTTTACCGAAGCAGGACCAACCGCCTGGGGGCGGTCGTTGATTGCGAGAACGCGAATGGGAATGGTCTGTGCTGAGCTTTGCTCGTCGCGAAGGCTCCCACCAGAGTTTCCAAGGTCATTGGCTGTGATTGTGATCAGATCAACTGAGTCGGCCTCGATCTTGAAGGTGAGAGGATCGCGCTGCTCGGGAGGGATACGATAGAATCGGTTGTAGTCGCGGTCACCAAGGTAGCGCACTGAGGCCAGTGCACGATTGATGTCAACGATCGGACCGAAAAACACCGCCTCCTTGCTCCCCAGTGATTCTGGGGCGAGCAGATCAACAATTCTGGCCAGGTTGCTTCCTGAAGAGGCGAATGCTCCGGAGAGACACTGGTTCGAGCCAGGGCCAGTATAAGTGCATGGCGTTCCGAAAGCTACGTCCGTGCGACGGGGTGTCTGCACGATATCAGTAAATGCACCCAGAGTGCGCGCTTCATCCGTGTAGTACGGTCCGCATGTGCCGAGCCCACCGGGCGTGCATCCACACGCTGAACCGGCACCCAAGTTCGTGCAATCGGCGTCTGTGGAACAGATGAACGAAACATTTGCACAGCATCCGCACGTGACGCCCGGAACACAGTGCTCTGTTGCAGGAATGCAGTCCGCGTCACCCTCGCATGTTCGTCCAGAGGTGAAGTTATTCGGTGAGGCGTAAATCGGCATTCCACCACAGGTGCGGTCGCGATCGTTGATGGCCGCCACTAGCGCGGACTGGAAGCCATCGATTGCAAGCGAGCGATTTAGATGGATCACCACCTTCTGTTCAACGTCACACGCTCCGTCGATGTTGCAATTACAGCCTGCCTCTGTGCCGGTCGGGCAGACGGAGGACCCGATGTTGTCAAAGATGCAGAGCTTCTGATAATTGGGCACTGGACGTGAAGCAGCTTCGTCGAAGAAGGGGTCTAGTAGATCTGAGACACGTGGGATGTCCATAACACGACACACGTCGTGCCCGTAACGCGTGTACGTAATGGTCATATACGTCGTCGAGGCGGTCGAAATAAGATGCAGATTGCGGCGGTAGGCAAGCTTCAGCACCCCATGAACGAGGGAAGCAGTAATCTGCATCTTGTTGAGCAGAACCTGGTTCGAAGCAAAGCCCATCCAATTCTTCATTGCAAGAGGAGAGTCCAAGCTCTCGTCGAGGTCAGGGTCCGATACTGACAGGCCAGTAAGGGTCGACTCAATGTCTTCCTCCGCCGTGAATTCGATCTCCTCCGATACGAGCACCGGAGGGTCGTTGCTAGCTACGACGGTCACAGGGATGGTGATCGAATACTTCTTGGACGCCCCAGCCGCCGGGTCTCCACTAAACCCCTGGTCTGAAATGGTAACAGAAACATATTCCTGGTCTCCTCTTTGCGTGTTGAAGAATAGTACGGTACTCTCCGGGGACCCAAGCAGGTTGTCGAGCTCAACACGGTAAAACAAAACCTTCACCGCCTTGTTTGCATCTGACTTGTAAGCAGTGAATCCCTGCCCAGTCCGTCCCATCGGGTCGCCGCTGATCGGGTACGAGTTGAGGTTTGATCTGGTGTTCAGCCCTATGCTTCCCCGAAAGGCTTTCACAAGCTGCAACCCCGCGCGAAAGATCAGTCAACATGGAACTCACCACTGAAAAGATCGATCTACACAAGTAAGGTAAAAAAAGCCTCAGTTCCTGTTGCTGAGCATACGCAATGTCAATGTCAACAACCACACACCATAAACGGGATGTGCGATCACCACATCCATGCGTGCGCATTCATGAGCTGGCTCCGGGAGCGGACACTGCTCGTAGATGTCAACATCGTCGAGCACGACACCTTGCAGTTCCACAGTGGATGACGTGCCCTCATACGCAAAAAACTGCCAGTCAACGGTGGAGCTGAGCGCAAGGTAGCATGCAGGCCACAGGGTTGCGGGCAACTCTCTGAAGCATGTAGCGAGACACAGGTCATGACAAGACGTAATCTTGCTATCTGAAGCGCTTGTCGTGGGCAATTTCAAGGGGGACATCGCCCGGACCTGGCCGAAATTGCAAGCTGGATCGAGACTGTTTGGGTCCGCGATGCAGTCCTCTGGAATCACGTAGGATGTTTCGGGGTGCACAATGGAGGGGGCATCATTGACGTCTATGATGTGCATCAGAACCTCATACTCAGAGATGTCAAGGAAAGTACCCAGGGGGTCCACATTCCCCTGGCCAAAGAGAATCGCTGGCATGTTGTTTCCGGAAACCTTGATTTGCAATTTCTCAATCGGATAAGTTTGGTACGTGTTCAGTGAATAAAATGGCGACAGCAGGCGATTGCTGCCAGACAAGAATTCTGTCAGTACGGACAGCGGATCCAAGGGCTCGTTCCGGCTCAACTGCACTTCTCACATTTCAGGCTAGGGAGTAATGCGAAAGTGCAGTTACAGAGCGATCCGCCTCTGGAAGAGTAAAGCACCTGTTCAACTGCGAGTCCGGTCTGTAGACTATTTCCTTCAAAGCTCGCTCTAGGTCCTCGAAAGTTCCAGATATGACAATCTCTCGCTCAAGGTGATTAAAGTAGCTGGGCCCGCGAACGTACTTGATTTGTGCTAGGCCCAACCTAAAAAAGCAGCAAAGGCTCACGCCGCCAAAAAACCAGGATGCAGCTCGTTAAATGCTTTTAAACGTTTTCGAACGCACGCAAGACATTTTCGTGGACACGGGAACCGACCCCGGAGACTCGTACACCCTGTACGTCACGTTTGCGACGACACACTCTTCAACCAGAGCAGGATTGTCATCACGCAAGTGATCGTTCCAAGTGCACTGCGTGTGTGTACCCCGCAAATCTAGCTGTCCATATGAAGCTTTTAGTTTGAACATGATGTTTTCAACAATGCCATCATTGGTTGTAGGTTTGAAGTGTGCACTCTGCCAGTTGAAATGGCGGATTCAGCTTGAGCCACATCAAACGCGATCGCGGCAGCCATTGCGAAGATAAACCACTAATGATATCAGATACCGACAAAGGCAGTGAAATTTGCAACAAACAGTCCCTGACAGGCACTCTGCAACAGATTCGAAATTCAAGGCGTGAGCATTTGGGGAGGCACCGTTGGAATGCGCGAGAAGCCTACGTCAATAGTAGAAGGATTATGCCATGCATACACCCCTACCCGTGACCAAGTATCTTCTAGTACGTAGACCACATCGAGACACTCTGCGGGGAAACTTCCGACAGCCATGCAGTTGCCTCCGCAGAAACAATTCGGATCAGTATTTCCATCTCCATCCACAAGGGAGGGGCAGAAGTAGTGTGTTTTCGAATCCGATGTGCATGCACGATATGACCCCCGATTCGAATCTCCAAGATAATTCAAGCCAGTTGGATCGAACTCCCTCGGGCTCTGCGCTCAGGTACGCTAGGTCAAGATCCCTGATTTTGCGCTGGAGCCAACTGAGAGCAACTCGACAAGGAAATACGGGGCTGTATATCGTACCGTTTCTCCCGGCTGTAGTCCCGTCTGAGTCCATGCTGGCTCCGGTAGGTAAAATACGGGTTCCAATCCCTTCTGCTTGCACACAGTAGGATTGTCTACCTCGTACTCGAGACACTCCCAGACGACACTTTCCATAAATCGGAATACTGGTTTGAATACGGGTGTGAAATCCTGATTTTGTGCTCTCACTGGCTGCATGAAGTGCAGCATTTGCACCAATATGACCAGCATCGTACATGACCGAAACATTCTGCTCCATGCACCCGCAACGTGGCTTCCTGCAGCCTGGCAGCCCCAGGGCTCTCGTTCAAGCAACTTGTGATCGCTCCCACCAGCAACATTCGCGCGCTCCCCGGGAAACGCGAACCGACAGCAATTTCGATCTGTTTTTTCCTCCGCAACGCAGCACTTGCACCCACTCCTTGGCAAGCCGCCCTCCCAAGTATCCTCTGTCTGGCCTGTTTTGGCAGATCGCGCTCGAAGGGGCCCTACGCGCCCAACGCACTTCCTTGACTCGACACCGCAGCGGTGAGCTGAATGCACCGCCGAAGTATGATTATGCTGATGCACACTGTGTCCGTCTGCCCCTCGTATCTGTTTTTGAAGCGTCCCAGAGGGTCCATCTTGCGTAGCAGCGCCCCTCGCCGACCCGAGCCCGGCAGCTCCGACCTGGGCAGCCTCACAACCGCAGCACCACGAGGCGGGCGGCCGCCGCCGCCTCACTGTGCTGGAATCACCCCACCACTCCACCATTCTCGCAGAAGGCTTAGCCAGCGGCCAGCGGCGTGCCCCGTGGTCCCCCCAACCCTTCGCCCTTGATGTGACAAGGTTGGTTGGCTGAACTCGCGTAGACTTTTGAGGTTGAAAGTGCATGTGAAAACAGTCAACTGGGCGTAACCTTTGAGAGGACAGGGGCTCCTTGTGGCGAGGTGGGTGGTACTTCTGCGTAAGGACGAGGTGGTTCTAGCGCTGCGGCCGTGCAGTTGCCAAAATGATGAACATACTTAATAAGATCAGAGGTCGGAGGGGGAACCGTTTCGATGAAGGGAAAGATGAGGAATCTTCCAAGGTCTGAACGCCTCAACTTCGGCAGCGACAGCTTTGATTTCTGCCTGCCCGGCGGATTTAAGAACAGCACTGCTACTATTTTTCTCCGAAGCGGTGGAAGCGCTTTGCCTGTCTGTACACCCTCCCCGCGACTGACGTGCCGGGGTGTCGTGGCAGGAAATCTCGGGGCAGACGCCGTTCCATGTTGCAATGAACGTGGTTATCCAGGTTGGCCTTATCACCGCATTTGCGTTCAACGTGGTCCATGAGTCGTATCCCAAGCCAACCGAGGTGGACCCGTACCCGGGCCTGGGAGAGCCTGGCGGGCCGCTGGTACTCGAACCGGAGTCTGTGATCCCGTTCAAGCGCTATCCGGCTGGCTTCGACGTGGTGGGCCCTCGTGCAGACGGCAGCAAGAACGCCAGGCTATCACAGAGAGTACTAGAGAACCAATACAAGTACTTCGTCGAGATTGCAACGTATGTCTTCCTGGGTTTTGCGCTGCAGTACTCATTTCTTCGCAAGTTCGGTTACTCGACGCTGTCGTTCGGCCTCTTGCAGGCGTCTGTTTCAGCAAACTTTGGGATCATCTGGATGCAGTTGATCGATGGTTTCCATTGCACTTATTTGCTGAACTCTTTTGAGGGGGGTGGCCCGCAATCTTCGTATCCCTGCGCGGAGAACTTTCCCGCGGACTCCATTACCGGAGAATTCCAAGAAATCCGCTTCAGGCAGGCGTGCTCGTGCAAACTTTGGAACGACATCTCCCAAAACAGGTCCATGACCACGGAGCTTCCGCACCAGGCTCACCATACTCTGCTTACCGTGGGCAAAATGAATTTTGACAGTACGATCGTCATGACGTATCCAGCGATGATGGAGGGATTGCTCGCGACTGTGCCCGTACAGATCACGTACGGAATGCTGCTTGGGAAAGTTGGACCGACTCAGCTGATGCTTTGCGCTATCATGTGTGTGACGTGCTACGGACTCAACTACTGGATCAACATTTACATGTTGGGCGGTTGGGACCACACCGGGGGGAGTTGCGTCATCCACGTGTTCGGGGTTTTTTTCGGGATCGGGTGCACAATGCTTGCGTCGCAGAAGGGCGCGGCACAGAATCCGGACAATGCACCTCGATACAATGCCGATGTTCTTTGCATTGTTGGAGTCATCCTCAACTGGATGACATTCCCCTCTTTCAATGCATACTTTGCGCCCGCAGCCGCGCAAGAGGCTGTGGTCGTCAACACCTACCTTTCCCTCTTTTCCTCAGCGGTCGCCGCAATGATCTTCTCCTCGCTCTACTCGGGCCAGTTCAAGCTAGACCCGGCCGATGTCCAGCGGTCGTCTATTGCGGGTGGGGTAGCGATGTCGAGCGTTGCCTCGCTGTTCGTTGTTCCTTGGGAGGCGCTGGTCATCGGGTTTTTTGGGGGCTTCGCTTGCAGCACGTCGCACCATTACCTGAGAAAGTTCCTTGAGAAAAAGCTGCAGATCACCGACACGGTGGGGGCTGTGAGTCTTCATGCGATCCCGGCGATCGTGGCTTGGGTGTGTGGGTGCATCAAGGTGGCTCCACTGGGAGACGCATACAAAGGGAAATGGCAAGGGACTTCATTCACAGCGACACAAACGAAGACACTGCCCTATGATCTCGAGTATGGTCTTCTGTTCATGCACGCCGAAGGAACCGGTGACACATGGTTGTACCAGCTGCTCATGCTGCCGATTACGATTGCTGTGGCGACGACTGGGGGAATTATTACCGGAGTGGTAGCGAGGCAAATCAAGGGACCGTCGCTTGTGCGCACCTTCTCAGACTCGATCTTCTGGAAGGTCCCTCAGGATTTTGCAATGACAGAGGATGTTGCAGGACAATCAGCCGATACTATGTAGTGGACAGGAGAGAGTGGGTGGGATTGATCCAAGGACAAGAGTAGCGTACGCGGCGCACTGAGGCGTGATATCGACTGTCAGTAGTGGGAGTAGTGAGCAAGAGTATGCATCCGAGTGCTTTGTCCGATAAGTTGCGGGAGCGCGCGGAGCAGGATGTAAGAAAGGTCAAACTGCGATCCGTTGATTTCGCCCAACAGACACTCGCCCCTCGCAACGTTCTAACTACTTGGCCTCTCGCATAGCTTTCTCCAACGCAGCTGCCAACGCGCTCTTGCCCCCATTCTCTGTCTGGTTCTCAAGCGCCTCTTTTCCCTTCATGCGTGCAAGGAGTTCTAATGCATCTGCGTCTTCCTGCTCCTCCGGAATTTTGAACGCCAGCATGCTCGCCTCAACGCGCCCTGTCTCTGCGTCGACTCGCAAGAGGCGCGCGTCAACCTCTGCGTCCTCTTTCAGCACGATCTTGCCGTACTTGCCCTTGAGGCGTGCAGGTATCTGCCGCGAACAGGGATAGACAGTCAGGGGAATGCTGATAAGATATCAAACGCGCCCTTTGAGAGCTTGCTCTCTCTCTCTCTGTCTCTCTCTCTCTGTCTCTGTCTCTGTCTCTGTCTCTGTCTCTCTCTCTCTCTCTCTCAGCAAGGGCAGATACCTCTGAGTGGTGAACAAACAAATCATGAGGCTCCTGTGCTAGAATCACGCCGTGCTCAATTACACGCTTGACCCGGACCCGGAAAAATGTCTCAAAGCGCCCCTTGTTCCGCATTTTGCGTTCCCACTTTCCGAGTGCAGCTTCCCGCTGCCGTGCCAACACTTGACTTTCGTCCTCCTCTTCGTCTCCAGTTCGAACGTCACCAAACACGCGCTCGGCCTCCGCAACTTCGTCGTCCCAGCTCTTGCTCGCACCCACCGGTGCCGTAGGCCTCCGCTCCTCGATTTCCACCTGGTGTAAGCAGCCGTCGCGCGGTTACCATGGGGTCACAAAAGGTGCATGCACTCAGCATCTCGGGGCAGGAGCAGAAGGGAGCAGACCTCGCGAAGAGAAAATCGGCCGAGTCGCCTGTCGACATTCTGGACTTCGACTAGCACCTGCTCCCCTTCACTGGCGGTTACCACCAGCTCCCTCCCAACAAACTGCCGGTGCCGCTCCAGCATCTGCGAGATGTGCAGCAACCCATCTGTCGTGGACCTGCGGCAGAGAGTCCGAAGTCAGAAGTGGACGAGGAAGGCGGCGCCTGACTCCGCCCTCTGCTGCCACTGTCAGCCAAGGAACGTACCCCACATCGACAAAGGCGCCGAATTCGCGAACACTCCGGATGATGCCTTCAAGTTCCATACCCTCATGCATCTCGTCCAGTGAGACCTGCGGACAGCGTCGGAGATGAGCGTTGGTGGACCCTTTCCACAGCATGACGATGCTGGTCTTTTCCCGGCAACAACCTTGAGAATACGTTTGCCTCTCCTTGGACCAGCCATCATCAACGTTTCCGTCATCGCCGCCCTGCGCACAGTTGTCCTCCGGGAAGCCGACGAGGGAAAACGAACTGCAGCTCGAGCATCGGTGCCAAAAAGACGAAGTCCAGAAGGTGAAAACGCAAGCAAGGTGTCGTAACTTGCCGATAACGAGGGGAGAAGGCACAAAATCGCGACTATGACAGCCGAGCGACCGGCCGGAACGGCATGAAGCTCTCGGCGTCGCCCCATCCTGAGCTTGGGGTTTCGCAAGGGGAATGGCTCAAAGGGCCTGTGTGCGTGCTCATGATGCTGTCTCTCACACGTTTCTTGTTACCTTATTTGAGTACATCTCTCTCTGCCGCACTACCCTGCGCTCACGTGCACTTCTCTGGTCTTGACGAATTTTTCTGAGGAGAACGTTGGGACGAGCAAGGCGACTATGTGCGAGGAGTGAAACAGGCGAGGAGGGCGATGGACACAGTGGAATCTTGTCGCCACAAGGTGAGCCTGTACTTCCTGGTTACAGCTGTGCCCGATACCCCCCCAGCCTAAGGAGCGCGTCAGCGCGTCGCGGCTTGCGGGACACAGTCAAGCGTTAGAAGTCTGCGTCCATGCTCGCTGCGGCTTCGCTGATAAGCCACGCGTGCTTTTCCGGCTCGTACCCTTCGGGCGCATCAGCCATGGCTGAATCATGGTCTGAGGTGCATTCCTCGTCCATATCGGCGGGTGCCTGTATCGAATCATTCAGATTAGAATGGTAGCAAAGGCGGAGGCAGAGACGGTAGTTGCGGGCGCAGCGCCCCAAGGGACTCAGCTGCTGGTGAAATCAGCCTGGGGCACACCTGTGGCGAGGCCGAGCTGTCCGGTGCTGGGCCCTGAGCCGGCGGCGCGGCACCCCCCCCAGATCCAGGCATGGGCGCCGAGTTGTGCCGCCTCATCAACTTGCTTGGCACAGAGTGAGAGCTCTCGTGGGAGCGCGCGCGCGCCTCGCGTTCCAGACGCTCCTTCGCCTCAAGCTCTTGGATCAGGTTCTTGAGCTCTTCGATGAGCGGCTCGACCTGCGCAACCGCACAGTGAGCTCAAAGTAGCAGGCTTACGGGGCGCAGGCTGGGCGATGAACCTGGTAGTACTCGGCTTCAGCAAGGATGGCCTTGAGCTTTCCTCTGTTGCTCTCCTCAACCACCAGTTGCGTGCACTGGCTCCGCAGGTAGTTGATGACAGTTCTAAAAAATTTGGCTGCAGAAAAGATGGAGTAAGAAAATCCTACCCGGAAAAGCAAATCTTCGAAAGGCCACAATCACATCTGGTAAATCCGCAGCTTGGTACACAGCACAAATGCACAAAATGGGACCCGGGGAGACATTGGAACCCACAAACACAGAACTGTGAATCGCTCCACATGTGTCCTCTGTCTATCCTGCAAGTACCCTATCCCCCATCCCCCTCTCCCAATCTCTGTTCTGAAGTGAGCCAAGGGGTTGAAAGGTGGTGTAGGCAAGTACGATCTCTGTCAATGAAGATCTGGCCCCGTGAATCGCGCTGCGTTCCGAAATTCCCGCCCATCAGCCCGGAGAAGTACGATGTCCCCGCTGCTTCGAGTGTTTCTCGCGTTGTTGTAAACGTCTGACCGCCCACATTGATCTCGACAACGCCGCTCCGGCTGGTCGCTTCGCTCTGCGGCTTCTCCAAAGACGGTGACGTCTGCAGGTCGACTGACGGCATGATTCTCCGTTGCTTGATCCCGGCTTGTCAAACGAATCGCACGATCGCTCGTGCTTGAGCAAGGTGGCTTGAAGATAGCTCTGGCTGGCTCTGCCTACTACAGGGGCGGGCGCCGGACGCGTCAGCGAGCCTCGTACTGAAACAGAGACGAGGACTGTGAGAGGGTCCAACGTTTTGCATTTTTTGAAACATTTTTTGAAACAGATCCACTTTTGACGCGCAGCTTCAGTGCACTTTAGGAATAGCTCAACTAAGCCCTGTCACATCACAGTGCGTGGCTGGTGGCGCCCAGGGTGCGATCTTCTGCCCGCCGCTTTCCACCAGGTCACCCCACGGACACTCCACCCTCAATTCCAGCGGCTACTCTGCACAGTTTATGGTACCGTTTCGGGTTGGGCGTCGCGGTCTGTGGACTGGGCCGGGCTGCCACAGCGAATGCGGCATTCGACACGCGCTCAACTCTCGCGTTCCGTGGGCTTTCGCGATGTGGCAGCCAAGCGCTAGTCAAAAATGAGGAGGGATCTGTCGCATATTTCTCTGTCTTAGTTGCAAAGGTCTGAATGGAGCACCCTCTGATCACTCGCACCACATCCTTCCTTTCAGGCCACAAGGGCTCGAGACTAGCCGAAGACAGGAGGCTGTGTGAGCAAGTGCACAGAGCGTCGGAGAGCCCAGGGGTGCCACAGGCACGGCGTTGCAAGCGATGGCAGGAATAGTTGCGGAGCCGAGCGTCTCTGCGGTGGTGATTCTGGACCAGAACGGTGAGCGGATCGCGGCCCAGTATTTCAGCGATGACCTGCAGACGCTCCACAGCCAGCAGACATTCGAGCGGTCTCTGCTCAACAAGGCGCTGAAGACGTCGACCGCGGGGGGGGATAGCGACATTCTGATGTTTGATGGGCACGTTGCTGTGTTCCGTGCGGGGCGCGATGTGTACCTGTTTGTGACTGGCGACCAGGATGAGAACGAGATCATCCTGGTGGAGGTCCTCAACGCGCTTTACAACACTCTGGCCTCGCTTCTTCCTGGCGGCAGCGTCGATCGGAATGTAATGTCCCGCTCCTCCGTTGCCTCGCGGTGTTACTGGGAACGGCCTGCTGCGTCCCGACGCTCCTTTGTGCCCCGCCCGGCGTCGGTGCCGCTGCCTCCGTGGTGTTGACACTGCCCTTACCCCTGGACGCGCAGTCGATGCTGGACAAGCTCGACGTGGTGCTACTCACACTCGACGAGCTGGTCGACGGAGGCGTGATTCTGGAGATCGAATCGTCGGCGATCGTGAATCGGGTAGGCATGAGGGGCGCTGACGGTAACGCGGGTGGAGCGGGCGGGGCGGTCCCGGGAATGCCGCTGCAGACGCAGACGCCGCAGCAGGCACTTCTCTCGCTCAAGGAGCAGATGAGCCGCGCATTCGGCAGCACCCGGGGCTGAAGAACAACCACCTCCGGCCGAACCCGCATCTGCAGTGTCCAGGTGCGATGGGTTGTGTGCTCAGCGAGCCAGGGGGGGGGGGGGGGGGCTCCACAAAGTCGCCAGTACAGTCCGCGAACTCGGTGGTGCAAGCCTCTGTGGTCATTCCCGTGGACAATTAGTGCCTTGGCTAACACACAGCGACCTCAAACCACCGCTGTCCTCCATTCGATCTAGCTTCCCCCCTTCTTCTTGCCGCCGCAGAACTGCTTCAGGCACCTTTTGAACTTGCGCACATCCGCTGCGCACTCCGGCCCCAGCAGCTCCGACACAAACTCCCGCCGATGCTGCTCCGCTTTCGCCGCCGCCTTGCCCTGCTCCTCTCTGTCCCCTTGGCGATCGCGGGCCCTCTCCTGTGCTGACACAGACACCTCCGCTGCCCCGGTCTCCTGCGCGGCACACGCTCGTCATGCCGGCGCGCCTGGAGATCCCACCGGCTGGACCCAGGCGTACCGCGCCGCGCGCCCCTTCGACCACGGAATACGGCTATCGCGTCCATTCGTGCTTACTAATCGGTGGGTAGCTGGGGGTTTCGACTGCAGTATTTCACACGGGCAGAAGGAGGGAGAGGCGCGGGGCCGATGCTGGGCACGCACGATCCACGCGCGATGCGCCTGGGGCGGGGAGGCGGAGCAGAAAGCGTGCAGCGTCGATGCTATGTCCGAAACCTGGCGGCAGCGGCGGTGTCAGTTGAAACGCGCCATTTCCGACTCACCTCTTCGCCTCTCCAGGCAAGACACAGCGGAGCGGGGGCGGCGCAGCGGGCAGGGCGTGCACGTGGTTGGGCGGCATTAGGCCCCGCGCAGCGGCAAAAAGGTCCGTGGCAAGCTGCGCCCCCCCCCCGCGCGCCACCAGGACGTCCTCGACCGCGCTGCCGCGGCGCGCGCCATCAGCCGCAGGGCGCCGCGGGGCGCCGCGGGGCGCGGGGCCTCACTCGGCGAACGCGTCCGCCGGAACAGCCGCCTCCCCGGGCGCGGCCGCGAACGGCGACAGCAGCAGCCGCAGCGCCAGCTCCAGCGCCGCGCGGGCCGCCGCGCCCGTCGCCCCACGCAGCAGCTGCCGGCACAGGTCCAGCGCCTGGGCGAGGACGCCCGCGCCGGCAAATGCGTCGAGGCGGAAGCGCACGGCGTCGGCCAGCAGCCGCGGGAAGAGCACGGACAGACCCGCCTCGGGGTCTGCGCCGTCCGCACCGGGCTGGTAGAGCCCCGCGGCGCCCGGGCGGCGCATTAGATCTACGACCGCGCCGCAGAGCTCGACCGTGCGCGGCCCGACGCGGTCGCGGTGCAGCGCCACGGCCCTGCGCGCGCGCCGACCTGCATTCAGCGCCCGTGGACTGCGGAGTGTCGGCTCTCAAAGACGCTTCGTCACGGCGCAGCGGCGCCTCGGCCGCGCGGCGTGAGCGCGTGCCCACGTCAGCGCACTCAGGCGTCATGGAGAGGCCCGGACCTGGCCATGAGAGCCACGAAGCTTGAATGCGCCGACGCGCGGAGCGCCTCCACGGCCGCGCCGGCGAGCGCGTCAGCCGTGGCAGCGTCGCGCGTCGCGCGCAGCAGCGCCCACTGCACGGCCGCGACCGCGCGGCACCCGCTCGGCGCCTCGAGGAACAGCCTGCAGCCGAGCGCCTGCGCGAGCGGGGCCTGCGCCCCCGCCGCACGTTTCACTCGAGACATCTCACACGCGCCCGCCCCGGCATCGCTTGCAGCGCCCCCGGGCCGCCCGAGCGGCAAGCGTCCGCGCTGCGCGGGGCCGGGGCGCGGGCGCACCTGCACGCGCGCCACCGCCGCAGCCAGCTCCTCCTCTGCGGCACCGCCCTCGCGCGCCGCGTCGACCAGCACCTGGCCAGGCACGCAGGACAGTGAGTAACTTTACAATGAGTGACTTCACAATTTGCTCGCTCAGCCCGGTCCGGATCAGGTGCGCTGCGCCGTGCCGCGCCGCGCCCATCCGCCCAGCCCAGATACACTGCGCACTGACCGCGCACGCCGCGAGCTCCCCGGAAGCCTCGCCCAGCTCGCGATGCACGCTGCGCACGACGGCGCCGCCGCGCCTCAGCGCGAGGCGGCGCGCCTCAGCGCGAGGCGGCGCGGCGGGAGGAGAGGGCCACGCGCGTGCTGCGCGCGTGGCGCAGAGGGCCCGGGACCGCTCGCTGAGATCTTCAATCAGGTGCGGAAGGAGTCGCCCGCTCCCGCTGCGGGCGCAGGCGCCGCGCGTCAGCGGCGGCGGCGGCGCTCGGCCGGGACGTGCGCAGCGCAAGCTGCACCGGAGGGGGCAAGCGGCGGCGGCGGCTCGCACGCGATGGTCCGCCGCTTGCGCTGCTCGCGCGCGTCTGAGGCGCGGAGGAACCAGCCCTCCGGGGGCAGCTGCTGACCCCCGCCCTCCGACGTCCCGGCGACGCGCTGCGCCAGGGGCGCGATGGCAGCCCCAGCGCGTGCGAGGCAGGCCGCGAGCATGCTGCGGACAGGGGCGCGTCAGCTGCCGAGGCTGCGTCGCGTGGTGCGGTTCTCCCGGGGTCGGGCGCTGCGCCCAAAGATGCTCTCCCGCCCCCGCGGGCCCACGGAGCGCGGGGAGCGCGGCCGCGGCTGGGGCGGGGCACCGGTCGCGCTCGGCGGGCGCAGCGTGGCGGGCCATCGGGCCGAGGCCGCGCGCAAGGATGACAACCGCCGCCTCCTGCCCAGCGCGGAGCGTGACGGCGGGCGGGGCGAAGGGCCCGCCGGCGCAGAGTAGCTCCAGCGCGGGCTCGAACGCGCCCGCGGCGGCCATCCCCGAGGGGCAGCGCTCAGCGAGCTTCATCAGCGCGACGCATCCGCCGCGCGCGGCGCCGGCGTGCGCGGCGCCCACGGCCGCGCACGCGACGCGCGCGGCGCTAGCGCGCCACTCCGGCTGCGCGGCGGCGTCCGCGAGGCAGCCGGCGAGCCCGCCCACGACCCACGCCGCGGTCTCCACGGTGCGCCACCCCAGCGAGCGCAGCCGCCCCGCAGCCTCCGGCAGCCGCCCCTCGCCGAGCAAGCGCTCGCCGGCGCCAGCGACCCGCACTGCGCTCTCTGCGCTCTCCGCAACCAGGCTGAGCAGCGGCCCCGCGCCCGGCCAGTCTGCGCGCACCTTACCGGCCACCACCTGCGTTCGAGCACCGCGGCTCACGGCATGGACCCCCCGCTTTCGGGAAGAGGAAGGCGGGGCATTGTGTGTGTGTGTGTATGTGTGTGTGTGTGTGTGTGTGTGTGTGTGTGTGTGTG